>Ga0335070_10002343_pt1 | contig 22082 bp, 34 predicted proteins | sample Lox_Sample_13_FD_206722 | JGI IMG/M metagenome (GOLD analysis project Ga0335070, IMG submission 206722) | Soil microbial communities from Loxahatchee National Wildlife Refuge, Florida, United States - Lox_Sample_1.3 | ecosystem: Environmental > Terrestrial > Soil > Wetlands | place: USA...
GGTTCTCTTTCCCCTTGCTTTTCTTCTTAACTTCCTCTACATTCTCCATGGGTACACTCCTTTCTCTCTCAGGAGTGTCACCCATTTTACCCTTCTTCTTTACATTACGATCTGGTAGTTAGCCCACCAAAGAGATGAGGGCTATAAATTCCAGGCCGTTGCCACGTTTCAGAAAGAATTCAATCTTAAGAGCAAGAATTGGCTTCCGATGATCGAACGGGTATTAAAAGACGCCCATAACTTGGTGCAGTCAGGCCAATATTTTCCGAAAAGAATGCTTCAGCGTTATATCCAAACAGATGAAAATTTTGTTCGTAAAGAGTTTCAGAACCTCCTTGAAGGAAAAGAAAATGTGGTCCCAAGAATTGACGACTTTATTTATGATTTCAAAAAGAAATTTCCTCCAAGCGGCAGATATAGAAAATCGTATTTTGACTATCGTTTTGTCAGCTTTTTCCTGGCCTCTTATAGACCTGACAAATATTTTTATGTTAAAAGCAGCGATTATAGAAAATTCGCCAAGCAGATAAGATATGATTTAGATATTTCTGGCAAAGAACCGGGAGAGAAATATCGAGAGTTTGCAGAATTGGCGGAAATCACAAGAGAAGTGTTAGGGGCCAATGAAGAGTTTAAAGAAGTCCATCAAAAAATTGTATCCAAATTTGATTTTAAAGACCCGCATCTGAGTTGGGGTACGTATGATTTCATCTTTAATGTTTCGCGGGAAAGGTGGAAAGAAAAATTAGTAATAGGGGAAAAGCGCGAGAAAAGGCTTGCTGATTTTAGAGAATATTATCGAGACACAACTGAAGACGAAGACAAAATAGGAGATCAAATATCAGGAAAATCTGCCCAGGAGTTGTTAGAGGAAGGGAAAGCTTTTAAGCCTCATTCGGCATCTTATGTAGATAAAGTCGGTCACTATAAAGTCAGGCTTGAGAGCGCTAAGCAAAAAAGAATAGTCAAAGAGCTTAACAATTATTCCTGCCAGATCTGCGGTTTCTCTTTCGTTTACAAGGATGCAAAGGGCCGAGATAGGAAATACGCACAGACGGACCATATTACTGATAAATCTGACGACGGGACTGAAGAACTCAGTAATTTATGGGTCTTGTGCCCGAACTGTCATGCCCAAAAAACTTTTGGCGCTATCATGGTTGATAAGAACAAAAAACAAGTTTCAAGAAATGGGGAAAAAGTGAAATTCAACCCAGGCCACTTAAAAGAATTTGGCTGGAAAGAGTGAGGATAAATAATTCTTGCCGCAATAGGCAAACCCTTCAGGCTTGAATTGATTTCAAACGAATGAGACGCTTAAAAAATACCAAAGTATACCAACAATCATGTCACCTACCTCGCCCAAACTAACTTCCGTAATGACCTTAAGACCTTCGGCATAAAGCAACCCGACCGGCTGACCCATATGTACATTGTAGGGAAGACGGGCACCGGAAAATCTACGCTCATAGAAACCATGATCCGGCAGGATATTGAGTCCAGGCAAGGAATGGCTTTATTGGACCCCCACGGAGATCTGGTGGAAAGGGTTTTGGCTTGCATACCGGAGGAGAAAAAGCACAATCTTATTTATCTCAACGTGCCGGACGCTACATTAGGTTTTAATCCGCTTCAGCGTGTCCCTCCGGAGAAGAGAGCCCTCGCAGCCTCCGGCTTGCTGGATGTTTTCAAAAAGATCTGGAACGACTCCTGGGGACCCCGGCTTGAACATATCTTGCGAAACAGCCTTCTTGCCCTCCTGGATCAGCCCGAGGCGACTCTGACCGATATCCTGCGGCTTTTGGATGATAAAGATTTCCGAAGGACAGCCGCAGGGAGGGTCTTCAATCCCCAGGTCCGGGACTTCTGGCTCAGGGAATACGAGAGCTATCCTTCCCGCTTCAGGGCTGAAGCGATTGCCCCTATTCAAAACAAAGTGGGTGCCTTTCTGGCAAACCCGGTTCTCAACCGGATCCTGACCCAAAGAAAAAGCAGCTTTGATCTAAGGCGTGTGATGGATGAAGGCAAATTCCTTTTGGTTAACCTTGCCAAGGGAAAGATCGGAGAGGATTCAGCCGCCCTCTTTGGGGCATTGCTCGTGACAAGCATCGGTCTTGCCGCTTTGAGCCGGTCCGACCATCCCGAAAAGGACCGAAGGGATTTTTTTCTGTACCTTGATGAGTTTCAGAGTTTTACTACCCTGAGCTTAGCCAGCATGCTCTCTGAGCTGAGAAAATACCATGTAGGACTGGTCCTTGCCCATCAACACTTTTCTCAGCTCGACCCTCAGATAAAGGACGCAATTCTTGGAAACACAGGAACGATCATCTCTTTTCGGCTTGGTGTGACTGACGCTGAAATATTGGAGAAGGAATTTAATCCAGTGTTCTCCTCAGAGGACCTTGTTAACCTTCCTAATTTCCACATCTATTTAAAGCTCATGATCGACGGGGTTGTATCGAGGCCGTTTAGTGGAGTGACGATAAGACCCCATTAATTCTGAAATCATAACTTCCTTTAAAATTTCTTTAAAAGATTTTTCTTGCTATTCTTAATCTCCAGGCGTATGATATTTTTTAAGTAGGTTAAAAAAATTGGCAAAAAGGAGGTATAAATAACCGGACCCTGCTGGGGGTAGTTACCTGCCGGGCAGAGATTAACCTCTCAAGCCTAAAATTTTCCCCTGATTTTTGTATCTAGAATTCTATCTAATCTTTGATTCTAACTGAACACATATTAAAAACCTTTGCCATTGCATGGGCTTATAGACTTTAGCTGATTTTAAGATTCAGAGAATCGTCTTCTGCTCTCTCAAAGAAGGAGGTTCATGGATGTTGAATGAAGCATCTGCAAGAGGCCCTCCATAAATAGAAAAAGCCCGCGTCCAGGAGTGCTGTCCACGGGCTACAGGGTCACCGCCCGCTTCGAGGAAAAGACGGATACCCCTGATGCCTCCATGATATTGGACCTCCATATCCTGTCAAGAAGTCATCATTTGCCGCGTGGACGCACTCGCCATAAACCCCTAAAAAGAGTATAGATGGAGGCTCAAAATGATCAATTCGGTAGGCACATTCAAAAACAATGGCAGATTAAATAAAGATACGATTCGGGTATCTGGAGTTGATTTCTTATGACCAGGTACCTCCTAGTGAAAGAAGTCGCACAGATAGTGCGGAAGAAGCCGCGGACAATTAAGAGATGGATTGAAAAAGGTGTCCGCTCTCCTGACGGGAGGATGAGCATAAAAGCTAGAAAGATCAACGGTCGTTACCTGGTCAGAAGAGAAGAAGTTCAAAGAATCCTCGGCATAACAGCCGAGGAAATGCAAAGTGTGCTCAAGGAATTGGGCATAGACGAAAATTGAAGTCAGATTTTTAATTAAGGAATAAAATAAAAGGCTGAGAATATTCTCAGCCTTTTTTGCTTTCTGTCGAGCATTTCACTCCTTTTCGTTTCCACAGATTCTCATTCACTCGCTTTCATCTTTAATTACCCCAGCCGGAGAAAAATCAAAAAATATTTAAAAAACCATATGCCATGTTATGCCATTCGATGACATTTCATCCCATTTCATGCCATTTGTGCTGTTGAACTATTTAAAATCATTGGCTAATTTTAAATTAAGAAAGGAGGTGAGAGTTATGACAAATCGACAGCTAAGAGAACTTAGAGATACGGTACTGGGGAATGGTCGTGGCCGTGAGGTCGAAGTTGATCCGACAGGTCAGATTGTCCTCGATCCGGAAGGCAATCAGACGACAGCCACACGGAATGAGGAGACTGATAGTCCAAAACCCCCAAGAATGTCTTCCCACACCTGGGGAATGTAACATCTAACCGGGCGGAGCCCATCTGATGGTTCCGCCCGCCATTGGAGGAGAAAATGTCAGAGAGGAAATGGTTTGAGAGATATCCGTTGCGCTTGGAAGCCGAAAGAATAATCATGGCTCAGAATCACCCTCAGTTCATTCTGAAGATGGACCGTATGGAACGCCTCTTCTGGGAAGGCTTTCTGCGCACCAATTTCGGGACTCTCTACCTTGCGAACATCCTTTATCCGAGCGCTTATCCCTGGCAGAAACCTGAACTAAGAATTGTCGAGCCAGAAATCAGGTGGGACGCCCCTCATCGTTTTTCGAACGGGACATTATGCGTGTATCCGGACGATTGGAGTTATAAGAGGTGCACGGCTCCTGCCGCCGTTCCCCTGGTTGCTGCCTGGCTCGCTCTTTATGAAGTATTTCTTCGAACCGGAGAGGGGTGGTGATAACGATGCAAGTCTTATTCAGTCAAAAAGCGTACAACATAATCTTACGAGAATGCGTTTCCCATGGGGGCAAAGAAAGCGGTGGAATTCTCATGGGCAAGAAACTGGAAAATTCCGACTTTGTCGTTGCTTTTGCCATTGGGTCGGGGCCAGGAGCTGTGAGGTCACCTTTTCGGTTTACCCCTGATGTGCCCTGGCAACAAATGATTTTGGATAAGCTCTTTAGTCTGCATCCAATCGATTATCTGGGTTCTTTTCATCGTCATCTCGGATTTAACCATTGGCCAAGCAATCAGGATTACAGATCGGCCTACGAGATTATTTCAAGCCCTGACTGGAATACACCTGAAGCAATATTCCCGATCGTGAATTTCAATAACGGAATAATCCAAATCTATCCTTACTATTTTTCTCAAAAGTATAACGACTTTCAACCGATTTGTTGGACGATTATCCCCAACCAAAGTCATCTTCTTAAAAGCGCTTTGCAAAGGAGGAACAAATGAAACCAGAGATTATCATTACTGAAGAGATTGTAAAAGAACTTGAGCAATACAAAGACCACCCGGTTGATCTTTTCGGGTTTGCCCGGATCGAAGAAAATCTCGTTCAAATCCTGAGCCTTAAGCCTCGCGACGAACTAAAAAGGGTGGCGCAATATTCCGAGGGAAAAATCGAAATTGATCAATTCGATCTCTCAATTCCTCTATCGGAAATTGATCCTATTCCCATCCTTAATGAGTTCACCTCACGAAGCAATGGAATCGTTGACACTGATCTTCTCGGGCAAAAGAAAGTTGTCTTCATAGGCGCCGGGTCCGTAGGGTCTCAAATAGCCCTTAGCCTTGCCCAATCGGCAGTAGGCCGTTTTTCAATTCTCGATCCGGATTTCCTTTCCGCTTCCAATCTCTCTCGACATGCCTGCGATATTAATGATCTTGGAAGATACAAGACTCTGGCTATCAGAGATTTAATCCTTCGCCGAAATCCTTCGGCAATTATCGAGACTTATGAAGAAGATTTTCTCTCCCTTGGTTGGGAGGAACAGGTCATGCGGGTACAAGGAGCTGATTTGGTTATCGCCTCAACGGATTCAAATGCGGTCCAATTTATGGTTAACGAAGTTTGTCATGCTTTGGGGATTCCTTCACTTTATGTGGGCTGCTATGAGCGGGCCTGTGCCGGTGAAATCCTCTTTGTGATTCCCGGCAAGACACCCTGCTTCAATTGCATCATGGAGTTTCGGCAATCCAATTTGAAAGAAACAAAAAAGAAAGAAAGGCGCGTCCCATACTCGGATGAAGATCCTAATAGTTTTAAAGGAGAGCCAGGATTGGCCATAGACATCTCTTACATTGTCTCCATTGCCTCGGCTTATGCCCTGGCCATGTTATTGGAGGATTCTGAAAGAAAAGGTCTTCTCGGCTTCGACAGAAATCTTATCCTGATCCACTCAGGGAATCCGCCAAAAGGAAATTACAAAGAATACTTCCATATGCCTTTCGACCTTCTGTTCGCAAAGGTCAAGCGAGATGAAGAATGCCTGGTATGTTCACAACAAATTCAAATTGATGGAGGAAAAGATGGCTAGGCAGCGACCCCTTGCTGAAATCCTTGCTGATGACACGGGAAGAATCCGACCAGAAGTGGCGGATCTCCTGATGGAGGACAACCCTGCCCCGCCAGATCTCCATCCCCATCAAGGGCATAGGGAAATTTTACAAGAAGTACCCTGGGAGTCCTTCTCGCATACGATTTTATTTTTCTTGGGTCTGCTGCTCTTTTCGGTTTTTTGCTTATGGATTATTTCATATAGATTGAGTTCAATGGCGGCAATGGAAGAAAAACAAGTAAGCAATTCCGCTACCCAGGCCGAAGAGACTCCCGGCCAGACAATAACTAAGACGGAAGTTCCTCCGGTATTCAATCAGGAAAAAATTGAGAATGAAGTGAATCAGGTAACAGCAAGTAAGAAATTGGAAGAGGAGAGAACCAAACCCACAGGGATAGAAGAACCAAGCAGTTTTAACCATAACCAGTGCGGGATCAGGAAAGAACCTTTTTCTCCAGCCATCAATCGAGAGGAGATAGAAAAGCCGGAATCAAAGGAAATGAACACCGCACCCAATGTCAAAGAGGAATCCGAGTCCACGAAACAAAGCTATCAGTACAATGCTCCCGTAAGACCGCCCAGGTATCGCTACAGTGAAAATTCAGGCAACTTTACTCCTAGGCAGCAGCACGGATATCCTTATATTCCATACGGGCAAGCTTATTATGCGCCGCTGATTATTCGTTACCGAATAATTACTTATCCTAAACCAAATTTTGCAATGCCGGTAATGGGAAGACACTATATTGTGATCTTTCAAAGGAGGTACAGATGATCCTTAATATGGCAGAGAGAGCGATTATAAAAATTCTGGAGTCAGGAAATGGTCATAGAAAATCGAAGGAGGATCTTCGCCCTTCGGGTCTCTATTTTGGGCAAGCCCATCATCCTTATGACCAGCGAAGGTTGGAGAACGTTCATCTTTCTACACAGGACCGTCTCCGGCACGTTTACATAATTGGAAGCACTGGAATGGGGAAGACAAAACTGATCGAGTCCTTTGTCCGGCAAGATGTTTTGAATGGTCGAGGCTTCGCATTGATAGATCCTCACGGCGACTTGATCCAAGCCATTCTAAACTTCCTGGAAAAGAATTTTTATGACAGTGATCTATATCAATTAGGCAGACAACTCGTCTTGATTGAACCCTTTAGTCGGGAGTGGGCTGTTGGCTTCAACCCTCTTCACGACATTGGGGGGCACTTCCCGGCCATGCTTGAACTTGCAGAGATCTTCAGGAGGTTCTGGGGAAATGGTTATTGGGGACCCAGGATGGATGAGTTGCTCCGGAATACGATCATGACTTTGGCAGAAAACAACCTTACCCTCCTGGAGGCGAGGCCTCTTTTGACTCATGACGGCTTCAGACAGAGGCTGATTGATAATATCTCATTCGCTGAAATCAGGGACTATTGGCTTTACCGTTATAACCCTCTCTCTGAGAGGATGCAGACAGCCTACCGGGAACCGGTACTCAATAAAATATCACGGTTTGTTACTGATCCAGCTATTTACCGGATTCTTTGCCAGAACCAGAGCACAATCAATTTCAGAGAAGCCATGGATCAGGGGAAGTGGGTTTTACTCAATCTGAGCAAAGGCCAGTTGAAAGAGAATATCAGTCTTCTTGGAACGCTTTTCCTGGCGAAGATAAAACAGACGGCCTTATCAAGAGTTGATACTCTCGAAGGGAATCGCCGGCCTTTCTTCGTTTTAGTGGATGAATTCCAGAATTTTATTGGAAACGATTTTGAGGAAATCCTGTCTGAGGCCAGAAAATATCGCCTTGGCTTAACCCTTGCCCATCAGAACCTTGACCAGCTTCCAAGAGAGCTCCGATCAGTGATTTTGGGAAATGCAGGGACAGAGATCTTTTTTAGACTCTCCCATCACGATGCCTCTCAAGTCTCCTCCGAGATGGATCAGAAAGAGAGGCACCTGATTGAAAGAAGGCTCATCGATCTCAGGATCGGTGAAGCTTACTTAAAAATAAAGGGGCAAAGTCCAAGACTTCTAAGAACTCCTTATATTCCTACAACAAAAGTTTCAGAAGATAACATTGAAAGGATCAAGAGGGAATCATTCCGACGTTGGGCAAGGTCGGTTCGTGATGTAGAGAGGGAAATAGGGGAAAGAAGAGGGTTATGGATGAACCTTGAGAGCGTGGCAGGTCCGCGATTTAAGGAATCGACAACGAGGCCGGTCAGGGACTATATCGCCTTTTCACCTGATGGCCGGTTTGAGGAAGGTCAAAATGAGTGGTGAAAGGAAGAACAGATGGCAGAGAGGCAAAAGCCCAAAGCCTTTGATTCTTCAACCAAGGGATCGAGAGATCATTTCGGCTGTTTATGAATTTGGCTTTCTTGTCAGAGACCAGATTCAGAGGCTCTTTGATTTCAACTGCACGACAAGGGTCAACATCAGGCTGAGGAAACTCTTTGATCACGGGTACCTTTTAAGAAAATTCATGCCCACTCTATTGGGATCTTCAAAAGCGATCTATTTCATCGGAGAGAAAGGAATAAAGCTGGTTTCGGAAGTAAGTGGAATTGATCCTTTAGAAATTAGGAAAAGACAGAAAAGTTACTTTGAGAGAAAAGAGTTATTTCTCAATCACGACCTCCTGGTCAACGAAATGAGGATAAACCTTTATCAGGCGGTTGATCATCACGGCAGCCTGAAAATGGACCGCTGGCTATCTTCCGTTGACTGTCTCCTTGAGTACACCGTATTTGATCCGAAATCGAACCGAGAATTCAAGAAAGTTTTTAGACCCGATGGGTATTTCCGGTATTTTTATGATAACAGGCTTTTTGGATGTTTCCTGGAAATGGACCGATCCACTATGAGCAACGGACGATTCCAGTCTAAAGTGAAGACCTATTTGGAATACGCCCGATCCGGCCTTTACACCCAGAGATACGGATTAAAATTTTTCCGGGTCCTGGTGGTGACGGAAACAAGAAAAAGACTCCTCAACCTGAAGTCGGCAACAGGAGCACTGACCGATAAGATTTTCTGGTTCACTGCCGTCGGCAACCTTGTACCGGATAAAATCCTTAGTCGAATCTGGGAAAGGCCAGGAAGAGAGGGAACTTTTAGCTTACTGGAGTAATGATAGATGAGATACTGTCCACACTGCCAAAGACTCAATCCGGGCCGTCCTAGGATCTGCCACTACTGCGGCAGAACCTGGGATGTCCGCCTCTGCCCCCGGAATCATGAGAATCCCCCTGATGCCCAGCGCTGCGGAACGTGTGGCTCAATGGATTTGAGCGAACCAGCTGGTCCAAAACCAGTCTGGACCTACTTTCTTAAGGCATTAATCGTCATTATCATATGGATCGATGTTTACTTCCTTTTCAAAATATTCTTTCTCATTATCAAGATCAATGGAGATATCCTTCTGAAATTCACTCTTCTCATCGCCCTTCTAGTTGCTGCTGATCAGATAGCCGTATCAGTTCTTCCTCCGCCATTTAGAGGCATGTTTACAAGAATAAACCAGTTTCTTTTAAGAAGTGTAAAAAGACTTATGGCAGGACTCGTTTACGTAGTTAAAGAGATTATCAATTTAATCTTAAATTGGTAAGTAAGCCGGGGGTAAAAATGAGAATCTTGAGACAACCTATCTTCTTTCTATTATTAAGAAATCTAATTTACCCAGGTAGTGCACTCGTTGCATTATCCTTTGCACTATCCAAGAAAGTATCAACAAATGGAAAAAGAATTCTTGAGCATCGATGATGTGAGCAAATATTTGGGAATAAAAAGGTCCACCTTGTATCTCAAGGTGGAAAGATATGAGATCCCATTTTACCGTTTCGGACGCCTGATACGATTTAAGAAAGAAGATCTTGACCTTTGGATAGAACACTTCAAGCATGAGGTCTCAGATCCGGATTCGAAAGCAAAGAGGATAATGGGAAGCATTAAAAAGAATGAATTGGATATAAATAGAGTCGTCAAAAAAACCGTTGAGGAAGTGAAGGCCTTAGGATATAATAACTCTCCAGCGGGAACCAGACCAAGTCAAAAGGCCGGAAGGGAGGCTGAAAATGGGGCTGTATAGACGAGGCCAGGTCTGGTGGATGGTCTTCACTCACAAAGGGAAGCATTACAGAAAATCAACGGAAACAACGAATCCAAAATTAGCACAAAGGGTCTACGACAAGATCAAAGGCCAGATTGCAGAAGGCAAGTGGTTTGAGGTACAGGAAGAAAAGACGTTCGGGGAAATGATGGACAGATATCTCATTGAGCACGTATCGAAAAAGAAGTCTAAAAGGAGCTATGAAGGATACGTGAGGAATCTGAGAACTTTTTTTGAGGATTACAAACTCTCCGAGATTACGGCGGACCTTATTCTCAAATATAGAGAAAAGAGAGCTGAAGGGGGAGTAAAGCCTGCCACGGTCAATAGAGATCTGGCCATTATGAAGAATGCCTTCAACCGCGCTACCTACAAATGGGAGCCGTCCTGGGCGACGGTTAATCCTGTCAAAAAGGTTGAGATGCTGGCAGAGAACAATGAAAGGGATCGGTGGCTCTCCAAAGAGGAAGTGGATCGCCTGAAGGCGGCTTGTCCAGGATGGCTGTGGGAGATCTGCCTCTTTGCCATTCACACGGGCCTGCGTCAGGGAGAGCTCCTTTCACTCCGGTGGCCGATGGTGGATATGGCACGAAAGGTAATCGTCATCCCACGGCCGTTTACGAAGAATAAGGAACCTAAAACGGTGCCTTTGAATGATTACGCCATGAAGGTTCTGAAGAAACGGCCTCGATCCATAAAGACCGACCTGGTTTTCTACACGTCCAATCATAGTCAATACCGGGGAAGAAATGTGGACCGGTCGTTTTCTATTGCCTTAGCAAAGGCAGGGATCAAGGACTTTAGATTTCACGATCTCCGGCATACGTGCGCGACCTGGCTTTTGCATTCCGGGGCTGACATCTATGAAGTCCAGAAGATTCTTGGTCACAAGAACGGGGAGATCACTAAGAGATATGCCCATCACTCCGCGGAGACCTTAAGAGGCGCAATGATCAATCTGGCGAAGGAATTTGGTAAAAAAGGCACCGCTAATGTGAAACGAGCGGCTAACTACGCCGGAAGGTAGATTGGTTTTGTCACAATTTTGTCACAGTAACCCGATGTGCCCCGAATATGGTTTTTGTAACTATTGGAAAATGTTATCAAATGCCCACGTAGCTCAGCGGTAGAGCGGCTGATTTGTAATCAGCGGGTTGGCGGTTCAAATCCGCCCGTGGGCTCCATATTTCCTCCTCCCTCCATCTTAGCAAGGCCATTTCAAGTTCAAAAATACCACTCTAAGCTCAAAATCAGGCTCATCTTCGCAGACTCGATTCACAAAATCAATGACTTGTCTTGGTCCGACCCCGACCCCGAGGCCTTTGATGACGAATTGAGTTTCTTTGTCTCCTGTCTCGATTGCCTCCCTGACATGATCTACCGACCGTCCGAACATCGCTTCTCGGAGGGTGCTGATTCCGTGTTCACGTTCAATTGCGGTGTTGTCTTTCCTCTTCTTCATGTCACTTCCGAATCCCACTTGCTTCTTATCGTGTCCATTTATTCCTTATGGGCATTCATTAGGTCCGGAATGAATTTGCAAAATATAAATATTTCTCAAAGGTTAGGCGGCAAAAGGAGCCCGACGTGGACACCAGCTATGATTTGGGTGAATACCACATTCGTCTTTCGTGTCTCTCCGTCCCGAATATACTCAGCGTAACATTCTACCATATGCGAACCAGCACTAAGACCAGGAAGGTAAACTTGGAAAGCTCTCTTCGTTGCTAAGGTTAAATACGATATATCCGATGAATCAAAGCAAGATGGTTCCTCCCCCGACTCATAAAAACAAGCTCTTTCGATCCGTGGGTGGCCAGATGCCTCAAAAAAAACATTAACCGCAAAGGATGAATTTGCTTCAACGCCAGCCCCCACAATATCCATGCTTAATAGCCTTACCTCACCTGGAGCCAGAGGTGCCTTTGACACCGTGGCACAAGAAGAAGCTCCTAACAAAACAATTCCACTTAACAAAATAGCTATCGATATAGACCTCATGGAGATGAACCTCCTTCCATTATTCCCCTTTGTTTTCCCCTTCATCTCTTTCTCAAAGGTCAGGCGACAAATGACCCCCTGTGCTTAACAATTATCAGCCCATCTTTTTTCAGTTGGGAAAATGCTTTAGCTACTGCCGTTTCGTGAACACCCAAGGTTTGAGCAATTTTCTCCCGCACTAACCTCTTCCCCTTCTTCACTTTCCCAGAAACGATCATCTGCTTCAGGTAGCTATATACCTTTTCTGAAGCCAGACTCCTTCTGACCTTCTTGGGGAAAATTTCTTTCAGGATTTTATCTGGTATTCTATCTCCGATTGGTCTACTCATTCCTAACCCTCTATTTCCTTCATCGTTTTAGAATCATATTTCCGAAGTTTATCTTTTCCTATATTGCGTTTGGAATATTCATCGAAACAGGCAGCACATAATAAATCCTCTCCTACGAACCTTCCTAATTTGTAAAAGAATGGATAACCCTTTAATTCTGTCCCGCAATAATTACAATAAATTTGATTTGCCATTGCCTTCTTTTTCTGAATCTCCCAATCCATTGCTTTCACCGTCCCCCAAAACTCTTCCTTAGTGAATACTCCTTCCTACCGCTTTTTCCCCTTTGGATTTTACTTTTAACCCTGCCCCTCTTCCGCCCATCATATAGGGAGGGCGGAATGTTCCATCCCTTTACCCGATGTTGCTTGATGATTGAGTGAAAATTTTTCATGCCAACCTTTCGCCCTATTGTGCGGATTGGAAGTGGTTCAGCAAAATAAATCGCATAAGCCGCCTCTGTTCTCGGTGAGAGGAGTCGCCCAAACTTCTCATTGACCAAACCCTTACTTCTCAGTGTTCGGAGATGGTAATGACATCTTACCCTTGATCCCCCCGTTTCTTTAACGATTGTGTGAATAGAAAGAAATTCGCTGTGAGGTCTCTTGCTGATCTGGATCAGCTTCTGACATAAAGAGCATCCTTCAGTCTGATGTCCTTTGGGTCTCTTCGGTCTCTTGATCCCCTGCCTTGTCCAAAAGGCGTGGATCGCCTGTCTCGATACCCCGTACTTCTTCCCCAGTTTCTTGAAGGAAAGAGTGCTCTCTTTCAAGTCCTTCACTAACTTGCTTTCCTTACTCCGAAGTATTGCCCATCTTCTCTTTAGCAACTGAGTTTCTCCTTCCTCTTCATCTCCCGATCCACCACCTTCCCCATCTCCAAAAACTCCTCTTTGGTGATTATCCTTTTCTCTATAAGCAACCTATAGTCTATTCAGGGATTCCTTTTCACCTAAGCCTTTTTCCGCATTTCGAACAATAATTTTCAAGCTCGACAAGGCTACCACATCCACCACAAGTTATCATATTGGTACGACCAGTTCCATAACCCCTAAGGGGGGGCAAGCTGATGTTTGCTGCACCTGTGGCTACTGTGGTTGCCGTAGAAGGGCTAATGGCCTCGATTGCCTTATCGGCCAAACTTCTCAATACTGGTTTTAACTCAGAAACATCTAAAATGCCTTTACGAATACCCTCAAGTTTGCTGTTAATTTCTTCAAGTGTTTCTAAACCAATCACTTTGCTTGGATACTTTTTTTCAACCTGCTCGTACCACCAATCCCTCATTTCAAAGATTACTTTTCGTTTCTCAGGATTCTGACCGAAATCATCATGACAGTTCGGACATAAAGGGGCTGCATTCTCTATATCATCTAAACCACCATACTCTTCTGGAATAATATGATGAACTTCAACCCCTATTTTTTGACACCTACAACATTGGAATGCTGCCTTTTGTCTCACTTCTTTTTTGATTAATTCAGAGAATGGCATACAAACCCCCTTAATCGAGATTAATCATTACTTCCTCTATAATCCCCTTTTATTGTCCTACGCTCTCTATACACCTCCAAAAAGCTCTCCCGACAAGGTTCCAATCCATTCATCCACTGCTCAGCAAGAATGCTGTTTTGGGCTTGCGCGAACAAGAAATTGGAGTATTTTAGTGTGACTACTTTTTCTTGTGCGTAGCTGTGAGAGGGGAAAAAACAAAGAAGAACAAAAAATACGGATAACAAGCAACTGAGCGACATAAAACGTTTCATGGGATACCTCCTCGATATAAAAAAGTCCGTTACAATTATTTTACTCCTTATACTATGGCCCAACCCCACTGTCAAAATATTAAACTCTAACTATCCAAAATGACCACCTTATATTTACAATTACTTAATCTGCGCAATCAATTTTTGGCGGTTCAAGTCCGTCCGTTTGCCAACAGTAGTCGGTTAAGTCACCTTCTCTCCCATGCTCATGGAGAAACGGGTTTAGGCTTACAAAAGTAGAAAGATGGTGAGGTCAGAATATTTCCTTGAAGGCATCGGCAGCTGTGTAAACACTCCCCACCCCACTGATATATTGGACAACTCTCATTGTCTCTGCGATCTCTTCTTTGGTAGCACCCGCTTTCATTGCCTGTTCAGCTAACGACCTTACTCCCCGAACAGTTCCATGTGATGCGTCCAGTGCCATTGCGATAAGAAATTTGAACTTTCTGGGGAGTGCTCCATCGGCAAGAGCAAATGTATTGGTGTTTCTGACAAGGATAAGAAGTTCTGGATCAAGTTTCTCAAATACCTTCAAAGGATGTTCGGCCATTTAATCACCTCCCATTTAAGTAGCAATCGTCATGTCTCCCTTATCCTTCTTTCATTTTTCAATCTCTCTCACAAGCCTCCTCCCATATTCCTCGCATCTCTTTTCAACTTCTTTATCACCTTCACCATCCACCCGTATGATGCCCTGAACCACTTTCATCCCGTGGTGAACTCCCAGGGCAACGTCAAGCATTTTCAGGCAATCTTTACCATTACTACTCGTACCAGCAGACGTGAAGATACCCGCCACTTTCCCCTTCAATTTCCCACCACTGTAATGAACGATAGATTCATCAATCACTTTTTTTACTTGCCACGCTACATTGGAAAAATAGGTAGGTGAACCGAGAACGATGCTGTCATAATTCGGGAGAGAAGAAATATCAAATTTACCAACATCTTCTAATGTCACATTTACGGCACTTGACTTCATGGCTTCGCCTATCGCTTTTGCCATCTTCTTTGTGTTCCCGCTTCCACTGTAATAAAGAACCAATACCTTTTTTGAAGACATCTTTAACCTCCTTGGCATTTGAGCTTAGGTATTTGAGATTTGTTTCTAACCCCGCTAACTCTTACTTGACGTTTTTACCTGAAAAGCCGTGATGAGTTGTTCCAGTTTTTTGCCACCACATTTTGGGCACTTCGCCTTCCCGGCATCATGCTCTCCAATGCTGAGAGTGAGCGTGAATTTCTTCTTACATTTTGGGCATCGGTATTCGTAACTGGGCATCTCCTCTGCCTCCTCTCTTTGCTGGAATGGGATTTTCTAAGCTATCTTCCAATTACCGACAACAAAACAAATGGATATTAATATAGAAAGCAGGAATTCTGTCAATAGGTAATTTCGTAACGTAGGGAAAAGGCGATTTCGTCAAAAACTCTAACTATCCAAAAAGACGATCCTGTATTTACAAAGTCTTTAAGAAAGAAGCTAATCCTCCAATTGCTTTACCTTGTCTTCTTTCCTTACGACGAAAATGTGTGAAAATTCGGAGTCCCCTCCAGAACCATGCCAGTGTTTCTCGCCAGCAGGGATAAGCACAATGTCACCAACAGTCACGACCTTCTCTTCTTTCTCAGTGGCCACGACGCCCTTTCCCATAGTGACGATCAAGATCTGTTCATAATCATGGGCATGAAATTTATTTCGGACACCTTTCCCGAAATTTATTATGTCCACTTCATATTCTTTGCTTTCTGGCAGCAGTACCTGCCTTGTCACCTCTCGACCAGTAAAGATGGGATTGGTAAAAACTTCTTTGGAGATCTTATTCATATTAACCACCTTCATCTTATCCTCCTTCCAAACCTTTGACTCCCCCTGATTAATTGAAGAGTACTGGATTATGGAAGGGGTGTCAATCAGAATTGGGAAAGGTTACTGAATGAATGTTGGTGACGGGTCTATTGATGGTCTGCGATATTGGTTACTTAACATTCTGGGGGTGGGTCTGTCAATCGTCGATGAGGTCTGCCAGGTTTGCAAGCTCTGCGGGTATCCTCCTCTCGGGCGCGAACTTCCTTTTTCTGCAATACGCCTCATCCTCTTTGGCGATAATCGGGCTAAGAGGATTGTTTCTTAATAATTTCGGTGAAGGGACACAAGTTTAAATCACTCAATATATCGTCCAACATTTCGGAAGCACCTTGCATATCAAATTCACTCTCCCAAGTCTCCCTGGAAAATTTGCTTGCAATAATATTCATAAGCCCTGAACTTCCGATTTCCTCTACCCATTCTCTAAGGGTCTTTGTCTCACTCATTACAGTCCTCCTTCTGAGCAACTGAGTAGCGTCTTCCTTCCTAAGGGAAACAATTTTCCCGTTCTCCCTGATCCCGAGGGGTTGACTTCCAAGCTTGTGCCCTTCCCACACGTTATCCCAGAATTCCTTTCAACAGCAACTAAATTATGGGTAAGTATAATACTCCCCAAAAACTGGACAGGGGTATAAGGTGCATGTTAGCCTGCCATAACCAGAAGGAGGTATGGCGTGGTTCAGAACATGCGGAAGACCCACAACGGCGCTTTCAAGGGCAAGGTAGCCCTTGAGGCCGTAAAAGGGGAAAAGACGATTGCTCAGCTGTCCAGTGAATTTGGGGTGCATGCCAATCAGATCCGGCAATGGAGAAAGCAACTTCTGGAGGAGATCCCCCGAATCTTTTCGGATCGCCGACACAAGGACGACCGCGAACGAGAGGATCTTCTGTCGGAGTTGTATCAGCAGATCGGCCAACTGAAGGTCGAGCTGGACTGGGTCAAAAAAAAATCTCAGCTTCTCCGTTAAGGAGAAGAGGCGATTAATCGAACCGGAGTATAAGATGCTTTCCATCGGGCGTCAGTGTGAGCTGTTAAACCTCAATCGGACGACATATTACTACTGTTCGGAACGGGATGAGAGCTACAACAGGACCCTGATGCATCTGCTTGATGAACAGTTTACCCGGACGCCTTTTTACGGAGTCGATCGGATGACGGAGTGGCTGAGACGTCGTGGGCATGGAGTCAATCCGAAGCGAATCCGCCGCTTGATGCGCCAGATGGGGCTGGAAGCGGTTTATCCGAAGCCTCGGTTGACTGAGAACGGGAAAGCCCATCGAAGGTATCCGTATTTGCTCAGGGAGCTCTCCATTGACCATCCGGATCAGGTGTGGTGCTCGGATATCACCTATATCCGAATGGTTTATGGGTTTGTGTACCTGGTCGCGGTGATGGATTGGTTCAGCCGGTATGTGCTGGCTTGGGAGCTGTCGACGACGCTGGAGACGGGATTTTGTGTGAGAGCGCTGCAGCACGCGTTGGGATCTTCGAAGCCGGAGATCTTCAACACCGACCAGGGCGTGCAGTTTACCAGCACGGAATTCCTGGACCCGCTGACGGCAGGAGGGATCCGGATCAGTATGGATGGACGAGGCCGGGTATACGACAACATCTTTGTGGAGCGGTTGTGGCGATCGGTTAAGTACGAAGAGGTCTATCTGAGGGAATACCGGGAAGTTAAAGACGCTCGGGACGGACTGGCGAGGTATTTTGAGTTCTACAATCGGGAGAGACCGCACAGCGCTTTGAGGAATCAAACGCCTCACGAGGTCTACTTCCCACAGCAAGGGAGCTTCTCTCCCTTTGAGCAGGCTCAAACTATGCACCATATACCCCCCAATATTTTGTCTTGACAATGGGGAGGGGTTCAAAGGCTTTGTTTTTTTTGGTCTACCGACATAAAATCTTATAAAGGCTTTCATCAACTGAATTAGGTTCAGTATAGTGCCATTCGATTTTATCGTCTGGGAGTCTTATGTTAGGAACGAGATCAGTATCTATAATATGATATCTTCGACCTGAACAATCTATATCAAATAAATAGCTCAAAGAAAGAATGGTACCCCCTGCCCCCATGAAAATTTGCTTCCTCCACACTCTCACAATTTTCTCTGAAGGATGACTTAAACTTGCTTTATGGTAGTAATAATATGTTGGCGATTCTCCCTTTCCAAATTCTTTTGCATAAAAGAAATGCCAATCCTTTCCAGCAATTTTGTCCAAATCATCTTTCGTTAATTGGTCAAATCTTAAATTACGGGTAGAGCAACCGACAATTAATAAGCATGTAATAAGAAGTATGAATCCAAACTTAGCACTTAATCTACTTTTCATATCTTTTCTCCCTCATCACGGTTGACAGTGCCTGTACAGTCAAAACATGACCACAATCAGCGTTATCCAGTTTGCACCCATAATAACCCTTTTTCGCTCTGTGACACCTTTAGTGTTCTACCAATATCCTTTCTACTTCTACTGCTGGAAAAAAGAAAATGATGCGAACCTCACTTGTACCGACGTTCGTGATACAGTGTTTCATACCGGCGGGTGTCAGTAAGACCGATGGAGTTGGTACCGGTACCTCTTTCCCATCCACCTCCACTTTGGCATCCCCAGAGAGAAAAACCAAAGCTTCCTCCACCTTGTGGACATGGAGCGGCAATGTGTGGCCCGGTGCTATCTTCAGTTCACCCACTGTTATGGCGGCAGCTCCCTTTTCCTTGCTCATAACCAGTTTACTGACTATGCCGGGAAACGGACTTGCGTCTGGAACATCGGTGAATCTAATCGGCTCTGACATTTATACCTCCTTTTTTTCTGCTTCATGAGACTGCTTTATGACTCTATACCTTTCTGATCAAGAACATCAATTACACTTTTGAACAGCAGAAAGAGAACCCCCTTTTGTTCGTCAGTGAATGCCACGGCCTCCCCTCCTTCTTCCTCCTCCATTAAAGCATCAACCACGTAGTTCACCACATGAGACTGTCTGGAAGTCTGGACACTGGCAATTCTATCAAGAAATTTTTCATCACCTCCTTCTAATCTTTCCAGTAGACCTTCATTATGTTCATAGCACTCAATAATCTCTTCAGAAGAAATCCTTTTGACCTTCCCATGTGCCTTCTGAAACATCCGGTAGATAACAAGAAATATATAAACCGCGAGCTCTCTCACCTCTTGATCCATTTCTTTGGACGATTCCATCACAAAGTCCAAGAGCTCTGGTTGACTGTTCCCGACCTTCATCATTTCTTTCTTGGCTCTATCAGGGCCAAAGCCAGCAACTTCTTGCCAGGTTTTTTCTACGAGTGCTTCGGGTATTGGTTTCATGATCTCTGAATCCTTTTCCTTTTGAAACCAGTCACTATTTGTTCTGCACTTTTTGTCAGTAGATCTTTCTTGGAAAATTTGTTTAAAAGGATTTTTCTGACTAATCCACAGATGGATGTTGAATCATTGTGGAATTACACTACCAATTACTTGCTGGAGGCTATCTCCACCATTTTGCCTAAAAACCAGGCACTCATTGCTGCACTAATCCAAATAAATCTTTCTAAGCTCACTGAGCAAAGAATGGAATTCTTCATGTTTGCCGATTCCAATCCGCTCCTTTTCTAACGCATCGAAAGACTTTTGAAGCCAGTCCTGAATTTCTCTCGAAAGCCCCTTATCTGCCATAGGAAATAGGATATCGTTTTCTTTTTCAATATGCCGGGACAACAATTCCGTATATTTCCTTGAATTGTCCTTAAATAGGAAAAATCCAAACGAGCCCCCTCCTTTGATCTTCTCGACCCCTTCTGCCATTCTCTTTACAAACCCTCTTCCTTCTTCATGTTCCGTGAGCAGTACTCCAATGAGTCCGTCGCCCTTGGAAATGCCTTGCTTTTCCAGTTCGGGAAATAAGAAGTCCTCTTCCTTTCCGTGATGGCACCGGTCCACAAAAACAGTTAAGAACTCTATAATTCTATCCAGATGGATAGAATCCACAGCTTTACCCGATCCAAGAATCTCACATATTTTATTCAGGACTTGAAGCATGAGTCGTATACCTTCATGTTCAGCTTTCAAATCTTCAGTCCCAGCCATAAAATGCCTCCTCCCTAAAAATAACAGGTTTTTCAATGCATCTTCATTTTACGAATACCTCTAAACCCTTCATCGTTCCCCCACCAAACTGCACCATCGTCTTGGCAGCTACGCTCAATCCCTCCTTGAGATAAATGCCATCGATACCGGGAACAGCGTAGGCATAAAAAAGGACATTTCGGGTATCATCTCTCACTTTTGTTTTTTCGTCTGCTCCTTGGCAAAGAACACAGATGATGTCCTTTTCGTCCTTGAGCACGATCTCTACTTCTTTAACTGTGAATTGGCGACCTCCCATTCCAATACTCATCTCTCCTCCCCGAGCCACATCGAGCGTCAGCTTGCCTTCGATCCGATCATAATCAGTTACAGCCACAAGGATCCCGGCACACATCTCTGCCATGAAGTGGGCATCAACCATAAGATTGTACCTAGGGAAACCACTATTGACAGTTCTTTTGAGATGCTGTGGAAGCGGACACTCATATCCAAAGCTCTGGAAAAACCTATCGTAGATGTCGATGCGCTGAGAGATCTCTGAAAGTGTTTCCCGCTTTCTCATTTTCCGCAGGAGCTTTCGCTTGTGTTGATCAAATCCTGTGCTATCGAATAAGGACTTACATCCTGAGATGAGTGTCAACCCAAATGCCACGCCGGGGTACTGGAGTTCATAAGCTGGCGAGATTGAAAAGTCTATCCATGATGTCATCTTATCTTCTACTTCTTATCCAGTCTAATTTCTTTCTTACATTAGTCCCTGCAAATCGTTTTGACAAATTTTGCGTACTTGTTATTTGAAATGAATGTTCTCCCGAAAGCTTCTGGATCTTTTGTCCATTTTCTTAGGTGATATTTTTCCCTTTCTTTTCCAAAATCCATTTCCATAATATAGGCCGTTACTCTCCATGACTCGGGCCTTTCTTTCCTTCCACGATATGCGTATTTGCCCAATTTTCTAACAAGTTCATTTAGAGGCTCTGGCCATTGATTCTGCGGTTTCTTTAACCAGTATTCAGCCCAGCAATAAACGTAAGCGGCATATCGCTTGACCTTGTCCACAAACTCTTCTCTTCCAGATTTTGCGCTAATAGAATCAAAGGTAGCCTTCGAAAGGTTACGGATTATGTTTACGATATCCCCAGGCTTCGCAAAGGACATTATGTAAAGTATACGCCAAGTGTGGGGAGACGCAGAAATTTCTAATGTCAAGTCTTCACCACGTGAGGGAAGGGGTAAAAAAGTTCCCTCAGTAGATAAGATACCGACTCCTTTAGTTCTTTTCCAACGTGTCTTTACGTCCATCAGATACCTCCTGCACCTTCCTCAATCAATCGGCCTTCCGGATATGATAATGGATGGTCTCTATTTTCGATGTAATTGTATTCTTCTTAGAACAGAGTGTCAAAGAAAATTGGAGAAAATTGGAGAAAATTGGAAAGGAAAGAGTCTAAAGAGTGTTTTCCGAAGAGAAATTTGACAATCAGGTCATTAGATTTTACAAGAAGAAAAAATCAATCGTAGATACCCACGGGCAAGCCCGTGGAACTTTAAAATAAGTCAAGCTTCGCTTGACCTTCATCCTGGCGTCCTTGCCACCGGACGTATTTGAGGATTTGATCCTCATCCACTCCAACGGTCGACACAAAGTAGCCAGGGGACCATACTATGTTCTCTTTCCAATATACTTTTTTCAACCAGCTAAACTTTTTCCTCAGGTACTTACCCGTTACCCCCTTTATCCGCCCCACCACATCACTCACTGCATATCTCGGTGGAATCACCATCACCAAATGTAAATGGTCTTTCCTAACATTTTGCTCCACTATCTCACATCCAGGCATCATCTCTAAAACCTTCGGAAAAAGTTTCAAAACATACGCCTTGACGCCAGGATTCAGGATGCGGCGGCGATATTTTGGTATCCAAACAATATGGTATTCCGTCCGATATACACTGTGTCCCGATACTCGTGTCTCCATGCATACATTATACCCTATCGCCGCCGCTCTCATTCACCCACGGGCAAGCCCGTGGAACTCTGCCCTA
>Ga0335070_10002344_pt1 | contig 22073 bp, 18 predicted proteins | sample Lox_Sample_13_FD_206722 | JGI IMG/M metagenome (GOLD analysis project Ga0335070, IMG submission 206722) | Soil microbial communities from Loxahatchee National Wildlife Refuge, Florida, United States - Lox_Sample_1.3 | ecosystem: Environmental > Terrestrial > Soil > Wetlands | place: USA...
CGAGCTTCGTGGGACTCGACCTTTACAAATTCGAAAATGACGGCCGATGGAGCCGGACCGAGATTGCGGAGGGCGATCCGTCACCCTGGCCCAAGTGCGGGTCGAGTGACGTGACGGTGGGCCATCTGGGCGGCAAGCGCTATCTGGCGGCCATCGAACCATGGCACGGGAATCAAGTGGTGGTGTACCGGCAGCAGGAGAAACAGTGGCTACGGCACGTGATCGACGTCTCGCTGGTAGACGGCCACACGATTTGGGCCGCAGACCTGAACGGTGACGGCAACGACGAGATCGTCGCCGGCTTTCGCGGAGGAAGTCACGGCGTGGTCATCTACCACGCCGACGATCCCCGGGGCGACCGCTGGTCCAAGCGTGTGCTTGACGACGGCGGGATGGCGGCTGCGGCCTGCGCGGTAGCGGATCTGAACGGCGATGGACGCGTGGACATCGCCTGCATCGGCTCGGCGACCGCCAACCTCAAGTGGTACGAAAATCTGACGCCGCGTTAGAATCAAAATTGCCCGAATCTGTTGTCACGGTAGCCATCCCCACACTGGCGGCGGGCCGGCGCCTGGAAGAGTGCCTGGACGCGCTGCGAAACCAGACCCGGCGCGATTTCGAGGTGGTGGTAGTGGATAACAGCGGCCAGGGGCTAGTCCGCGCAGGCGGAGCCGGCCGGCAGGGCGCCACCGTGCTCGAGCCGGACCACAACCTCGGGTATGGCGCCGCCATCAATCTGGCGTTTCACCAGAGCCGGACGCCCTTTCTGGCAGCTTTGAATGACGACGCGGCTCCTCGCCCGCAGTGGATCGAAGCGCTGGTGGCGGCGGCGGAGCGGCATCCGGAAGCCGGCATGTTTGCCTCGCAGGTTCGTTTTTACGGCGAAGAGCATCTCGATTCGGCCGGAATGGTGATCAGCGGCGACGCCAGCAGCAAGCAGCGCGGCCACCTTTTTCCCGCCGCGGAGTTTGATCTTGAGGAGGAAGTGCTGTTGCCGAGCGCATCCGCGGCGCTCTACCGCCGGACGATGCTGGACGAAGTGGGGCTGTTCGACGAGGATTTTTTTCTGTACTGCGAAGATACGGATCTCGGTTTGCGGGCGCAATGGGCCGGCTGGAAGTGCATCTATGTGCCGGGGGCGGTGGTGGATCATCACTACTCTCACTCGGCGGGGCGCGCCTCGCGTCTCAAGGCGTTTTATGTCGAACGCAACCGGCTGTTTGTGGCACTCAAGAACTTTCCGGCGGCCAGGCTGTGGATGGTGCCTCTGCGAACATTAGCGCGCTACTGGTGGCACTCACGGTCGATGGCGCTCGGCCGCGGAACGGCGGCGCAGTTTCGCAGGGACGGGAACAGCGGATTGCGGCTGGTTTTGATCGCGATTCAGGCGCACTGGGCGTTTGTGCGCAACGCGCGCTCGCTGTGGCGGAAGCGGCGCGGCATCCGCAGCCGGGCTAAACTGACGGCCGGCGAGTTCGGACACCTGCTGCGGGCGCACTCGATCAGCGCGCGAAGAGTGGCTGAGTTGTGATGTCTGACTCTGCGCAGAAGCTGCTGATCCTGGTGCCGGCTTATAACGAGGAGGGCGCTATCAGGGGCGTGGTGGAGGCAGTGAAGCAGGTGATGCCGGGCACTCCGGTGCTGGTAGTGGATGATTGCTCCAAGGACAACACCTTGGCGCACGCACGGAACGCCGGCGCCGAGGTCCTTCCTCTTCCGCACCATCTGGGGCTGGGCGGCTGTGTGCAGGCGGGCTACAAGCTGGCCTTCGAATTGGGATATGAATACGTGATTCGCGTGGACGGCGACGGGCAGCACGACGCGCGCGAAATCCCCAAGATATTTGAGGCCCTGCGCGAATCCGGCTGCGAAATGGTAATCGGCTCGCGTTACGTGAACGGCGCGAACGGAGGCACGAGCTGGCTGCGCGCCGCCGGCATTCGGTTCTTTCGCCTGGTGTTGCGGCCCATTCTGGGCAAACCGGTGCGCGATCCGACTTCGGGATTCGTGGGTGTCAACCGCCGGGCGCTGGCCGTATTCAGCCTCAGTTTTCCGCTGGAGTATCCGGAAATCGAAGCGCTGGTCGTCCTGCAAAGGCGGCGCTTTCATTTTGTCGAGGTGCCGTGCCGCATGCTGCCCAGGCGCACGGGGCGCTCCACGATCACGCCCATAAAATCCATCTACTATATTGTTCATGTGTTGCTTGGGGTGTTTGTGAATGTGCTGAAATACGAGCGCAGGATTCCAACCGGATCCCGGAGGTCATGATTGGAACGCCTCCTGAATGTCGTGACAGGTATGAGCGCGCTGCTGATCGTGCTGGTGTTGTTCTCCGTGCGGCGGGCGCGCATTCGCGTGGAATATTCCGTCGCCTGGCTGGCCGGCGCGGTGGCTCTGCTGGCTCTATCGCGAGCCAGTCGATTGCTGCATGTGATTGCGGATCTGCTGGGCGTCGCGGATCCGCCGCTGGCTCTGCTTTTGATCGTGGGCTGCGTTTTCTTGATCATTTTCTACCGGTTTTCCCTCATCATCTCGCAGTTGAAGGACGACAACATCGCGCTGGCTCAGCGCGTGGCCATTCTCGAATACCACATTCAGTCTTTGAAGGATCGATCCGCCGGCTTTTGATTCGCGAATGAAAACCAAGAAAGAGCAGTCCAGAAAGAGTCGCCGTGCGGTTGCGAAGACCGCGCCGCCCGTGGTTGAGAAACCTCGCAGTCTCTTCCAGCCCTACGCTATTGGCTTCGCGGCGGCCCTGGTAGTGGCGTTCCTAGTCTATGAACCGTCGCTCTATGGCCCCTTCTTGTTCGACGACCAATACCTGCCCTTCGACAAACCTGACTTTCCATTCGACTCGTTCAGTGCGTGGATTCTGGGCGTGCGCCCGCTGCTGATGTTCACCTACTGGATCAACTACCAGCTTTCCGGAAAGCAGACATTTTCATATCACTTGTTTAACGTTGTCTTCCACGCGATGGTCTCGGTTCTCATGTTTTTCATCGCGCGCAAGATCCTGGAATGGGCGAACGTGGATCGCGCGCGGCGCGTGGTGCTCGCGGTTTTCGCCGGAGCCTTGTTTCTGCTACACCCGGTGAATTCGGAGTCCGTGGGATATGTAGCCAGCCGGTCGGAGAACCTGAGCGTTCTGTTTTTTCTGGGCGCGTTCGCGCTGTTTCTGTACCGGCGGTGCGAGGAAATCACCTGGAGGCGCACGGCACTGGTTTTGCTGGTGTTCGGCGGAGCCGTGTTGTCCAAGGAGCACACGGTCGTACTTCCAGCGCTTCTCTTGCTCACCGATTATTTCTGGAACCCGCCATTCTCGTTCACTGGTATCCGCCGGAATTGGCGTCTATACGTTCCGGTCACCATCGGCGGACTGCTCGCCGTGGTGTACCTGGTGCGCCAGTTACGGGGCGCACCGTCCGCCGGTTTTAGCCTCAAAGATTTCACCTGGTATCAATACTTCTTCACCCAGTGTCGGGCGTTTTGGCTGTATATTCGGTTGTTTTTTTTCCCGGCCGGGTTGCGAATCGACTACGATTACCCCATTTCGCGCACGATTCTGGAGCACGGCGCTCTCATCGGGCTTATCGCCATTCTGCTGGCGGCGGGCGCGGCATTTTACTATCGCCGGCGCTATCCTCTGGCGGCCTATGGATTTTTTGCGTTCGTGATCCTGATGGCGCCGACGTCGTCCTTCGTGCCGATTGCGGACCCCGTGGCCGAGCGCCGGCTGTATCTCTCCATGATCGGGTTGCTGTTCATTGCGCTGGAGTTTCTGCGGCGCGTAGATGTCCGGCAGCCGAAATGGATCGCCGGGTTGGCCGCTGTCCTGTTCGTCGCAGGCATCGCCACGCACAGCCGGAATTTCGTATGGAGCGATAAAGTCGCGCTGTGGGAGGACACGGCGGCAAAATCGCCGAACAAGAGCCGCGTGCAGTTTCATCTCGCGCAGGCTTACTACGAGGCTGGGCACTGCGGCAGAGCGCTGCCCCATTACGAGCGCACCGCGCAGTTGGAGCGGCCCGATTACCGGTTGTTCATAGACTGGGGCCTGGCTTACGACTGCCTCAACCGGCCGGAACAGGCGCTGGAGAAGTTCCGGCAGGCCGCATCTCTGAAGCAGACCGCCCACGTGTATTCGCAAATCGGCATGGTCTACGCCAAGCAGGGAAAGCACGCCGAAGCTCTCGAGGCTCTGGCTACCGCGGAGAAGATTGACCCGAATTTTGACATGACCTACACGTATCGAGGAGGAGTACACCTCGGCCAGGGCAATCCAACGGCCGCCATCGAGGATTTTCGCCGGGCGCTGGCCCTCAATCCACAAAATGAAATCGCCCGCCGGGCTCTGGCTATGACCGAACAGCAGCTTGCCAACCGCCACTAAGTAAGAATGAGCCACCTCCGAATCGGCGTGAATGCGCTGTATCTGATTCCCGGGGGCGTGGGCGGCACTGAGATTTACCTGAGGAACCTGCTGCGGGCGCTCGCCGAGATCGACACCACGAACGAGTATTTGCTGTTCACCAACCGGGAAACCGGAATCGGGCTGGCGCCTGGGGCGCCGAACTTTCGCACCATCCCGCAGGCCGTCGCGGCATCCTTCCGGCCGGCGCGCATACTGTGGGAACAAACCGTGCTGCCCGCGGCGATAGCCCGGCAAAACGTGGACGTCCTGCTGAACCCCGGCTTCACCGCGCCGCTGGTGTGCGGCTGCCCGCAGGTAACCGTGTTTCATGACCTGCAGCATAAGCGGCACCCGGAATACTTCCGATGGTTCGATCTGCCGTTTTGGGAATTCCTGCTTTTCTGGTCTGCGCACCTTTCGCACAGCCTGATCGCGGATTCGGACGCGACGCGCGCGGATCTCATGGAGTTTTATCGACTGGCCCGCAAAAAGATCCGGGTGGTCCCGCTGGGCGTGGATCCGAGGTTCTTCGAGATCGCGCGAGCGCGCCGGCCGGAGCCCTTCTTGTTGTCTGTCTCGACGCTGCATCCCCACAAGAACCTCGACCGGCTGCTCCGCACATTTACCCGGTTCCGGCAGGCCCGGCCGGAATTCCGGCTGATTATCGCCGGCCTGCGCGGATTCGAGGCGGCGAACCTCGAACGCGTGCAACAGGAGCTCGGGCTCTCGGATGCCGTGGAGTTCACCGGCTGGATTCCACGCGAGGATCTCTATGCGCTTTACAGTCGGGCTTTCGCCTTCCTTTATCCGTCGACGTTCGAAGGCTTCGGACTGCCGGTGCTGGAGGCGCTGGCCGCGGGTGTGCCGGCCGCGTGTTCCGATATCGAGCCTCTCGCCAGCACGGCGGGTGACGCCGCCCTGCGATTCGACCCGTTAGATGACCGGGCCCTGCTCGATGCAATGATGCAGTTGGTTTCGGACGAGCGGCTGCGCGCCGCGCTTTCCGTGCGCGGGCCCGAGCGAGCCGCCCTGTTTTCCTGGAAGACGACCGCCCGCCTGACGCTGGACGCGCTGCTGGAGGCGGTGGGAAGCGGTTTGCTACCCTAAGTCTATGTCGTTTCATCTGGCGGTGAACTATCGCCCGCGGGGCGATCAGGAGACCGCTATCGAAGAACTCCTGCGGGGCGTTCGGGACGGCGACCAGCACCAGGTTTTGCTCGGCGTTACCGGCTCCGGCAAGACGTTCACCATGGCCAAGGTCATCGAGCAGGCCTGCCGCCCGGCGCTGGTTCTCGCCCATAACAAGACGCTCGCCGCGCAATTGTTCCACGAGTTCAAGAGCTTCTTCCCCTCCAACGCCGTCGAGTATTTCGTTAGCTATTACGACTACTATCAGCCCGAAGCCTACATTCCATCGAGCGACGTCTACATCGAGAAGGAAGCTACCATCAACGACGAGTTGGATAAACTGCGGCTCTCGGCGACGCGCTCGCTTTTCGAGCGGCGCGACTGCGTCATCGTAGCCAGCGTGAGCTGCATCTACGGACTCGGCTCGCCCGAAGCCTATTACGGCATGCTGCTCATGCTCGAAAAAGGGCAGAAAATCTCGCGCAACCAGATCCTGTCGCGCCTGGTGGACATTCTCTACGAGCGCAACGACGTTGACTTCCGGCGCGGCACATTTCGCGTGCGCGGCGACGTCATCGAAGTCTATCCCACCTACGACGATTACGCCTACCGCATTGAGTTGTGGGGCGACGAGATCGAGAGCCTCTCGCAGATCGATCCGCTGCTCGGCCAGGTACGCCAGACCTACCTGCGCCTGCCCGTCTATCCCCGGACGCACTACGTGATGTCGGAAGAGACCCGGGAAAAGGCCATGGACGGAATCCGGGTGGAACTGGAGTGGTGGCGCAAGGAACTGGAGAAGCAGGGCAAGATGATCGAGGCCCAGCGCCTCTATCAGCGCACCATGTTCGATCTCGAAATGATGAAAGAGATCGGCTACTGCCATGGCATTGAGAATTATTCCCGGCACTTTTCCGGGCGGCTGCCGGGCGAAGCGCCGCCCACGCTGCTGGATTATCTGCCTCAGGACTCCATCATGTTTATCGATGAGAGCCACCAGACCATCCCGCAGTTGCACGGCATGTATCACGGTGATCGTTCGCGCAAAGAGGTGCTGGTGGCGCACGGGTTCCGGCTCCCGAGCGCGCTCGACAACCGCCCGCTCACTTTCGAAGAGTTCGAGAATCGCGTGAACCAGGTGGTCTACGTTTCGGCCACGCCGGGTCCGTATGAGCTGACGAAATCCGCCGGCGTGGTGGTGGAGCAGATCATCCGGCCCACCGGCCTGGTCGATCCGGAAGTCGAGGTGCGGCCCATTAAGGGGCAGGTGGACGACCTGCTGGGTGAAATTCGCAAGCGCGTCGAAGACGGCCAGCGCGTGCTTGTCACCACGCTGACCAAGCGCATGGCTGAGGATCTGGCGGAATACTATTCCGAGGTGGGCGTGCGCTGCCGGTACCTGCATTCGGAAGTGGAGACGCTCGACCGCATCAAGATCCTGCGCGATTTGCGCCGCGGCGAATTCGACGTACTGATCGGGATCAACCTCCTCCGCGAGGGGCTCGACCTTCCGGAGGTCTCGCTCGTCGCGATCCTGGATGCGGACAAGGAAGGCTTCCTGCGTTCCAGCGGATCGCTGATTCAGACCGTCGGCCGCGCGGCGCGCCATGTGGAAGGCCGCGCCATTCTTTATGCGGACGTGATGACCGACAGCATGCGCAGAGCGATCGAGGAGACCAACCGCCGCCGCCGCACGCAGGTGGAATACAACGAGCGCAACGGCATTACGCCTCAGTCCATCATCAAGCCCATCGACATGAGCCTGGTGGCGATCGCCGAGGGCGATTATGTGACGGTGCCGGTAGAGGCCGACGAAGACATCGAGCAGATGACGCCCGATCAGCGCCAGCGCTTCATCGCCGAACTCGAAGAACGAATGCGCGAGGCCGCACGCAAGTTCGAGTTCGAAAAAGCCGCGCAGTTGCGCGACCGCATCAAGGAGCTGCGGACGAAAGAAGTCGAGGTGCCAGGTGCCGGGTTTCAGGTGTTAGCAAAACCTAGCACCTAACACCTGAAACCTACTTCACGTAGACCGCCACCGCCGGGCTGCAAACCGGCTGATTCGGATCGGTAGCCACGGCGCAGACGCTCAGGTTCGCCGTGGTTGCTCCCAGATCGGTCGGGATCGTGAGGTTTACCTGCTGCACTCCGGGGACCGTGGGGGCCGGCCCGGCGTAATTGAGCGGCGAGATGGCACGGTTCCCGAGGCGCGCGCTGATGGCTCCGCTTCGCGCGGAGGCCAGTCCGGTTGCGAAGATCTGAAGCACGCTTCCCAATGCTGCGGGATTCGACGTGCTGTTCGGAGTACCGTCCTGGTTCAGAACACCACCGCTGAAGATCCCGGGCGCGACGATGGCCAGCGGGACGGTTTGTGCCGCAACCAACCCGTCCACGGTGACAATCATTTGCGCCGCCTGCATGAACGCGAGTTCGGAAGGTACCTGGAGATTGATCTGCGTGCTGCTGGTGTAAAGCAGTTTCGCGGGGATGGCGTCGAAGCTCACGGCGACATTTGTGCCCGATAGGTTCGACCCCGTGATGGTCCCAAGCGATCCGGCCACCAGAGGTCCGGCCTGGAAGGTCGCGGCATTTTCGACCGAGCCGATGACCGGCGTCTTGTCTGTGGTGGAGATGGTGAGCGTCACCGGAAGCGTCTTGCTTCCCACCAGTGGCCCGGCGTCGACGGTAATCGTGGCCTGATATACTCCCGCCGCAAGTGCACTGGGGTTAACGTTCACGTTCAGCGTCGTATTATTGAAACCCGTCGCAGGGTCGACCGTTAACCACCCGGAGCCTGTCTGGTAGCTGACCGTGGCAGTCCAGTTCATGAGGCCGCCGCCCTGGTTCTTGACGGCCGAGTACTTGAGCTGTCTGCCCCCTCCGACCGGAGACGTGAATTCGAGTGCCGGCGAAGTCACGGAAAGATGGGCGAAGTAAGAGGCGTCGCAGTCTCCGAGCGTCGAGCAGTCGGATTGCGGTGTGACGTCGGCGAATCGAGGTACCGGATCGCTGGATGCAGCGTGAACCGTCGACAGCGGCGCGAAAGACACTCTAGCGTCGGCCACAATGACGTTGCCGCCAGTAGGCGCCAGGCCTACGAATGTGGGGAATTGGGCGCTTTCCCGAACCGAGGGACTCGCATCAACCACCTCATAGACTACGTTGCCCGCGCCGCCGGTCATCGCGACTTCGCTGGCCGACGTGAACGTGGTGGTGCCCATTCCCGGGAAAGGAAAAGCCAGCGATCCGCCGGCGCCGTTTTCATCGGCTCCGGTTACCCGGATCAGCAGCAGAGAGCCGGTGGCGCTGGGTGCGTACTGCCCGCCGGATGCCGGCACGCCGAGATCGCCGCCCGCCGTAGGCGTGACCGCGCTCGAGCCGGCCACGAAATCGGGCACGAACAGGCGTGCGGCCGTCGGAAATCCTGAGTATCGGACCATGATGCGAGTGCCCGTATCGGAGAAGGCGTCCTTCGGCTGGAACGAGCTGAAGTACCCCTCAGTCACGCGCGTGGAGAAGAAGCCGGTTCCTTGAGCGAGCAGGTTCGCCAGCGTGATCTTCGAAGGCAGTGCCGAGCCGTTACAGCGCACGCCGCTCGAAGAAGATTCCGTGAGCAGCCCCGGCTGCGCAACCGCCACGGTGAACTGGTTGTTACTCACTGCCGGGTTACCGGTTGAGCTGAACGACACAAACGCCAGGATGGGCTGCTGCGGCGCAGTCAATCCGCTGGCATCCGCCCGAAGGTTGGTAATTCGCAGCGTCACGTTTCCGGAGGCAAGCAACGTGAAGCTGAGCCCGTTGAACGCGACGGAGCTGGGCGCAGCCAGCTCGGCCGCCACGTTTGCCGGCGAGGGGCCAGTTCCGGTATCCAACGACAGCTGCGCGTCCACGGTGTTGTTCGCGGCAAGTTTGTTCGTGACGGGCACATTCATGAACACCGTCAAATTTCCGCTGATTGTCGTGCCCGGGGTTCCTCCTGAACAGGTCAGGACGACGTCGCCGACTCTTTCCGCCAGACCCTCGGAGTGGACATTGGCGGGCACCGCTGAAGGGGTACAAACGAGTGCGGCGTGCGAATAACGAAGAAATGCGAAGAAGATTGCGAAAAATAATACGCTTTTGATTGATTTACCATTCGGAGTAAGGGGTCCCATCGAGTCCTATTTTATCCGAGGTGCTGTGCACATCGAAAATCCCCGGTTCCGTTTGATTAACACTTTGTGAGGCATCTTCCATGACCAGGCGCCATGTATTGTTGGCTCCCGTCATGGGATCTATGGGAACCTCGCGCAAGTAACCTTCCTGGACCAGATCCTGAAGAGTGAGCGGAGCTTTCTGCTTGTCGTAAGTGTATTCGTCGATCACCGTGCGCAGCACCATCAAATTGTTGTGCAGCACCGTCTCCCTGGTTCGGAGGATGGACTTTTGATAGAGGGGGACGGCAATCGAGACCAGGATCACGATGATCGACATCACGATCAGCAGTTCGATCAAAGTGAAACCGGCGATCGACATTTCGCCGCCACGTTTTCGGGTCCGTGCCGGGCATCGCCGCCACGTTTTCGGGTCCGTGCCGGACGTCACCGCGACGCTTTCGGGTCTGTGCCGGCTGTCGCCGCACCTTGCGACACGCGGTCTACCATTCCGAATAAGGAGTTCCATCCGCAGCCTTATCCGTGCTCTTGGTGTAGACGTCGAACACATTCTGCCCGCCCCATCCGGTAGACTTGGGGTCATCCTGCATGCTGCGCAATCCCCAATCCGTGGAGTTGGTCATCGGATCCTTGGGAATACGGCGCAGGAAGCGCTGTTTCTGATCGACCTTTCCGGCCAGTTTGACCCCATCCACCAGAATGTCGAGTTTTTCGGGATAACCGTTCTGCTCGATTTTTCCCGGCGGAAGCTGGCCCTGATCATACATATCTTTGTATTTGTCGATGGCCGTCCGCATCTCGCGCAGCGCCCAACGCAGATCGCGTTCCTTCTCGGCGCGTACCTTATTGCGAGCCAGCGGCACCGCCATGCTCGTGAGGATCATCAGGATCGTGAAGGCCACGATGAGCTCGATCAACGAAAGTCCGCGCTGGTTTCTGCGCTTCCGCATTGCCGTTTACTTCACCGTCACCGTCAACTGGGGCGCCGCGGTCAGGATGGGCTGAGATTGTGAGTTGCGGAGCGTTAGCTGCGGCACGGCGATGATGGTTTCGCCCTTGCCCACCGCCTGGAACACCAGGGTCACGAGCGATCCGGATCCGCTCACGCCGCCAGTGGTGGGAAAACGGCTGACGTTCACCGTCGCCTCTCCGGTGTCGTTGAGAATGTTTTTGGAAAACGCCACCGGTTGGCCATCGCTGGCCAGCAAATTACCACGCGCCACATCGTTCAGACGCAGAACCTTGGGGTCGAACCGGATCTGCATGGGCGTGGAGGCGAGATCCGTGGCGTTTTCAACCAGCAGACTCACCGTAATGGTTCCGTTGAGTTGGGCGCTCGCCTGCGGTGGCACGAACATCACGCGCGCTTTGTTTTCCGGGCTTTGTGCCGGAGCCGCCTGTGATTTGGCCTGGGGGATAGGCGGCGCAGTCGCCGGGGGTGCGGTGGCCGGTGGAAGCGCGGGTTGAACGGGCGCCGGGGGCGCGGTTACGGGCGCCGCTGCCGGGACAACATTTGCCATTGGCGCGCCCGGTGCAACGCTGGTGGCCGGTTGCGGCGCCGGCGGCGTCCCAGGTTGTTGCGGCGCGGCGGCCTGTGGTTGCGCCGTTTCGGCCGGCTTCTGGGGCGCGTAGTTCAGCTTGACAACGGTCTGGTTGCCGGTGCCGATGGTTCGCATGTTCACATCCGTGATGTTGGGAGCGCGAACAATGTGGGGAATCAAAGCGATTACCAACTCGCTCTGATCCTTGGTGACCGTTTCACTGGTGAACAACCGCCGGATGACCGGAATGCTTCCCAGGCCGGGTACTCCATTCACGGTCTTGTTCTCCTGGATCTGCATCAGCCCGCCCATCAGGTTTATCTCTCCCTGTTTCAGGCGAACATCATTGACGATCTTGGTTTGCGCCACGTCCGGCTCTTTGACGCCGCCCAGGTCGAGGAACTGCTTCACGTTCGAAATGTCCACTTCGACGTGCAGCGACACCTCGTCGGTCCCGTGGATTTTTGGAGTGATGTCCACGTTCACACCCACGTCCAGAAACGTGAATTGCGTGTTGACCAGGGGATTGATGCCCACGCCCCCAATGCCGGGCTGGAAGCTGCCGGTGGCATACGGCACCTTCTCACCGATCTTCATGCTGACCTTTTGGCCATCCACCGCGCGAACCTGGGGCGACTGCAGCACTTTGCTGTTGGTGTCATTCATCAGGGCGTTGAGCAGCCCGCCCGGAAGGGTGAGTGAAAAATCACGCGTGCTGACCCTGCCGAGATTGGAAACGGGAATGCTGCTCGAAGTGGTTGTGGTTGTTGAGCTGGTCCCCGACCCCGAGGACGAACTGCTGCTCGGTACGGTGATGCTCGAGCGCGGCGTGAAACTGATGGGTGAGTTGACGCCGTTCGGCGCCACGGCCGCCGCCAGGTCGCGCTCTCTCGCCCGGCTCACCTGCATCACCAGCACATCCACCAGCACCTCGGCCTTGGGTTTGTCCAGATCGGCAATGATCTTCTCGGCCAGCGCGACCTTGTCCGCTTCGGCGCGCACGATGATCGCGTTCTGCGCCTGGTAAGTGAAAATCTTCTGGATCTCCGCCACTGTACGCACCGCGGTCACAATTTCCTGAATTTCCTGCGCCGTCAAGACGTTGTTCAGGTAAAAGACCCGCACCACCCAGTCCTCGAATTCACGCCGCTTGGTCTGGTTGTCCTGGGTGACGAAGATGGCGTTCTGGGACACGGGCTTCCAGAAGGACCGCGTGATCAGCGCCACATAATCCAGAGCCTCTTCCAGCGTGGCATTGTTCAACTCGATGGATTGGCCCTTCGTGCCGGCTCCGGCTGGCGGGGTGTACTCCGGATCGAACAGGACGTTAATGCCAGCCAGCTTGCCAACGGTTTCGAACAGAACCTTGGGCGGCTGATTGTTCATTTTCAGATTGATGGGCGCCGTATTGAGCGGTTTCAGCTCCGGCAGCGGCTCCATGGCCGCGAACTTCTTTTCTTGCTTCTGCTTTTCCAGCTCAACCGGAGTCATCCCGCGCTCTTCCGCGTTTTGCTGGGGCTTCTTCTTCTCGCGCTCCATCATGCTCTTGGTGCGCTCGATCTCCTCCGCCGCCATCTCCAAAGCCGGATTGATGCCGTACGCTTTTTGGAATTCCACGAGCGCCTGGTCCAGTTGGCCCTGGCTGCGCAACTTCCTGCCTTCATCCACGTGATGCTGAGCGGCGTAAAAGCGCAATCGGGTGGTGGCTAGCTGATACGCAATATCGGCCGGGTCTTCGCTAAGAGCTTCTTCCGCAAAGGACAGCGCCTGGTCCCAGTCCTTCTGGAGTTCGGCGGCGCGGCTCTGGGCCAGCAGTCTGTCTCCCTTGCGCGTTTTTGCTTCAAGGGCTGTCACGCCAACCGTGGCTGCCAGAAGTAAAAACCCCGCTAGTTTTGCTAACCTTTTGGGTTTCAGCATTTTACGTGTTCGAGTGCCCGCCAACCCCAGGATGCCACACCATCCACCTGTGGATTATTATCAAAATGTCTGACGCGTTTGGGCTTCCGGGTGTGGAAAGCAATTTGAGGCGCATCGTTGGCGACAAAAGAGCCTGATATCAAGATTCTAAGTGACAACCGGCAGGCTGGTCATCATTATTTCCTGATGGACCGCTTTGAAGCGGGCATAGTACTGACCGGTACCGAGGTGAAGTCCGCCAAATCGGGCAAGATACAGCTTCGCGAGAGCTACGCTACCATCGAAAAGAATGAGGCTTGGCTGGTCAACGCGCACATCAGCGAGTATTCCCACGGAAACCGGGAAAATCACTCGCCGGTGCGCAGCCGCAAACTGCTGCTGCATCGCCGTGAAATTGATAAATTGCTTGGAAAGACCCGGGAAAAGGGCCTATCCCTGATTCCCACCAAAATCTACCTGAAGGGCGGCCGCATCAAGTGCGAGGTGGCCGTGGCGCGCGGCAAGAAAATGCACGATAAGCGCGAGGCCGAGCGCGCCCGCACCGCGGAATCGGAAGCGCGCGACGCCGTGCGCCGGAGCAAGGCTAAATACGGAGACTAAATGCAGATCCACCTGGAGCAAACGCCGGTTGAATCCCTGGAGTGCGATGCGCTGATCGCTTTGACCTTTGAGGGCGCGCCGAATGACCGGTTCAAAGAGTCGCTCAGCGACGTTTACGGTTCCGGAGAAATCACCGGCAAGATCTTTGAGATGACGCTGGTGCATCGTCCGCAGGGTTTCAAAGCCCAGCGGCTGCTGCTGGCCGGGGCGGGGCCTGCCGACAAATTCACTTCCGCCGAGATGCGCCGCGTGGCCGGAGCCGCGCTGCGACATTTGAAATCGCGGTCGCTCCGTAATATCGGCATGTGGCTCACCGGTTCGTTCGCAGCGCCGGAGTATATGCAAGCCGCGGTGGAAGGCGCCCTGCTCGGCGACTACGAACCCGACAGGTACAAGAGCGACAAAAAAGAGGTCAAGGTTGTGGACCATTTCACGGTTGCTGCGCCGGGCGGCGGCGCTGACCTGAAGCGTGCGGCGGAGCGCGGCCGCACGGTCGCAGAAGCGCAAAATTTCGCACGTGAGCTGAGCACGGAACCGGCCAATAAGCTGACGCCTACCTCGCTGGCGGAAGCCGCCCGCCAGATGGCGGATGCGAACGGTCTCGAGTGTGAAGTGCTGGACCAGGACCGCATGCGGCAACTCGGCATGGGATCGCTGTTGGGCGTGGCTCAGGGCAGCGCCGAGCCACCGGCGCTGATCGTCTTGCGCTACCAGCCTGCCAATGCGCAAGGCGCCGCGCATCTCGGCCTGGTGGGCAAGGGCGTTACTTTTGACACCGGAGGCATCTCCATCAAGCCCGCCGACGGCATGGAAAAAATGAAGTACGATATGTCCGGCGGCGCCGCCATGATCGGAACCATGCGCGCGCTGTCGCAATTGAAGCCGCCCATTCCAGTAACAGCGTTAATCCCCGCGGTCGAGAACATGCCCGGAAGCCGAGCTCAGCGCCCGGGCGATATCGTTACTTCTTTATCCGGCAAGACCATTGAGGTGATCAATACAGACGCCGAGGGCCGGCTGATCCTGGCTGATGCGCTCACGTATGCGCGGCGTCTGGGCTGCACGCACCTGGTGGACGCCGCCACGCTCACCGGAGCGGTCGTAGTAGCACTCGGGCACGTGAATATTGGCGCCTTCGGAACCGATGACGCGCTGATGAAACGCGTGCTCGACGCAGCGCGCGCGGCTGGTGAAAAAACGTGGCGCATGCCGCTCGATGACGATTACAAGGAGCAACTGAAGAGCACATTTGCCGATATGGCCAATGTGGGCGGCCGTCCGGGGGGATCCATCACTGCCGCGCTATTCCTCAGCGAATTTGCGGAGAAGACGCCCTGGGTGCACCTGGACATCGCGGGCACCGCCTGGCTGGATGACGCCAAGCCGTATATGTCGAAGGGGCCGGTCGGCGTTGGCGTGCGGACGTTTGTGAGCCTGGCGATGAACTGGGCGGAATAGCGTCCGTCTAAGACGCAGGCGCTTCGCGCTCCATTTTTCTCGCGCGCAGCACGTCCATGACGAATCGATCTCTGCGCGCCTTTACTTCTTCAATGGACTTTTTCGACCAGTCGTAGAAACCCTTGCCGGTTTTCGCGCCCAGATCGCCATGCGCGACCTTAGCCCGGTAGAAGTTCGGCGCGCGCGGCAGGTTGTAGAGATCCTTCGCTACGTAATCCACGATCGCCAGTCCCATGTCCAGGCCGACGACATCCTGGTGCTCAAAGATCCCGTAAACCGGCATGCGCAGCCCAAAGCCATTCTTGGCGACCAGGTCTACATCCTCAACGTCCGCGATGCCCTCTTCGACGATGAAGGCGGCTTCCCGCACCAATGCCTGCAGCAGGCGGTTGCCGAGCTGGCCCGGCCGGTCCTTCTTCACCAGAACAGGGATCTTGCCGCAAGCGGCCAGCAGTTCGCGGACGTGTTGCGCGATCTGCGGAGAGGTTTTCTCGCCCGGCACGATTTCCACCAGCGGCATCAGGTGCGGCGGGTTCCAGAAGTGCGTGGTGAGCACGCGTTCGGGGCGCCGGCACCGCGACGCGACGGCCGTGATGCTGAGGCCGGAAGTGTTGCTCGCCAGCACCGCCGTCCGGTCGGCGAGGCTGTCCATGCGCGCGAACATCTTCTGCTTTAGATCCATGTTTTCGGGCGCGGATTCGATCACCAGATCCGCGCTGCCGACGGTTTGATCAAAGGCGCACGAGCTGGTTAGCCGGTCGACGGCATCGCGCACGTCGACCAACTCCGCCAGCCCATTGTCCACGAGGGCGCGCAACTGCCGGCGGGCGGCTGCAAGGCCCTTCGCGGCGTTCTCCTCGGAGCGGCTCAGGATGGTGGCGCGCGCCCCTCCCAAGGCCAGTGTGGCGGCAATCCCGGGGCCCATCATGCCCGTTCCGATTACGGCAGCGGTGCGGAAGCGGCTTTTTGACATGCAGTGATTGTAACGGAAGGGGCGATCTAAATTGCGTGCCCTTACCTTACTTTTTCGGCCGTGATGCCGCGGCACCAGGCCGTTGGCGCGGTAATAAGCCACGAGCAGGCCGTAATGCTCAGCGGAGTGCTCGAGGACGCCCAGCCACGGCTCCAATGATTTCTTACACGCCTATCTGATCCTGGGCGAAGACGACGGCTTGTGACCAGCGTGGCAATGGTTGCGTAACTTGCTAAACTTGACATAGCGGTTACGAAATGGGATGAACGCAGGTAACCGGTCAACAGATTCACATCAGTTACAGAACCCGTCAGGGATGAAGTTTATCGGCGGACGGCTGTGCCTGGACTTTGTGAATACGGTTGGCGGGCGCGTTAGCAAGAACACCAAGAAGGGCGCGCGAGACTGTGCCGACATGGTTGTCCGGGAGAAAATCGCCAGCTACGACGATCTGATGACCTGGGCTCAACTGGCCGGTGTGCTGACTCAGACGGAAGCGCGCGGCCTGGCGCGCCGTGCGGCCACCCAACGGAAACGAGCGGCGGCTGTTCTCGCCAGGGTGGCCGCGCTTCGCGAAGCGCTGTATCGCGTTTTCAAGTCCGTAGTGAAAGGCTGGCCATCCGGCGCGGCCGATGTGCAAGTGCTTCGCCGCGAGCTGGGGAACTCGAGGGGCCATGAACGGCTCACGCCATCGGCGGGCGCCTTTGTCTGGAACTGGGAAGAGCAGCCGGGCGCGCTCGACCGAGTCCTCTGGCCGGTTGCGAAATCGGCCGCGGAACTGCTTACATCCAGCGACTTGGCGAGAGTCCGGCAGTGCGGCGGCGATGAGTGCGGATGGATGTTCCTGGACACCAGCCGCAACCGAAGCCGGCAGTGGTGCGACATGAAGGACTGCGGGAACCGCTCCAAAGTGAGGCGGTTCCGGCAACGGCAACTGCTGGAACCGGAGAGGCCGGCGCATCCATCAGACAAGTAGCGGTCTGTACTGGAAATCCCCGAGACACCCGCCGGTCCCGCCCCACCATATTGTTCTACGCGTGCGCGCGCCCGAACCCACGCCCGTGCTGGCGGATGCCGCTGATGTGTTGAGCGATCAGCTCAGAGCTCAGCTAGATCGGCTGGCTGCGGTGCTCAAACCGCATCTGGCTGAGCTCGATACGAGCTTTCGATCTCGCTTGCGGAAGCTCCGCCACGACCCCAAACAGATCAAGGCGCTGTCCGCGATTACGCCAGGCGCGGCGGCGCGGATCCTTTCCACGGACCGGCCGGCAGCAGACTTTTTCGAGCTGGTGGAATACAGCGGCAGGCGCCTGGCCAAGCTGAACGTCCCTCCGGCGGGCATCGTGCGTGCGCTGCGTGAGTACGACCGCGTGCTCGATCCCGTGCTGATCCTGTCCTATCCCGACGACTACAGGAACTTCCGTTGGGCCCGGGAGCAACTGCAATTCTGCATCATTCTGACGCTGAACAACGCCTACTATCAGGTTCGTGAAGCCGAAACCGAGGCTTTCTACGGCTTGTTTCATGCCGAACTGCAGGCCGAGGGGTTGGAAGACCTGCTGGAGCGCTTTCTGCGGACCCTCGTGCGGTTTTGCCATGCCGAGGACGGCAGGCTGCTGCTGTTCGACGGCCGGGAGCCGACGCTCGGCCAGCGCATACTCAAGCGCCTGGCCAAACCGCTCTTCCTGGCGCGCGGCAAACCGGCCGACCGTCTCATCCTCGATCCTCCATTTCGAGCGCGCTTTCCCTGGTTCTGGTCCGTTCCGCTGCTGGCGCACGGCCGTCCGGCCGGGGTGCTGCAGCTCGCGTTTTCCACCGAGTACCGCTGGCTGCCGCGTGAGCTGGAATTGCTGGACGCCGTGGGCGAGCGCTGTATTCGCGCCGCCGAGAAGGCGCGGCTGGTGGAGAATCTGGCGCGGCGTGAGGATCAGGTACGCAAGCTCGGCGAACACATGATGCAGATCGAGGAAGAAGAGCGCCGCCGCATCAGCCGCGAGCTGCACGATGAGGCGGGGCAGTCGCTGCTGTGCATTCGTCTCAAGCTGGAAATGATGGGCAAGAACGCCCCGGAGAGCCTGCGCGGCCCGATCGATGAGGCGCTGGAACTGGCCGAACACACAATCTCCGAGATCCGGCGCGCCATCGCCGACCTCAGTCCGGCCGTGCTGGAGCAACTAGGGCTGGCGGCCGCGCTCCGCCAGATGGTCAACCGGTTTCGCGGGGTCTACTCGGGCCGGGTGCGACTGCACCTGCCCACGCAACGCGAAGTGCTTCCCAGGGAATGCGAGATCGCCGCCTTCCGGCTGGCCCAGGAATGCTTTCAGAATATAGCCAAACATGCTCGGGCTTCTACCGTAAACCTTTCGTTGCACTCAACCGATGGAATACTGAGGCTGAACGTCGTAGATGACGGCATTGGCTTCGATGTAAAGGCAGCGTTGGATAAACGCCGCTCCTACGGCCTGGCAGGCATGCGGGAGCGCGTGGCGCTGCTGGGAGGCAAATTCGAGATCTGGAGCCGGCCGCGTCGCGGCACCCGGATCTCCGTGGAGCTTCCCATGGGCAAGCGGCAACGGAAAGGTCCTGCAGTGGAAGCCACGGAGAGCGCAGATTGAGTATGGCTAAGATTCGAGTTTTGGTAACGGATGATCATACGCTGTTTCGGCAAGGCATGAAGACGCTGGTCGGCTCTGAGCCGGACATGGAGATCGTGGGCGAGGCCGCCAACGCGGCTGATGCGATCGCACAGGCGGCCGAATCCAAGCCGGACGTGGTTCTGATGGATATTGGCATGCCGGGGCTGAGCAGCTTTGAAGCCACACGACAGATCCGCAAGGACCGCCCCGAGGCGCGCATCCTGTTTCTCACCATGTACGACGACGAAGATTATCTGGTGGAATGCATGGAATCGGGTGCCGCCGGTTACGTTCTGAAAGACAGCCCAGCCCCTGAATTGCTGGGCGCCATCCGCGAAATTCATCGCGGTGGCAGTTATTTGAGCCCGCGCATGCTCTCGCAGCTGGTGGATGATTTCCGTTCGCGCGTGAAGTCGACCGACCGGCTGCCGCGCTTCGCCACCCTCACCCCGCGGGAAAAGGAAGTCCTTAAGCTTCTGGCAGAAGGAAACTCGGTCAAGGAGATTGCCTGCACGCTCAACCTGAGCGTGAAGACCATCGAAGCCCACAAATTCAACCTGATGCGCAAGCTGGACATCCACAACAAGGCGCAACTGGTGCAGTACGCCGTCCGCAAGAAAGTCATTAAGATTCCGGTGGGCGTCAATTAGACGCTTTTGCATCACACCTGCTTAAAGATTCCACCCGCGTTAAAATCTTTGCATGACTCGTCGTGCCTTTGTCGGCGCGGCTGCTGCCACGCTGGCGGCTTCCTCCGGCAAGGCCATCCGCCTAGGCGGCCCAGTTTTTCTCAAGAGCGATGATCCGCGGGAAATGGCTCGGGAGCATCGCCGGTTGGGCTATAGCGCCGCTTACTGCCCGGAGGGCAAGGTGGAGGACACGGCCCGGGTCCGGGAGATCGAAAAGGCCTTCGCCGTTGAGAACGTGGTGATCGCGGAGGTGGGTGCGTGGGTCAACATGCTCGATCCCGACCCTGGCAAACGCGACAAGAATCTGCGTTATGTGATCGAGCGGCTGGCGCTGGCCGAAGCGGTAGGAGCGCGCTGCTGTCCCGACATCGCCGGTTCCTACAACCCGACCGTGTGGTACGGCCCGCATCCCAAGAATCTCTCCCAGGAATTTTTCGATGCGACGGTCGAGAACTGCCGCCGTGTGATTGACGAGATCAAGCCGAAACGAACCAAATTCACCATCGAGATGATGGGCTGGAGCCTGCCGGATGGCCCGGATGCGTATCTGAAGCTGATCCGGGCAGTGGATCGCAAAGGATTCGCCGTCCACATGGATGTGTGCAATGGCATCAACAGCCCCGTCAAGTTCTACGGTAGCGGGGAATTCATTTCCGAGTGCTTTCGCAAACTGGGCGCCTGGATCGTGTCCTGCCACGCCAAAGACCTGCAGTGGATCCCGGAGATGAACGTGCACTTCGTTGAAGTAGTGCCAGGCCGGGGCAAGGTGGACTACCGCACTTATCTTTCCGAGCTGTCGAAACTCCCCATCGATGCGCCTCTGATGCTGGAGCATCTGAAGACGGCCGAGGAGTACGATGAGGGCAAGCGCTACATTATGAAGGTAGCGGGCGAGCTCGGGCTCGGCTTCGCTTGAGGGTTTACATCATGAACAGACGAACGTTTCTGGCGGCCGGCGCGGCCGCGACCTTGTTACGGCCGGGATCGGGTACGGCGTCTGGCCGCCTTCCGATCAAGAAAGCCGTGGAATTCGAGATGCTTCCGACCAGCATGAGCATCGCCGAGCGTTTTCAGCTCGCACGCGACGTCGGTTTTGAGCAAATCGAATGCCCCACCATGCCCGACGAGCACGAAGCCGAGGAAACCAAGAAGGCCGCCGAGAAAACCGGGCTGCGCATTCATTCCGTCATGAATATGGCGCACTGGGATTACCCGCTCTCATCGGCCGATCCCGCGGTCGTAGCGAAGAGCGTCAAGGGTATGGAAACGAGCCTGCGCAATGCGCACTTCTGGGGCGCGGACACGGTGCTGCTCGTGCCGGCGGTGGTCAACGCCCAGACGTCCTATCACGATGCCTGGGTCCGCTCGCAGGAACAGATCCGCAAGTTGATTCCGATGGCGCAGGATTTGAAGGTGATCATCGGTGTGGAGGAGGTATGGAACAAGTTTCTGCTCAGTCCGCTGGAATTCGCGCGTTACATCGACGAGTTTTCCAGTCCGTGGGTGCGGGCATACTTCGATGTGGGCAACGTGGTGATTTTCGGCTACCCGCAGGATTGGATTCGCACGCTCGGCAAGCGCATCGTCAAGCTGCATATCAAGGATTTCAAGTTTGAACACGAGGTGGCGAAGTGGACTCCCCTGCGGGAGGGCGAAATCAACTGGCCGGAGGTGTACAAAGCGCTGGCTGAAGTCGGTTACACGGGGTCGGCGACCGTGGAGCTCGAGGGCGGCAACAAGGACTATCTGCGCGAGGTCAACCGGCGGTTCGACCTGATCCTTACGGGAGCATAGGAGCCCTGTCGTAATGGCCAAATTTCTCATTGGTGTCGTGACCGGCATCATCCTGGTCTTCTTGTTTCTGTTTATCGGGATCTTCGCGCTGGCACGGATGCGGCAGAAGCCGCCCTCGATCGCCGACGGCTCCACCCTGATCCTGGATCTGGAAGACGACATACCCGAGCGGGCGCCGGTGGAGGTTCCTATTCCTTTTCTGCAGCAGAGAACGCCACCCACGGTGGCGGATGTGTGGTCCGCCCTGCATAATGCAGCCGCGGACGGCCGCATCCGGGCTATTGTTCTGGAGCCCCACGATCTGCAAATTGGCTGGGCCAAGCTGGACGAGATCCGCACCGATTTGGAGACTTTCAAAAAGTCCGGCAAGCCTATTTATGCCTACCTGAAGACTCCGGGCGCCCGGGAGTACTATCTCGCCACCGTGGCGAACCGGGTTTACATGGACCCCGAGGACGAGCTGAATCTCAAAGGGATGCGGTTCGAGCTAATGTACTTCCGCAAAACGCTGGACAAGCTGGGAGTCCAGGTGGAGATTGAGCACGCTGGAAAATACAAAGATTTCGGCGACATGTTCACGCGCAGCTCCATGAGCCCCGAGACCAAGGAGGTGCTGAGCAGCATCCTCGACGACCTCTACGGCAGTCTGGTTCAGGGCATCGCGACGGCGCGCAAGAAGACTCCCGATCAGGTCCGGGCCACCATCGACCAGGGTCCGTTCCTGACTCCGCAGGCGCGCGAACAGGGTCTGATTGACGGCGCGCTCTACGAA
>Ga0335070_10002345_pt1 | contig 22069 bp, 14 predicted proteins | sample Lox_Sample_13_FD_206722 | JGI IMG/M metagenome (GOLD analysis project Ga0335070, IMG submission 206722) | Soil microbial communities from Loxahatchee National Wildlife Refuge, Florida, United States - Lox_Sample_1.3 | ecosystem: Environmental > Terrestrial > Soil > Wetlands | place: USA...
TGAGCCTGGGCTCTGCCATCTTTGCGTTCCTGGCCGCGGGTACGTTCAAAACAATTGAAGAGGCTCAAGATAAGATCTGCCCTTCGTACAAGGTTCATAGCCCGGAAGCCTCGGAACAAGCTGTATATGATCAGCTCTATCCTCTATACAAGAAGCTGTACTTTGCTCTAGGCAAGCGGGAAAACGAATTCGGCGAGGTGTTACCGAAGCTCATTCAAGTTGCCGAGGCGGTCAGCAAACATTCCGTCGTGGCCGTCTAAAGCAGATTCGCCGGCTCGGAGGAATTCTCGTGGACAAGATCAGCCGTCGCAAGTTCGTCGTTAATGCCGCCGCTACTGCCGCCGCCACGGCCAGCGCTGTATTTCGGCCTAATCTCTTCGCGCTTCAGGATCCGACGATTGACGCTGCCGGAAATACGTCAGGCAAACAAGCGAGCCGGGAAAATGTGCCATGGCAAGCCGCTCCGTTCCCCATGAAAGACGTGCGCCTGGGGGCGGGGGCATTCAGTCAGGCGGCGGACGCCAATCGACGTTATCTGAACACGCTGCCTCCGGATCGGCTCCTCCATACCTTCCGCCTCACGGCGGGTTTGCCTTCCTCGGCCGAACCGCTCGGAGACTGGGAAAAACCCGATTGTGAGTTGCGGGGACATTTTGCCGGTGGCCATTATCTGTCTGCCTGTGCGCTTGCCTTTGCCAACTCTGGCGATGAGGAACTCAAACGCAATGCCGATAAGGTGGTCGCCGAGCTGGCGAAGTGCCAGGCACAGCACAAAAACGGCTATCTGAGCGCATTCCCGCCTGAGCTTTTCGACCGCCTGCGGGACGGCCTGAATGTTTGGGCTCCCTTCTACACGCTCCATAAGATCATGGCCGGCCATCTGGATATGTACACACTGGCCGGCAATGAGCAGGCGCTCCAGACCGTGGAGAAGATGGCCCGGTGGGTACAAAGTTGGACAGGGCCGCTGAGCGAACCCCAGATGCAGCGTGTGCTGGGCAACGAATACGGTGGTATGGGAGAGGTGTTGTGCAACCTCTACGCCGTGACCGGCAAGCGTGAGTATCTCAACCTGGCGCAACGATTTGACAAGAAGTGGTTCTTCGATCCGCTGGCTGAGCGCCGGGATGAACTGAAAGGACTGCACGTCAACACACATATTCCGCAGGTGATTGCCGCGGCGCGCCTTTACGAACTTACCGGTGACAAGCGCAACTGGAACATCGCCGACTACTTCTGGAACGAGGTTACCAGCGAACGCTCGTATTGCACCGGGGGCACAAGCAATTTCGAGGGCTGGAGAACAGAAGCTGGCAAACTCTCGACTGAACTTAGTTCCCAGACTGCCGAAGATTGCTGCGCCTACAACATGATGAAGCTCACACGGCACCTGTTTGGCTGGGCCACGGAAGCGCGCTATATGGACTACTACGAGCGCCTGCTCTTCAATCACCGCATGGGCACCATCGATCCGGAGACTGGTACCACCGTTTACTACCTGCCTCACGGGCCCGGTTACTCGAAGATATACGCGAAGCCGTTCGATTCCTTCTGGTGCTGCAACGGTACTGGCGCGGAAGAATTCGCCAAGCTAACGGACACAGTGTATTTCCATGACGAGCGCTCCATCTTCGTCAACCTCTATATCGCCTCCGAGGTGAAGTGGCAGGAAAAGGGCTTGCGGCTTCGTCAAGAAACGTCCTTTCCGGATGAAGAGGGCACTACGCTTCTTGTTTCCGCCGAACACCCGGTCGATGTAGACATAAAGCTGCGCATTCCCTACTGGGCAAAGGCGGGAAGCGTTCGGGTAAACGGGCGGACATTGCCGGTTTTCGCAGGAAGCAGCAGCTACCTGGTCCTACGTGGCCCGTGGGCAACTGGTGACCGCATTGAATTAAGCTTGCCCATGCACCTGCACTCGGCGCCAATGCCAGATGACGAGACCATTCAGGCCGCCATGTATGGTCCGCTGGTGCTGGCAGCGCGATTGGAAGAACCGCCTCGCGACAAGTGGTACCGCCATTTCACGGCTGACAAGGACGAAAAGCCCGCTCCGACCCTACAGATCACGGGCAAGATCGATGATCCCGCAAGCTGGCTTCAGCCTACGGGAAAGCTAGCCTTCCGCACTCTCGGGCAGACGCAGGAAACAACGTTTGTTTCATTGGCGAATATCATCCACGAGCGATACTCGATCTATCACAAGGTGACCAAGCAAAGCTGACTGGGAATCGGTTCAACATCTGTGCGGGACCTGAGCGGTTCGCAGTAATGCTCGGTTCACCCCCGGGGCCGTCACGATCCGACGTGAAATGTCCCGGCCGCGACCAGATCGCTAGCCGCCGACGAGTTGCCGACGTAGACCGTATAGTTGCCATTGGGGATTACCCACCCATTCGAAGTCGTGCTCCAAATGGATAGCGCACGCGATGAATCGTTCGCGTCTACGGTTATCGTCACTGATTGCTGCGCCCCTGCTTGCAACAAGACTTTCTTCCATCCCACTAACCGCCTGGGAGGCTCTCCTGTGCCGGCCGGGAATCCCAAATAGACCTGTGCGACCTCCGCACCGGCAACGCTGCCGGTGTTTCGCAGATAGAAGCTCACCTGGAAACCGTTCGTGGAAGGCGCGTCTGGAGTCAACTGCAGGTTCGAAATTGAGAAAGTCGTGTAGGACAGCCCGAAGCCAAACGGGAAAAGGGGCTGCATTCCGTTTGCGTCGAACCACTTGTAGCCGACGTTGAATCCTTCGATCGTGTAGTCCACATCGAAGGGAGCGGTCGAATCTGGAGGGTTAGGAATGGGAATCGTGGGGCGAGGCAAATCAGCGATACTGGCAGGAAACGAGATAGGGAGTTTCCCCGACGGGTTCACGCTCCCGAACAAGATGTTGGCGATGGCGTCAGCCCCATTCTGCCCTGGATACCAGGCCTCCAGAACAGCGCTGACGTTGGCGAGCCACGGCATGAGCTGTGGACCGCCATTCTCCAGCACCACAACCGTGTGGGGGTTCTGGGCAGCGACTGCGCTGACGAGCGAATCCTGATCGTTCGAAAATGTGAGGTCGACAAGATCCATTCCTTCACTTTCCCACTGACTTACGAACACGATCGCGACGTCGGCCGAAGCCGCCAGCGCTGCGGCCGTTGCAGGGTCGGTGCCGTCGTTGAAGAGCACGCTGGCGGCTGGCGCCTTGGCTTGAATCGCCAAGAGTGGTGAAGAAGGATCGAATATCTGCGACGCGTTGAGGCAGGAAAGGCCTCCTGGTGACGGAGTGTAGGAAGGACAGGCCGGCGGCAGCGTGAGCGCAGCTCCACCAACGGGAAACACTTGCGCCGAGCCTCCCCCTGAGAGCACGCCGACATCGGCGTGCGATCCAATCACGGCGATGGACTTGAGATTCGAGGCATTGAGGGGAAGTTGTGCTCCGGCATTTTTCAGCAGAACCGCTCCCTGCTCCTCCGCTTCCCGGGCGATCCCGGCATCGCCCACGGCGTCGATCGGCTGCACTGATGCGGGGTGGTCGAAAACGCCGGTGGCATACATGGCGCGAAGGATTCGATGCACCATATCGTCGAGCCGGGAGGCTGACATGTCGCCGTTCTGCAGCGCAGTTTTGAGACTCTCGGAGGACCAGATCCCGTCAAACATGTAATCCCCAGTCTGTTCTTGGTCCAAACCGGCCATCGCAGAGGCCGCCGAACTGGGTGTGGCGAACGCATCGGACAGAACAAAACCGCGAAATGCGAAGTCCCTTTTCAGAATGTCATTCAAGAGGTGACTATTCCCGCATGAGGATTTGCTGTTTATCAGATCGTAGGCGCACATCACCATTTGTGCGTTGGAGTCCTTGAGGGCAATCTCAAAAGCCAATAGATCACTCTCCCGGGCTGACCGCTCATCAATGAGCGCATTTGCCTGGGTACGGGCGGTCTCCTGGTCATTCATCGCAAAGTGCTTCACGCCGGCGATTATGTGCTGATCCTGGATGGCCCGGAGATGTGCCGCCGTGATTCTTCCTGCCAAAATGGGATCTTCACCCTTGGTCTCAAAGGTGCGGCCGTCGCGAGGCTCGCGGGCCGTGAGATTCACGTTGCCTCCGAAGTTGACGTTCAGACCAAAAGCCTGCAACTCTTTGCCGATGACTTGGCCGTATTTGTAGGCTTCATCCAAATCCCAACTCGCGCCACTCGCCAGGGAAGATGGAAGCGCCGTGGCCGGACCGACTGTGTCGCCGACGCCGGTACTTCCGTCCGCACACAGAAGGTCAGGAATTCCGAGGCGCGGTATGCCCACGACCCAGCAAGCCGCATTTCGCGGGCCAACGCCGTTCTGAAGAGTGAGATTGCCGTGAACAAGCTGGAGCTTTTCCTCCAACGTCATCTGAGCAAGGAGGAGGTCAGCACGCTGATCAGGATCGGTGGGAGGTGATGGCGGTGGGGATGGCGGAGGGGAACTCGAGACGTTTCCGTTCCCGCAACCTGCTGCAAGCAACAGCACGAATACACATGCGAAAGACAGCTCCTTCACAGCGCCCTCCACGGAGAACCCGGTGAGCCTCGGCCAACGTCGAGCGGGACAGTCAGCCCCGCTTGTGCCAACATCCGAGTGCGGCAGAACCGCACACTTTATTGGACCTAATTCAGTGCGGTCAAGGAACGAGCTCACACTGCGTTGGCAGCGCGCGTCGGAGATTGTTTCGTGTGCGTGTTGAAGAGGACGTCAACGCAGTTTGGCACATGCGGCTTTGCTATGCCGAAATCGGCAACCGCGCAGGGTGCGCTAACACTTGTGCGTGATTAGACCGGGTCCGCCAGGACGGCCACATCGAATTTCGAGTAGTACTTTTTCACGTCACCTGCTCCGTATTTATCCCGGAACTTGCCGATCACCGATTTGACCGACTCCGCCTCTTTAATGGGAACAGCTCGGAATTCGGTCTCCTCGCCTCGTGCGGCGATTTTCATCGATGGGTCCTTAAGAATGTTGCGGTACCACTGAGTCTCGGAACCGCGCACCGGCAGAAGGTAGAGCTTTTCGTCTTCAAAGACAAACCAGACCGGATTTGAGATCGTGCGCCCAGTCTTCCGGCCAACCACACTGAGCTTGATCTCGCGGTGTTTTCCGAGCCGCTCTCGCAGATTGCTCTCTTTTGTCTTTGCCATCGTATTAACCTCACGTATGAGCTTACCTCAGCAACGGGGAGATACAGCATTCGTCCAGTCAGGCAATCGAACAATTCGCCTGCCGAAGGCTATCCGCCGAGTTCGAATTTGTAAACAGGCAGCTGAGCAGGTCGCATGCAGTGATTGCTCCGGTCTCACTGCGGACACGAGCACCGAGTTCGGCAGCGCGCTCCGCATAGCCGCGATCCTGCAAAAGTATTTCGATCTCCCGAGCCGCGATCTCAGCGTTGTAGCGCTCCCGCGCAATACCGCGGGCAACGCCCAGCCTAGTTAATCGTGCCGCATGGTCGGGCTGATCATGGCTGTAATGGACGACCAACATCGGGCGTCCCGCTCGCATCGCCTCTCCCGTTGTGCCGATGCCACCCTGGTGTACAACAACGCAGCCGCGCGGGAAAACGGTGGCGTGGGGAGCATACGGTACTGTGATCATGCCCGGCGGCAGCTCGCGCGGGGGCCGGTTCCGCGGATCGCGTCCCACCAGCAGCACGGCGCGGCGTCCAAGCCGGCGTGCCGCCTCAGCACTCTGTTGAAAGAAATCACCCGCGGCACCCACCGCAGCCGAACCCAGCGTAAAAACGATTGGCGCCTCTCCCGCATCCAGAAACTCCTGTAGCTCCTGCGTGTTTCCCTCGTCATGATCGAAGAATGGGAATCCGGTCGCGTGTGCATTTGCGGGCCAGTCGCGTTGCGGCGCGGCCAGTATCGGCGAGAAGAGGCCAAGCACCAGGTGCGGCGAATGCCCCCAAAGAAGCGGGTTGGGAGCCGCGGGCAGGCCCAGTTCTTTCTCGAATTCACGGAATGGTTTCCATAATGGCTCAAACAGTGAAGCCATCGCTCTCAACAACCAACGGTGAAAGAACGGACCGAACGAAGCAACCGTTTTAGCAAAGGGCACACCCGGAATAACCGGTGGATCGTAAACGGAATACAGGCTTGCCGGTGCGAGAACCACGGATGCCCATGGCATGCCGGTCCTGCGGGCAAATAAGAACGCAGACAGTGTAACTGGATGAGTAACAATCAAATCGGCACCCACCGCGGCTGCAGCCGTGTCTTCATAAGATTCCCGAAGAGAAGGGAAAACCAGATCGCAAACGATGTAGCGGATCCCATCGCGGCGGTCCATTGCGGGCCGCAAGATTTCCGGGTCAGTGACATCGATGTTTGGGCGAACCTCATGAAAGTCCACGCCTTCGGCTTCGACGATCTTGCGATAGACCGGAGAGGTTGCCACCAACGGGAAGTGCTCCCGCCGCTTCATTTCCCGCGCCAGAGACAGAACAGGATAGAGGTCTCCGAGCGAGCCGAAGGTGCAAAAGACGATGCGCTTTCCAGGCATATGCGTCACTTTCATCGCAACCGCTTCCTTGTTTGCCAGAACGGCCTGCTTTTCTTCCGTCTCCCACTTGAGAATCTTCAGATCGAGAACGGTACTCACACGCAGATAGCCACGTTAGTTTTCTCCTGACTCGGCGAGCAAGGTTCCCAGGCGGTCGAATCGTCTCTCCCAAAGCGAGCGGCGATCTTCGATCCATCTCTCCGCCACGGCAAGTCCTTTAGGCTCCATGCGGCAGGTGCGCACCCTGCCAACTTTCTCGGTGTGCACCAGGCCGCTTCTTTCCAATACCTGCAAATGTTGCACAACTGCGGCCAGAGTGATGTCCAGAGGCTTCGCCAGTCGCGAGACAGAAACCGGCCCTTCACTCAGCTTCTCCACGATCGCCCGGCGAGTGGGATCGCCGAGGGCGTGAAAAACGCGGTCGATGGCAGCTCTTTGAGCAAGCATGGGTCGTGCCTTTCCAGTTTAGCCGCTGACTACGGTGTCAATTCCCTGGCCAATCGTTCGAGCAGCTTACGCCAGCCCTGTTCGCGGATTGTCGGGCCATCCGCGCCTTCAAAGAACGCTCCCTGTTCCGTGAAGATGAGGTCGGTGCCTTTTTCCGTTGGCAAGAACTCGATAGTCGCCTGCGACGACGAGATGCGCCTATCGCCCAAGGTCATGGTGTAGGCCATGACAATGCGATGGTTGGGCACGATGTCCTGGTACACAGTATCGTTCGTGAGCGCGGTACCTGCGAAGGGAGTAGTGTCATCCAAACGCGATCGAACGCGCTCCGTGCCCCCCACTCGAAAGTCCATTCGGAATTCTTCCATCTCGCCTCGTTCCCCATCGGCAAACCATCGGCGCTTCCCGGCGGGATCGGAGAAGGCGGCAAACACCCGTTCGGGTCTCGACGGATAGTTGCGCTCAATCACGAAAGTACTGTGATGAACGGATCTGTCTCTCGTCATAGTTCCCTCTCTCTGTAGCAAAGAAAGACGTTGCCATTGCCGAAAGCCCGCGTCTTCGTCAGCGTCAGGCTCAGCTTCTTCTCAATCCCATCAAACATCATCCTGCCCGCACCGAGAACGACGGGATTCACGACCATCTGGTACTCATCGATCAAACTCTCCGGGGCCAGTTGCGAAACCAAGCTGCCGCTCCCCAAAATCACCATACCCTCCCCCGGCTCTTCTTTCAGCTTGCAGATTTCCCGCACCAAATCACCTTTTATTAGCCTGGTATTGTTCCACGATGCTTTGTCCAGCGTCCTCGAAAAGACGATTTTCGGCATCTCGTTCATCCGCTTGGCCACCGCGGGATCGTTCTTCATCGCCATCGGCGTCGGCCAGTAGCGGGTCATCAGGTCATACGTTACCCTGCCGAATAACAGCGGCCCTTCGCCTTTTGCATTTTCGGCGACAAAAGCATTCCATTCCACATCGTGGGCGCTTGCCTTGGCCCAGCTCATGTCCCCATTCTTATCCACGAAATAGCCGTCCAGGCTCACGTGGTTGAAAACGACTAGTTTGCGCATCTTTCCTCTCCTCTTTCTTACAGTTCTGATGACGAAAAAGCTTCACACTCGCAACTAGACGGCGGCCTTCTGCCTCGCGCCCCTCCAGTCAGCTTAGTGGGAACTTTAGTATCAGGAAGCCCCTGTGCAATTGTAAAGTTAATACTTAAGTGTTATTATTAGGGCGGTTTTCGACACCCCGTTGAATCTCGCAACACTTTTGCGAAGCTTTTGCCGGAGTCGTCGCATCTGATCACGGAAGCTGGATCCTGGTCGCGCCCGCTCGTGGCATACACCGGGTAAGACCGGCCCATGAGAAGCGTTCCATTCCGGGTGTGAGGTCCCAACGCTTGTTCTGAAGAAGGCGGGGGGAAGATTTTTTTGATTTTTCGGGGTTGTCGTTCGTTATTAGAAGTAGATGGTGAGTGACGCCTTCAGTAACAGACTGGCGGTGTTTTGTTGGGGCAAGGTGACACAGGAAGAATCGCCTTTCTGGATCGGCAAATCTGATCGTTAAGCGTTTCGGTGGGGGAAACGCGGCACAAGGGGCAACACAACTAAAAGCTGTCCACCACAAGGGGAACTCATGGCAAGAAGAATGTTCTTGATGTTGGGCGTGATATTGGTCCTGGTCACCGCCTTGGGTTTCGTGAAGTTCCGGCAGATTCAGTCGGCCATCGCCGCAGCAGCCGCGTACCAACCGCCTCCGGAAGCGGTCACCAGCATCATTGCTCGGCAGGAGCAGTGGCCGGCAACCATGACCATCATTGGCACGGTGGAAGCGGTTCATGGGGTGACGGTCAGCGCCGACCTTCCCGGCACGGTCGATAAGATTACGTTCGACTCGGGAAAAGCGGTCCGCGCTGGAGAAGTCCTGGTAGAGCTCGATACGAGGGAAGAACGGGCCCAGTTGGCCGCGCTCGAAGCGCAGCGCGATCTTGCGCGCATCAACTACAGCCGCATGCAGCAACTCGTGAATGAAGGCGTGATCTCCCGCGCGGAGTACGACCAAGCCACGGCCCAGCAAAAGCAGACGGAGGCCAACGTTGGAGAAATTCGCGCCACCATCGAGCGGAAGACCATTCGCGCGCCCTTCACGGGAGTTCTCGGCATTCGCAAGGTCAACCTCGGCCAGTATTTGTCGGCCGGCAGCCCCGTGGTGCCGCTGCAGTCTCTCAATCCGATTTACGTGGATTTTGGCGTGCCCCAGCAGAATGTTGGGCAAGTTCAAGTCGGCCGGACCCTGCGCATAAGCGCGGAGGATCTTGCCGGGCTGCAATTCACGGGGCGCGTCACCGCCCTAGATTCGGTGGTGGACGAGGCCACCCGCAACGTTCAGGTGCAGGCGACGCTCTCCAATCCGGAAGGCAAGCTGCGTCCGGGTATGTTCGTCCAGGTGGATGTGGTGTTGGGTGCGGCACGCCCGGTGATCATTCTGCCGGCGTCGGCTATCAGCTACGCTCCCTACGGCGACTCGGTTTTTGTGATTACCGATCTGACGGACAAGAAAGGCCACACCTACCGCGGCGTTCGCCAGCAGTTCGTGAAAGTCGCGGGCTCGCGCGGCGACCAGGTGGCAGTGGTTTCCGGTGTGAACCCTGGAGACGAGGTCGTAACCTCGGGCGTCTTCAAGTTGCGGAATGGCGCCGCAGTCCAGGTCAATAACAAGATTCAGCCCGGAAACAGTCCGGCCCCCAAACCCGAGGACAGCTAGAAATGAAGTTTACCGACCTGTTCGTAAAGCGGCCTGTCCTCGCGATTGTCGTAAGCCTGGTGATCCTGATCGCCGGGTTGCAGTCGATCCGTTCGCTAAGTGTGCGGCAGTATCCTCGCAGCGATATCGCGGTGGTGCAGGTCTCGACGGTTTACGTGGGTGCGAACGCGGACTTGGTGCGTGGTTTTATCACCACTCCGCTCGAACGTGTTATCGCCAGCGCTGACGGCATCGACTACATGGAGTCGTCGAGTGCTCAGGGACTCAGCACGATTACGGTCCACCTGAAGCTCAACTACGACACCAACGCAGCCCTCACGCAGATTCAAGCCAAGGTCGCGCAAGTGCGCAACGATCTGCCGCCCGAGGCGGAAGCTCCAGTGATCGACCTGCAGACCGCTGACAATCAGTTCGCCGCGATCTACTTGGGCTTCTCTTCGAGCGAGCTCGACCAGAACCAGATCACAGACTACTTGACCCGCGTGGTACAGCCCAAATTGAGCGCCATCAGTGGCGTGCAACGGGCGGATATTCTCGGCGACCGCACCTTCGCCATGCGCATTTGGCTGAAGCCCGACAGGATGGCGGCGCTGGGCATTTCGCCCTCTGCGGTGCACGATGCGCTGGCGCGAAACAACTACCTCTCGGCGCTGGGCAACACCAAAGGCTCGATGGTCTCGGTGAACCTGGTCGCCAACACCGACCTGCGGACTGCGGAGGAATTCCGCCAACTCGTCGTGAAAAACGAGAACGGCGTGGTTGTGCGCCTTGGCGAAATTGCCGATGTTGTGCTGGGCGCGCAAAACTACGAGCAGGACGTCCGCTTCAACGGCGAGACCGCCACCTTCATGGGCGTGTGGGTTCTGCCCACTGCCAACTCGCTTGAGGTCATCAAGAATGTCCGCAATGCCATCCCCGACATCAAGGCGCAGCTGCCTACGGGAATGAAGGTTGGCATTCCTTACGACTCGACGGCATACATCCAGGATGCGATCAATGAAGTGCTGAGGACGCTGAGCGAAACGCTTTTGATTGTGATTGTGGTGATCTTCCTGTTTCTGGGATCGATGCGGTCGGTGCTGATCCCGGTTGTGGCGATTCCGATCTCCCTGATTGGTGCGGTCTTTCTCATGCTGGTCGCGGGCTTCACCATTAACCTGCTGACCCTGCTGGCGATCGTGCTTTCGGTTGGACTGGTGGTGGATGACGCGATTGTGATGGTGGAAAACGTCGAGCGCCACTTGCACACTGGCAAGTCTCCGGTGCGTGCGGCAATGGACGCGGCGCGCGAGCTCGTTGGCCCGATCATCGCCATGACGATTACTTTGGCGGCGGTGTATGCCCCCGTAGGCATTCAGGGCGGCCTGACCGGCGCCCTGTTCCGCGAATTCGCGTTCACCCTGGCGGGCGCCGTGATCGTCTCTGGTGTGGTAGCACTAACCCTGTCCCCGATGATGGGTTCGAAGTTGCTGCGCGCGCAGGACACCGAGCGTGGGTTCGCGGGTATGATCAATCGTCACTTCGAGGCCGTGCGTCGAGCTTACTCCCGGACCCTGGCCGGGACACTCCAGTACAAACCGGTCGTACTAGTTTTGTGGGCGATCGTCGTGTTGCTGATGGTGCCGTTTTACATGTTCTCGCAGCGTGAACTGGCTCCCGCCGAAGACCAGGGTGTTGTATTCGGAGTGATTCAGGCTTCGCCTAACTCAACCATCGATCAGACAAACCTGTTCACCCAGGAAGTTTACGACGTTTATCGTTCGTTTCCAGAGAGTCAGAGCATCTTTCAGATCACGTCGCCGACCGGCGGTTTCGGAGGCATGGTGACAAAACCGTGGAGCGAACGGAAGAAGACGGCGCAGCAACTCATGGTGGCATCCACGGGTCCACTATCGAAGATTCCTGGCATTCGCGTGATTCCATTGACGCCGCCGTCGCTGCCCGGCGGAGGAAATTTCCCTGTCGATTTCGTGATCGCTTCTCCGGCGGAACCACAACAGCTGGCCGAATTAGCCAAGCAGCTTGTGGCAAAAGCCATGAGCAGCGGTTTGTTCATCTTTGCCGACACCGACGTTAAGTTTGACCAGCCGCAGGCCGAGGTTGTCTTCGACCGCGACAAACTCCGTTCTCAAGGCGTGGATCTGAGCCAGGCCGGCCAGGATCTTTCCACCATGCTGGGCGGAAATTACGTGAACCGCTTCAGCATTCAGGGCCGCAGCTATAAGGTCATTCCCCAGATCAAACGGGCTGAACGGTTGACGCCCGACCAACTCTCACAGATTTACATTACCGGTTCTCAGAACAAGCTGGTCCCTCTCTCAACCTTCGCTACGCTGAAGACCACGACCGAACCGCGAGAGTTGAAGAAATTTCAGCAGTTGAACGCGGTCCGTATCCAGGGCGTGATTCCGCCTTCGGTGCCTCTCGACCAGGCGCTTCGCATGCTGGAAGACGAAGCCCAGACCACACTTCCTCAGGGGTTCACCGTCGACTATGCCGGCGAGTCGCGCCAGTTGCGGACGGAAGGCAGCAAGTTTCTCGGTACCTTCCTGTTGTCCGGGATTCTGATCTATCTTGTGCTGGCCGCGCAGTTCGAGAGTTTCCGCGACCCGTTCATCATTCTGGTAGGTTCGGTTCCTCTGGCAATCTCGGGGGCGCTGTTGTTCTCCTTTCTCGGGCTGACGACGCTCAACATCTACAGCCAGGTTGGGCTGATCACCCTGGTGGGATTGGTGTCCAAAAACGGCATTTTGATCGTAGAATTCGCCAACCACCTGCAAGAGACCGGCTTGAGCAAGCTGGGCGCCGTGATTGAGGCTGCCACCACGCGGCTCCGGCCCATCCTGATGACGACGGCCGCCACCGTAATCGGCCACTTCCCTCTGGTTCTCGCGAAAGGCCCGGGCGCCGGGGCGCGCAACAGCATCGGGATCATGCTGGTTAGCGGCATGATCATCGGAACGTTGTTCACGCTGTTTGTGGTGCCGTCGATCTACGTGGTTGTGGCTAGAACCCACGTGCGGGTTTCCACGGAGGACGCCGACATTGACGCCGAGCTCCCCGAGACTGCGGAAACCGCAGCCTGAGGGCACCTGTAAGGTGAGGGTATCGCCGCGCCTTTTCAGGTTGCGACGCGTCCCTTATAATTTCTCGATGCTTGAGGTTCTTCTCATGTCCTGCTGTTGTCGCGTCATGTGTTGTAGATGTCCCATCGGCGCGGGCATGGGAACGAATTGCAGCTAAGCTGAGAAAATTCGAGTTTCCAAACAGCCCGCGATTTCTAAATCGTGGGCCGTTTTATTTTTGGCGAAGTGCAGTTCCGCAATCGCCAGCGGACAAAGGAGATCCTATGAGTCAGATTCTGAATGAAGTGCTCGAAGCAAACCGGAAATACAGCGCGCGTTTCGGAGAGAAGGCAAAATTAGCCATGCCTCCCGCGCGGCGCTTCGCCGTTCTCACGTGCATGGACGCACGACTCGATCCTGCGCAATTCTCCGGGTTAGCCGAGGGAGACGCCCATGTAATTCGGAACGCCGGCGGCCGAGCCAGCGATGATGCGATCCGCTCCCTTGTGATCAGCTACAAGCTGCTGGGCACGCGAGAGTTCTTTGTAATTCACCATACCAATTGCGGCATGGAATTCTTCTCGAATGACGTGATGCGCGATCTGCTTGCCTTGAGTCTGGAAACAGCGGAACTGACCTCCTCAGGATTCCGTGACGTCGGCCGTGGCCCAGGTTCCCGGGCAGGCGAGTACATCGAGTGGCTCACGATCAAAGATCAGCAACAAGCCGTGATTGATGACGTGGAACGCATTCGGAATCACCCGCTGGTGCCGAAGTCCATTCCGGTTTATGGATTTCTCTATGATGTGCATTCCGGAAAACTGATCGAGGTGGAGCGCGCTACCGCACTTGGCAGAGCCGCGTGAAAGGTTGACCGGGACGTCGAATTAGAAGCCGTACTTGACGACGACAGTTTTCTGCTGCCTTCCGATAACAGCAAGCGCGGCGTGTTGCGCGGGCAATTGCAGCGTCAGCCGAACGCCGGTTAACTTGTCGCGAAGATCGATCCTGGCATCGTCGGCGTTGTCGGAAACCATGACGTACAGGACGGAATCGCGCAGCAGCGTGGGGAAGATCAGAATACCGGGGGACAGTGCCGCTTGCAGTTCGAACATGGGCGAGATACCGACGCGTCCGGCGACATACGCATAGAGATCCGCAGCCGCCTGCACCCCCTCCGCCAACTCCACCGGACAGGCTACCCAGAAGACGCGTCCTTTCCCGTAAGGCAGCTCTTTGAGCGTCGAACCATCGGTGAAGCGCAGCGAGTCCAGCACACTTTGTCTCTGCTGGTCGAAGGTCAGCGGAATAGTGCGTCCGCCGGCAGTAATGGCGGCATTGTGGTACGTGAGCGGCTCGACTACGGCGCCAATCTTCAATTCCGCCGATCGTGTCACTGGCTGCCAATGCTCGTCCCGGTCGACCGGGCCGGTGATCAACAGATTGCCGCCGTCATTTGCGTATGCGAGCAGCGCGCGCCACGCGGTCTCGGTCAGTGCCTGTGGAGAAGGCAGTATCGCCAGTTTCGGCGATCCCAGCTTCGCGATCTGGCTTTCGGAGATGGCATGCGGCGTCAGCCGGTCGTAGTATGCCAAGGCGCGCACTGCCTTGCGCTGCGCTTCCAACTGCACATCCCCGAGGGTTGAGAACTGAACCGCCTGCGACGTGATAATGGCAATCCAAGGCAGCTGAGGCTCTCGCAGTTGCTCGGCCAACGGTTTGGCTATCTCCGCAAAAGCGCGCATCACCGCAGCTTCCGGCTTTTCCGTGGCGTCCGGGCGAACCAGTCCGATCGGTGTTTCGTTGCTCTCGGTCATGTAAGAGTTTGTATTCCATAGCCACTCGATGGCTCCCGCTCCCTGAATAAACGAGGTGGCCACTTTGCGCTCCAGTAGGGCCGCTTCACCCTCGGGATCGCGGCGCACAACTTCGTCCATCTGCAGCTCCCTTTGCAGCCCGGTCTCCTGAATCAACATTGCTTTGCCGGCCTGTTTTGCGAAGACTGAATCCCAGAGGACGTGGTCGTTCTGCCACCACGTGTGGTTGGTGGTGAAGTCAGCAAACTGTCCCCAATATGTGGGAGACAGCCGATCCACGATGCCGCCCTCGTCTTGCCCCACAGTTACCAATTGCTGCGATCCGGCGCCGCGGATGGTGTCGCGCATGGTTTCCACCCATTTCGCGAAGCTTTCCTGGCCAAAGAGAACGAAATCGTAGACCTGGAGCGAATTGCGCCCGACGTACATGCCGCGCGGCGTGAATTCAATTTCGTCAGGCACCGGGATCGCTCCCTGAACCTTGGCAACTGGAAGGTTCCAGGCGGCGGCCAATGCAGCGCGGTCGGGATAGCGCTTGTTCAGCCACTCATTCCACTTTTGCAGCTCGATGGGATCGCCGTTCGGGTACATGGTCCACAAGCGGCGGGAGAAGCTGGGCTCATTGATCAGATCCCAGGCAAGCCAAGGAACATCGTGGAAGCGTCCTACTACGGCCGAAACCAGCGTCTGTTGCCTGCAGACGACCTCGGGGTCGAGGTACGGGTTCACGCCAGCCAAAACGTCTGGCAGAAACGCGAAGAAGGTAAATTGCACGGGTAGGCCGTTCTTGCGAACGGTCATCAGATAGGCTTCAAGGGTGCGGAGTGTCTTTTCGTATGGTTTTCCATTTTCATCGAAAAACTTTTCCCACCCCGTCCACCAGCCGGTGCGAATCATGTTCAGGCCGGCGGCATGGATCTGCCCCAGATCGCGGTTCCAGACGTATACGTTCGGGTGCTCAAAATACAGGCGCTGAACTTCACTCGACATATATGTCGTCCCCACGACTGCCAGGGGGCGGCCGTCCAGTTCGAAGTAGTCGTTGTTAACGGTGAGGCGAGGGCCAGAGCGCAGATAGGCTTCGTCGCGAACCCAGAAGCCGGAGCGGTAGATCGCCCGCACTCTGTCGCCTTCCATAAGGCGCGCCTCAATGATGTACAGACCCTTTCCGTTGGGTGCAGGCAGAATCACCTGGGCGCCGGGTAGCGTAACGGTAATCTCCGAGCGTTTTGACGGCTGATCCTCGGGATAAGCTGAGATCTTGACGGCAAGCGGGGCTGAGGACGGCTGGACGGAATACCAGGAGATGTCCAGTTGCACGGGTTCGCCCGGCAGGTACAAGGGCAGCGTCGGCCGGACATCAAACTCCTCGCTGCCCCGAAGGGCTTGATCCGCCAGAGCGCGAACGGTTGGACCACTATAGAAATCGGAGTTCAACTCGGCATCCACGAAGATCCAGCGCCCGCCAACGAAGGCGTTCCTGATGTGGTCGATTTGGATCGCAGGAGCCGCCAACTTGCGTCCGTCCTTGACGCCCCAAGCTAGCGCATCGAGACGAGCGTCGATTGAACCCGCCGAGCCACTGCGGCGATAGAGGTCAACTGCACTCAGACGGATAACGGGACTGTAAGCGCGCTTCCAGGCGAATTGCGGGATCTGGACAGACACGTCGGGATTGGACTGGAACTCCAAACCATCCGATGCGGGGGTGGGTTGATACTGATCGATCATGAGTGAGCGGATGAATCGCACACTGTACTCACGAAGATGCCATCCTGCGGTGTCGTGGTGGGCAGCCCGGGTGAAAGGCCTGCCGCCGAGCACCAGAAGATTGCCGCCGCGATCAAGAAACTGGCGAATTTCCGGCCAGGCTTCTTCCGGAAAGGCGGAGCCGTATGGCAGCACCAGCAAGCGGGTCGTTGGGGCAGAGAGCAAGGTGTTCAGTTGCTCCACGGAGGCAGGCTGGGCCTTAGGCAACAGAGCCTGCAATTGCTGCAGCGAGGGAGCGGCAGAGTCCGCCGCTGGAAACCCAGCATCGTTGAACATCACGACGGCGTTTGAGCCCTGGGCGAAGAGAGGATGGGCGCCGAGCTCGGATAAGACGAGGGCCAGGATAGCTATGATCGTTTTGGTCAATTCCCGTTTCACCTCTTGCGATTTGTGTTAACCACCAATAAGACGCCGCGAACCCCGGCGGGCGCAAGCCCGCCCGTCATAAAGCTTCCTATTTCTTATACAAATGCGGAAGTCTGCCTCGCTCCGAGGCGCGCAGTCAAGGGAAAAGTAAACGTTTTTTCCTAAAAGATAATCGATAACCTAAGCGAAACAAAACCGCGAAATTCGGCGGCGGGAATGTTATGATCTCTAGCAACACCTTTTCACCGCCCGGCCCATTGCCGGTTTTGTGGTCGGAACGAGCAGGCTCGATGACCATCGTTAACGCTAAAGCTCCCCCCGCCCCGGTAGCCGCCCCACCCTCTAACTACAGGGGCGCCCTGACAGTGGTAACCTCGCTGTTTTTCATGTGGGGGTTTGTGACCGTTCTCAACGACGTCCTGGTTCCCCACCTTAAATCGATTTTCGCCTTGAATTATGCCGAGGCCAGCCTTATTCAATTCGCCTTTTTCTTGGCGTATTTCATCTTTTCTGTTCCTTCTGCCAGACTGATCGATTGGGTTGGCTACAAGAAGACGATGGTCATTGGCGTCGTAGTTATGGGCGTTGGGGCCCTTTTGTTTATTCCCGCTGCCAGCGTGCCGTCCTACCCTCTTTTTCTCGCTGCTTTGATGGTTTTGGCGGGTGGCATTACTGCCCTGCAAGTGGCAGCGAATCCGTATGTATCCGTGCTGGGGCCACCGCAGACGGCGTCCAGCCGACTAAACCTCTCCCAGGCCTTCAACTCGCTCGGAACGGCAATCGCGCCGTCGCTCGGTGGCTACCTTATTCTGAACGTCACTCGGCAGAGCGCTGGTGCCGTCCAGCAGATGTCCGCGGAAGCACTCCAAGCTTACCGCATCCACGAGGCTTCTTCGGTCAAGCTACCGTACCTCATCATCGGGCTGGCCCTGATCGCACTAGGGGTTGTGATTGCGATGTTCAAGCTGCCGCCGATGCCAAGTGCAGAACACCACAAGGGAGATGCAGCCAGTGGCAAGAGCATATGGCAGTACCGCCATTTGGTGCTGGGCGCCGTTGGGATCTTTGTTTACGTCGGAGCGGAAGTCTCCATTGGAAGCTACCTGATCAACTATTTCAGCCAGTCCAATATTGGCAATATCTCTGAAGTGACTGCGGCTCGCTTCGTGTCTTTCTATTGGGGCGGGGCCATGGTGGGTAGGTTCATTGGATCGGCCCTCTTGCACGGAGTTAGGACAGTGCATATGGCCGTCGGTTCGGCAATTGCTGGCTTGGTTTTGATGGCCTCGTTTCTCGGCGGAGGTCATGGGGTATTGGCTGGGCACCCGCATATTGCTCACTTTTTGTCCGAGGTTCTGACCGTGCTGGTGCAGGCGCGTCCTCTGGTTGTCCTTTGTTTTGCCACGCTGGTACTTCTGATGTTGGTGTCTGTGTTCATGAACGGTCGAATCTCGGTCAAGACAGGTCACTTGTTGGGCCTGGCTGCCATCTGCACAACATTGTTGGTATCTGTCTCGATGCTCACGTTCGGCCATGCGGCCATGTGGAGCATCATCCTGGTCGGATTCTTCAACTCGATCATGTTCCCCAGCATCTTCACTTTGGGAATTGCTGAACTAGGTCCATTGACGGGTGATGGTTCGGGCCTGCTCATTATGGCAATCGTTGGCGGCGCTGCCATTCCGTTGGCTCAGGGCGCATTGGCGGATCGTGTCGGGCTTCATCACGCGTTCATAATCCCGGCTATTTGCTATCTGTATATTCTTTACTATGCCTTCAGAGGTTCAAGACCCGCCGCGGTTGTTTGAACGCTCGCAGGCCCGTCGCATATATTCGCGAGGAACATGGTGATGCCTCAAGCCGGCAGCAGGAATAGCCTTGTGATCGGTGTCGATATCGGCGGCACAAAGGTGGCGGCCGGCCTGGTCGATCACGATGGCGGGATCAGCGCACGCAGCCGCGGCCCGATGGTTGCGCGCGGGAAAGCCACCGAAGCACTGGGCGCCGTGACTTCGGTGATTGACGCATTGTTCCAGCACAATCAGGGCGCGTGTAGCGCAATCCGTGGCATCGGCATCTGCTCCCCGGGGCCCCTGGATCCCAATGCCGGCGTCGTCATTAACCCTCCCAATCTGCCCTGTTGGCGCGACTTCCCTTTGGCAGCAGAGGTCTCACGAACCTATCAATTGCCGGTGCGCGTGGACAATGATGCCAATGCAGCCGCGCTCGCCGAGGCCTTGTGGGGTGCGGGACGAGGCTTCCGGAATGTGTTTTGCACGACCTTGGGCACAGGAATTGGTACAGGCTTGGTGCTCGATGGGCACGTCTACCACGGGCGCACCGGCGCTGCAGGCGAAGGCGGCCACATGAGCATCGATTACCGGGGCCCGCGTTGCACATGCGGAAAGCGAGGATGCATCGAGACTCTGGCTTCAGGCCCGGCGATTGCCAAGCGGGCGCGACTGGCCGCCGACCTGGCCCCCGGCTCCAGCATGCTCGAACTGGCCGGAGGAAACCTGCGAAACATCACCAGCGAGATCGTCGGCGCCGCATATGCCAGAGGTGATCAGGTCGCGCGGGAAGTGCTCTGCGAGACCGTCGATGTGCTGACGCTCTGGCTGGGAAATATCGTTGACTTGCTCGAGCCCGACATCATAATCCTGGGGGGAGGCATAGCTTTCTTACTCGCGCCCTTCTTTGACGAGGTTCGCGATCGTCTCCCGAGTTTCTGCATTAATCCAAGGAGCCGCGAGATTCCTGTCGTTCCCGCGCGCTACGGAGCCGATGTCGGTATCGCGGGAGGGGCTGCCCTCTGTTCCCAGATGCTGCAAAATGATGATAATCGCGAACCGCTGGTCCATTCCCGGCGATAGCTCGCGTGCAAGCGCCTACTAGTGTGACCCCGCTTTGACTGCCGACGGCTTGATCTGATCCGAAGTCACAATTCCCTTTCCTTCCAGCACCGCGTAAAACTTGTCAGGGGCCAGATCTTTCACCACGTCGACCGCGCCCGAAGGCCAGCGCACCTCCAAGCTATCGATCTTTGTTGCCGCGCCGAGGCCGAAATGAACGCGCAGGTCATTCTGTGAAAGATAACTGCCGCCGCTATGGATCTCGTCGGTCTGGGTCATACCTCCGGCCACAATCTTCAGCCTCGCACCGATGGCCAAGCGGTTGCTTTTCGTCCCGGCAAGTTCGAAGCTGACCCAGTGCTGACCGGGAATGCCCTGATTCCTGAGAATCATCGGGCTGCCTACTAGGTCCTCCACCACGACATCCATGTTGCCGTCGTTGAACAGATCCCCCACCGCGAGCCCGCGCGAAACCCGTTTCTCCTGGATCGCCGGACCAGCTTGATCGCTGGCATCGCAGAAGGTACCGTCTTTCTGATTGAGTTCCACCAGCTTGGGTTCGCGAAAGCCGCCGCTGGCTGGCACGCTGTCCGCCTGCGGGTAAACGTGGCCGCCGACGACAATCAGATCGAGCCAGCCATCGTTGTCAAAGTCTATGAAGGCGTCTCCCCACTTCACCAAGCGCACCGACGACAGGCCGACATTGGCCTGGTAAGAAACATCCTGGAAATTCCACTTGCCATCGTTGCGATACAGTGCCGCATAGTCGAAGGAAAAGTCCACGACGAGCAACGAGGGCCGGCCTGTGTGCAAATAATCACCGATAGCAATGCCCATGGAAGCCTGTTCCGCGCCATCCTCGCTGAGCGCAGTCCCTGACTCCAAGCCAATATCGGTGAACTTTCCGTTGCCCTCGTTGCGATACAAGTAATTGGGAGTCGAATCGTTGGCGACGTAAATGTCTGGCCTGCCGGTGTTGTTGAAATCGGCCCAGATGACGGTAAGACCGTACGCAGCTGCAGCGTCATCAACGCCGGCACTCTTCGATACATCCGTGAAGGTGCCGTCGCCGTTGTTGTGAAACAGCGCGTCGCCCGCGCCTTTTAACCCTCTCGGGCCGCACTGCACAGCGACTCCCATGTACTGGCAAGTGGAACCTCTCCCAAACACTGGAGGATGGTTTATGTCGAAGTCCACATAGTTGGCGACCATGAGATCAAGGAAGCCGTCTCCGTCATAATCTCCAAAAGCCGCTCCTGTTGACCAGCGTCCGTCCGCAATTCCAGCCCTCGTGGTTACATTGGTAAAAGTACCGTCACCATTATTGCGATACAAAACGTTGCCACTCAGACAGGTGACCACAATGTCGGGCCAACCATCGTTGTTGTAGTCGCCGACAGCGCCGCCCATAGCAAAGCAAGGAGTTTCCAAGCCACTTCGTTCCGTCACGTCGGTGAAAGTCCCATCATGATTGTTGTGATAGAGAGCGCTGCGGGCTTTCTGGCCTTTAACTGCCATCTCTAAAGTCGGGGAGTTGGTGAAGTAGATGTCGACCCAGCCGTCGCGATCGTAGTCCAGCAGGAGGACACCTCCCGCCATGGATTCAGGAATGTACTTCGCATCGGGAGCAAATATGTGGCTGAACTGAATGCCGATCTTGTCAGTGACGTTTTCTAATTGAGGAATAGAGCGCCCCTGACACTTGGTGACTTTGAGCCCGGGGGGGGGTGGAGCGCCCGTTGCCATGCCCTGCGCGGAGATTCGTGGCGGCGACCACAGCAGGCTGGTACCGACTGCCACCGCTGCGATCCGCGCCAACATGTGCATAGCATTCCTCCTGGTTATCATGAGCAAGGTCCGGAAATCAGTGCTTGACCTCCGGTGAAGGGTGCTCCGCAGGCCCTGGACTGGCATCCGCTTCAGGGCCTTTTTCTTGTGGAGGCAGCACAGCCACCTTTTCAATGCCTTGCCCCTCTTCGATCCTGTAAATGGCGTCTCCGGCAACATTGTGGAATTCTTGATTGAGTCCGCTAGGCCAGCGGACTTCGATCCTGTCAATTGTCGCATCACTGCCCAATCCAAAATGGAGGCGTACATCGTTGCTGGACAGGTAGCTCCCGCCGCCGCGAACCTCGTCAATCTGGGTCATGGTTGCCGTACTTACCACGACCCGAGCCCCGATGGCAGCGCGATTACTCTTGGTTCCCACCAGCCAGAAAAGAACGCGATGATCAGAATTCCGTGTTTTGTTGAGAAACAGTGAGGGGGGACCTCCAGCGTTAAATACGACGACGTCTAGATTGCCGTCGTTATTAACATCGCCAAAGGCCGTGCCGCGTCGAGATTGAAGCGTGCCATCGTTGAGCCCGCTAGCGTCCGCAATCTCTTCGAAGCTGCGGTTTCCCAGATTGCGAAACAGCTGAATTGGCTCACGGTACTTGCTCTCGTTCGGGATTACG
>Ga0335070_10002346_pt1 | contig 22068 bp, 16 predicted proteins | sample Lox_Sample_13_FD_206722 | JGI IMG/M metagenome (GOLD analysis project Ga0335070, IMG submission 206722) | Soil microbial communities from Loxahatchee National Wildlife Refuge, Florida, United States - Lox_Sample_1.3 | ecosystem: Environmental > Terrestrial > Soil > Wetlands | place: USA...
TACGCGACCTGGCCGTGGGCCGGTTGAAGGAGCAGCGCGCTTACTGGGACCACCTGCTGGCCCTGCCTCCAGTCAGCACCCGCGTGCCGGCGCTGGTGCGCAAGCTGCTCCAGGCGGCGCTGCCGGAGAAGGGATTGCCGTACCGCATCGTGCACCGCCGGGCTGGGCTCGGAAGCCTGGGCAGGCAGCGGTTCACGGCCCTGGCGCACTGGCGGGGCGGCACGATCGCCCGCGAGGTCAAACCGCTGACCACGTCCGCCTGGCTGTGGACCCGGGAAGGCGACGTCGCGCTGAGATATTCGGACATCATCCAGCGGGCTGTGAGGGTTGCCGACCCCTTCCTCAGCGTGAACCAGGGTTGGGTTGCCCGGCGGCTCGCTCCCGACTGCAGCAGGGTGGAGCTCGCACGGATTGCCAGCGTGCGCGATGAGTGCAAACTGCTGTGGATGATGGGCTGGGAGACGGGCAACGTGCATCTGGGAACCACGCGCCAGCGCAAGTCCATCCTAAAGGATCTGAAGACCCGACGGGCCGACTGGCTGACGCGGGCCGCACGCGCGATGCGTGATGCAACGCTGAAGGATTGGCGCGACTGGCGAGGCCGGGGGCGTTAGCCCGGCGACGCCGTTGACCAGCCGAGGTCATTGGTCGGCCGAGGTCATTGTCGGCCGAGGTCATTGTCGGCCGACGCACCAATTTGGACCATCCCGGGTCGCTGCGGCACCAACAGGTGGCATTCGCCGCTGATGTTTGATACGGACGCGATCACGCTGGTATGTTCGGTGCGTCGCTGGACTGCATGCGGCTCCCATGAGCATCGACTGGAACCGTTACCCCTCACCGGGGCAGCACGATGAGCTGGTAGGACCGGGCGGCGGCGCCCGCGCCGCCGGGCGGGCGCTCATGCGCTACCTGTCGGAGCTCGGCGGGGAAGAGATCGGCGTGCGGCAGCAAGCGGCCGAGCTGGCGATCAAGGCGATGGGTGTCACGTTCACCGTCTATCACGAGCAGGACGGATCCATCGATCGCGCCTGGCCGCTGGACATCATCCCCCGCACAATCTCGCGCAAGGAATGGCAGCGGATCGAGAGCGGGCTGAAGCAGCGCGTCAGGGCGCTCAACCTTTTCATCGATGACGTCTACCACGAGCAGCGGATCGTGGCCGAGGGCGTCTTCCCGGGCGACATCATCGCCACGTCGCGCAATTTCCGGCCCAACTGTGTCGGTATCAATCCGCCGGGAGGCTGCTGGGCGCACATCTGCGGCACCGACCTCGTGCGCGACAAGGACGGCACGGTCTATGTGCTGGAAGACAACCTGCGCGTGCCCTCGGGTGTCTCCTACATGATCGAGAACCGGCAGGTGGTGAAGCGGGTATTCCCCGAGCTCTTTGAGAGCGCCGCCATCCTGCCCGTCGACGATTATCCCTGGCAGCTGCACGAGCTGCTGGTGTCGCTGTCCCCACGGCGCGAGCTGCGTCCCGAGGCCGTCGTGCTCACGCCCGGTATCTACAATTCGGCGTACTTCGAACATTCCTACCTGGCGCGTCAGATGGGGTGTGAGCTGGTGGAGGGGCGCGATCTCGCGGTTCACGACGATGATTGCGTGTACATGCAGACCATCCGCGGCTGGACCCGGGTGGATGTGATCTACCGGCGCATCGACGACGACTTCCTGGATCCCGAGGTGTTCCGCAGCGATTCGACGCTTGGCGTTCCGGGTCTCATGCGTGCCTGGGCGAGTGGCAACGTGGCCCTGGCCAACGCACCCGGCGCGGGGGTGGCGGACGACAAGCTCGTCTACACCTATGTCCCGGACATGATCCGTTACTACCTGGACGAATCGCCCATACTGCCCAACGTGCCATCCTGGCGCTGCCGCGAGTCGAAGGAACTCGATCACGTCCTGGCACACCTGGATTCGCTCGTGGTCAAACCGGTCGACGGTTCAGGCGGCTACGGCATGCTCATGGGACCGGCGTCCACGCAGCGTGAGCGCAGTCAATTTGCGTCGCAGCTCAAAGCGGACCCGCGCAACTTCATCGCCCAACCGGTGATCACGCTCTCCACGGTGCCCACCTTCGTCGGCGACCGGATCGAGCCGCGCCATGTCGACCTGCGGCCATTCATCCTCAGTGGTCCGGAGACGTACGTGACCACGGGCGGGTTGACCCGCGTGGCCCTCAGGGAGGGCTCGCTGGTAGTCAACTCTTCGCAGGGAGGGGGCAGCAAGGATACCTGGATCGTGGATACGGAGGCCTGAAGAGCAGTGCTGGCGCGCGTGGCGGAGAATGTGTACTGGCTGGCCCGCTACCTGGAGCGGGCCGAGAACACGGCACGCCTCGTCAGCGTCAATGCCAACCTGTTGCTGGATCTGCCGCGCGGCTACGCGCCCGGATGGCAACCGCTCATCGACATCACGGGCAGCCGTGAGTTGTTCGACGCACGCGGCAGCCGCGCGGACGAGCGCGACATCGTGCATTTCCTGGTGGCGGATTCCGACAATCCCTGTTCGATCCGCTCCTCGTTCAAGATGGCGCGCGAGAACGTGCGCACGCTGCGCGAGATCTTTCCCACCGAGGCGTGGGAGCTGCTCAACCAGTTCTTCCAGGAGTTCACCGAGGAGTTGCCCACGGCGCTCAACAAGCGCGCTCGATTCAACTTCCTGAAGCGGATCGTGCTCACGGTGCAGACCATCACCGGCGCGCTCGAGGGCACCATGAACCGCAACGACGCGTTCACTTTCCTCATGCTGGGGCGCAATATCGAGCGCGCCGACATGACGAGCCGCATCGTGGATGTGCGCTCGGCGCAGCTCCTGCCGGATGACACCCCCGAGCTGCGTCCCTTCGACACCATTCAGTGGATGAGTGTGCTGAAGTCTTTATCTGGCTACGAGATGTATCGCCAGAGCCGGCATACCCGGGTGAACCGCACGGACGTGCTCGAATTCGTCGTGCGGGGGGAACAGTTCCCGCGCGCATGCCTGTACTGTTTGAAGCAGATGGAGCAGTGCCTTCTGACATTGCCGCGCAGCGCCGCGGTGCTGGAGGCCCTCGCGGACGCAACTGCATTCCTCGGTGATGCAGACGTGCACGCGCTCGACCAAGTGGGTCTGCATACGCTGATCGACCGAATACAGCTGCACATCATCGGTGTGCACGATGGAATCGCGGGGACGTACTTCCCGGCTCGCAGCGTTGCGCCCGGCGTCCGGCAACTTCACTGGTCGGACTCCCTGAAGACCCTTCCGCTGTTCGCCGATTCCGCGCCTAACTGACCGATGCGTGCGGGCGCTGCGTGAGCCGGCTTCGGAATTGCTGACGTAGCAGGATCACGCTCAGTACCGCCTGCAGCGTGACCGTGGTGACCGACAGGTACCACAGATTTGACAGCTGGAAAGCTCCGGTCATGCCCAGCCAGAGGGCGGGCAACACGAAAGTCACCAGGCGCGAGGCCGAGCTCAGCAGCGAAGGCCAGGTGTTGCCCAGGGCCTGGAACAGACTCGAGCAGGTGAAGATCAGGCCCGTGGCGACGAAGTTCCAGGAGATGATGCGCAGGAAGGGGCCACCCACCGCGATCACCTGCGGATCGCGCGTGAACGGGTGCAGCAGCAGTTCGGGCCGCCAGCGGCACAGCAAAGTGAGTGCCGCCATGATCACCGCGCTCATGAGTGCCGCGACTCGAAAGGTCTCCTTCACGCGCTCGGGTCGTCCGGCGCCGAAGTTCTGCCCGGCCACCGGAGAAGCGGCGAACGCCAGGGCCATGGCCGGGAGGAAGATCGCCTGCATGACTCGCGAAGCGATGCCATAGCCGGCCTGCGCCGCGGGCCCGAAGTTCCGGATCGTCCAGTACACCACCGCCACAATCAGGAAGATCATCAGGAATTCCCCACCGGCCGGCAGACCGATGTTCAGGATCCGCTTCCAGGTGCCAGGTTCCGGCCGCCATTGCGCCGGGTTCAGCGCGACGTAATGCTCCAGGCGCACGAAGTACATCCACAGGAACACCACGCCGGCGGCGATCGACAGCGTGCTCGCCAACCCCGCGCCGGCCACGCCCAGCGGGTGGTGGGTCCCCCAGCCCGCGATGAGCACTGGAGCGAGCACGGTGTTGAGCAGAACCGTGAGGACCTGCACGACCATCGTCGGCTGGACGATTCCGGTACCGCGCAAGGCTGACGCCATCGCCACCATGGCGAACTGCAAGGCCAGTCCCGGGAGATACCAGTGGAGGTACGAGATCCCCGCGAGGGCAGAGGCCTGGTCGGAAGCCACCGCACGCACATAGAGGCCGGTCAGCGCATATCCGGCGATCAGGGTCGCCGCACTGAGCAGGCCCGACAGCAGCACCGACTGGTTGAAGATGAGATTGGCCTCCGGCTGGTCCTTGCGCCCGACAGCGTGCGACACCAGGGCCACGGTGCCGACACCGAGCATCTGCGTCAGCGCAAGGATCACGAAGGAGACGTTGCCGGCGAACCCCACTCCGGCGATCGCGGTGTCACCCAGCGCGGCCACGAAGTACAGATCGACGAGAAAATACAGAGTCTGGAACAGCATGCCGGCCGCTATGGGTACGGCCATGGCAACGAGCCGACGGGCGATGGATCCCTGGGTGAGATCTCTCATTCGAACGCAGCCGGCCTGGCGAGAGTCCGCGAAAGGCCGGCCGCGGCGGGGCCCGCCGCTACTTGGGTTCGCGGCCGGGCTGCGGGTCTTCCATCGGGAACGTCTGTGCGCCCGTGGGCGGAGACGAATGAACCGGCATCGGACCGTCGCTCCGCGGCCCATCGGCCGGGGGTGCCGGTACCGGTGCGGAGGCAGTCGAAGTCGTGGCGGTCGAAGCGGAGCGGGACGCAGTGCTCGAATTCAAGGCCGCCATGAAGCGCCGCGCCGAGTCGTCGTTCGTCTTCACGTTGCCCTCGATGATGTCCGATGCCGCGATGCCGGACTTCCCGTAGAAGGCCTCGTTCGCGTCGTCGTCGATCGTCAGGGCCGTGCCATCCACCGCGAGGCCTGCGAATACCCCCCGGCTGCGTGAGTACGAGTACACCTCGGCCTTGAAGGTTGCATCGGTCGCAGCTGAAGCCGACCGGCCCACGGGGCCCGCGGCCACCGAGGCATCCGCACCGAGCGTGACCTTGCCGCCCGTGATGCCCTCCACGCCCTTGCGCGTCGTGAAGACGAGCAGGATATCGGTGGACTGCACGCCCCACTGCCAGCCGAAGCTGCCTCCGGTCATGGTGATGAACGTCGGGCTGCTGAAGCGGCCGTCCTTGTCGCGCACGACGAGCACGCCGTGTCCGCGGCGTCCACCGGCGAAGAAGGCGATCTTCGTCATGTCGGGAATGACGGCGATGGCGTAAGCGCGTTCGAGCAGTCGGTCCGGAATGTACTGGTCGCGCGATGTGCGCAGTTCCTCGAGCACCTGACTTGCCATGAGCAGGCGGCCCTGTTCCCGCGCCTGCGCCCAAGCTCCTGTGGCGCCGAGCGTGCAGACCAGTGCGGCCAGAACGGTGATCAGACGGGTGCGGCTTCGCATGCTGGGGGTCCCCCAAAAGTATGTCGCCACACGCAGACATGTGGTCGACCGATCGCGCTAGCTTAACTGAAGCAGCGCACTTGCGGGGCGATACTACAACAACAGGGGCTCAGAAGAAGATCGAAACGAAGGCCTGCACGATGTTGGCGTTCAGCTTGTACAGCGGCTCCTCGCCCGGCCGGATGCCGGCGGTCGGATCGATCAGCAGCGCGTTGCGATAATCCTTGTAGTTGATGTACAGGTGATCGATGCGGATGTTGGCGGTGCTGCGGTTGATCCAGGGCAGGCGCGGAATGGCGAACTCGTACGAGGCGCCGATGCCCGCGGAGATGCTGTTGAATGCGGCCAGCTCGCGATCGCGCGCCTCGAAGTTCTGGAAGTCGGCGCGCGGGAACAGGTCGCTGTAGAACGTGGCCGCGTTCTGGGTGTAGTAGCGCAGCGAGCCCTCGAGGATCCACTTGCGCCACGCCGGCTGCGTGTAGCCGACCTCGAAGGTGTGCGCGACGATGCCCCAGGTGTCCTGGAAGTAGCGGTACTGGCCGCTGACGGCGGCGCGGTACGGCAGGAAGTACTTCATCTGGATCGAACCCGCGTTGCTGGTGCGGGTGTTCGGATAGATCTGGTCGGCCTTGCCGTAGCCGAGCCCCGTGGTGGGATCGAGGAACAGGATCTCGCGGTACGGGCTCTGCAGGTAACCCTGGTCGGTGAGCACCTCGTAGTTCAGGCTCATGATCAGGTTGCGGGTGAGGATCTGGCTCAGCCCCACGGAGTAGCCGCGGTGGTCGGCGTCCTTGAACGAGATCGGGTTGCCATCCTTGTCGAAACCGCCGAAGTCCGGCTGGTTGATGATCTGGCCCTGCGCGTCCTTCAGGTCCTTGTAGACCTTGTCCCAGCCGCGCTTGTACGTCAGGGTCAGCGTGGTCAGGTCACCGAACATGTCCTGGCTGACGGAGTAGTAGGTCGTGTTCGAGCGGTAGTCGGGCTCGACGCTGTTGATGATTCCGGCGCTGTAGGTGGACTTGCCGTGCAGGTACTGGAACCCGGCGCTCTTCTGTTTGCGGGTCTCCTTGTAGGGACTCGCGGCCAGCTTCACGTCGATGGAGGCGCTGGAGATCAGATCCTCGTAGTAGTTGGCGTTGATCGCGAAGTTGTCGGTGATCTTCTTCTGGATCAGGAGCGAGGGTCCCTGCACGGTGATGCCGCCGCCCTGGTAGCGGTGGTAGAGCAGGTCGGTGCGGTCCTCCGGCAGCACCCCGGCGAGTGCCGGGGTGACGCACAGGAGCAGCGTCAGCAAGGTCTTGGCGTGGCGCCGCAGCACGCCTGCTGTTCCCCGCACCGGCACGATCAGTTGCATCCGCAGCCGCCGCCCACTCCGCCGGTCGCCCCGCGGGCCCCCTCGCGCGATTCGAGCACGTGCTCGAGGTACACGCTGGAGACCGGGTCGCGGTTGAACGACATGATGGGATCGGCGAAGTGTTCGCGCTCGTACGGCTTCACCCAGGGCTCGATGGGCGAGCACCCGGCCAACAGAAGTCCCAGCGCTATGGCGGCGGATACGACACGCATGTCCTGCTCCTGGCGACGCTGTGCGCCTTACTCCCGGACCAGCGTCCGGATGCTGTCCAGATACTCGTTCTCGTCGCCGGGCTTGTAGCCCCGGTGCAGCACCCGCACGTTGCCCTTGCGGTCGATGATCACCGTGCTGGGCATGCCCTGCACATCGTACAGCTTGCTGACCTGGCTCTCCTTGTCGTACACGACCGGAAAGCTCACCGGGGTCTGCTTCAGCCACGCATCGGCGGCCTTGGAGTCCGGCTCGACGTTCACGCCGATCATGGTGAAGCCCATCTTGTTGTACTTCCGGTAGATGTTCTCCAGCAGGGGCATCTCCTGCCGGCACGGGCCGCACCAGCTGGCCCAGAAATTCAGCATCACCACCTGGCCCTTGTACTGCGCGAGACTCAGGTTGCTGCCGCCGCGGGCACTCAGCGTGAACGCGGGGGCGGGTCCGCTGGCGTCCGCACCGGCGGTCGGTACCGCCACGATGAGCGCGGCGGTGATCAGGGCTGCGATTCGTTTCCTCATGATGGCAAAATCCTTCAGAAATACACGGTCGTGCCGATGGTCGCTTCCATGTTGTTGGTGAGCTTGGACACTCCCAGCAGGTCGGTCCGGAACACGCGATCCTGGACCTGGATGTGGATCGCGAGCCAGTCCGACGGCAGCACGCGGTAGCCGGCGCCGAAGTTCACGGTAAAACGGTTGTCGCCCGCGAACTGGGTGCTGCCGATGCCACCGACCAGATAGAAAGCGCTCGTCAGGGCGTGGCCACGACCGATGAAGGCCTCGCCCGGGAGGAAGTTGTAGCCCAGCGAGAGGTCGTAATACGTGAAGCGTCTCTCAGCGCTGGTAAGCAGCTGGATATTGCCTCCCAGGGTCTCGAAACTGGTGCGTCCTGCGTAGGCCCGGCCCACCTCGCCCAGGAAGAAGAAGTCCTCGGTCACGTGGTAGGCCGCGCTGAAGCCGTAGGTGGTCTGCGTGCCGAAGTCCTCGATCGAGATCCACCCGTACTGCACCCCGATCTCGACGTTGGAACTCTTGATTTTCGGCACCTTGATCTTGCGCCGCTCCACTTCCGGATCGATCACCCGCGGCGGGGAGGCATCCGAGTCCTCCTGGGCGGCCTGCGCATCCTGCTGCGCAGCCTCCTCCCTGGCTTCCTTCCTGGCCTGGCGCACCTCGCTGCGGTGATGGAACCAGTTGCGCACCGAAGCGCAGCCCGGCAGCAGCGACAGCGCCACTGTCAGAAGAAGAACGCGAATCCCAGTTTCCATTCGTCTACTTCCTCATTCTCGTTGCGCTTCGTGAACACCATGTGGCTCTTGTACTCGGCGCGCAGGAAGAACCGGCGCGTCAGGTAGAAGCGCAGTCCGCCGCCCACGTAGGCGGTCTGATCGGTACGCTCTGTGGGCGCCACGAGCGTCGCTTTCGGCGTGATGTGCACCAGTCCAGTGCCCAGCATCAGGAAGGGTGACAGCCGCCATTCCGGCATCAGCACGTGCGTGAAGCCCAGATCGCCGGTGACGCCGTTGGAGAACTTGCCCAGGAACTGGCCCACCGACAGCTCGGCAGCCAGCTGTGAATTCAAGGAATACGAGGTGTAACCCGACACCAGGGTTGCCCCGCCGTAATCGCCGGCGAACACGCCCATCTCCCAGTGATGCGAGGTGAAGCCGGCGCGATCGCCCAGGTCGAACTTGAAGGGCGTGCCGTCCGCGAGCACGGTGCGCAGCATGTCCCGTTGCGCCGCCCACCCTTCCACACCACGTTCGGTGCGCACCTTGAACCAGTCCGTGCGCCGGTAGAGCACCTCGACGCTCTCGTCGCGCTCGGCGACATGGAATACCGGGTAGCCGCGTCCCGGGCCCGAGCGCAGCTCCAGATACGGGGCAGTGACGAACACCTGCAGGTGCTCGCGCTCCCTGCCGATGGCGGGCGCGGTGAGCAGCGCGAGCCACAGCAGCAAGCCGAGAAAGGGGAGGCATCGCAATGGGGGTCTACCGGCAGCCGCGGAAAGCACGCATCTTAGGCTTTGACCGGCTGCGGTTGCGGGATGTGGCTCAAGTTCCGGACGCGGATCAGTTGAGGGGCACGGCCGGGTCGAACGGGTTGTTGAAGAATTGCGCGCCAATATCCAGCCACTCCGAGATCAAGCGAAGCTCGGCCGGACTCAGCCACCCCGCGTGGGTGCTGCCCGAGCCCGGTGCGAAGCGACCGAGGAACGCGCTCGATTGCGCGCCATTCGCGCTGCCCGCATTCATGAACGGCCCCACAGGAATCGTGGTCGGGTTGCCGTTCGCATCCGGCGGCCCGGGCGTGTCCTGCAGCGCCCCCATGATAACTTCCTGCTCGTTGTGCTGGAACAGCAGATGTCGATAGGACACCGGCTGCGCCGGTTCGTCGTCCGAGGCGGTGCTGGTCAGGTTGAGCTGTCCGGCCGGTGCCTGCACGGTTGCCGGTGCCACCGCCTTCGTCGTGTGACAGCCCGCCTGCGTGCAGGTATGGTCGGTGAGCACCGCATTGGTGTTCGGATCCAGTGTCTGGCGCGGGCGGTCCCACAGAGCCTGGATGTTGCCCTCATCGGACGGGCGATAATAGTTGATGACGATGCGGCAGTTCGCCGCCCAGGCGGACGCGCTCAGCGGCGAATCCAGGCAGGAGGTGCTGGTCGGGATGGGTGTCAGGAACTGGGTCGCATTGTTGTAGCTGTAGTCGAACGAAGCGTCCGCCGGACGACCCGCCGTGGCGGGGTTCGTCCAGACATCCGAGTAATAGACATTGACGCTCGGATTCATCTGCTTGCACTTCGGGGTGTCGTTCGTGCAGCTGGTGCGGGCGCGCGTTTCAGCCATCGTCTCGCCCGCCACCGGCGAAAATGTGGCCAGGGTATGCGGGAAGGGCACGCCAGTGGTCGGGGCACCCGCGTAGACCGCAGCGAAGACGCCCTGGCGACCATGCGAGCGCGGATTCTGTGCGGTGGCCGGTGTATGGCAGCCGTTGCACGACAGCACTTCGCCGGGGCGTACCTGCAGCCATGAATCGAGCTGCGGAGAGATCCGCCGCCCGTTCTTGTCCAGGATGCTGATCGTGAACGCCACGTTCGCGGGCACTTTGACCTTCACGGAGCCGTCCGGCTCGACCGGCGCGTAACCCATGATCTCGCGCATGTAATTGCTGGCGCCGAAGGCGGCGCCTGCCAGATCGCGGGTGTCCTTGTCGGGAATGGAGACCGCCTTCTCCAGTCTGATGAAGCGCGCCGGGCGCTGCGCCGCGGTGGTCTTGGCGGGATCGGCCAGGGTGGTGATGTTCGGATTGGCCGTATCGATGCCATCGAAATCGTAGACGCTGCGGATGTCGATCACGCCGACACTCTGGTCCACCAGATCCTGATCCAGATCCAGTCCGGGCACCTTGTCCAGGATGACGTTCTGCACGGTGCGGGGCTGGGCGGCCACGACATCCGTCACCATGACACCCTCGACCGGCTGCATGACCGGCAGCAGGGTGTTCTGGCCCGGATCGAACATCCAGACGCTGTACAAAGGAGGCGCGGTCTTCACGTTTGGGTCCGCCAGCCGGGTATCCGTGCAGGGCACGATGGCCGCGGTGGTGCTGTCCAGCAGCCGGCACTGCGACCAGCTCACCAGGATGCGGCCGGTGCCGTCCCACAGCGGATAAGCGGAATTGAACCTGCCACCGGGGGATGGCCCGGGTACCGTGCGAACGTCGTTGGTGGTGGCACGCGTCTGCGCTGGACCGGTCAGGCCGGCATTGGCCAGCAGAGGCTGGGTGTTCTCGACGTAATGGACGCCGTCGATGATGACCAGGTCACCCCCGAAGTCCACACCCGTGTACGGCCGGACCAGCGTCAGGATGCGACCGTCCTTCATCTCCCTGGGGTGCACGAACTCGATCACCGAATTGTTGGAGCCCGTGTTGTGGCTGTTGGCCCCGTAGTACAGCTGCAGGTCGCTGCCATCCGGGTTCGACGTATACAGGGACATCGCATCCTTGCCCGGCGGATGGTCCCAGCGGCTCCACAGGATGCGGCCGTTCATGAGCACGGTGGCATCGCGGTCATCGCTCTGGTTGAAGGAGATCTGGTGGAACTCGCTGCGGTCGGCGCTGATCACGTGCAGCACGAAGGCCGGTTCGTCCCGGTCCTCGGTCTGCGCTTCGAACTGCGGTTTGCCCTCATCCAGGAGCACGGCCTTGGATTGGCGCTGCGCGGTGGAAGAGAACACGATGCGCCCGTCGGGCATGTAATGCGGCGAGACGTTGTTGCTGGAGTCCGGGTCGAGCGCGGCCGGAATGACCTGCTGCAGGGTGTCCGAGGCGATGATGTATTCCCAGATGTGCCAGGTCGGAGGATCCTTCTGCTTCATGCCCTGCTTGAGCGGGCCCCGCATGGCGAACACGATCGACTTTCCATCCACGGAGACGTCCACGTCCTTGACATCGTAGGTGTCCGTTCCCGTCACTCGCGCCGTGATGTTGGTCTCCACGGCACTCGGGGAGGCACTGGCGCGCATGTAGACGTCGGCCTTCGGTACGACCGTGGCATTGGCCATGGGGAGTACGGCCTGGCGCAGCAGTCGCAGGTCGTCCGTCGTCGGCGGAATCGTCCGCTTGACGTAGAAGATCGGGGAGTCAACGGTCGCAGGATCGGCTGACTGGCCGTTGGCCACGTCGATGTGCGCGTTCGGACTGCAACCCGCGAGGATTGCGGCGGCGCAGGCAGCCAGCGCCAGGACGCTGCGTCGGCCCAGGCGGGCGGTCCGGCAGGCCATCAGCGTGAGGCTGTTCACGATTTCGCCTTCGACTTTCATGCCAAAACACTCCAGCTCCACGTCCGCTTCCCCGCCGCGGACGAATGTAACGTAATTCCATCCCCTGTTTTAATTGTTTCTCGTAACGCGTTGTTCGATGTGCCGAATCCGTCACGGCACGCGAAACCGGTTCGCTGTTCCCTCACCGGCGTGCGAGACGTTGGTGTGGACGGCCTTTAGGTAATCCTTCGGTCCCCTGGACGCCGTGACCCGACTCGCACTTTGGTGTGTGAAGGATGCCCTGCGTCAGGTAAATCCAGAACTGTCTGTCATTGGCGACGTCAGGTGCCTGAGACATTCAGAGTGGGGCTCGAGCATCCGTATAGTTCGTCCCGCGCACGGCAATTTGTTGGGAGTAGACGAGCGCCATGGATACCAAGACACATAGCAGACGTAAGGGTTCGCGTACGACGCGCAACGCCGCCGCAGGCACTTTGTGCACGCTGGCAGTGCTGATGCAGCTCGCGGCACCCGCGGCTGCTGGCACGCGCGACCAGGCGGTTCGGATGTACAACCGTCTGACGGGCACACCGCCGTCGGCCGCCGATCTGAACGCCATGGATACGATGATTCAGCAGAACAACGCGATCGGTGCCGCTGGCATCGCGACGTCGCGGGCCGCGTTTTACAACGTGGTCCTGAAGAACTTCGTCACGCCCTGGACCAACCGTGACCAGACGGTGTTCGCACCGCTGAACGATTACACGGCAACGGTGATTGGCATGGTGCGCGATGACGTGCCCTTCAATACGGCTCTCTCGGCCGACATTCTTTATACGATCAATGCCAGTGGCCTGCCGGCGCCCTCCATAGCCGGAAACGACCACTATGCCACTGCCGAGACCAACAACGTCGATCTGAGCACGGCTCTGACCAAGACGACGCAGTCGCAGGTTTACGGAACGCCGACGGACGCCACCGCGGGTCTCATCACGACCCGGGGCGCAGAGTCCGCGTTCTTCGTCGCCGGCACGAACCGTGCGATGTTCCGTTTCACGATGATCAATCACTTCTGCCGCGACATGGAAGCGCTGCAGGACACCACGCGCCCGACCGACCGCATCCGTCAGGACGTCGCTCGGTCCCCGGGCGGAGACAGCCGGATCTTCCTCAACAGTTGCGTGGGCTGCCACAGTGGCATGGATCCGATGGCGCAGGCGTTCGCCTACTACAACTTCGATGCGACCCAGGGTGCGCAGGGCACGATGGTGTACACCCCCGGCACCGTGCAGCCGAAGTACTTCATCAACTCGAGCAACTTCAAGTACGGCTTCATCACGCCGGACAACAGCTGGTCCAATCGCTGGCGCCAGGGTCAGAACTCGACGCTGGGCTGGGATTCCACGCTCACGGGCAGCGGCACGGGCGCCAAGTCGCTCGGTCAGGAACTCGCGCAGAGCGACGCTTTTGCCGATTGCCAGGTGCAGAAGGTGTTCAAGGCGGTCTGCTACCGCGCGCCCGGGAATGCGGCTGACCGCGCGGCCGTCGCGCAGATCAAGGCTGACTTCAAGACGAGCGGGTACCACCTCAAGCAGGTGTTCGCCGAGACCGCCGTCTACTGCATGGGCCAGTAGGAGAGACCCATGACCAGGGAGAACCTCATGACTCGCATTGCTTCCTTCCTGCAGGTCTTCGCGCTCGTCGCGATGTCGCTCGCTGTCGCAGCCTGCGCGGGCGGCGGTGCGCCGACGACTCAGATCCAGCAGCAGACGCCGGGCACGACCACGGCGAGCTACACGGGCCCCGCGCCCGCCAACGCCGACGTGCAGGCATTCAAGATCAATCTGTGGGAGAACATCCGTGTGGCGAACCGCTGCGGCGGCTGCCATCACGAGGGTGGGCAGGCTCCGATGTTCGCCCGGTCCGACGACGTCAATCTCGCCTATCAGGCGGCCAATCCGCTGGTCAACTTCCAGTCGCCCCAGGACTCGATCCTGGTGCAGCAGGTGGGCGGCGGCCACAACTGCTGGGTGTCCGACCCGCAGGTGTGCGCGGACACCATGCTGCAGTGGATCAAGAACTGGATCGGGGCCGGCGCGGCTTCGGCCACTTCCATCACGCTGACGGCCCCGCCGGTGCAGACGGTGGGCGCGGTCAAGCAGTTCCCACCCGACTCGGCCGGCTTCCAGCAGTACATCTGGACGCCGATCCTGTCGAAGTTCTGCAGCAACTGCCATCGCTCGGATGCGCCGGTGCCGCAGCAGCCGTACTTCGCCAGCACCAATCCCGACGAGGCCTACGCGGCCGCGCAGCCGAAGATCGACCTGAACACCCCGGCCAATTCGCGCTTCGTGGTGCGCCTGGGTACGGAATTCCACAACTGCTGGGCGACCGTGGCGAACGGCCCCCCGGACTGCGCGGGCAGCGCGGCCAAGATGCTGGCGGCGATCACGGCTTACGCCAACACCATCAGCGTCACCCCCGTGGACCCGTCGCTCGTGCTTTCGAAGGCCCTCACTCTCAAGCAGGGGACGGTCTCCTCGGGCGGCAACCGCTACGAGGCCAATCTCGTGGCGAAGTATGAGTTCAAGACGGGTACCGGCACGACCGCCTACGACACCAGCGGCGTCGATCCGGAAGCGGACTTGCAGTTCACGGGCGACGTGAGCTGGGTCGGCGGCTGGGGCATCAACATCAACCAGGGCGGAAAGGCCCAGGCCTCCACCGCGGCCAGCTCGAAGCTCACCTCCATGATCACTTCGACGGGTGAGTACTCGATCGAGGTGTGGGCTGCGCCGGCGAACGTGGCGCAGATGAATGCCTACATGGTCAGCTACTCGGGCAGCGATACGACGCGTAACGTCACGCTCGGCCAGCACCAGATGCAGTACGAGGGGTACGTCCGTAGCGATCAGACGAGCCCGAACGGCATGCCGCCGATACAGACGCTTGCGGCAAACAACAATGCGCAGGCCGCGCTGCAGCACATCGTGCTGACCTACGACCCGGTCAACGGTCAAAAGATCTATGTCAACGGTGCGGACACCGGTGCCGTCGATCCCAAGAAAGGCGGCTCGCTCGCGAGCTGGGACAACACGTTCGCCCTCGTGCTCGGCAACGAGACCACCGGCGACCGGCAGTGGCAGGGCGTGATCAAGTTTGCCGCCATCCACAGCCGCGCCCTGACGCTCGCCCAGATCCAGCAGAACTTCGCGGCTGGCGTCGGCGAGCAGTACGCGCTGCTCTTCGATGTGTCTGCGCTCACGGGTGTGTCGCAGGCCTACATCATGCTGACCGGCAGCCAGTACGACAGCTGGAGCTATCTGTTCACCAACCCGACCTTCATCAGTCTCGATCCGAAGGCGGCGCCCACCGGCATCACGCTCAAGGGAATGCGCGTGGGCATCAACGGTGCGGAGGCAACGGCCGGCCAGTCGTGGGCCACGATGAACACCACGATCGGCGGTGCGTCTTACAAGGCGGGCGTCGGGCAGCTCCTGGGCGGCGTGGGCGCGGTCATCGGCTCTCAGCTGGGCGTCGATTCGGACATGTTCTTCCTGTCCTTCGACCAGCTCGGCACGCACTCGCACGTGCACACCGACCCGACACCGGTCGTGGCGGCACCTGTGGATAACCCACCTTCACCGGATGTGGGCGTGAAGACCTTCGCGGAGCTGAATGCCTCCATGTCCGCCATCACGGGCGTCCCCGTGGGCAACAGCACCGCCACGCAGACGTACAACACGCTGCAGCAGTCGTTGCCGCCCGCGTCGGACATCAGCTCGTTCCTGTCGGCCAACCAGACCGCGATCTCGCAGCTTGCGGACGCGTACTGTTCGATCGCCGTGAACACGCCCAGCTATCTGAGCGCGCTGTTCCCGGGTCTGGATCTGTCGCAGCCGGCCGCGACCTACTTCGGCACCAGTACGCCGGTCGCCGCCAACCGCAACCTGCTGATCAATCCGCTGCTGGCCCGTGCCGTCGGCGCGAACGTCGGCACGAACGCGGCCCCGGCCGTCACGGCCGAGTTGAACGCCCTGATCACCAAGATGGTTTCCGGAAGCAACGGTAATTCGGCCGGTCGCACGGCCGTGGTCGCTCAGTCGGCCTGTTCGGCGGTGCTCGGTAGCGCCGTCGTCTCGCTGAAGTGACGGGAGAGGAGAAATCGCCCATGATCATTCGCAAGAAACCCGCCCGTCCCCACGGACTGAACGAGCCCTTGCGGCACGAGAACCATCCGCGTCCGATGTCGCGGCGCGAGCTCATCGGCGCCGGCTTCATGGCCGGTCCGGCCATCGTCACCGGCTCGGCCTGGCTCGGCATGCTGCTGAAGTCGGCCCGCGCCAAGGGTGCCGTGGCGCTCGATGCGGACATCACCGCGCTGAAGGCCGCCGGCCAGTGCAACATCAATACGCAGGGCGCGGGCATGATCCCGTTCATCGCGTTCGATCTGGCCGGAGGCGCCAATCTGGTGGGTTCCGAGGCCCTGATCGGCGTGCAGGGCGGTCAGCTCAACTTCCTCTCCACGGCCGGCTACAACAAGCTCGGCCTGCCCGGCAACATGCTGCCGAACTCACCCACCTTCGTGAGCACGGCACTGGGACTGGCCTGGCATTCGGATGGCGCCATCCTGCGCGGCATCATGTCGAAGGCCAGCGCCGCGACCCAGGCCGGCATCAACGGCGCGGTCATCGCGGCGATGTCGCAGAACGATACGCAGAACAATCCCCACAACCCCATGTACGGCATCGCCGAAGTGGGCGCCAAGGGGTCGCTGCTGACGCTGATCGGCACCGAGTCCAGCGTCTCGGGCGGCAACTCGATGGCTCCGGCGGCCATGATCCAGGCCACCCTGCAGCCCACGAAGATCAATCAGGCCAGCGACGATACGGGCCTGGTCAGCACCGGCGCCTCCAGCGTGACGCCCGACCAGGTGGCCGTGCTCGAATCGCAGGCGCGCATCAGCTCCGGCACGAGCCTGTACAACGCCAGCGCGCCGAGCCCGACCGCTTTTACCAGCAGCAAGCTAGGTGACGTGACGCTGTACTCCGATCAGGTCGCCGATGCGACCCTGAAGAACCAGGTCCGCTGCCAGTACGTGACGACGGCGAATACCGCTGCCGCGTTCGGCGATCCGACCACGCTCAACCCGGACCTGGACACCAACATCGTGGGTGCCAGCGGCATCTTCTCCACGGCCGAGTACCAGGGCAGCTCGGATTTCCGGGCCACCGCGGCCGTCATGAAGCTCGTGGTCAACGGCTTTGCCGGCGCGGGCACGATCACCCTCGGCGGCTACGATTACCACGACAGCACGCGAGCAACGGGTGAGCAGAGGAACTTCAACGCGGGTGTGTGCATCGGCGCGGTGCTCGAGTACGCCAAGCGTGTTGGCACGCCGGTCATGATCTATGTGTTCAGCGACGGCTCGCTGAGTTCGACCGGCGTGGCGGACAACAGCACCAACGGCCGCGGCAAGCTCGGCTGGCAGGGCGACAACCAGTCCACGGCCTCGACGTTCTTCCTGGCTTACAGCCCCAAGGGCCGGCCGACGCCGATCAGTGCCTCCAGCCAGCAGATCGGTTATTTCAACTCCGACGGCTCGGTGAATACGACCTCGAGCCCGGCAGCGAACGCGGTCAATCTGCTGGTGCAGACGGTCGTGCTGAACTACCTGGCACTGCACGGCAAGCAGGCGCAGTTCGCTTCGCTGCTGGCGGCGCAGGGTGTGATGCAGGGTCTGGGTTCCGCCAGCAGCTGGGATGCGCTGACGGCTCTGGCACCCATCGTCTGAACCAGTCCGGATCCTCGTGGGTCCGGCACTGACGCGAGACCGCGGTCGCCGTGAGGGCGCCGCGGTGTTCGCCAGGGCCATCGCCGTGTTCGTGGGGGCCATCGCGGTGGTCGCAAGGTCCGTCGCAGCACTTCGTGTCGCGTAACGCCGACGTCTCAACGGTCTCTCGACCCTTCCGACCCGTGCCTCATCAATGCGACTTGCCCGCGAGCATTCCGGGGCACGCGCCGCAGTTGCGGGTTGGTGTGCTTGCATTCGCGAACCCGCGGCTGTTTCGTTGACAGTGTGAAGTTCGCTGTGCGAGGGTTGCCCGCGCGCGATTGCCCGGGCTGCACGGCGCCGCCGGGCCCTTTGCCGAAGGAAATGACTTGAGCTTGCAACGGCTGAAAGGCGTTTTGCTGCGCCGTTTCCCCGGGACCTGGCCCGCCCTGGTCGCCCTCGCGCTCGCCGCCGCCGTGCCGGCCCAGTCCGGGTACGTCCTGATCGGTCACGAGGCGCCGGATTTCGCGTTGCGGGCGCTGGGTGCGGGGAACGTCAGGCTGTCGGAACACCGTGGCGATGTCGTGGTTCTGACCTTCTGGGGGAGCCGCTGCACGCCCTGCCGCACGCAGCTCACCGCGTTGGATCGCAGTCTGCGTACGTACCGGTCGGCGGGTCTGGAGGTCTATGGCATCAGCGTGGATGACGACCAGGCTCGCGCGCTCTCGTACGCGCATGCGCAGCCGGTGTCCTTCGCGATGTTGCTCGACCCGGACAAGGCCGTGAGTCGCCTTTACCAGGTGGACAATCTGCCGATGACATTGCTCATCGACCGCAACGGACTGGTGCGGTATGCCTTCCGGGACTACAACCCCCGGAGCGACGAGCTCTACCTGCAGCAGCTGCGTGTCTTGCTGAACGAATGATCGGAAGGAATATGCCGCACCTCGTCCTGACTCATTTCTTACGCCGTGGACTCGGGGCACTCCTGACCCCGGCATTGGTCCTGCTGGTGGCGGGCCTCCTCCTGGCTGCCACGGAGGCGCGTGCGCAGGGTGCCGCGTCGGCGCCAGCTGCTCCAGCCCCGGCGGCGGCTGCGAAGCCCGCTGCCTCACCGACTGCCGCCGCGCCGCCCGCCGCGACAGCCCCCGCTTCCGGCCCGGCTGCCGGCGCCTCCCCGACAACCCCCGCCACCGACTCGGCCGAGGGCGTCGCGGGTGGTGAGGGAGCCGCGGATACCCGCGGGCTGGACCAGGACGTTCAGGGCCTGAAGAAGGATGTGGTGGATCTGAACCGTGAGCTGTTCGTGCTGGAGGAGGAACTGCTGTTCCCGGCGAACACCCAGGTGGCGGTGTTCCTGTCGATGGACGTGGGCGACTTCTTCGCCCTGGATTCGGTGACGCTGAAGATCGACCAGAAGGAAGTCATCCACTATCTGTATACGCCGCGCGAGGTGGAAGCCCTGCTGAAGGGGGGCGTGCATCGCCTGTACCTCGGCAACCTGAAGGTGGGCAAACACGAGCTGGTGGCCTTCTTCGGCGGCAAGGGTCCGAACGACCGCGACTACAAGCGCGGTGCCACGCTCAAGTTCGAGAAGGGCATCGGCGCCAAGTACCTCGAGCTGAAGATCAACGACCGGCAACGCCGCCAGCAGCCGGAATTCGAGATCAAGGACTGGGAATAAGCCTTGGCGCGCCGTCCCTCCATGCGTGCGCTGGTGCTGGCTGTCGTGGCGATCGCGCTGGCGGTCACCTCCGGTTGCGGCCTGCGCAACTCCCGGCGGCATGACCCGGAGAAGCTGCCCGTCACGCGGGTCCGCGACCTGCATTACGGCGATGTGCTCTTCTATTTCTATCAGAACGAGGATTTCGAGGCGATCACGCGCCTCACCGCCTATCAGCACTGGAATCTCATTCCCCACCACGAGGATGAGGGGCAGCTGCTGCTCGGTGGCCTGTATCTGTCGCTGGGCATGCACAACGAGGCAGGGGACCGGTTCCAGGCCCTGCTGACGCGTGATGTACCCACCGGCGTGCGCAATCGTGCCTGGTTCTACCTGGCGCAGGTCTGGTACGCCCGCGGTTACCTGGAGAAGGCGGAGGAAGCGCTGCGCCGCATCCAGGGCAAGATGTCGCCGGATCTGGAAGCCCAGAAGGAGCACCTGTTCGCCAACGTACTCATGTACGAAGGGAAGTTCGACGAGGCCATCCGCCTGCTGACGGTATCGAAGACCAACCGGACGTGGTCCGCCTACGCACGCTTCAACCTCGGCGTCGCGCTGGTACGCGAGAAACGCTTGCCGGATGCCGACCCCTTCCTGACATCCGTCGGCACGATGTACGTCGAATCCAGCGAACTGCTGGCGCTGAAGGATCGCGCCAACCTCGCTCTGGGCTTCGCCTACCTGCAGGCCAACGAGCCGGCCAAGGCACTCACGGCGCTGCAGCGCGTGCGGCTCAACGGGCCCTATTCCAACAAGGCGTTGCTGGGCACCGGCTGGGCCCAGGCGGCGCTGGGCGACTATCGCGGCGCGCTCAATCCCTGGATGGAACTGCGCGGCCGCAATCTGCTCGATGCAGCCGTGCAGGAGTCCTACCTGGCCGTGCCTTACGCCTTCAGCAAGCTGAACGCCAACGCGCAGTCGGCCGAGTTCTACGAGACCGCCGTCCAGTCCTATGACGCCGAGGGGGTGCGGCTGGACGACGCGATCGAGCGCATCCGCAGCGGCAAGATGCTCGAGCAGGTGATGACCAGCGAGCGGGACTCGAAGTACGGCTGGTTCTGGCAGCTCAAGCAGCTGCCCGATGCACCCGAGTCCCGTTACCTGTACACCATCCTGGCCGGTCACGATTTCCAGGAGGGCCTGAAGAACTACCGCGACCTGGTGTTCATGGGTCATACGCTCGATCGCTGGAGCGACAGCATGGAAGCGTTCGGCGACATGATCGATACGCGCGAGCGCGCCTACGCGGAGCGACTGCCGCGCGTCGATGCGCTGCTCGCCTCAGGTGCGGTGGAGAAGCTGTCGCAGCGGCGCACCGACCTGGAGACGCGCGTCAACGGCATCGAGAGCAGTCATGATGTCGCAGCCCTGGGTTCCCCCGAAGAGCGTGATCAGTGGGCGCGCCTGCAACGCATCGAGGCAGGACTGGCGGCAGCTCCGGATACTCCCGAGAACGCCGATCTGCGTGAGCGGCTGCGGCTGGTCAGGGGCGTGCTGTATTTCCGGCTGAACGATTCCTTCCGGGCGCGCATGTGGCAGCAGCATCGCACCATCAAGGATCTGGACGTCGCCCTGCACGAGGCCCAGAACCGCTGGATCCGCGTGACGCGGGCGCGTCAGAGCGTTCCAACCAACACGGGTGAGTTCGCTACACGCGTGGCGGAACTCAAGGCTCGCATAGACGCGCTGCAGTTGCGTCTCGCGGCCATCGAACAGCGTCAGGGCACCTACCTTGCGCAGGTAGCCGTTGACGAACTCGAGCAGCAGAAGAACCGGCTCTCAACGTACCAGGTGCAGGCCCGGTTCGCGCTGGCCACCATGTACGATCGCGCGGCCAATGCCGAGGCCGCCGCGCCCGCGGATCAGGCCCAACCGCAGCAGTCCCCGCCGGACTCAACATCCTCGGCGCCACCCGAGGCGGCGCCGGCGCCGCCGGCACCGCAATCTGCGCCCGCGCCTGCATCGCCGCAGGCCGCGCCCGCGCCGTCGGCACCTCCGCCAGCGCCTACGGAGCCGAAGCCGTGAAGCGCCAGTGGGTCTTTCTCTGGCTGATTGCGACGGCCGGCGCTGCTGTCGGCGGCGGGGCATGGGCCGCTGACACGAAGGATCAGAACGACAAGCGGACCATCAAGGATCTGCAGTCGCACCCGGTCACGATCAACAAGGACACCAGGCTCGACGCCAGCGCGGCCAAGGCCATGGAAAACTACCGGCGCTTCCTCGAGCTGCAGAAGACCGACCCGCAGCTGCGTGCGGAAGCCATGCGGCGCCTGGGCGATCTCAACCTGGATGCGGGCGAGCTGGAACGCATGGAGAAGGAAGTCACCCAGGTGGACATCCAGGGTGGCGAGGCCATCAGGCTCTACTCGACCCTGCTGCAGGCCTATCCCGACTACGCGCGCAATGATCAGGTGTTGTACCAGCTGGCGCGCGCCTACGAGACCACGGGCCAGCCGGATCTCGCGCTGTCCACGCTCGACCGGATCGTGCAGCGCTATCCGCGCAGCCCGCAGATGGACGAGGTCCAGTTCCGGCGCGGCGAGCTGCTCTTCTCCGCCAAGCGTTACGCGGAAGCCGAGAAGGCCTACGCGGTGGTGATCGCGCAGGGCAAGTCATCGCATTTCTACGAGCAGAGCCTCTACAAGCACGGCTGGTCGCTGTTCAAGCAGTCGATGACCGAAGAGAGCCTGCCGTCCTTCG
>Ga0335070_10002347_pt1 | contig 22064 bp, 23 predicted proteins | sample Lox_Sample_13_FD_206722 | JGI IMG/M metagenome (GOLD analysis project Ga0335070, IMG submission 206722) | Soil microbial communities from Loxahatchee National Wildlife Refuge, Florida, United States - Lox_Sample_1.3 | ecosystem: Environmental > Terrestrial > Soil > Wetlands | place: USA...
GCCCTCGCGGGCGGACCTCGTCTCGCGCTTGCGCCATTACCCGAGCCATTCATGTCCCTGAGATCGGTTGATCTCGCCGGACAGCTCGGCGGCAGGGCGCTGATGGCCCTGCCCGCGGCCTTTGTCTCCGTCTTCCTGCTGATCCCGCTCGCGCTCAGCATCGTCATCTCCTTCTGGGAGCGCGCCGGCTTCAAGCTGAAGCCCGCCTTCACGCTGGCTTCCTACCTCGACTTTCTGGGCGGCGTGCGCCTCGTGGTGCTGGAGCGCAGCCTCGTCGCCGCGGCCATCTCGACCGCGATCGGCCTCGCGATCGCCTATCCAATCGCCTACTACCTCGCCCGGCATGTGCGCCGCGAGCTGGCGCGCAGCGTCCTGTTCCTCTTCTCCGTGCCGTTCCTGGTGAACTACGTCATCCGCACCTTCGCCTGGACCTACCTGCTCGGCCGCACCGGCCCGATTAACGAGGCGCTCCTCGCAATGGGGCTGACCGGCAAATCGGTCGACTGGCTGCTCTTCAGCGATTTCTCGGTCCAGATCGGGTTCGTCACTTCCTACATGCCCTTCATGGTGTTCCCGCTCTGGCTCTCTATCGGCGGCATCGACCAGCGGTTGACCGAGGCGAGCTGGATCCTCGGCGCCAATCCCTGGCGAACCTTCCTCAGGATCACCCTGCCCTTGTCGCTGCCGGGAATCTTCGCCGCGGCGATCTTCGGTTTCGTCGGCGCCTTCGGCGACAGCGCCGTGCCGATCATCCTGGGCGGGGTCGGCTATCAGATGATCGGCAATTCGATCACCTCGACCCTCGATGTGCTGAACTATCCGCTGGCTGCCGCCATGTCGAGCGTGGTTATCGTCGCCATGCTCCTGCTGCTGGGAATCTGGTTCCTCGCCTTCGACCTGCGCTCCTTCCTCGGCAAGATCCTGCGATGGAGGGTCTGATGCGCGAGCGCAGCCCATGAACCGCAGCCACTTGCCCCACCTCCTGGCCTGGAGCGGCATCGCGCTTGTGCTGCTGCTGCTCTACCTGCCGCTGGTGCCGCCCTTCCTGTTCTCGGTGAGCGGCGATGGGACCGTCGGCGGGTTGGCGGCGCCAACCCTGCGCTGGTACGCGGAGCTGCCGGACAATCCGCTGCTGAGCAGTTCTGTCGGCACGACCCTGCTTGTCGGTGCGATCGTCGCGCTCGCCACGCCGCCTTTGGCGCTGCTGGGCGCGATGGCGGTGCGCCGGTCGCGTTTCAAGCGGATGCTGCTGATGATGCTGCTCCTGCCCCTTTTCATTCCGGGTGTGAGCCTCGGTCTCGCCACCGCCTTCTTCTTCCGGCAGCTGGGCCTGCCGCCCTCGCTCTGGTCGATTGCCGTGGTGCAAGTGCTCTGGGCCCTGCCCTTCTCGACCGTCATCATCCTCACCGTGATGTCGACCTTCGACCCGGTCTATCTCGAGGCGGCCTATACCCAGGGCGCCAATCGCTGGCGCGCCTTCGTCGATATCGAGTTGCCCCTGATCTGGCCGGGCATCCTGGGTGCCGCGACCTTCGCGCTGATCCTTTCCTTCAACGAGACCGTCCGCACCGCCCTGGTGCAGGGGCCCTACAACACCATCCAGACCTATATCTGGGCCACCTACCTGCAGGTCGGACTGTCGCCGACGCTGCATGCCCTGATGAGCCTCTTGATCGCTTTGACCTTGGCGCTGGTGGTGGTGCTGTTGGGCTTCTCGCTGCGCCAGCCGCGCCGGCTTCGGCCTAGCCCTGCAGCGCGATAATATCCTCTCGCGCGAGACCAACCGCGACGTTGGCGCCGGGCAGTGCGAGGCCGCGGCTGGTGGCGCTGGCAACCGCCATCTGTCCGTCGGCCAATTGCAGGGCATAGTCCACGACCGTGCCGCGATAGGTGACTTCCGTCACCTTGGCCTGCAGGTGGATCGGGTACTTCCCGGCCTCGTCGAGATGCAGATTCTCCGCACGGATGACGAACGCCGCCTCCCCGTCGCCGGCGCTCGGAATCGCTTCGCCGGACAAACGGATCTCGGCGCCACCGATCTTGGCGCGCAAGCCCCCGGCCGGATCGCGTTCGACCTTGCCCTGCAGGATATTGCAGCCGCGGAAGAAGCTCGCCACGAAGCGCGTGCGCGGCCGGCGATAGAGCCGCTCGGGCTCGTCACATTCGGCGCAGACGCCGCGATTGAGCACCGCGATGCGATCGCTCATGGTCAGCGCCTCTTCCTGGTCATGGGTGACATAGATGAAAGTGGTCCCGGTCCGGTCATGAATGCGCTTGAGCTCGCTCTGCATCGCCCGCCGGATCTTCTCATCGAGCGCCGAGAGCGGCTCGTCCAGGAGCAGCACCGCCGGCTGCGGCGCCAGGGCCCGCGCCAGCGCCACCCGCTGCTGCTCGCCGCCGCTTAAGAGCGTGGCGTTCTTGCCGCCATGGCTCGAGAGCCCGACCAGCTCAAGCATCTCCGCCGTGCGGGCGGCAATCCTATCCATAGGCCAACCGCGCACCTTCAGGCCGTAGCCGACGTTCTGCGCCGCGGTCATATGCGGGAAGATCGCGTAGCTCTGGAACATCATGCCGAGATTGCGCCGCCAGGGCGGGACATGGGTCACATCCTCGCCGGCGATGGAGATGCGCCCGGAATCCGGCTGCTCCAGCCCGGCGATCATGCGCAAGACGGTCGATTTCCCCGAGCCGCTCGGCCCCAGCAGCGTGAAGAACTCGCCCTGCTCGATCGAGAGCGACAGATTGTCGGCCGTGATGGCGCCATCGAAGCGCTTGTTGACTCCCGACAGCTCGACGACGGTGGCGCCCAAGGCCCGCTCGGTCATCCCTCGAGTTCTTCGGCGCAAACCTCGAGCGCCAGCTCCAGGGCGCAGCGCATGACCGAGAGATCCATCGAGGCCAGGTCCGCGCGCTGGCCCAGTTCCTGCGTGCCCTCGCGCGCAACGTCGGCGACCAGCTCTGCCACCTGCGCCGGCAGATAGGGCACATGCATGAAACCGCAGAGCCGCCGCCCCCGCTGCTTTTCCAGCGCCTCGAGGCAGCCATAGAGCGTGGCGTTGCAGAGGAAGGTACCCGCGGTCTCGGAAAGCCGCGCCGGAACGCCCTCGCTCAGCATTCTTTGCTGGATCTTGCGCGCCGGCCAGCTCGCCTTGAGCGCCACGGCGCCATTGCTCTGCAGGTCGCTGTCGCGGAGGCGCCGGCCGGCGTTATCGGGTATGTCGAAATCCGCGAGATTGTGCGCGAAGCGCTCGAGCCGGATCATGTTTTCGCCGGGCCAGAGGCCGACGCTGATCACCAGATCGGGATTCTCGGTTTCGATCAGATCGTGGAGGCGCGCCCGCAAGCCTTCATAGCGCACCGGAAGGCCGCGCCCGGCGATCGCGAGGCCGGCGACCGAGGCGCCATCGATCCCGCGCGCCAGCTCGAAGGCGGGATTGCTGCCGCGCCCGCCATAGGGCTCGAAACCCGTGACCAGCGCCTTGCGCTGCCGCATGAAGCCCGCCTCCTGGAGAGAGAGCGGCGTAGCCTAACAAATCCATGGTGACGGCGCGAGCGCCCGCCCGGCGATCCCGCCTCAGCGCGCGCTTTGAACCTCGGCCAGTGCCGGCGCGGCCGCGCCGGCATGGCGCCGGCGGTTCACGACCATCCGGTCGTGGAGCTGCTCGATCGCCTGGCTGCCGGTGCGGACGAACAGGCTCGGCAGGAAGGCGTGGATCATGCAGGCCAGCGAGGCCGCGAGCATGCGCAAGCCGAAGCCCATGGCCATCTGCCAATGGTCGCCATAGCTCTCGCCCACGCTCGCAGGATGCTCGGTAAAGGATCGCAGCCAGGCCATGATGTCTCCCCCGAATCGTCGATCGGCTCTGATGGTCCCAGAGCTTGGCCCGGCGGCAGAGGAAGTTTATTTTGATTCTCGCGCAATTTTGTCAAATTATAGGAAACCATGCTACTAGAAACACGTATTGTGGTATGAATTGCTATGGACGATATCGACCGCAAGATCCTCTCGATCCTGCAGAACGACGCGACCGTGGCCCTGGCCGACCTGGCCGAGCAGGTCAATCTCTCGACCACGCCCTGCTGGCGGCGCATCAAGGCGCTCGAGGAGAAGGGCGTCATCGCCAGGCGCGTGGCGCTGCTCGATCCCGAGAAGATGAATGTCGGCCTCACCGTCTTCATCGCGGTCCGCACCAACCAGCATTCGCTCGATTGGCTGACGCGCTTCCAGCGCGCGATCGACGGGATCCCCGAGATCGTCGAGGTCTATCGCATGAGCGGGCAGATCGACTATCTGCTGCGCGCGGTGGTGCCCGATATCGCCGCCTATGACGCCGTCTATAAGCGGATCATCCAGCGCATCGAGCTTGCGGACGTGACCTCGATGATGGCGATGGAGGTGATCAAATCCACCACGGTCCTGCCGGTCACCTATGCCGAGTGAGCCTTTACGGTTCGGAATCCCCGGGACGCTCGACGGACCCGGAGGGTCTGCTATAACAGCGCCGCCAAGCGGCGCGCCGCGTAAGGATGGGTGGCCGAGCGGTTGAAGGCACCGGTCTTGAAAACCGGCATGACGGCAACGTCATCGTGGGTTCGAATCCCACCCCATCCGCCAGTGCAGCAGCGCGCCATTTGTCTCGGTCATTCCGCATTGCGCAGCGGTAGCTCGCTGGCAGATCGCACCCCACACCCGGCAGCAGGTCCGAGTTCGTGGTCTGAGATCTCATAGAGGTTGGCTCAGCCTTCGCTCATCTAAGCCGCCCTTTGATGATAGAGCAGCCAGTCGCTCCCCACCGAATGGCAGGAGTGCCAGTCCCAATCGAGCTCGCTCCATCTGACAATCAACTTGCGTTGGGAAAGGATCACGAAGTCGCCCTCTTCTGCCGTGACCCTCAGCGTCATATGGGCATCGCAGCGGGGGAAGGAGATCAAGGGGCGAATAGAGCCAAGCTCAAAGCCATCGGCCACCAAATCGCGCATCAGTGTGAGCGCCATATCTTCACAGTCCCCGGGCTCTCCCGGACGGAGTAGTCGCCAGACATCATGCGAACCGTCCAGCCGATAGGGATGATTCTGCCGCTGGACGATCCTTTCCATGCGCGCCCAATCGCATAGGCTGAAGCGTGGCCGCGTTCTCTCCCACGCCACCAGGTCGGGGTGGCGAATATAGAAATCCTGCCATTGGGGGATATATCGGATCGCCGGGCCAAATCTCATCCGGCCAGCGTTCTCGTCATAAGCGAGCGTCGCCGCCGGCAATGTCGGGAGAGCAGCCGCACAAATTGCGCCGCTGAGCAACGCCCGCCGAGAAATGGGCTTGACCCCGGGGGTGGAAAATTCCACGGGCCCACATCCTAAATTTTTCGGTCACAATGTCCGCTAGCGTTCAACCGCGTTGTTTGCCTAGTTTCCGCCGCGTCGCGAACGCTTAGCATGACGGTCGGTGGATAACCTGCCGCTGTGCTGTGATATTGATCGGGCACGCCCGGAACCGGAGCCGGCCATGATCATCCTGAGGCAGCCCGCAACCGAGATCGAGGTCATCACTGACGTAATGCAGGATGATCGGCTGCGGCTCGCCAGGATGCCGAACGGAGAGCCAGAGGTTTATCTGGGTAACCCGCATGAAGGGCTGAATGGCGGGCCGATGGAGGCCAGCACGGTCCTAACAGCGGCAGAGATCGTCAGTGATAAGGCGTGGCTCTGGGCCCTATTGACGATCGAACCCAAGGACGCGCAAAACCCAATCCGGCCCCAGCCAGCCGAGGCTCCGAAGGCATATCCGATCGGCATGCGGGCTAACAGCCCGAAGAACAATAGCGCCGATCTGCTCGAGCCGAGACCATCAGGGCAGCTGGCCGATATAGACGCATCGGCGTGATGGGGCGCACATCATGACGAGTTTGGACGAAGTGTTCAGAAAGAACGCCGACGGGGTTTCCATGTTTGATGACGGTGAAGCCACGCCGACCCCGACCCAATCGCTCGGTGCCGCGGTTGCCGCTTCCGCGTAGAATGAACGGGTGAACAGAACGCTCAGCAGCGACGCAGCCACCGCCACAGCGAAAAGAGACAGGATCCTTCGGTCCATCGTTTCCTCCTGGGTTCAAGGTCGTTTGCAAGCGAGGCCCAAGCACAACCAAGGCGGTGCTCTAAGACCTCAATCTTATGCTGTGATCGCTCAGCCACCCACACGCATTGAAGCGCCTGCCGCTAGCGTTTCGCGGGCCCGCTCGTCCAAACGATTGGGCCTCGGCTGCGGATAGGCACCAAGGGAAGCTACATAACCCCTTAGCCCTAGAAGGCGGGGTTAAGGCGTGGGTTCGCGGCCCACGCTTCGTTAACCATCTCCGATCCCAGCGCGGGCGTCGGCGCTATCGGCCGCGCGTTACTTCATCGGCGCGATCCGAGCGGCCGCGCGACCCATTCATCCGGACCGCAAAAGGTCGCACCAAGAGCGGCCGCGGCACGATCGGCAGGCCGCAACGCTGTGCGGCGCACGGCTCCGGCGGCGCTCCCACCGAGGTTGCCGATGGCGACGAGGCTACTGCGCCAACTTGATCGTACAGGAACCCGAGCCAGAGCTCGCCTCACATCCTTCGGCGCAGGTCGCCCCGGACTTGTTATCGCCGTCCACGCAGCCGGCGGAGTTGGCCTGGCCGCCCTGAGGCACCGACACCGCGCAATTGCCGCTCTTGGTGCCCGTCGAGACCTCGTAGACCGTGCTGCCGCATTTGATGCTGGTGGTGGCGTAGACGACGGTGGGGCCCGGGTTCGGCGTGACCGCATTGATCAGCGGCAGCATGGCCTGCACGCACTCGCGCGTTACGTCCGCTTCAGCACATCGGATCTCGATGCGGCCAGTGCTGCGATCGTAGGAGAAGGCCGCCGCACGCGACCGGAACCGCGGACCGTCGCCGTCCATCCGGTCCGGACCGGCAGCGCCCGGCGGCATCATTTGAACAGCTTGATTTTGGCCGGGGCTCGGTTGGGCCGTCTGGGCAAGCGCCGTGTTGCTCAACAGCCATAAGGAAGCACCGAGCACCAGAAGGAAAAGCTTCATAGCGCGTCCTCCGTGTCGAAGCCGACTCTGCCGGACGGGCCGCGGTCGGCCTTTCCATCACATTGGTCCCGGAGTCCTGCCGGACAGGGCCGCCCAAATCGTGCGGCTTCTCGCGAACGCCGGCCCGCGCATCCCATCCCCAGTCGACCCCGAGCGGCCGGAAGCGGGACCCCCGGCGCGGAGAGCGGGTTCACGGGGTGGGCCGGCCCAAAGCCGCGGCGAGCGTCTTGAAGCCCACCCATCCCCAATAGACCCGGTGATGCGCGATACAGCCGTTCGCGACATCCATCATCTCGACAAGGTCCAGCTGGTCGCCCTGCGGCGTCGCGCGCGGATATTCCCAGGTCAGTTGCCGGCCGTTCGAGAAGTACGTTCCCGTACGATACCACCGGGCGAGCTCGCCCCGGAGCTGCCGGAACCCCGCGTCGAAGAATGCCCTGATCTCGGCTTTTCCTCTCAGGATCCCCTCGGTTCTGTCCTTGAGCAGGACCAGGATCAAGGGCGTTTCCGGAACGGCGTCGTCGGCATAGAGCGCCATCAAGCCGTCAAGATCCCGGCTCAGGATCGTTTCGTGCCAGCGCTCGTAGATGTGCCGGATTCCGGCATCGGTGCTGTCGGCCATGGTTCGACGCTCCCCACTGGGTATGAGAGAGCGGAACCTAGCGTGATCGAGCCGGCGGATGCTTCGATGCGGGTCGAAGCATAACCGCGACGTCGCTGCTATCATGACCTCGACCCTTCTGGAGCACCCTTATGGAACAGCAGCCGAATATCGCCTCCGCCGCCTTCCTGATCGCCGACCCGGCGCGTGCCGCCATGCTCCTGGCCCTGCTCGACGGACGCGCGAGGCCCGCCGGCGAATTGGCCTACGCCGCCGGCGTGACCGCGCAGACGGCGAGCTCGCATTTGGGAAAGCTTCTTGCCGGCGGCCTCATCACCGTCGAGGCGGAGGGCCGATGCCGTTACTACCGGCTCGCCGGCCCGCATGTGGCCCTCGCGCTGGAGAACCTCGCTTCGATCGGCTCGGTGCTGGAGCCACGCCGGCGACCGCTGAGCCGGGACGCCCAAAAGCTCCGGCTTGCCCGCTGCTGCTACGATCATCTGGCCGGGCGTCTCGGCGTCGCCGTCGCGCGCGGCTTGCAGGATCGCGGTTACCTCGTCGCGGTGGCAGACAAGCGATTCGATCTGACGCCGGCCGGCGTCGCATGGTTCGGTCGTATGGGCCTGGATGTCGCGAATCTCCAGCCGAGCCGGCGCGGCCCGGCGCGGCAATGTCTGGATTGGACCGAAAGAGAGCACCATCTTGCCGGTCCCCTCGGGGTTCAGTTGATGAGCCTGCTTTGCGCGAAGGGCTGGCTGCGGCGCGCGGAATCCTCCCGTGCCGTTCAGGTCACGCCGAAAGGATGGGCCGCGCTCAAGGAGCAGCTTGGCGTCGATGAGAGCGGCGTTGCGTCTGCCGCGTGAGACCGTCACCTTGCGGCCGTCCCGAGCCTGGTTGCCGAAGGCATTCCCGATGACCCCCGTTTGCTCCGGCTTCGCATCTGGTATCTCTGAATGTTGATACGCCCGCTGCTCTCGACGCTTTGCGTCGTGATGGCCGTGCTGGCGCGGTCGCCAGCGCCCGCCTATGCCGAGATTCTCAAAGGGACGGCCACCGTGACCGACGGCGACACCATCGAGATCCACGGCCAGGCGGTCCGGCTCCTCGACATGGACGCGCCCGAGCTGGAGCAACTCTGCCGGGATGCCGGCGGTGCCGACTATCGCTGCGGCGAGCGCGCCGCTGCCGCGCTGTCGTATTTTGTGGAGCGGCAGCAGGTTACCTGCGATTGGGCAAACCGCGATCGGCAAGGCCGCCGCCTCGGGCGTTGCACGGCCGCGGGCCAGGATCTGGGCCTCTGGATGGTCGAGCAGGGCTGGGCCCTGCCCGACCGAGACTGCAAATGCGAGACCTATCGCGCCGCTGCCGAGCGCGCGAAAGCGCGGAAGCTCGGGCTGTGGTCGGGTGCCTTCGAGATGCCCTGGGACTGGCCAGAGCAAACGCAATAGGATGCGGCGTCGCTACCCAAGACGCCTTCTCCGCTGCGCCTCTGTCACAGCACCGCGCCGACCAGCTCACCACGAAAGCGTTAGAACCGCCGCTCGTCATTGAGATCGGGCGAGGTCAATACGATCCGCTCTGGCCGCAGCTTCATGCTCGCCAACCCACTGCTTTCGACTCGCCCCGATCTCGATCCATTGCCGGGTCCGCTATGTCGGCTCCCGGCCAGGGGCCGGGTATCGGCAACTGGCGCTTGGGATTTTGAAGCAATTCTTCGGGATTCTCCGTGTTCGTCCCACCACTTGCGCGAGCAGCCGGCCATGATTTCGAAAAACCGTTGGGCGATTTACCGCCTCTCAATGATTCGAACGTTCTCTGTGGGTGAGCCTACCTTCGGATTTTCAACCGTCGAGATCGGCCGCCCCCATGTCATATTTCCCTTCCCTCCGCTTCTCCACGTTCCTGGTCGGCGCCTTCTTGCTCGCATTCGGGCACGGTTCCGCGAGCGCAAGTTCGGACAGCCATCCATGGATGGAGCTTCTAAGGCAGCAGATGTTCGAAGCGCTGGAGGAGGAGCTGCACAATCTCCAGGCGACTTTCGCCGAAGGCAAGTGCGCGGAATGTGCGGCAAACGCGCCTTACGTCGATTTCGCGACATCGGACCCGCTGGTTGGCCAACGAATCGACGAGTGGGTGAAGGCGCGCCCCGACTCGGTTCCGGCCCATCTCGCCCGCGGGCGTTATCTCAATCATATTGCCTGGCTGGCGCGCGGAGCCGGCTTCGCATCGGAAACCCGGCCTGAGCAATTCGCCGAAATGGCGCAGCTGCAGACTGCTGCCGTCAAGGATTTATTATGGGTGGTCCAGCATGAGCCAAAATCCCCCTTGGCCTATGCCGATTTGATCTACATCGCCACCGCACAACGCGGCGAAGTCGCGGCAGCTCAAATCTATGACGACGCGCTTCAGGCAAACCCCGACTCTCCAGCCATCTACCGTGCCCGCGTTTGGTCGCTGTCGCCCTGGTGGCAAGGCGTGCTGCCGTGGCGGCAGGCCATGGCAAGCCAGAAGCAGTACATCGTCGAATTGCAGCAGAAATATGAAGGCAAGCCTGGTTTCGAGTGGCTGAAGGGCTATGACGACTATATGGAGGCCGAGGCTCACTGGCGAAATGGCGACATGGACGCCGCCGTTTCCAGCTATGGCCGGGCCCTATCATCGAGCGAGCGAGCTGTCTATCTCCTCGCCCGTGCGCACGCCTTCGAGCACCTGCGGAAACTCGATCTCGCCGACGCCGATCGAAAGCGCGCGATGGAGCTCGATCCCAGCGATGGCGACGCCCAGTTCGAGAATGGCAAGCTGAACTCATGGCGATGCCAGACCGCTGGCGCCGGTGTCGATTCATCCGCCCAGTGCAATGAGGCAACGGCCGAACTCGATGCCGCCGTTGCGTCGGACCCTCTCGACCCGAAATTTCTCCTCTATCGCGCTTCGCATCTGGCCAACATCGGCCGTACGGACGATGCCCGCCGCGATATCGAGAATGCCGAAGTCTATGGAAAATACGACCTCTGGGCGCGAGACATGATCGCCGCGGTCCTGGCGATCTTCGACAAGCCGGCCGCCAAGCTTGCATTCCAGAAGATGATCGCGCTCTCGCCCGACGACCCCACCAGTTTCGAGGGATATTTGGCCTTCCTCAAGGACACCGGAGACTGCGATTTCCTGGCGGTGCAGGCGGACTACCGGAAACTTTGCGGCCAGAACGGCCAGTGTCGGCTGATTCGCGATCTGGACGGCATGATCGAGGAGTTTCAGCAGTCCCGGCGGCAGACCTGCGCCAACAAGAGCTGGAGCGAACCGGCTTCTGCGATGGCAATGCCGGAGTGAATTTCGAACAACGGGAGCTGACCCATGTCCAGGTCGAAAGCCGCGGTTCTCGGCGCGGTACTTTTCCTCGGCGCCACGGCCGCTCTCGGCTTCACGGTCCTGCAATGGACGGACCGCGCCGACGCGCTCGATCGAGGCGCCATTCTCCAATTGCTGGCTGACGGACAATTCGATGAGCTCGACCAACGCTTGAACGAGATCGACGACGAGGTCAACGCCCAAAAGCGTCCCGAGGCAAAACTGCAACAGGCATTCAACGCCTTCGCGACTTCCGATCCCGCCGTCGTGGCCCAGCTTGATCGTTGGGTCACGGAGCGTCCGAACTCCGGCATGGCGCTGGTCGCGCGCGGGGTCAACCGATTCCATCTTATCAAAATCACACGCTACGCCGAGGCGTTTCGGACGGCCAATGCGAGCTTCGCGAGGGATCTCAAAATCAAGGAACGCGACGCCTTCATCGACGCGCAGAAGGGCCTCGGCATCAAGGAGAAGAATCCAGTGGGCTTTGTCTGGTCGATCGAACTCTTCATCGACTGGGGCCAGCCCCAGGAAGTCGAAAAATGGTATCGGATCGCGATCAACGACCTTCCCGCCTCGCCAGGTATTCATCGAGCCTATCTCTCGGCCTATACGCCTTGGCGCCAGGCGGGCCCTTCCTGGCAGGACTCGCTGGTGCGCCTCAAGGAGATCACGGAGAGCCTGCAGAAAGGCTTCGGCAAGGACCCTGACTTCGCATGGCTGGCCGGCTATCTCGACTATGTAAAAGGCGAGACCTACCGGCTCGATGGCCAGCCAGCGGAGGCCATCAAGAACTTCGATGCGGCGCTGGCGGCGAGCGACGACACCGAGTACCGCCTGGGGCGGGCTCGCGCCTATTTGGCGATGGGTGACTGGAAGATGGCTTCGAGCGACTTCTCGCAGATATTGTCGGCCGACCCTCATTTCGCACCCGCGATCCACGGGCGGGCGCTTGCCGAGGAAGACCTCGATCAGATGGCCGAGGCTCTGGCCGACCTCGACCGGGCCGTTGCCCTCGATCCGTTGAACCCGCTCTACCTGACCGACCGTGCCAGGCTGCTACGCAAGCTGGATCGGAACCAAGAGGCGCGCCGCGATATCGACAACGCGCTCCAGTTCGGCGGCAACGATCCCTGGGTCCAGGTATGGCGTGGCGCCATCTATGAGCCCATCGATGCACAGGCGGCAAGCGCCGCCCTTCAGCAAGCGGTGGAACTGGCGCCATCGGATCCCGCGTATCTCCGGCGGTACGCGGATTTCCTGCTGCGCCACGAGAACTGCACAGCCATCGACATCGTTGCGCGCTATAGCGAAGCCTGTCAAAGCGCCAACAACTGTGGCGACAAAGCGAGCGAATTGCAGAGCGCCGCCGCCACTCTAAAAACCAAAATGCCCTGCGCGGGATAGCGGCGTCGCTGAGAGGCTCCACCTGCGCATTGCCAGACAGATTACAATGCCGATCGGTTGTCGCTGGCAAAATTGGTAGGCTGTCACCCGATTAATGTCACGCTGTTGCCTGATTCGCCGGGTTAGCTTCACGCTCTTTACCGTCGTCGAAACCTTTCGACATGTTAGGGAGCCCCTATGTCTTGGTTGCAAGCCGTCATCGTTGCCGTGCTGCAGGGCGCCAGCGAGCTCTTTCCCGTGAGCAGCTTGGGGCACGCCGTGGTCCTGCCGGCCCTCTTGGGTTGGAGTCTCGACCAGAACGGCCCCGACTTCCTGCCGTTCCTGGTGGTGCTGCATGTCGGCACCGCCGCCGCCCTGCTCCTCTATTTCTGGCGCGATTGGATCAACCTGGCCGCGGCATTGATCGGCCTCGGCTCTCCGGTGGAGCGTAGTGCCGGCCGCCGCCTGATCGCTTTGATTGTTATCGCCACCCTGCCTGCGGTGATCTTCGGTTTCGCCCTTGAGAAACCTTTGCGCCACCTGTTCGGCACGCCAGTGGTCGCCGCGCTGTTCCTGATCGTCAACGGCCTGGTGCTCTTTGTCGGCGAGCGGCTGCGCCGCGCCGCCGCCGCTCGGCCGAACGCGAACGGACTGCAGCAGTTGAGCTGGCGCGATGCCATCATCATCGGGCTTTGTCAGTGCGGCGCGCTGATCCCCGGCATCTCGCGGTCCGGCGCCACCATGGTCGGCGGCCTGTTGCGCGGCCTTCATCACGAAGCGGCCGCTCATTTCTCCTTCCTGATCGCCACGCCGATCATTCTCGGTGCCGCCGTGCTGGAAGTGCCCAAGATGCGTGAGCCGGGCGGCGACGATATGACCAACCTGGCGCTCTTGTCGGGCCTCGTGGCCGGAATCGTCGCCTTCCTGTCGGTCTGGATTCTGATGCGCTATTTCAAGAAACGGGACTTCCAAGCGCTCGACCCCTTCGCCTACTACTGCTGGGCTGTCGGCATTCTGTCTTTGGGCGCCCTGGCCTTGGGACTCTGAACGGCGCAGCCTCCGTTGCCGCGGGGCCGGACTTCGCCTCGGCGCTCAGCAGGAAGGCGGCGCTCCATAGATCGCTTCTCCATAGCGAATCAGCCCCGCCCCGTCGAGCTGGACGAATTCGGCCGCATAGTATTGCCGCCCGTCGATCACTGCCAGATAGAGCACCGCCAGTGCGCGGGCCTCGGGGTCCCAGAAGCTGTTCTCGAGCGTGAAATGGAGCGACCGGATCGCGGCGGAGGCGCGCCGCCAATAGGATTCGAGCGCCGGCTTTCCCCTCACCTCGGCACAGCCCGTAAGCGCCAAGGCCCTCGGGCTCACGAAGATCGCATCCTCGGCGTAGTCGGCCAGGACCGCATCGATGTCGCGCCGATTCCAGGCGGCGACCCAGCCGACACCGTAGAGCGTCGGGTCCACCGTCATCTCACGGCGCCGTCAGGGCGTGGGCAGACCGCCGATGCGGCTGTAATCCACGGCGAGGTAGCCGTCTTCGAGCCGTGTCACCGCGTCAGGGTAAATTTTCTGAACTTCCTGTGCGATCACGCCCATATGGGTGACGGGATCGCCCTTGTAGCGAAAGGTGTAGATGTTGAGCCCATCGAAGGTTCGGCCGACCAGGCGAATATCCTCCTTCGCCCTCATATCCGACACCGTCGGATGAGGAACAAGCGATGGATCATGACGAAACTTCTTGTCGCATATGGAGTAGCTGTGCATGGCATCGGCGCCCGAGCATTTATACATCTGGCTCAGTTGCGGATCGGCGCTGTGGCCGGTGGTGCAGGCGCCAAGCGCCAGCAGACCGCCCAACAGCAGCGCAAGGCGCGGCGTGATTTCGGACATGGAAAACCCATAAGGTTGCAGGACTGCTCGCCGGGGCCAATTCGCGAGCGGGCGGCCCAGGAGCCGACCGCGTGGCCACTGCCGTTGGGAGCTTCAGTTCGTCATTATACCAATCCGGGATGCCGGCTCAGTCACGCTGAGGTGTGATGTCCAAGATTTCATCCGGCCGGAACGCCGCCCCGAATGCATCAGGGCTCTCCGCGGACCCTGACTGCCGGAACGGGCATGTTGCGCCTGGGCGACAGGCTGTGATTGCATGAGAGGACTATCATTCGGCAAGGCCCTTCAATGCCCGCCCCCCTCTGGCTGCGTCTGACGGCTGCTCCGGCGGCGGCCCTCATCATGCTGTTCCTCACCGCTTCGACCCCGCCCAAGAGCGCTTCGAACTCCGGCTCGAGCAATCTGGAAGCGGCCCTCGAGCGGCTGGGCGCTCATCGCTGCAAAGACAGCAAGCTCACCTGTGTCACGATCGACGTCCCCTACGATCATTTCTCCAACGATCCCAAGGGCCGCCTCGACATCGATTTCGCGGTCCACTTCGCCAACACGCGGAGCCGAGGGCTGCTGATCTATTTGGTCGGCGGTCCCGGCAGCAGCGGCCTCGAAGCAGCCGAAGATTCGCTATCGGATCATGATGCGCGGCTGAGCGAGGAAATGGACGTGGTGTTCTTCGACCAGCGCGGCACCGGCAGCCACAACGCCATGGATTGCCCCAAGGCGGGAGAGCGCTACGACATGGCCACGCTCGACCCGGACAAACCGGCCGAGGCGATCGATCTCGCCAAGAGGTTCGTCGCGGAATGCACCGGCGAGATGAAGCATCTCGACCTTCTGCCCTATGTCGGCACCGATCAGGCGATTCAGGATCTCGAGACCTTCCGGCAGGCGATCGGCGGCCCCAAGATCTGGCTCTATGGCGAGAGCTACGGCACTCAGTTCGCCCAGCAATATGCGGTCGCCTATCCGGACGCGCTCGCCGGCATGATCCTCGACGGCGTCATCGATACCAATCTCGACGCCGAAGCCTATGCGGCGGAGGACAGCCGAACCGCCGAAGGGATTCTCGCCCGGATCTTCGCGGCCTGCGACGACAAGAAGAGCTGCCATCAAGACATGACGCGGCCGGCCGCGGCAATCTATGACGAGCTGGTCGCCCGGCTGGCCAAGGCGCCGATCGAGGTCGACTATCCGCTCGGGAGCGGCGAAACAACCCGGCGCCAACTCACCGCGGGCATGCTCGAGGGCGAGGCCTTCAGCGCCCTCTACGGCCCGAGCGACCGGCGCGACTTCATCCGCGCGCTGGCGGCCGCGGGGCGCGGCAATCTCATCCCGATGTTGCGCCTCACTTACTACAACCTCGCGATCGACCCGGAAACGATGGACGCGCTGGGCTACCACGACTTTTACGAGGGCGCCTACTACGCCATCACCTGTCAGGATTTCGCTGAACCCGGCAGCAGCCCCGAGACTTTGGCCGATACCATCCTGGCCTCGGCCAGAGCACGCGCCGCCGAATTTCCGCACTTCCGTCAGCTTTACGTCTCCGACCGCCTGCCCTGCGCCTTCTGGCCAGCCAAGGGAAAGGTCGAGCGCCCGAAGCCCTTTACCGGCGGGCGCTACCCGACCCTGATCCTCAATTCGGATGCCGATCCGACCACGCCAATCGCCAACGGCTATGCCGTTTTCGATCGGGTCAAGAACGGCTACATGATCACCATGCAGGACGGCCCTCATGTGATCATGGGCCGGGGCGAAGCCTGTCCCGACAAGATCGTGCTGGGGCTGCTGCTCGATGATGAAACGCCCGTCGCGCACGAGCAGATCTGCGATACCTCGCTGATGCGCAGTTACCTGCCCCTGACCTTGATCGATCCCGCGCAAACCAGGGATGGCTTCGAGGTCGCGCGCGCGGTCGAAGTCGAGATCGAGCAGCTCCCCGAGTTCTATTGGGATCTCGGATCCGATCCGGTAGCCGTAGGCTGCGACCATGGCGGCAAGATCGAAGCGCGCGACACCGACGGCGGCCGGGAATATCGGTTCAAGAATTGCGAGCTATGGCCGGGATTGCGGATCTCGGGCACCGGATCGGCGCATCGCAAGGAAGACGAGAGCGACGACATCACGCTCGCCATCGATGTCGCGGGCGCCCATCAGGGGCATTTGAATTACCATCATGACTGGATCACCGAGGCCACCAGCCTTGGCGGGGAGTATGACGGCAAAGAGCTCGTGACCCCGCGGCCGCCGGCCCATTGAGCGGAGACGACTGGGCGCCAGGAAAAGAGGGCGTCAGGGGCGATGGCCACTGACGCCCTGAAGGAGGAACGCACAGCAGAGGCTGATCGTGAAACCGCTCCACGATCTGAAGGGAGGCTATCGGACAGACCCGACCGAATGAATAGAGATTAATTGAGCCGCGGCCATAGGTTTTCTTTCGTTGCCCCCAACGGCCCCGGCTCTGCACCCAGTAGGATCACCAACAATGACACCTGGCTCATGATCCCGACCCTCGACGTCGCGCCCCTCTTTGGTTCCGCCGGCATGGCGCGCGACGCCGTCGACCGCGCACTGTTCGAGGCCGCGGCCGAGCCCGGGTTCCTGATTGCAATCGGGTTTCCACCCGAGATTCCCGTCGACGATCGAAGCCGGTGCGCGCTGGCGGGGATCTTCGCTCTGCCCGAGCCCGAGAAGCGCCGGCTCTGGCGGCGGAAATTCGCACCGGACAATCGCAACGTCTATCGAGGCTATTTCCCTGCTCAGAACGGCGCTGCGACCTACAAGGAAGGCATCGATCTCGGACCCGATCTTAGCGACCCCGACCGTGTTCGGGCGGACGGCGATCCGCTTCTGGAGCCGACCCCACTCCCGGAGGAGCGCAGCCTGCCAGGCTGGCGCGACGAGGCGACGCGCTACTATCGGGCGATGGAGCATGTCGCGGGCCTGCTCATGGCCTCGCTCGCGCGCGGCCTGGGGATCGACGAGGCGATCTTCGCGGCACCGTTCGCATGCGGCATCTCGACCTTGCGCCTCATTCATTACCCGCTGCGACCGCCGAAATCTGTCGCCGGCGCCGAAGCGTCCATCGAGATCGAGCATGAGGGCAAGACCCGCCAGCTGGTCGGAGCGCCGCATACCGATTCCGGAATCTTGACGCTGCTCAATCAGGACGCGACGGGAGGGCTGCAGGCCCGCGCCGCCGATGGCCGGTGGCTCGATGTGCCGCCGCGCCCCCAGTCGCTGGTTGTCAATTTCGGCCAACTCCTCGAGCTATGGACCGGCGGTCGCGTTCGCGCGACCGAGCATCGCGTTCTCGCCGCCGCGCGGCCGCGCATCTCGATCCCGTTCTTCTTCGAGCCCGGCGCCGACGCTCTGATCGAGCCTCTCCTCTTATCGGGCCGCCCCGCTGCAGCGTCCTTCCGCTATGGCGACTATCTGTGGCAGCGAATGGTGAACTTCGTCGAGTTTCGCGGGCTCGAGCGCCGGCCCGCCAGCCACTAGAGCCTGATCGAATCAAGCCGAACCGGCTTGATGCGTGAAGCAGTCTCTCGTTATTTGAATGAGAGCAAGATTCACGGATCAGCTTGATACAAGCTGATCCGATCTTGCTCTAGACGTCGACGCTTGGCGCAACCGCCGTCACTGACGCAACCCATACCGTCAGCCGCCCTTCCCTTCCCCTGATCGGCTGATCGGCCAGCGGCTTGAAACCGGGCTGAAGCTCATGACGCCCTGCGGCCGCGACCGCGCGCATGACGGCGTCCGAGACGGCGAGCGCCGCGTCGTTCTCCTTGGCAAAGGCTTCGAGCCGGCTCGCCACATTCACGGTATCGCCCGCGGCCGCGAGCTGGGCCTGTGCGGCCCCGCCGAGGCGCGCCATCGCCACCGGACCGAAATGCAGGCCCGCGCGCGGCTTGAGCCCCGGTTGCCATCGCGCCAGATCCAGGATCAGCGCCCTTGCGCAAGCCAGCGCCGCGACCGGATCCTCGGGCTTCGGCTCGGGCAAGCCGAAGATCACCATGGCACCATCGCCGGTGAACTGCTCGATCACGCCGCCATGGGCGGTCACCACCTCCTCGAGCCGGCCGTGGAATTCCTTCAGGAACCGGGCCGTGTCGCCGGGCGAGCGCATCTCGCTCAGATGGGTGAAACCTGAAAGATCGACGAAGAGAATGGCGGCGAGCTGCTCGCGCTCGTCGAAACTTGGGCTGGCCTCGTCCGCAAGCTGCGCAGCCATCGATGGCGGCATATAACGCGCGAGGTTGCTGCGCTGGCGCTCGGCCTCGCGCCGCAGACGCAGTTCCCTGCCGACGCGACCCAGCACGACGATGGCCGCCGTCATGACCGCCGCCAAGGTCGGAACCGCCATGTTCAGCCAGAGATTGGACTGAGTGAAGGCCAGCGTGGTCAGGACCGGCCAGATCAGCACCACGCCCAGGGTCGCTGCCAGGGCCAGGCACGGGTTGCGCAAATTGGCGGTGATCCAGGCAAAGCCCGCCAGCACCAGGATCGCGCCGAACTCCCAGGCGCGGAGCGCGCCGGTCCGCAGCAGCCGCGGCCCATGCAGCAGGTTGGCCGTAGCCGTCGCTAGAACCTCGACACCCGGCAGCTCGCGCGCGAAGGGTGTGATGAAGCGGTCGCCCAGGCCGAGGGCTGTGCCGCCGAGCAGCACGGCGCGGCCGGCGATCGCGTCGGCGGGGACCTTGCCCCCCATGAGATCCGCGAGCGACACGGTGGCGATGCTGCCGGCCGGGCCATAATAGCTGAGGGGCATGCTGAGGTCGGTGTCGAGCGGAATCTTCCGGTCGCCCAGCTGCAATTGCCCGTCCAGCGACAGGGCGATCTCGTCCTCGCCGAGACCCAATTGCAGCCGTGCCAGTTGAACCGCGAAGGCGGGGATCAGCACATCGCCGATGGCGATCGCGGGCTGGAAGCTGCGCCGCGCCTCGGTCCGGTCCGCTTCCAGATTCACATGGCCCACGATGGCGGCCTGGCGGAAGGACTCGATCGGCAGCAGCGCGCCAGTCGCGCGCAGCGGATCGAAACCGCCGCCGGCCGGACGCGACACCACGCGATAGCCCAGCGGTGCGAGATCATCCATCGCCTTCTGGTCGCCGGCAGCGGAGAGCTCGAACAAGGCTGCCATCGCCAGCACGCAGCGCCCCTGGTGTACCAGGGAATCGCGCAATGCCAGATCGCCGGCGGAAAGGGTGATGCCGTTGCTGGGAGTCTCACGCTCGCTCAGCAGCAAGTCCAGACCGACGCTGCGGGCACCCAGCTGCTGCAGCTTGTCGAGCGCCGCTGCGATCTGAACGCGCGGCAAGGGCCACCGGCCGATCTCGGCCAGCGTGCGCTCATCGACGGCGACGATCACGACATCGTCCGGCGCCGGCAGACTGCCGCGGAGACGGAAGCGCGCATCGAGGGTGGCACCCTCGATCCCCTCGAACAGAGGCAACCCGAACCGATGGATCAACACCAAGAGGATAAGGGCCGCGATCGCGACCACAGCGGTCCACCGGAGCCGGCGCTTCTCCGGCCGGTTCGCCTTGGCTGCCGTCACGTGGTCACCAGGTCACGCGCTCGAGGGCCTTCTGGCGCCGTGCCGCGCCCCAGATCTTCGGCGGCGTCGGTGCGGCGCCGGCTTTGATGTCGGTGCCGTGGCCTGGGCCCAGTTTGAAGACCGGACCGGGGTTGCGGCTCGCGACCTCGACGCTGCCGTTTAGGACCAGGACCGCGCTCGTGTCCTTGGCCGCCTCGACCAGCCATTCTGTCCCGCGCACCGACGCGACCGCCGTCTCGGTCTGGACCGCAAAGCGGCTCCAGCGCGTGCCGTCATTGACGATTATCTTGATGATCCCGCTCAGGAGCGACAGCAAGGCCTCCCCGCTCCCGCTGCCCATTTTCGGCGCATAGCGCGCGACCTCGACCCGGCTCGAGGGCCCGACCGTCAACAGCGAGCCGTCGGTAAAGCGCAGATCGACCTTGCCGTCCTCGCCCGTAACGATGCTGTCGCCAATGGCGATCTTGGCGCCGGTTGCCAGCGCCGTCTCGCCGCTGCCCCGGGTCTTGGCGACACGCCCCTGGATCCGCACCACCTCGCCGACCGCGTCCTGTGCGGCCAGCCGCTGCGTGAAACCGCCCAGGACGATCGACGCGAGCATTACGCGCAACCAGACCCGTCGACCGATCCGCATGACCTGCTCCCCGGTTCCCGATGGCCCGTTCGAAGGCTATCGCCTGGGTATGGGCTCTCACAAGGCCAGGAGGCCCTTCTTGCGGCTAGCACAAATTGATCATGGTCGATGATGGTGGCAGGGTGGGCCCGATTCCCCACCGCGGCCGGGGCCGCGGTGGGGCTTCGGAATCGTCGACCACCCGGGTCAGGCGGCCTGCGACCCGTTCTCCTGCAGCCCCAACAGCGCCGAAAGCAGGCTCTGCTGGGTCGAAGCGGCCAATCCCGTCTGCGACGAATTGCCGGACGAGGTCAGACTATCGAGGAGCTGAAGCGCGATGTCCTGTGTCGGGTCCGTTGTCGACGTCCCTGTGGACGAGACGTCCTGAGACCCCAACAGCACGCTCTTCATCGCGGAACTCATCTTCTGGAAGCCGGACTCCAACTCGGATTTGGTCAGCTGGCCATCGCCATCGCTGTCGAAGGCGACGAACATCTGATCCGCTTTGGCGCTGGCGTCCTTGGTCGGGGCGCCTGCGTCGAACTCCGACTGGCTGATCGTGCCGTCCTTGTTCGTATCCAGCCGCGAGAACATCTTGTCCCGCATCTGCTGCAATGCGGTCGCGTCGAGGCATGACGCGCCGCTCACTCCGGAAATCATGGCGAGTTCTCCTTCTTCTCGTGATTTTCCGTCGTTGCGTCGGACCGCCCGGGCCGGAAAGGGAATTGCCTCCGCTCCGGGTCCGTTCGGCCCAGTCCAGGCCGAAGCAAGGATGGCGCCAAGTTCATTGTGTGGATCCGGGAGGCTTAGAGCGGACGGCCAGGGGCGCCGCCGGCCGGCGGCGGATCTCCGATAGGCGTAACCGGCAGGAAGGATGCGGCTTCCGGCAGTTCCTGCCGCGCGGCATCCTCCTGGACCAATGATCGGAACAGATAATTTCCGGACGCTGAAGGGGTTGGGTTGTCAGTCAATTAAGCCGGGCGGTCCGGCCTGATGCGATCAATCTCTCGTGCATTTTGCACAAGAATTTCGACAATCCCTTGATCTTACATGACATCGGCGCAATCGTCGGTGACCGCTGCGGAGCGCCCTTTACGATATTCCTTTACAGTTCTGCATCAAATGCCTGCAATTCTGCCCATATCCCCTTGCGGGATCACCGAAATTCCAGATATCGCCGGCCCGCTCCGCGGCCGGACGAGGAGATCGCCATGGAGGGGTCCGGTCCGATGAAGGCGCGCGCCACCAGCACAGAGACCGCCGACACCGCGGGTATGCGGCCCGCCAACGCCGCGATCATGTTCGCGGCGGAGGGTTATGACACCTCGCGGCCGAAGCTGATGGGGCGCCACGCCGCCGGCGAGGGCTTCCTCAAGGGCTTTGCGCGCCATGCCGGGGTCGACCGCTATTGGGCCCTGGTGCCGACTGAGTCCGACGGTCACCACTTCACCGAAGCCATGCGCCAGGTGACACCCGGCATCCCGGTTTCGATCGCGACCTATTCCCGCCTCAATGCGCTGAAGGAGCCCGGCTCGCTGTTCCTGCCGGGCCCCGGCATCGCCGATCATGCCTGGATGCGGCGCGCTAAATGCGATCAGCGCGATGT
>Ga0335070_10002348_pt1 | contig 22059 bp, 23 predicted proteins | sample Lox_Sample_13_FD_206722 | JGI IMG/M metagenome (GOLD analysis project Ga0335070, IMG submission 206722) | Soil microbial communities from Loxahatchee National Wildlife Refuge, Florida, United States - Lox_Sample_1.3 | ecosystem: Environmental > Terrestrial > Soil > Wetlands | place: USA...
TATAAGAAAAATGCAGAACAGTCGAAAGTGTCAGAGTTCGGCAAGTACCAAGGTTATTCGGAAGCGACCTATGATGGTAACAAGCGCATTTCCGATTATTTGGTGCTATCCAATGGAACCCGGCTTGCCTATGACCTTTATCTCCCGACGAAGAAGGGGGTTCGGGCCGACAAACCGTTGCCCGTTCTTTTTAAGTACACTCCGTATCTGCGCACCTTCACCATCTTCGACCAGGCTGGCAATAACATTATCGCTGACCTGTTTAACCTGGGTTGGAAAGAGAGGTCTTATCTTCGGGTCCGCTATTGGTTTGACAAGCGAGGGCACCTCATGGATGCAGTGTTCAGAACCAAATATCTGGGAAAGATGCTCAAACATGGCTACGCCGTCATCGTGGTCGAAAGGCCAGGAACAGGGGCCTCCTTTGGCGTGATGAATGCGTCGTTTGAGGTGGGTGCCAAAGAGGTGAATGAGATCCTAAACTGGATCGCGGCCCAAAAATGGTGCGACGGGAACATCGGTATGTATGGCGACTCTTTTCAGGCGATGATTCAGTTCGCCGCCGCGGCAACCCGCAATCCGCATCTGAAAGCCCTCTTTCCCACCTCGAGCGGTTTTGACATGTACAGTTCGGTCACCTATCCGGGAGGGGTCTTTAACAAAACCTTCGCGTCCTTTTTCTCTTGGTCGACATCATTTCTTGAAAATGTCATCACACCCGTGGATAGCGACAAGGATGGATCGTTGCTCGCCCAGGCCCGCAGGGAACGCGGCGGTTCGACGCTCGCAAAGCAGTCGGAAGTTTGGTTCAGAAAATTCCCCTTCCGAGACAGTATCACCTCTGATGGGAATAAAATCTGGGAGGGTCCCAGCAACCTCTATCCTCTTCTTGACCGGATCAATCAATCGGGTATCCCGGTCTATATGACGACTGGTTGGTATGATTTGTTTTCGGGCGCGGGTGACATGTTCCTCTGGTATGCCAACCTCACCGTGCCCAAGCGTTTACTCGTCCGGCCCGCGGACCACAGCGAGGTGGAAAAAAATGGATTCGATCTCGACTATGGTGCTGAAGTGCAACGCTGGTTCGACTATTGGCTCAAGGGCATCGACAATGGCATCATGAAAGAACCTCCCATTTACTATTACGTGATGGGGGAGTCGAAGAAGCAGGAGTGGCGGGCGAGCAGTCAATGGCCGCTGGCAAACCAAAAACTGACCCACTTTTATTTCGCTGAAGGAAAAACAGGGAGCGTCGCTTCGATGAATGACGGATTCCTGCGCCGAGACGCCTCAGACCAAGAGGATGCCGCGGATGCGTATACAGTGAACTATTCTACGACAAGCGGTAAATACTCACGTTGGTATGCTGTTAACTGGCCCCGTCACTATACCGATATGCGATCGAACGACCAAAAGGCTCTGACCTATACGACTCTCCCGTTGGAGGCGCATGTGGAGGTCATGGGACATCCGGTTGCGCATCTTTGGCTCACGGCCAATGCTCCAGACCTAGATCTATTTATCTATTTAGAAGCAGTGGGTGACAGGGGTCAGTCCACCTACCTCACCGAAGGGAATCTCCGCGCTTCTCACCGCAAGCTGAGCAATCCGCCCTACGAAAATCTGGGCTTACCTTATCACTCCCATTATCAGAGCGATGTGGAGTCAATGATGGTCGGGAGGCCGGTCGAGCTGATCTTCAATCTGCATCCGATCTCGTACCGGTTTCTAAAAGGGGATCGTATCCGCGTTACAGTTGCTTTTGCGGATGCCGATAATTTCGAGACGCCTGTTATCAATCCGGCACCCGAGGTTCGATTGCTGCGGGACAAACATCACTCGTCGCATATCCAACTTCCGATTATTCAAACACGGTGAAGGTCTCATTGGCCGTTACGGAGAATCAGACCACGAACCAAGAGGTCACAGAAGAAATTGCAGGATCTCTCGGCGGAAAGTTATTATCGCTTCGACTCAATCCCTTCCTTTCTTTTTCGGAAGAATTTTCTATGCCTGGCTCAAGATCTGTAACTTCATCTTACCCATTACGATTGAAGGGTTGTATGGTGGAGCAGATCTGCAAAATCAATCTGTCAGTGTGGAAGAGGATCAAGTTATTCGGAATAAAAGGAAGCAGAAAATGATTGCAATAATTAGAGCAATCAAAGTCAAAACATAGTTTGGCCCTGCTATCTGGTTGGAAGGAATAGACTTCTCTTTGGACCAAAATATGTCTTTCTTCATTGAAAATATTTCGATACCTTCTTTTCTAATCCGAATGATCAATTACGCTAGTGATGCGATCCAGAAATTACTTCACAGAGATCGTCATTCCGGACTTGATCCGGGGTCCAGTTTTTTCATCTGGATTCCGGCTTTCGCGAGAATGACAACTCTCATTATCATTGTAAAAAAGTGTTAGATTTACTACACTGGGAATCTAAAAGGTTAAGGCTGAACACCCTTAAAATATTTATCAAAAAGAATGCCAAGTGGTAATTTTGATTCTTAGTTGTCTTGGAGTTTAATGGGATTTAGATTGCAGCAAATCGAATAAAATAAAGAACCATCGTTTCTTAGGAGGAGAAGATAGAGTGAGCATTTTTGTGTAAAGCATGACAGAAATGTCAGCCGCGGATTGAAATACCAACGCAATGTTCCTTAATCTTATCTCTAAATTTGTTGAGTTAATTTACCCGAACGTTTCCTGAAGATTCTGAGAGAAGAAGATTTATTTGTTTCTATTTGAAATATTACATCTTGGAGCTGCTTCCGAACTCTCTTCTTAGACAAATTCCTGCTGACGGCCTTTTCTCGCCTCTCGCCATGCTTTGACTTCTTCAAGATAGATGGTGGGTCTTCGGGCCACGGTCACTACTGGAATGGCATATTTTTTAACTTTCTTTTTCATCGTCTTCAACGAACGGACGCCAAAAGCGGCCATTATTTCTTTCCATCCGACAAGGAGTCTTTGGCCATTCATCCAGCCCTCCCTTCCTAATTTAAAAATAGTTACAGCATCTGAAGAAATCAAGCAAATATATTCGCGTCTTATTATGTCCGCCTTAGGGAATCTTGGATTGAATGGAGAGGGGAAGGGGGGGTGGGATGGAAAAACTAATGCGCTATCTTATTGATTTCGATTTGAAACATAGCATTTTGGCGCAAAATTCAAAAACCACGGCATCGGGAAGGAGTTAACACGAAACTTGATTTTGTCTGCAAGGACAAATCCTGATTTTCACAGATTAGGAATGATTTGGTTATTTTTTAGGGAGATAGTGGTCGTGGTAATCTGGCCATGCCCCAGGAGGTCCTGAATGGTCGCAAGGTCCGCATCGGCCGACGTTTCGATGAACTTTATGAAAAGATGACTCTCAATCGGTTAAATGGAACAATCGCCAGGGTTGCTATCCGTTGGTGCTGACTCATCCCATGGTGGATGTGTGCATCACCGGGTCCAGGAACACCCAGCAAATGCGTGAGGCGCTCAATGCCCTGGATCTCGGACCTCTGAGCGATGAGGAAAGGGCTCGGGTGAGGCGGATTGGCGACTATGTCCGCGATCACTACAAGAAGTTCATTTTTGGGTGAGGGATTCCAATTCTCGCCTAGAGAAGCGATCCATTCTTAAAACCATTCCTGCATATCGACGACGGCCTCAAGGTAAACTCCTTCGTCGAACTGTAAAGAGTGAATCGCTCCGGAATCTTCTTCATTCAGCAGGATCGGGCGATCGGAGTCCTCTGAGAGCCTGGCGTCTTTCTCCTGGCTTCGAATGTATTCTTTCATGGTCTTACTTTCCTCTCTGGCCGGTTTTTTTCTCTTCATTTTAATTCAATCCCTCTCAAGTGTTTTTTAATCTCCTTTTTATGGGAGACAAGCCAATGAAAGTGATCTTTTGATAACCGAGAGCTATATTTGCCTAATTCAAATTCTTCCTCTTCCAACAGTTCTGCCAGGTTGGCCAGTTTATTTTCCAATTGCTTAACGTTCAGCATATGCTCCGTTTTGACTCTTGCCACGCCGTCAAATTGTTTCAGTTTATTTCGAATCTTTAATCGCCCCGCATTCAAGATCTTGGGTTTCACCATGTCTTCACCATGAAAAGAAGGGGAAAGAAATAGAACAATGGGGGTAAGCAGACCGATTTCATGTTGGAGGTGTATGCAATCGTTGATGAGTTCTTCTACCTTTTGATCCATTGACTATCTTGCTCCTTTCAGGTGCTATTCTCGATCATTCGAATCCCCTCAGGGATACGATAAAGATAGTTTTTACCTCTTCCCCACCCGAGGGTGAGTATCCACCCGCTTCCCTGGAGGGCCTTTTGGATGGTTTTTAAAGTGTATCTGGCGCCAACTCTCTGTTTCAGGATGAATTGAAGACGATAGTGATGGATCTCTTTAATATGATGATCTGACTCCGCCAAGATTTCTTGTACCAAATTGATCAAGTCCGGTACCCCACGCTCATCGCCCATTTTTAATGACTTCCTCTTTGTCTCATCTAACCAATGGACTTGGGACATAAGGAGATTTTAAAAGCTTAAGATGACAAAATTGTCAAAGCTGGACGACATTTCTGTGAAGACGATAAAGCCATTTCAATAGATGATGTCCGCTCTTTTCAACACATTCACGGACCCATTGTAGAGGCTGGGTGTTACAGGATGATGGGGAAGAGGCTATTTTTGAGTTCCGGAGCTACACGAGGCGACCCTTCTCTCGGAAGAGGGGCCAGGGATCTAAAATGTAACCAAAATTCTAAATGATTGGAACGTATTTGTAACAAAGATGCGGTAGGCTAAAGCTACATCAAGAAGGAGTGAACAAAAGATGAAGAAATCTGCACGTATTGTCCTTTTATACCTATCTATCTTATTTCATCTGACTTATTTGAAAATATTAATGAATCTCCCTCTTTTTCGAAGAGTCACACCTTTACAGGCTGCCTGAAAAGATGTCTTCTCCATTTAAGACACCGTCCTGGAGCACAAATTCAAGGAGAGCATTTCAAGATGAAACCCATTTTAATTGTGGAAGATGAAACCGATATCTCCGAACTGGTTGAATACCACTTCAAACAATCTGGCTTTCCGGTCACATGTGTTCCCAACGGCTCCTCCGCACTGGAGCAAGTGAAGAAATCGCGCCCTGCCCTTATTATTTTGGATTTGATGCTTCCTGATATGGATGGAAAGGACATCTGCCGGGCACTTAAGTCCAATCCTCTGACCCGGTCGATTCCCATTCTGATGCTCACGGCGAAGGCCGAAGAATTAGACCGGGTGGTTGGGTTTGAGTTGGGGGCGGAGGATTATGTGACCAAGCCTTTCAGCCCGAGGGAATTGGTTCTGAGGGTAAAAGCCATTCTGCAAAGAAAGGAATCCATTCAAGAGAGCGAAAAAATAATTCAGATTGAAGATCTTCTGATTGACGTCGAGAAACACCTCGTTTCTGTGAACAAGGAGTCCATTCCGCTCACTCACACCGAATTCAAACTCCTTCTCGAACTCATTCAAAAAAGAGGGCGGGTCTACACCCGCGAAATCCTGCTGGACAGAGTGTGGGGATACACTTATGAAGGGTATGCGAGGACGGTCGATACCCATATTCGGCGGCTAAGGGAAAAACTCGGTACGATGGGCGAGTATGTTGAAACGATCCGAGGAGTGGGATATCGATTTCGGGAAGAAAGCCCATGACTCTCTGTTTCGCCATAAAGGATTTTGGGTCGCGCCTGCGCTGAAGATTGGGTAGTCGTTATCCAGAATTGGAAGCATCCCGAGATTCCGAATCTAATACGTCAAATAGACCCTTTATTTTGTCTTTATTGATCAGAGCAGAGGCATCCCCGTTCTCTGAATGCAGGATCACAGAGTTGTCCTGAAGTATTTTCTTCACTTTGTATTCTCTGCCCGTGAGTTTACTTTTCACTTTTTGTCCGACTCTTATATCCATGACAGGTCGTCTATTCGCTTCTCCATGACAAATCACTTATTGCGTATGTATTAATGATTAGAGGGGGATGACACTTCCTCACCGATTTTCCGATTCTCCTCCTGAGGGACATTCTTGATGGGTAACAGAATGGAAAAAGTACTTCCTCTGTGGGGTTCGCTCTGAACCAATACCTTCCCTCCATGGAAATCGATGACTTCTTTTACCAGGAAGAGTCCGATCCCTTTTCCTTCCTCTGTGGATACATTCTTTCCTCTCTGATAAGGCTCGAAGATCTTTTCCAGATCTTCTTCAGAGATACCAATCCCGTTATCTTTGATCGCGATTTCCATCACCCCCGTGCCCCGCTTATTTAAATAGGTTATGAGAGCAACCTCCACCTTTCCTCCTCTCGGTGTATATTTCAAAGCATTGGAGAGGAGATTCATCAATGCCCGATACATTAATAACTCATGGCAAGATATCTTTACGGTAGATGAAGAGGGTTTGAATTGAATTTCGATACCCTTTTCTGAGGCGCTTCCTTTTAACAGGTCAATGATTTGCTGCACGAGTGGTTTGACATCGACCTCTTTCATTTGCTCTTGCCACCTCGATTCGGAGAGATCATGGAAGAAAAACGTCTCATCAATCCATTGGGTCAGTTGGAGACTGCTGTCAAGAATCGTTTTAAGAGCTTGGGAGGTTTCTCCGGCCTGATCCTTTTGGAGCATTCGTTTCGCAGAGAACCCGATCGAAATGAGAGGGGACTTGAGATCATGAGCAATCCGCCTGAGGTTCGATTCCTTCGTCTCCATCGAGGAATAAAGGGATTCAACTTTTTCGCTCAATTGAGCGATTGACCTCTTCTTTTCCGTCAATTTTTCTACTCTGAGAATCAGCTCACTTAATGAAAAAGGCTTCGTCAAATAATCATCCGCCCCAATCTCAAGTCCATAAACCCTGTCCTCCGGCATCGCCCTGGCTGTCAGCATCAGTATCCCCATTTCTTTCATCAGCTTGTTTTGACTTCGGCGGACTAAACGGCAGAGCTCCCAGCCGTCGAGATTTGGCATCATCAGGTCGAGGATGAGAAGATCAGGCACCTCTGACTCGATCTTCTCCCATGCCTCATAGCCATCGCAAGCCTTGATCGTTTTGTACCCCTTTCTTTCAAGATTATAGGCCAGCATGTCCACCAGGTCCTTTTCATCATCGACAATCAAGATCTTAGCCCCTGCCATCGCTTTCATACCGTCCTCCTTTTCGTTCCGTGTTTCTTCTGGTGGCGTGACCCGGGCGAAGTTCCCATTTCCCTCGGTATCGCCAAAAAAGAAAAGGGCTACTTTCCTATGAACAATGGCCCTCTTCAGGGCCTCCTTATCCTTTTCAGCGTAAATCATTGATTTCCAAGACGTGATGTGAGCGGGCTTATGGAAATCGGAATTTGCAACGTAAGGAAATCTTTCAAGGCCCACGATCCCAAAGAGATCCTCACGATTGGCAATCTCCCAGGCATCGATCTGATCTGAATACCTTTCTCTATGTTTCCAGAGATGAAGAGGGTGCCGCCGGATGGACTCTTTGTCTCCGTTGAGGAAGTAAGAAAGCTTGAGGGGAGGGTGGGAAGCAATGGCAAGGCCGCCCTGGTGATGAATTTCTTCGATGACGCCCGCGGCGTTTTGGTTCGGGTTGATGGCCTTTTTTAAGTCGATGCCGAGAATGTGGTAGTCTTCCAGCAAATTGCAGATTTCGAGACCTGGAATGACTAATAAGTCATAAGTCTCTCTTGCCCAACGAGAGATTTCATCGATCTTCTGAAAGTAAGTCTTGACGTCCTGAACAGACTTTCCCTCCTCATGGATTTCAAGGCTTCTCGGGGACTGGGTATCAAAAAGATGGTCGGTGATGGCGATCGCATCGAAGCCTGCCTTTCCATAGATCTCGACCACTGGTTCTAATGGAATATCCCCATCGCTGAAAGTGGTATGGATATGCAGGTCGCTTACTAACCATTTTTCCATAGCCTGAGGATAATCGTTTCATGTGACAATTTGGTGTCAGCAAAATGAAATTTGTGTGAATCCTTCTTTCTTCATTCTTGACCTTGCCTGATCGATTTGTTAATAGTGTTTGTTAAAGGAGAGGAGGAAAAGCCCATGGAGAAAAGGACTCAGCTTTCAGTCATTCTGACCAATGCACCGGGAGAACTTTCCAAACTTTGCGACGTCCTGAAGGCAGGAAGCGTCAACATCCTGGCGATGAGCATTCAGAATGCGAAGGATTCGGTCAAAGAACTCTATAACATGAGGGAAAAAACGGGTAGAAGAATTGCCCTGGCCGAGAGTTACCGGGGGATTTTAAAGGATTCCTCTGATTATTCTTTGATACGACTTTTGGTAGATAAACCATCTGAAGCCGAGAAGGTTTTGGTTAAGGCAAAGCACTTATTGGACAAAGATCACGTTTTAGTATTTAGACTGACGAATCAACCGGGAATCCTGGGTAAGGTGGCTAAAAGACTTGGTGAAGCCAATGTGAATATCGATTATATTTATGGATCTGCCATGGAAGACGCAAAGGAATCAATCTTCGTTGTCCACATTGCGGAATCCGATTTCGGTCGGATCAAGGATGCCTTGAAAGATCTTCAATTGGAGCCGGGCAACGTGAGGTAGAAGATGGATCCTTCTCCAAGTTGGCTTTCTGCCCAGACCCGTCCTCCATGAGCCTGGATGAGATGTTTGACGATGGAAAGGCCGAGGCCTGTCCCTCCTAATTCCCGTGATCTCCCTCTATCCACCCGATAGAATCGCTCAAAAATCCTTGGGAGGTCTTCTTTCGGAATCCCTGGCCCGTTGTCCCTCACTGAGACTTGAACTTCTCCCCCAGCCTCCACGATTGCAGAAATAACGATCTCGCCTCCTTCACGACCGTACTTGATCGCATTATCGAAGAGGTTGAGTAATACCTGTTCGAGGTAACCCCGGTCAGCATGAACGGACAGGAGAGGGGAGATGTCGTTTTTCCGGATGGATATGGTTTTCCTCTCGGCCGCCTCTTTCACAAGATCGATTGCATCGTCGATGATCTCATTAAGCAAAATATCTTCTGATCTCAATTGAAATTCCTTGCTTTCGATTTTCGAAAGGGTAAGCAGATCCTCGACAATCTTCGTCAATCGGTCGGCGTGTCTCTTGATGATTTGCACAAATTGGGCGGCGACTTTTTCCTGCAATGCTCCCTCTAACAAGGTCTCCGCATAGCCCTTGATGGTTGTCAAGGGAGTCCTGAGTTCATGTGAGACGTTGGCCACAAAATCTTGGCGCACCTTCTCCAGCTCCTTCAAACGGGTGATATCATGAAAAACGGCAATGGCCCCCCGGACCCCTTCGGCCCCTTTTTCCATCTCTTCCGGGGAAGACGTAATTCGTACGACATTGACCTCAAAGGTTTTCCCCAGAGGCAAAGGGAGGTTGAGTTCAAATGACGTACTATTCTCTTGCCGAATGACGTTTCGTATCGCCTCTTCTAACTGGGCATTCCGGATAATCTCCAGGGCGGTTCTATCCGCAACACTCGTGGGGAGATGAAGAAGCTGGCGAAGCGCATGATTTGCCACAAGAATCCTCCCCCTCTCGTCCACGACCAAAACACCCTCCGCCATCCCCTTAAAGATGGTTTGAAGGTAATCCCTCTCGGTAGAGACTTCGTCGAGTTTGTTTTTGAATCGAGCCGCGATCTCGTCAAAGGCCTTTGACAGCCGATCCAGCTCGTCCCCACGAAAGGAAGCAATCTCCGGCCTGATGGTATCGGAAACAGATTGAATCATCCTCTGAGTTAAGTCGTAAATTGGCTGGCTGAGATATCTGGCCATCAAGTAGGCGGAGGGCACCACGACCAGAAGGCCAATCAAAGACGAGAGAAGGAGGGATTGTTTGAGAACAGCGTGCGAATATCCCTGGATGATGAGGAATAGCAGCAGGAGAGAGAAGATCAGGACCATCCATTTCCAATGGTATCGGAGTCTCATTCCTCTTCCTCTCGGAACCGATATCCCATCCCCCGAATGGTCTCGATGAGGTCACCTGAAGGGCCCATTTTCTCTCTTAAGCGGCGGATATGCGTATCCACTGTCCGGGCATACCCTTCATAAGTATACCCCCAGACTTTATCAAGAAGGTGCTCGCGGGTCTGGACGCGTCCCCTTCTGGTGGCGAGCTCTAAAAGAAGTTTGAACTCTGTGGAGGTGAGTGAAACGGGATTTTTCTTGATAAAAACTTGATGCTTTTCCACGTCAATGAAAAGGTGCCCGATTTGAATCTTTTTTTCGCCCTCCTCGGGAAGCTCCTTCCTCCGAAGGATGGCCTTCACCCTTAAAACCAACTCCCTTGGGCTAAAGGGCTTGGTCACGTAGTCATCCGCACCCAACTCAAACCCGACCACCCGGTCCATCTCATCTGCCTTGGCGGTCAGCATGAGGACCGGGATGGATTGTGTGAGCGGATTGGCCTTGAGCGTCCTGCAGACATCTTTCCCATCCATTTGAGGGAGCATTAGGTCCAGGATGATGAGACTCGGTCGCTGTTTCTTCGCCTGTTCCAGCCCCGAAGCCCCATCCAATGCCGCGAGAACCGAAAAACCGGATTGCTTCAGATGGTAGGCGATCAAATCAACAATGTCCTTCTCATCTTCAATGATCAGGATAGATTTCGTCTTGATATCACCTCTCTGTCTCCTTTTTACAATAGGGAGAGGATGGCGTCAATGGGCATTGGAATCTTGTGCACTCCCGAGGTTTCATGTTTTGTGGACAAAGAAAGTTTTTAGAAAGTTGGTTGACACAGAGGGGCGAGTTTTCGAACCTTTAGAATGCGGTCATAAATGAATTGCATGGGGAACTCAAGTCCTGTCAACTATCAAGTTGAGGATAGGTTTAAGCCCCCTTCGCGGGCCCATTTAGAGGAAGCCGCTCTAAAGCTTCTCGAACTTGCCCCTCTGTGTCTGAGCCTATTGAGGAAGGATGTGTTTTATTATTGCCCGACCGGGGTAGGTCCCTGAGGAGGCTTTATTAGCCCAACCTTTTTCGGGTTTGACTGCACAGATTTCAAGGATAAAGAGAGGTTCAAGACCTTGCGGAGGTTCAACCCTGCTTGCCCTCGACGCGGGCCTTCTGAAACTTTGGAGGGGGACCTGGGCAAAGAAAAAAAACTGGGCGTGGGGAAGGTGTGAGAATGGGGCAAGGGTTCACAAAAACTCAGACCAATCCCTTCCCATCCCGTATTTTTCCAAGAATTCCTTGATGACTTGTTCTGCCACGACGAATCGCTGCACCTGATTCGTCCCCTCGTAAATCTGAGTGATTTTCGCGTCCCTCATCGTCCTCACGTCTGATCCGGCCAGCGGCTCTGTCAGGCAAAAGGCCATGATGAGGCGGTCCTTCGGAATTTTGGAACAACATTCTTTTTTCTGAGGATCCGTTCCGAAGAGGAGGAGAGGAAGTGTCCCGACACTTTGGACGATCACCAGAAGGGCCATGGAGACCGAGACCTTGACGATCTCCTCCGAGATGATGCAGAAACTGGTGATGTCTTTTCCCATGCCACCCAAATGTTTTGGGATTAAGATTTGGAGATATCCCTCTTTGAAAAACCGATTGGCCATGTCCACTGGAAACTCGTCACTTTCCTCAATCTCCTTGGCACGGGGTTTCACCACTTTTTCGGCAACTTCTCTTACTTCTCTCAGAAGGGGTTCATATTCCTCTGTGAACTCAAACATTCAGAACCTCCTCGCGGCGCGATCCGCCGAGCGCCGCCTGCCCTGTACCATGTCAAGTTCAGGGCCTGCCAGTAGGCGGGCTAAGGGCTTAGCGTTTTTCAAATTTTAGCACAGGGAAAACTAAAATGGCAAAGGACTGAACTTTGAATAAAATTCCTTTGAATAAAATTCCTTGATTTGCGGTTATTTTTCTGTTAATCAATCAACGAACATTAAACAGGAGGAACCGTTTGAAGACGATCATGAGGTGTTTTTTTATTTTTGGGATGGTCCTGTTCTTGATTTCTTGCGCAGGCGGAAGCAAGACCCAGAAACCAGATAAAGCGGCTACGATCGAGGAACATTTTCAAATGGCTTATAGCGCGGCTGAAAGAGGAAATTTGAATGAAGCGGTCGCGGAATATAAACGGGTCATAGAATTGGATTCGAAGAATGCAAGAGCTCACCTCAATCTTGGCATTGTCTATGGGAGACAGGAGAAGTGGAAAAAAGAGATTTCAGAATATGAGAAAGCAATCCGCATCGAACCCAATTTCGCAGAGGCCCATTTTAATCTCGGGGTAGCCTATCAGGGGATGGGGAATGTCAAGGAAGCGATGATTAAATATCAAAAGACGCTTCAAATCAACCCCAATTATGTCGAAGCCCATACGAATCTGGGGACGCTTTACTTCCGGAAGGGGATGTTGGATGAGGCCTTTGTTGAGTATCAAAAGACAGTCGAGCTGAAGCCAGATTATGCGAAGGGTTATTATAATATCGGGAGTGTCTACCGGGAAAAGAAAAAATTAGAAGAAGCCATCACTGCCTTCCAGAAGGCATTGGAGATTAATCCTAAATTCGCAGAGGCTCACTACAGCCTGGCTGTCTGCTATTACGAGAGGCAGGAATACGAGTTAGCCATTAAACATTGCGACCAGGCCAGCAAATTGGGAATTCTCGTAGATCCTAAATTTTTGGAGCGACTCAAACCCTACCGATAGACCCTTTGATTGGATTCGTACCGTCAGCAGCTACGATTCCCTTGTGAAAAAGTTTCTTCTTGACAAGTTAGTTCACCCAGGGTTAACATAGTTAACCATATGGAAGAGGTGAGACTCGGCGGGAAGATTCGCCAAATCCGGCTTCAGCACAAACTCACTCTTGCCGAAACCGCCCAAAGGACAGGGTTCACTAAAAGTTACCTTTCCATGGTCGAGTCAGGGAAGAAATCCCCTCCGATTGCTACCCTGAGCAAAATCGCTAAAGCCTTAGATGTGGATATCCCGGCATTTTTTGAACAGAGAAAACCGGAAGAACAAATCATCCTCGTACGGAAGGGGGAAGGAAAAGCAGTGGTTCGGGATGGAAATATTTTTGGATACCGATATGAATCCATTGCCCCCACGAAGAGACATAAGAAGATGGAACCCTTCATCGTCACCCATCTCTTCCAAACTAAGAAACTCGGGCGGTTCGACCACGAAGGAGAAGAGCTTTTTTATGTTTTAGAGGGGAAGATTAAGTTCTTATATGGCGATAAAGAGTATCTATTGAAAGAGGGAGATTGCCTTTACTTCGATTCCAGCATTCCCCATCGGGGTGAAGGGGTCGGGAAGAGATTAGCAAGGATATTGGTCGTCATATGTCCCGCCTCGTGAAAAAGCGAGGAAAGAGCTCAAAGAAGAAAAGGAACAAGTTGAAGAATCATACCGGACCGATGGAGTTAATCTATGAGACTTTATGAGTATGAAGCAAAAGAAGTTTTTCAAAAATGTGGACTTGCCATTCCAAGGGGCCAAATTGTTGCATCCGCAGAAGAGGCTCGCCGTTTCGCCTCCGAAATCGGCGGACCGGTTGTTATCAAACCTCAGGTGTCCGCAAAAAAGAGGGGAAAAGCGGGTGCCATTCGATTTGCATCTGATCCAGAAGAGGCTTTCCGTCAATCTCAATCTATTTTGGGAACGATGCTTAACGATGAAAAAGTAGCCACTCTTCTGGTCGAAGAGAAAATCGAGATCGACAAAGAGTTTTATATTGGAATGACCATTGATTACAGTTCATTGAAACCCGTAGCAATCGCGAGCCCTCTGGGAGGGGTGGATATAGAAGAGGTCGCTCAAGAAAAACCTGCGATAGTGAAGAAGGTCCTTTTTTCTATTTCAAGAGGTCCTACTGAAAAAGACTACGAGGAGCTAGTATCGATCTTTAAACCGACCGAGCAGGCGTTGATGAAGGAGGTCACAAAGAAGCTCTATCAAATCTTTCAGAAATACGATGCAGAGATGGTTGAGATCAATCCACTGGCGCTCACGAAACATGGGAAATCAATGGCATTGGATGCTTTTCTGAATGTGGACGACGATTCGCTATTTAGACATTCTGATCTCGTAAAGCCGAGAGGAATGACTCGAGAACAGTTTGATTTCGAGCAATCGCTCAAGGAGAAGAAATGGAAGTACATTGAGATGGATCCGGATGGAGAGATTGGCATCCTGTCGAGCGGGGCAGGCATCACGATGGCCATCTTGGATTTGATCAAAATGCACGGAGGCCGGCCTGCCAACTTTTTAGATACCGCCCAAATGAATGCCGAGGGGATCTACAGCGCATTCTCCCTTTTTGCCGATAATAAGAAGCTGAAGGTCTTACTCGTCAATATCTTCGCTGGCCTGAACCGGTGCGATGATTTGGCGATGGGGATCAAGAAATATCTGCAGCAACACCCATTGAGGATGCCATTGGTCGTCAGGATGATCGGATACCGGGAGGATGAGGGGAAGGGTATTCTCAAAGAGATCGATGTGGAGACGATTCGTTCCTTAGAAGATTCAGTGGAGAAAGTTATTCAGATAGCACAGGGGGCGACATGAGTATCATTGCGAAGAGATCATCATACGTTTTGATCCAGGGGATTACCGGTGCTGCGGCTCGCCTTCACACAAAGAATATGTTGGATTACGGGACAAAAATTATCGGTGGCACAAGACCGGGTGGAGGGGGAGGGGAGGTTCATGGCGTACCCGTTTATGATTCCGTCGAGCAAGCGGTTGAAAAACATCCGCATGTTAATACGACCATCCTGTTTGTCCCTCCGAAGGGGACCAGGGAGGCAGCCTTAGAAGCACTGAGCGCAGGGATTAAAACGGTTGTCATGGTAGCAGAGCATGTTCCCCTACACGATAATTTGGAGGTTCTCGAAGAAGGAGAGAAAAAAGGGGCTGTTGTTATTGGACCCAACACACCTGGACTGATTTCACCCGCAGAACAGACGAAGTTGGGATTTGTTCCTTCTCAGTATTTCATCCCGGGTCCAGTTGGTGTTGCCTCTCGAAGTGGCACATTGACTTACGAGATTGTTTCCAGGCTTACGCTCAATGGCATTGGCCAAACCACATGCATCGGAGTCGGAGGAGACCCGATTGTGGGCACTCCCTTTCCGAAGATTCTCCAATTTTTTGAAGAAGATCCTGAGACCAACGCCGTCTTGCTGATCGGAGAGATCGGCGGCACGAAAGAGGAAGAAGCGGCAGAGATGATAAGAGATCGGAAAATCACCAAACCGGTTTTTGTTTATCTTGTCGGGAGGACGGCGCCTGAAGGAAAACGGGTCGGGCACGCGGGGGCCCTTATCGAAGGGAACCGGGGAACGATTGAGAGCAAATTGGCAAGTTTTAGAGAAGCAGGCGTACCGGTAGCTGATACTCCAGGAGATGTCATACGGATTGCTAAAGAAGTATTAAAGAGTTGAGCGAAGGAGGGTATCGAATATTTGACGAGACTGAAAGCATGATTCCCTCTGAGAAGATTTGAAATCCTTTTGGCCGGCGAGGTCGAAAGGGCAATTCAGGTCTAAAACCATAGGAGGTGTACTATGAGAGGAGCACGTCTTTTTGGCATCGGGGTCATCGTATTCAGTTTGGCCATTTCTCTTGCCGGGGTGAGCCACGCCCAGAAAAAATTTCCTGTCAAACCGATCAACGTCATCATTCCCTTCCAACCGGGCGATACCGATAACAATCTGCGGCCTTTTACCGACAAGATGGCCAGGTACCTGGGACAGCCGTTAAATTTCGTCTATAAACCCGGAGCATCAGGGTCAGTGGGTGCCCAATTCGTAAGAACTTCCGAGCCAGATGGGTATACCTTGGTCGGCACTCAACAATCCTCCATTGTTCTGGTACCCCTGACCACACAGGGAGTGGTCTATACGTGGAACGATTTTGCCCCGGTCTGCGGGCTGGCGGGAGGGTACAACGCCATCGCCGTGCAATCAAAATCCCGCTGGAAGAATATCCGTGAGCTGCTGGAAGAAGCAAAACAAAACCCGGGCAAGATCTCTTATAGTTCAGGGTCCGGGGCCCTTGGAATTACCACACTGATTGCGGAAGCCTTTTTTAAGGAAGCAGGGGTCAAGCTGAATCTCATCCCGGCACAGGGGAGCGGTCCGGCGGTCATGGCGATTCTCGGGGGGCATACGGATGCAGTTTCCTCCCAAATCACCCCTGCTTTTCCCCATATCCAGGCCGGAACTCTCCGAGCCCTGGTGGTATCCACTGAAAAGCGGGTGCCCTCCATGCCAGATGTGCCGACGTGCAAAGAGCTGGGCTATGATGTCGTCGTCCCTTCGCTTTACGGTCTTCTGGCGCCCCAAGGGACGCCAAAAGAAGTGGTCGGGGCGATTGCTCTTGCGGCGAAGAAGGCGGCCGAGGAAGACAGAGCAGCCATTGACGCTTCGTTAAGCAAATCAGGCATGACAATTAATTACAGAGGGCCGGAACAGTGGGGCGAATTCCTGAAATCACAGAGCGAATATTGGAAGAAAACGGTAAAGGCCCTGGATCTGAAACCTTAGCTCTTAGGCCCGCGCCGAACGGACCTATTCAACCTCCGGCAAGCGGAGTCGGTGGTCAGAGGGTGGGAATATTCGAGGCGGAGAAAATGTCTCCCCCCCTTCCTGTTTGCGGAGCATCATGACTTCGTTTTTCCGGAAACCTCACGATTGATTTGCCTGGAGAAGAAAATGGAAAGAGAAAAATGGAGCAGTCTGTTTTGGTTAGGCGTGGGTATTTTTATCTGTATCGGCTCGCTCAGGCTCTCGTTGGGACAGTTCCGCAATCCGGGTCCGGGCTTTCTTTCCTTTTTCGCCGGTCTCGTCATAACCGGCTTGGCGCTCGTCGTCCATCTCCAGTCTCGGAAAAGGCGTCCGGGAACTGCAAAGGAAAAGTCTGAGCCGATCTGGAGCGACCCGAAGAAGGGGATGAAAATTGTCATGACCGTTTTCGCTCTTCTGGTGTACGCGGTGGTGATGAACTATTTGGGATTTCTTATCAGCACATTTCTTTTCCTCGGATTCATATTAAAGACGATCGAACCCCAGCGGTGGTCCGTCACGCTGATCGGTTCTCTCATCGCCTCAGCGGCATTCTACGTCATTTTTGAAATCGGATTGCAGTCCCAGTTGCCCAAAGGATTAATCCAAATTTTTTAAAGGGGCGTGCGATGCTTGGATTTACGGATCTGTTGTATGGGTTCTCGGTTATCCTGACCCTTCCGAACCTCTTCTATTGTTTTGCGGGATGCGTGATCGGAACGCTCGTAGGGGTCTTACCCGGATTGGGTCCTGTAGCGGCCATGTCATTGCTCTTCCCTGTAACACTCCATATTCCCCCAGTTTCCGCCCTGATCATGATGGCTGGAATTTATTACGGCGCTATGTACGGCGGCTCGACCACTTCGATCTTGGTGAATATTCCGGGTGAAGCCGCATCGGTCGTTACCTGCCTGGATGGTTATCAGATGGCGCGGCAGGGGAGGGCGGGTGTGGCTCTGGGAATGAGCGCTCTGGGATCATTTATCGGCGGAACCCTGAGCATCGTCGGCTTGCAGATGATCGCGCCGCCTTTGGCCCAAGTTGCCCTGGCCTTCGGGTTTCCGGAATATTTCTCTTTGATCTGCTGCGGGTTGGTGGTGTTGACCTTCATGGCCAGGGGATCCATGGCCAAGGCCTTGATGATGGCCGCTTTCGGAATCTTTTTGGGCACGGTCGGAACCGACCTGTTCACAGGAGTCCAGAAATTCACGTTCGGGATCAAGATCCTGTATGACGGGCTCGGCATCGTCCCAGTCATCATGGGTCTTTTCGGAATATCGGAGGTTCTCGTCAATATTGAAGAAGGGGTAACCAGACAAATTTTTAATACCAAGATTAAGAACCTTTTTCCCAATTTGAGAGACTGGGCGGATTCGGCTGGGCCCATCGCCCGAGGCACGGGAATCGGTTTTTTCCTGGGGATACTGCCAGGCGCAGGGCCTGTCATTTCCTCGTTCACGTCTTATGCTGTGGAAAAGAAAGTCTCTAAATATCCGGAGAAATTCGGAACGGGGGCCATTCAGGGGGTCGCCGGACCGGAAACGGCCAACAATGCCGCTGTCGGAGGAGCATTCGTCCCACTGCTGACCTTGGGGATTCCGCCCACGCCGAGCATGGCATTACTTCTGGGATGTCTTCTTTCCTATGGGGTACAGGTCGGGCCGCTGTTGATCAAAAACACACCTGACATTTTTTGGGGAATCGTTTCAAGCATGTATATCGGAAATATCATGCTGCTGATCCTAAATCTTCCCCTCATCGGCCTTTGGGTGAAGATATTGAAGGTTCCCTATGCGATCCTCTCTCCGTTGATCTTACTCTTTTGTGTGGTAGGCGTTTACAGCATCAATACGACAACGGACGAAGTCATCCTGATGGTAATCTTTGGGGTGATCGGATACTTAATGAAGAAGTTTGCCTATGAAGCGGCCCCCATGGTGATGGCTATGATTCTCAGTCCTTTGATGGAGAATAATCTCCGTCAATCTCTGGCCCTCTCTCATGGGAGCTTTATGATCTTCTTCACGAGGCCCATTTCCGCCGTCCTGATGATTACAGCCATCGCACTATTGGTCCTTCCCTACCTTCCCTGGCTCAAACGGAAAAAATGGGAAGGGCTGGAAGCTGCGGAATAAGCGCCGGGAATCGGCTTTCCGTCGTTCTTTTCGGAAGATCAACTCGAAAGAAAAGGAGCAGATATGCATCTCCCCGATTCTGTTACAATCGTTGAAGTGGGCCCTCGCGATGGACTTCAAAACGAGGCTCACTTTGTCCCAACGGAGCAAAAGATTGACTTGATTCATCGCCTTTCCGAGACCGGGCTAAAACGCATCGAAATCACCTCCTTTGTTCATCCCAAGGCGATCCCTCAACTTCAGGACTCCGAGGAGATTGTAAAAAGAATTGAACGCAAGCCCGGCATTATTTACTCCACGCTTGTTCCAAATGAAAAGGGGTTGGAAAGAGCCTTGGCTGCGGGAGTTGAAGAGATTGCCCTCTTTGTTTCTGCCTCGGAGACCCACAATCAAAAGAATGTGAAGATGTCTATCAGCGAGTCCCTCAAAGGATTTCGAAATATCGCTCAAAAGGCGCTCGCGAACCGAATCCGGATGAGGGGATATGTTGTGACGGGCTTTGGTTGTCCTTATGAGGGAAGGATCTCTCCGGAGAGAGTAGAATTCATCGTGGAGGAATATAAAAACTTAGGTGTTCATGAAATCGCGTTAGGAGATACGACGGGTATGGCCAATCCCGTTCAGGTGGGTCGAATGGTAAACAGATTAAGTCCCCAACTAGGAGAGACAAGTCTCGCCCTTCATTTTCACGATACCCGGGGTGCCGCTTTGGCGAATGTTTTAGCCGCTCTTCAAGAGGGAGTGACAGTTTTCGATGGGTCGATTGGGGGATTGGGCGGGTGTCCTTATGCGCCAGGCGCCTCGGGTAATGTCGCAACTGAAGATCTCGTCAACATGTTGCAGGAGATGGGAGTCGACACAGGGGTTGATCTCCAAAAATTGATTGATTGTGCAAGACTCGCGAGACAGATTGTCCAGAAAGACCTGCCGAGCCATCTGATCCATGCAGGAATGGTCTGCTGGGAGGGTGTTTAGTCTATTTCTTTCTGTTGACCATCTCGTGGGTCCTTCAAATGCCTCTGATTTAAAAAATCCTTTACAAGATCCCGACCGCCGACTATCATGTAAGCGTACAAGAGAGGCGGGTTTCTTTTTCCGCAGGAGATGAACGAAAGGGGAGGGGAAATGGAGACGAGAGAGGCGATTTTGGATTTCCAATATTCAGAGAAAATGAAGTCTGGATTGATCATCGCGACGAATCTTCTCGATCAGTTGAGTTCGTTACAAAATGTTGATGAATTTTCCGGAGGTAAAAAGGTCCTGGTCTGGTACCTGGAGGGATTGCTCCGTGAGATCCGAATTGCGGAGAACGTGGTGGGATTGGGCCATTATGCCGATTTGGAAAGAAAAATCATGGAAGTCATCGGAAGAATTCACATGTCTCAATTTCAAGAGGCTCAAGGATCTTTTTCCGAAGCCATCTCTCTGGCCACGACGTCTTGTCAGAGGGCCATGAGTCTTTTGGTGGAGAAGAAGCTGGTGTAATAGACAGAATGAAGCAAGGAGGTTGATTTTATGATCAAGACACCGAGTGCGAGCTACAGCATCCAGATTCGCCTGGAGATCTTCACCAAGCCCGGAATGCTCGGAAGAGTCACCTCTGCCATTGGCAAAGCGGGAGGAGATATCGGGGCGATTGATATCGTTGGATTTAAGAAAAACACCACGATTCGGGATATCATCGTGAGCGTGGCGGATATCCCGATGGGCCAGAAGGTGGTCGAACGGCTGAAGCAGGTGAAAGGGGTGAATGTCCTCAATGTCACGGATCGAACCTACATGATCCATCAGGGGGGTAAGATTGAAATAAGAAACAAAATTCCCCTGACCACGCGTGAGGATCTTTCCATGGCCTACACGCCCGGGGTGGCAAGGGTCTGCATGACGATCCATGAGGATCGGAAGAAGGTTTACGATCTGACCATCAAAAAGAATACCATAGCGATTGTCACAGACGGAACGGCTGTGCTGGGTCTTGGGGATATCGGGCCGGAGGCGGCGATGCCGGTGATGGAAGGGAAAGCGATGCTCTTCAAAGAGTTTGGGGGGGTGGATGCTTTTCCCATTTGTTTGAAAACGAAAGATCCAAAACAAATTGTCACAGTGATTGAATCGATATCTCCCGGGTTTGGTGGAGTAAATCTGGAGGATATTTCTGCTCCCCGTTGTTTTGAGATCGAAAGACGATTGAGAAACGAACTGGACATTCCTGTCTTTCATGATGATCAACATGGAACAGCCGTAGTGATATTGGCAGGATTGATCAATGCCTTGAAGGTTGTTAACAAGAGATTGGAAAATGTCCGAGTGGTCTTCAGCGGTCTGGGCGCCGCCGGAATTGCTTCCATCCGACTTCTCGTTTCTGCAGGAGCGAAGCAAATAATCGGATGCGACCGAAGCGGTATTCTTTATAAAGGTCGGAAGGAAAACATGAACCCAATCAAGACACTCATCGCAGAGAATACAAACCCCGACAGGATTCGTGGGCCCATATCAAAGGCCCTAAAGGGTGCCGACCTTTTTATTGGTCTTTCTCAACCTGGCGTGATTCATTTGAGCGATGTCAAGAAGATGGCAAAGAACCCGATTATCTTCGCCATGGCCAACCCCGATCCTGAAATCATGCCTGAGGAAGTGGGCCGATCGGCGAGGATTATTGCCACGGGCCGCTCGGATTATCCCAATCAGATCAATAATGTCCTCTGTTTCCCTGGACTTTTTCGGGGAGTTTTGGACTGCCAAGCAAGAGAAATCAATGATCAGATGCTTTTCGCTGCCGCCAATGCAATTGCCCACATCGTTTCAGACGAGGAATTGAGTGAGGATTATATCATTCCAAGCGTCTTAAACCGTAAGGTCCCTGAACTGGTATCGATCAACGTAAGGGAGGCAGCCATTCAAACAGGGGTGGCAAGATTGGAGCTTCACCATACCTCGTCGTTTTACCAGATGCGGGAGCGATAGCGGTTGTGAAGCAACCCGAAAGCAAGCACTGCGGTAATCAGAGGACCAGACAATGGTCTGGTAGTCAGATAGTCCCTACCTCAGGCAAGTAGGAAACACTATGAGACTACGCGACTATCTCTTTATTCTTGGGGAGGATCACCGTAAAGGTGCTTCCCGTGCCCAGCTCGCTTTCGATCCGGATCTCTCCCTGATGAAGTTTAACAATTTCCTGAACGAGGGAGAGCCCGATTCCCAACCCTTTGGTATTTCCAAAGGGTTTTGATTTTTCTTTGAAATGACGCGTGAACACTTCTTTCAGAGATTGGTGGGAGATCCCAGTCCCTGTGTCAGTAATGAGGACGAAGACAGATTGAGGATCTTGATCGAGGCTCACGCAGAT
>Ga0335070_10002349_pt1 | contig 22050 bp, 16 predicted proteins | sample Lox_Sample_13_FD_206722 | JGI IMG/M metagenome (GOLD analysis project Ga0335070, IMG submission 206722) | Soil microbial communities from Loxahatchee National Wildlife Refuge, Florida, United States - Lox_Sample_1.3 | ecosystem: Environmental > Terrestrial > Soil > Wetlands | place: USA...
GTCGGAGACTGCAGCCGGCACCGGGCGCACATCGGGCTTTCTGGTCGCCGCAGCGCCGAGTTGAACCGCCTGATCGAGATTCAACCGAAGTGTCCCCGCGTACTCGATCTCGTAGGGAGTGCGGCTCGACACGCTGAGCTTCGCGACCGGCAGCACCGCCAGCCAGCCGACAGTGTCGATGCGATGCTGCGAGTACAGCTTGTAGTCCCCGGGCGGAAGGAGCGCCTTGAAGGTGCCGTCCATCTCGATCGCTGCCGCGCGCACGCCCCTTCTGGCGTGTTCGAAGTCATCCGGCACGAAGCACAGCGCGTGATCTGCCGTGGAGCGGTAAGGTGTTTGATCGACTCCCGATCGCACCAGGACGAGCCGCCCCGCGACGGCAGTCTCCGTGCGAGTCGTTCTGACCGGCTCGCCGGCCCTAGGCGCAGGCGGCACCGTCGCGCAACCAGATAGCGCGACGACCAGCACCCCGGCCACAGCTCGTCGAAACTCCAGAGCTGATCCGAACCGCTTGCGCCGCGCAGTTGACACCGCGCCTCCCCGAGGATGACTGAACGAGGCAATTCGGCCATGGCCGCGCCCGGAGCAGGTTGAGGCAGGTCAAGCCGACCCCGGATAGGAGATCTAACCTTATCACGCGTCCCCGCCGAGCCCACTGCAGCGTGGCAGCGTGTTGAATTGGCCTGCGGGCGCGGGAAAACCGGTCGGGAGCGGCCGAAGACCGTGCTCAGGGTAGCCCAGGCTGTGGCGTGCGATGCCCAAGGGATGCACATCCCGAGTTTCGACCAAAGTGGCACAGCATGTCCGTCGAGCCTGCAGGAGCAGGCTCAGCAAGCGCAGCGGCAAGAGGTAGACCGCGCCACCAGCTTACGCGCTGGTTGAAGACGAACTAGGGCTCGGTCAGCGGCGCTGGGGCCTCACTCCAGTGGCCGGGAACTCGCGCCAGGCCCCACAGTGGCGGGCCACGTGCCGGCGTAAACGCGGCCAGCCAGCATGTGCGATGCCTGGTCTGTCGGCGGAGCGCGGGTCGCCATTGCGGCAGCAGGCGATGGTCACGTGCCCATGGCCCGCCGAGTACATCTGGAAGATCCTGCGAATCGTGTCGGCCTGCGCGGGGTTAATCTTCTGGTCGGTGTGCAGCTTTTTGTCACCCTGGAACCCCCGCACATTGTCGTAGCCGAACACCGCGCTGCTCGAATTGTGGCCCTTCTCTCGCGACGGACAGGCGCGGGTGGACGTAGGCGGGCCGCGGCCCGTGCGGCCCACATATTCTGTCTCATCGTCGCGTGCGGGGAGTTGAGCACCTGGAGCATGAACTAAAGGGGCCTGACCCGCTCCCCCGCCCGCACGAGGCGCCTGTATTCGTCCAGCATCCTGCTCGACACCCTGTTCGTGGAGCCTGAGAAGGACACCTCGAACAAGACCTAATATATGGATTGCTAACGATATTAGTGAGTCTATTGCCGTGTCCTCGAGGGGACGCCACCGTACGACTAACGCCCTCGGCACGCCGGCGGTCGCAAGGTAACCGCGCGATTTGGTAGTGCCTGCGACTGATGCCACGGCCATGTCCCAGGCCTGGGACTAGATCGTCCGATATACACCCGTTGCGCGATCGACTGCGCTAGACTGCGTAGCTGAAGCACGGGCTAGGGGAACGATTCAAGCCCAGGGGGGATCTCGGGGATAGCCTCGACGCAGGACGACAACGCGATGTCCGCGCCATGACGGCGCGATGGATCGCCCGAGCCCGGCGACCGACGCATCGTCCTCATCAGATCAGCAATATGCGCCAGGCCATCCCGCCCGACAACATCGCAAGAGGAGATCAGCATGGCATCGACGCAGAAACGCAGAGCGGTTAGCGGCAGCGCGAAGACGGCACTTCCCGGTGCAAAGGTGGTGGGTAGTGCGGACCCGCAGGAGCGCATCGAGGTTACGGTCATGGTCCGGCCGCGTCCCTCGAGCGGGAGCCGCGAGGCCCACGGCCAGCACGCGATGGAACTGGGTGCGCGACTCCCCGAGCAGCGTACTTACCTCAGTCGCGAGGAGTTCGCGGCTCAGCGCGGTGCCGATCCGGAGGACCTGGCCAAGATCGACGCGTTCGCCCACGCGCACAATCTCACGGTCGTGCACACCAGCATCCCGCAGCGCTCGGTGCGGCTGGCGGGGACGGTTGCCGACTTGAGCGCCGCTTTCGGGTCGACTCTGAAGCAGTACAAGCTCGGCAAGCGCGTGTTCAGGGGACGCACCGGCAGCGTGTCGGTGCCGGCCGAGATCGCCGACATCGTAGTCGGCGTGTTCGGCCTCGACAACCGCCCTGCTGCCCGGCCGCATGTCCGATTCCTCGACGCGATGCGCAAGGGCGCACGGACAGGGGCGGCGCGCAAGGCCGGCGCGGGCAAGAAAGGCAAGGCGAGCGCGAAGGGGGCCTCGCCCAGGAACGCTCCTGACGGAAGCTTTACGCCGCCGCAGGTCGCGAGGCTGTACAACTTCCCAGCCGGGTTCGATGGGACGGGGCAGTGCATTGCGCTCATCGAGCTGAACGATTTCGACTCGAAGGGGCGCATCACCGGCACCGGGTTCAGTGCGACGGACCTTGCCGCCTACTTCAAGAAGCTCAAGATCAAGGCGCCGAAAGTGACCGCGGTGGGCGTCGACGGGGGCGCCAACAAGCCTGGGCCAGACCCCAATGCGGACGGCGAGGTGATGCTCGACATCGAAGTCGCAGGCGCGGTCGCCCCAGGAGCAAACATCGCCGTCTACTTCGCGCCAAACACGGACCAGGGGTTCATCGATGCGGTGGCCGCCGCGCTGCATGACACCGTACGCAAGCCATCCGTCATCTCCATCAGCTGGGGCGGACCCGAGGACACGTGGACACAGCAGTCCTTGAATGCCTTCAATCAGGTGCTGCAGGACGCCGCGACGCTCGGCGTGACAGTGTGCGTGGCCGCGGGCGACGATGGTTCCTCGGATCTGCCGTTGACCGACGGGCAGGGCCTCCCCATCCGCGACAAGAAACCTCATACCGACTTCCCGTCCGCCAGTCCGTTCGCGCTCGCCTGCGGCGGCACCAAGCTCATCGGCTCGACGGCAATCCAGAGCGAAGTGGTCTGGAACGAAGGCGATCAGGGCGGGGCCGGCGGGGGCGGGGTAAGCAACTTCTTCGCGCTGCCGACCTATCAGGCGCATGCCCACGTGCCCAAATCCCCGAAGGGCAAGAGCGGCCGCGGCGTTCCCGACGTGGCCGGCGACGCCGACCCAGCAACCGGCTATCAAGTCCGAGTGCACGGACACCAAACGGTCATCGGCGGCACCAGCGCAGTGGCGCCACTGTGGGCCGGGCTACTGGCACTGGTCAACCAGCGACTCACGAAGGCTGGCAAGCCTTCCGCTGGCTTTGTCAACCCGCTGCTGTATACCAATGCGACGGCGTTCCACGATATCGTCAAGGGGAACAACGACATCGATGGGACGCTGCGCAAGTACAGCGCGCGCGCCGGCTGGGATCCATGCACCGGGTTAGGTACACCCGACGGGACCAAGTTGATGCATGCGCTAGGCGGCTGAGGGAACGCCAGCGAAGGAGCAACGCGGCCATTCGATTCCCGCGGCGTGAGCGCCGCGGCGATCTCATGCGGCAACTCCTCGCCGATGTTGCCGCGTTGCTCGCGCCGTCGATCACGCCGCAACGGTCGATAGAGGCGCAGAAGCGTTCCTCGCGGTCATCGCTCCGCCGGCGACTGCGACAGCTAGCCGGGGCTGGGGACAGGGACGTGCTACACTCAACTGCTTAGGCTGTCCCGTCGCGAGGCGTTGAGGTTCACGTCCTTGACTGTCGCTTTCGGGAAGATGCCAACCAGCCAGGGCGCAAGACACCCTGGGCACGCCAACCGATTCAAGCGCCCGGCTCCGGCCGGGCTGATACGGAGGAATGACAGCAATGGAACGCACTACCGGAGCCGGCGACAAGCGCACCCGCCGCGGCAAGATCTTTCGCGGCAGCTACGGCAAGACGCGCCCGCACCGCGTGAAAAAATCCGCCGCGCCGAAGGGCAAGCCCGCACGTTGAGGGCAGTAACAGGCGCGCCGTCGGACGCGGCCGAAAGGCCGCGTTTTCATTTGTGCGGCCGCTGCCGCATCGGGGCCAAGTCGGGGAGATCAGGATGAGCACGCTGCGTTTCGATCGCTACCCGCGTTACGCCGAGCTCAGCGAAGCGCTGGAGAGCATGGTCCGGGCGCACCCGGATCTGCTGCGCGTGACGAGCATCGGCAAGAGCCACGAAGGCAGGCCGATCTTGCTGGCCACGGTCACCCGTTTCTCCACCGGCGATGACGCCGACAAGCCGGCGCTGTGGATCGACGGCAACATCCACGCGACGGAGGTCGCAGGGTCGGCAGCGTGCCTGTACTTCATCGACGCCCTGCTGCGCGGTTACGGCAGCGACCCGGAGATCGCTCGCTGCCTGGATACCCGCGTGTTTTATGTCTGCCCGCGACTCAATCCGGATGGGGCGGAATGGGCGCTGGCCGACGTGCCCAGGATCATCCGCTCGAGCACCCGGCCCTATCCTTACGACGAAGAGCCGATTGGCGGGCTGCGCCGCGAGGATATCGACGGGGACGGGCGCATCCTGACGATGCGGGTGCCCGATCCGAACGGAGCGTGGAAAGTCTCCGAGCGGGACTCGCGGTTGCTGGTTCGGCGTGATCCGGCGGAGAGCGGCGGTCGCTACTTCCGCCTGCTGCCAGAGGGCACTGTAGACGACTACGACGGCGTCACGCTCAAGCTCCAGCCGCGCAAGGAGCAGCTCGACCTGAATCGCAACTATCCCGCGGGCTGGCGGCAAGAGCATGAGCAGTACGGTGCAGGCCCGTTTCCGGCTTCCGAGCCGGAGGTGCGGGCCGCGGTCGAGTTCATCACCGGCCATCGCAATATCACCGGCGCGATCGCGTTCCACACCTATAGCGGTGTGCTGCTGCGACCCTATTCGCATATGGCCGACGACACGCTGCCGGCCGAGGACCTGTGGACCTACCAGAAGATCGGCTCACGCGGAACCGAAATCACCGGCTACCCCAACCTCTCTGTGTTCCACGACTTCCGTTATCACCCGAAGGAAGTCATCACCGGCTCTCTGGACGACTGGGCCTACGATCACCTCGGAATGTTCGCCTGGACGGTGGAGATCTGGAGCCCACAGCGGCAAGCGGGCATCACCGACTACAAGTTCATCGAGTGGTATCGCGAGCACCCGGTCGAGGATGACCTCAAGCTGCTCGAATGGAACGACCGGGTGCTCGGTGGCAAAGGTTTCGTGCCGTGGTACCCGTTCGATCATCCGCAGCTCGGCCGTATCGAGCTGGGCGGGTGGGACGTGCTCTACACGTGGAGCAATCCGCCGCACGGCCTGCTGGAAAAGGAAGTCGCGCTGTTCCCGCGCTGGCTGGTCTGGCACCTGTTGATCTCGCCGAAGCTGGAAGTGCTCGAAGCACAGGCGGCCCCTCTGGGCGCGAATACTTGGCGGGTGCGGCTGGTGGTGCACAACACCGGCTGGCTGCCAAGTTACGTCACGAAGCGTGCGGCGACGAACAAGCTGACCCGCGGGGTGATCGCAGAGATCGAGCTACCCTCGGGCGCCACACTGGAAACCGGCAAGCTGCGCGAGGAGTCAGGTCAGCTAGAAGGACGGGCCTACAAGCCCGCGACCCCGAGCAGCTGGGGTGGATGGGGCGGCGACACCACCGAGGACCGCGCGAAGTTCGAATGGGTGGTGCGGGCTGAGCCGGGCGCGGTGGTGCGGCTCAGCGCGTCGCACGAGCGGGCGGGGCGCGTGCGTACCACGCTGACGCTGTAGGCGGGAGGCGCGGGCCGATTGGCTCGCAGCTACGCAGCGAACTCGACGGCGTACCCCAGCGCGGTCAGGAACGTACGCAGGTAGTCCTCGGCCTGCTTGCGCGCCTTCTCGCGGATACCGTCTTCGTCCGCGGCCAGCTTGAGCTTGCCCAGCGCTTCCTGATGCACGCTGTTGCGCTCGGCGTCGGTGAGTTCCGGGCCCAGAAGGGTGCCGCAGGACATCAGCACCTCCAGTCGCTTCACCACCGGGTCGTCCACGACTACGTCGGGCAGCTTGAGTCTGACCTTGCGTGCATCGGGTCCGCCGGGAAGGTCGATCCGCATCTTCTCCAGATCCACGCTGGCCACGACCTTGCCCTCCAGCAAGTAGACCACGGTATTGCTGCCGAACGCCGTTTCCTTGTGTTTGCGCACGGTGTTGGTGCCGTGGTACTCCACCGTCTGCAGCTTGGCGACGAGCTTGATCTGCTGGATGACCGGGAAGCTCGCGGTCTGACTCTGCGTCTGGAACCAGCCGGCTCTGAGGGCGACCCACCCGATCGCCAGTATGACGATTGCAACCGCGGCGCCGACCACCAGCGAACTCAGGTACCGGAGCATAGGAGCCATACCTCACGTGGGAAGAGCGGGGTTAGGCCAAGCGAGCGGCGTGCCTGCCGCGCCCGGGGGCCGACCCAGAGGCCCCTCTCCCGCGCGGCGGGAGAGGGTAGGGTGAGGGAGAGCCGTCAGTCCTCGTGCACCGGCACCTTGTGCTGGGCCACAAGCTGCTGCTGCACGTTGGGCGGAACCTGCTCGTAATGGCTGAACTCCACGCTGTACGAGCCGCGCCCGCCGGTGATCGATTTCAGGCGTGAGCCGTAGCCATTCAGCTCCGACAAGGGCACCTGGCCGTTCACGCTGGTGAGCCCGCCTGCGACTGTGTTGGTGCCGCTGACCTGGCCGCGCTTCGAGGAGATGTCCCCGGTCACATCGCCGATCGCGTTCTCCGGGACGTTGACTTGGATGTTGACGATCGGCTCCAGCACGATCGGGCGCGCCTTGGCGATGGCATCGAGGAACGCCTTCCTGCCCGCCGCGGCGAACGCGACTTCCTTGGAGTCGACCGGGTGCGACTTGCCGTCGTACACGATGACGCGTACGTCCTGCAGCGGGTACCCGGCGACGGCGCCCGATTCGATGACCTGCAATACGCCCTTCTCCACCGCGGGGATGAACTGGTTGGGGATTGCCCCGCCCTTGACCTCATCCACGAACTGGAAGCCCTCGCCGCGCGGCAGCGGTTCGATGCGCAGGAACACCTCGCCGAACTGGCCGGCGCCGCCGGTCTGCTTCTTGTGTCGGCAGTGGCCTTCGGCGTTGGCGGTGATCGTCTCGCGGTAGGCGATGCGCGGCGGATGCGTCTTCACCTCCACCTTGTACTGCGTGCTCAGCCGCTCCAGCAGGATGCGCAGATGCAGCTCGCCCAGGCCGTTGACCACCGTCTCGTTGGTGGTGGCCACATGCTCGATCTTCAGGCAGGGATCTTCGGCCGCGAGCTTCTGCAGGATCTCCCACAGGCGCTGCTCGTCGCCGCGCTTGGCCGGCTCGATGGCCAAGCCGTAGATCGGCGTGGGAAACTCGACCGGCGTCAAGTGTATGTGGTCTTCGTCGTGCGAGTCGTGCAGCACGCTGTCGAACACCACTTCATCGACTTTGGCGACCGCGCCGATGTCGCCGGGCAGCAGGCGATCCACCGGTACGTGCTCCTTGCCGCGCAGCATGAGCAGCTGCCCCACCTTGAACGGCTTGCGCCCGTCCCCCACGAACAGCTGGCTGTCGCGGGTTACGGTGCCCTGGTGCACGCGGAACACGCCCAGCTTGCCGACGAACGGGTCGATGCTCACCTTGAACACGTGCGCCACCACGTGCTTGGCGGGGTCGGGCTCGGTGGCGAAGGGTTTGGCGTCCGCGCCTGCCCCCTTGAGGAACTGCGGCGGATTGCCCTCCGCCGGCGTGGGCAGCAAGTGCTCGAAGACGTCCAGCAGCTCCTTCACACCGGCGCCGGTGCGCGCGGAGACGAAGCAGATCGGCACCAGGTGCCCTTCGCGCAGCGCCTGCTCGAAGGGCTCGTGCAACTCCTGGGCGTCGATGTCGCCCTGCTCGAGGTAGCGCTCCATGAACGACTCGTTGACTTCCACGACCTGGTCGATCAGCGCCCGGTGGGCGTCGGTCACCGAGGAGAAATCCGCCTCCCCACCCGGATTGAAGAAGCAATCCACCACCTTGGAGCCGCTGGCGGCCGGCAAGTTGATCGGCAGACATTCCTTGCCGAACGCTTCCTGGATCTGCTCCAGCAGCCCGGGAAGGTCCACGTTCTCCGCGTCGATCTTGTTGATGACCAGCAGGCGGCACAGCCCTCGCGTCTGCGCCCAGCTCATCATGCGCGTGGTGGTCAGCTCGATGCCGGTGGCGGCGTTCACCACGATCACCGCGCTTTCCACCGCCTCCAGGCTGCTCATCGCCTGGCCGAGGAAATCCGGATAGCCCGGCGTGTCGATCAGGTGCACGCGCGTGCCACCATGGTTGAAATGCATCAGCGAAGCGTACAGCGAGTGCCCATGCTGCTTCTCCAGGGGATCGAAGTCGCTTTGCGTCGTGCCGCGTTCGAGACTGCCAGGGGCGGGAATCGCGCCGGCGGCATGCATGAGCGCCTCCGACAAGGATGTTTTCCCGCAGCCGGCGTGACCGACTAACGCCAGCGTGCGGATGGCCTCCGTGCTTGTCGCCACCATGTTCTCCTCCTCCTGCTTGCTGGAAGTTGAAATTTGAGCCGAGTATAGGAGCGCGCGCCCCCTGTCACAAGCGGGATCAGCCGGCTGGCATGCTGCGTTGCAGTGTGCTGGAATGGAGGCCGGCGGCGACCGGCTGCCGGAGTCGAGGGACGGGGAGGAGGATGAGTAAGGCCGCGCATCGGTGGGACCTGACGCCGAAGGATGCCGTGGCGCTGCAGGAGCGGTTGCGTGGAAGCGTCGTACGCGAGGATCGGCTTGGGTCGGTCCGGCGGGTCGCCGGCGTGGACGTGGGGTTCGAAGCAAACGGCAACATCACGCGCGCCGCGGTCGCGGTGTTGAGCTTTCCCGACCTGCAGCCTGTCGAGCACGCGCTCGCGCGGCTGCCGACGGCATTCCCGTACGTACCCGGGCTGCTCTCGTTCCGCGAGGCCCCGGCGGTGCTGGAGGCGTTCGCCGGGCTGGGTACGCGGCCTGACCTGATCCTCTACGACGGCCAGGGCTTGGCGCATCCGCGCCGCCTGGGCATCGCATCGCACGTCGGTTTGCTGCTCGATATCCCGAGTATCGGCGTGGCCAAGACCCGGCTGCTCGGCGAGCATGGCCGCGTGCCTGCCGCGAAGGGGCGGTGGACCCCGCTGACCGATGGCGACGAGGTCATCGGTGCGGTGTTGCGCACCCGCGCGCATGTGAAACCGCTGTTCGTCTCCATCGGTCACCGTATCTCGCTGGAAACCGCAGTCTCCTATGTCATGGCGTGCGTGACGCGTTATCGACTGCCCGAGACCACCCGGTGGGCCCACCGCCTCGCGTCCGGGCCAAGTTGATCGGCGCTTTGCTGTTGCGACGCGCAACGCGCCAACAGCGCGCGACCGCACGAGGCGCTGCGCTGCACTAGGCTGGCGTCCGCGTGAGCACGAGCGCACACTTGCGATGGCGGCGAGGTCAGGCGCTCAAGCCCCTTGCCCTGGCAGACGATAAGAAGACAGCATCGCACCAACAAGGAGGGGTTTATGCGACTCGAACCCGCCATCCTGGCAGCCGGGTTGTTGCTGGCTGCGCTGCCTGCCTGGCCCCACGACACGTCGCTGGACGAATGCATCGAAGGCAGCGACTTCATCCGCAACGCAGCGCTTTCGCGTGACAATGGCATCGGGCGCAGCGAGTTCATCGGCCGCATGCACGCCGACATCGAGCTGATCCAGGCCTTCCCGAAAGAGCTGCGCTGGTTCGTCCAAGACGAGTCGGATGCCGCGCTGCTGCTAGGGCATGCCGCCCTGGTGTTCGACGAGCCGCGCGCGCCGGAGACCCATCAGGCCGCTTTCCTGCAGGCTTGCGTCGGGCGTACCGACAGCGCAGCGCTGCCCGCGCAGGGCGAGGCGGCACTGCCGACGGCATTGCAGGGCGCCGCTGGGCGCTGAACGGCGCGGCGCCGGACCCCGCTGCACGCACGGCGGGGGATGTCCGCGGCGAGCCCCAGCTCCAGGCGCGGAGCTGACAGGGCAGCCGGGTGCGCGAGAGTGCCCGCGAGACGCATTCGCCCTGATGGTACTTATTGCGCAGGAGGAATTCCAATATACTCTCCCCGTTGCGCCACGCCCAGGCGTGGATTTCAGACAACCATACGGGGGGAGACGGCGATGGACGTCAAGCTCACCCGGCGCCAGTTCTTCAAGGTCTGCGCCGCCGGGCTGGGAACCTCGAGCGCGGCGGTACTCGGCTTTGCGCCGAACGCCGCCTTGGCAGAGGTCCGCGAGTTCAAACTCTCCCGCGCCACCGAGACGCGCAATACCTGTCCTTATTGCTCGGTAGGCTGCGGGCTGCTCATGTACAGCCTCGGCGACAAGGCGAAGAACGCCAAGTCCGAGATCATCCACATCGAAGGCGACCCCGACCATCCGGTCAACCGCGGGACGCTGTGCCCGAAAGGCGCGGCGCTGCTCGACTTCGTGCACAGCCCCAACCGGCTGAAGTTTCCCGAGTACCGCGCGCCGGGCTCCAGCGAGTGGCAGCGCATCTCGTGGGACGAGGCGTTCAAGCGCATCGCCCGGCTAATGAAGGACGACCGCGACAAGAACTTCGAAGCCAAGAGCAAAGACGGGGTCAGCGTCAACCGCTGGCTGACCACCGGCTTTCTCGCCGCTTCGGCGTCGTCCAACGAAACCGGCTACCTCACGCACAAGGTGGTCCGCAACCTCGGCATCCTGGCATTCGACAATCAGGCGCGTGTCTGACACGGACCTACGGTGGCAAGTCTTGCCCCTACGTTCGGTCGCGGCGCGATGACCAACAACTGGGTTGACATCAAGAATGCCAACCTGGTGCTGATCATGGGCGGCAACGCCGCCGAGGCCCATCCGTGCGGCTTCAAGTGGGTCACCGAAGCCAAGGCCCACAACCAGGCGAAGCTGGTGGTGGTCGATCCGCGTTTCACGCGCTCGGCCGCGGTGGCCGATTACTACGCGCCGATCCGCGCTGGCAGCGACATCGCGTTCCTCGGCGGGGTGATCAACTACCTGCTGAGCAACGACAAGATCCAACACGAGTACGTCAAGGCCTACACCGACGCCTCGTTCATCGTGCGCGAGGACTTCAAGTTCGAGGACGGCCTGTTCTCCGGCTACGACGCCGAGAAGCGCAAGTACGACAGGGCGACGTGGATGTATGAAGTCGGCGGGGACGGATTCGCGAAAGTCGACCCGACGCTCAAGCATCCGCGCTGCGTGTTGAGCCTGATGAAGGCGCATTACGCGCGCTACACGCCCGAGGTGGTCAGTCAGATCGCCGGCACGCCCAAGGAACAGTTCCTCAAGATCTGCGAGATGATCGCCGAGACCGCGGCGCCGACCAGGACGATGACCATCCTGTACGCGCTGGGATGGACGCAGCACACGCAGGGCTCGCAGATGATCCGCGCCGGCGCGATGGTCCAGCTGCTCCTGGGCAATGTCGGCATGCCCGGCGGTGGGATGAACGCCCTGCGGGGCCATTCCAACATCCAGGGGCTGACCGATCTTGGCCTGTTGACCAACCTCCTGCCGGGCTACCTGACCCTGGCCTCGGAGAAGGAGAGCGACTACAAGGCGTATATCGAGAAGCGTACGCCTAAGCTGCTGCGCCCCAACCAGTTCAACTACTGGTCGAACTATCCCAAGTTCCACGTGAGCCTGATGAAGGCCTGGTACGGCAACGCGGCCACCAAGGAAAACAACTGGTGTTTCGACTGGCTGCCCAAGCTCGACAAGCAGCACGACGTGCTGCAGGTGTTCGAGGACATGCACCAGGGCAAGATCAACGGCTACGTCTGCCAGGGGTTCAACCCGATCGCCTCGTTCCCCAACAAGGCCAAGCTGGTGGAAGGGATGTCCAAGCTCAAATACCTGGTGATCATCGATCCGCTGGCCACGGAGACCTCGGAGTTCTGGAAGAAGTTCGGCGAGTACAACGACGTGGACTCGTCCAAGATCCAGACCGAGGTGTTCCGCCTGCCGTCGACCTGCTTCGCCGAGGAGGACGGCTCGCTGGTCAACAGCGGCCGCTGGCTGCAATGGCACTGGAAGGGCGCCGAACCGCCTGGTGAGGCGTTGGCCGACACCGAGATCATGGGCACCCTGTTCGTGACCTTGCGCGACCTTTACCGCAAGGAGGGCGGGGCGTTCCCCGAGCCGATCCTCAATGTCACCTGGAGTTACATGATCCCCGGCTCGCCGTCCCCGGAAGAGCTGGCGCGCGAGTACAACGGCAAGGCGCTGGCCGATCTTCCCGATCCGAAGGATTCGAAGACCGTGCTCGCCAAGGCCGGCGACCAGCTCGACAGCTACGCGCTGCTGCGCGACGACGGCAGCACGTCCGCCGGCTGCTGGCTGTTCACCGGTGCGTGGAGCAGCAAGGGGAACATGATGGCTCGACGGGACAACTCCGACCCCAGCGGGCTCGGCTGCACCCTGGGCTGGGCCTTCTCGTGGCCTTCCAATCGCCGCATCCTGTACAACCGCGCATCGGCGGATCCGTCCGGCAAACCTTGGGATCCGAAGCGCAAGGTCATCGGCTGGAATGGGCAGAAGTGGGTCGGGGCCGACGTGCCCGACATCAAGGCGGATTCGCCGCCCGAGGAGGGCATGAACCCGTTCATCATGAATCCGGAAGGCGTGGCGCGCTTCTTCGCCCTGGACAAGATGAGCGAAGGCCCGTTCCCCGAGCATTACGAGCCGCTGGAATCGCCGCTCGAGGCCAACCCGCTGCACCCGAAAAACCCGCTCGCGCGGGTGAATCCGGCAGTGCGCCTGTTCAAGAACGACCGCGAGCAGATGGGCGAGGCGAAGGACTTCCCCTACGTGGCGACCAGCTATCGCCTGACCGAGCACTTCCACTACTGGACCAAGCACGCCAGGATCAACGCCATCCTGCAGCCCCAGCAGTTCGTCGAGATCGGCGAGGGTCTGGCCAAGGAGAAGGGCATCGCCAACGGCGACAAGGTGCGAGTTTGGTCCAAGCGCGGCGAGATCCGCGCGGTGGCGGTGGTCACCAAGCGGTTGATGACCCTCGACGTGGACGGGAGGAAGGTCTATCACGTCGGCATCCCGATCCACTGGGGGTTCAAGGGCGAAGCCAAGCCTGGTTACCTTGCCAACACGCTGACGCCGTTCGTGGGCGACGCCAACGCCCAGACGCCGGAGTTCAAGGCGTTCCTGGTCAACGTCGCCAAGGCCTGAGGAGGACGCGATGCCACTTCAATCCCTGGACATTGCGCGCCGCTCGGCCACCACGACCCCGGCGCCGTCCGTGCGCCAGAGCCTCGAGGTTGCCAAGCTGATCGACATCTCCAAGTGCATCGGCTGCAAGGCCTGCCAGGCCGCGTGCATGGAGTGGAATGACCTGCGCGACATCGTGGACGAGACGCATGGGGTCTACGACAACCCGCGCGACCTGTCCGACAAGTCCTGGACGGTGATGCGCTTCTACGAAGTCGAGCCGCAAGGCAAGCTCGAGTGGCTGATCCGTAAGGACGGCTGCATGCATTGCGCCGACCCGGGCTGCCTCAAAGCGTGCCCGTCACCCGGTGCGATCGTGCAGTACGCCAACGGGATAGTCGACTTCCACGAGGAGAACTGCATCGGGTGTGGCTATTGCGTCACCGGCTGCCCGTTCAACATCCCGCGCATCTCCAAGCAGGACAGCAAGGCATACAAGTGCACGCTGTGCTCGGACCGGGTGTCGGTCGGGCTGGAACCCGCCTGCGTGAAGAGCTGTCCCACCGGCGCCATCGTGTTCGGTTCCAAAGAGGACATGGTCCATCACGCCGAGGAGCGCATCGCGGACCTCAAGGGGCGTGGCTACCAGAACGCCGGACTGTACGACCCGCCGGGCGTGGGCGGCACACACGTCATGTACGTGATGCAGCATGCCGACCAGCCGTGGCTGTACGGGCTGCCCAAAGATCCGAAGATCAGCCCGCTGGTCAGCCTGTGGAAGGGCGTCGGCAAGCCGCTGGCGCTGCTCGCCCTCGGGCTCGCGGCGGTGGGCTCGTTCTTCCACTACCTCAAGGTCGGACCAAACGAGGTGGAGGAAGGCAAGGAGGAGAAGGCATCATGAAACCCGGCACTGTCGAGCGCTATAACGTCAGCGAGCGGCGCAACCACTGGTTCACCGCGCTCTGCTTCATCCTGCTTGCGCTGTCCGGTCTCGCGCTGTTCCATCCGTCGCTGTTCTGGCTTACCAACCTGTTCGGCGGCGGGCCGTGGACGCGTATCCTCCATCCGTTCATCGGCGTGGTGATGTTCCTGTCCTTTGCCGGACTCGCGGTGCGCTTCTGGCATCACAATGCGATGACCGACAACGACAAGAAGTGGCTCTCGCAATGGCGCGACGTGATGCAGAACCGGGACGACAAGCTGCCCGAGGTCGGGCGCTACAACGGCGGCCAGAAGCTGCTGTTCTGGGTGATGGTCGCGTGCATGGCGCTGCTGCTGCTGACCGGCATCGTGATCTGGCAGCCTTACTTCACCCCTTCCTCGCCGGTTACCCTGGCCCGCATCGCCGTCCTGCTGCACGCGCTGGCGGCCTTCGTCCTGATCCTGGGCATCATCGTGCACGTCTATGCGGCGATCTGGGTAAAGGGCAGCGTCGGGGCGATGACGCGCGGGTACGTCGCCAAGGTGTGGGCGAAGAAGCACCATCCTGCCTGGTATCGGGAAGTCACTGGCGGACGCCAGTGACCAGGCGCGGGGCCTCGCACCTCGTGCCTCGCGCCTCGTGACTGAAGTCATCCAGGACGGATCGATCGCCGGCAACGTTCCGGCGATCCCGGCCTTCCGTCCCGCGTCGCAAGAGGTTTTCACTGAGCGATCGGCGCGGCTGCAAGCGCTTGCCCGCGGGCATGCGATGGAAGACTATCTGCGCTTTGCTGCCGCGTTGACGCAGGCGCAGCACCAAGCGCTGGCTGTATTTCCGGATGTTCCGGTGCCCCCAAGCGAGGCGCTCACGCGCTGCAAGGAACACGGACTGCCGCCGCTGTCCGTCGACGGTCCCTCGCGGCACCCGGCGTGGCGCGATGCGCTGAACCGGATCGTCGCAAGTCTCGACCGGGTGGCGCTGCCGCCGGCCGCGGCGCGCACGCTTGGCGCACTGGCCAGCGCCGACGCAACCCTGATCGAGGCCGCCGCGTCGCATCTGCTCGCCGGGGCGTATGCGGAGCTCGATGCGGGCCAAGCCCCATTCATCGGCGCGGCGCTCCAGGTGTACTGGACGAAGATGGCCGTGAAGCTCGGCGCCGAAGGCTTCGGCCAAGACGGTGCCTATGGCCTGTGTCCGATCTGCGGCTCGCATCCGGTTGCCAGCGTGGTGCGGGTGGGGGGCGCGGCGCAGGGCTTGCGCTACCTCGTGTGCTCGCTGTGCGCATCGGAGTGGCACGTCGTGCGGGTGAAGTGCTCAGCCTGTGCTTCGACCAAAGGCATCAGCTACTTCGGCATCGAAGGCGCCACGCAGGCGATCAAGGCCGAAGCCTGCGACGAGTGCAAGACCTATCTCAAGATCTTCTACCTCGAGCAGGACACCGCGATGGAGCCGGTGGCGGACGACCTCGCGACGCTGGCGCTAGACCTCCTGGTCGACGAGCAGGGGTACAAGCGGGTCGGACCGAATCTGCTGATCTTCCTCGGGCAAGCCTGATCTGGCACGGCAACTGGAACGGGACTTGCGGCGCAAGCCGCGAGCGCACCGGTTGTGCAGCCCCTCACGCTCTGATAACCTCCTGATCTGAATGCCTAATCGCTATCGCCCGCTGCGCACGGGGCGCGCATTGCTCCTGAGTCTCGCAGCTGCCGCCGCGTGCGTACCTGCTCGCGCGGAGCCGCCCATGGCCTCGCCGCCGACTGCTGTCGCCAACAAGTTCCAGCGGGCGCCTGCCGGGCTTGGCGCGCGCGTGTTCGACTTGGCGATCCGAGCTTTTCGCCGAGCACTCGAGAACGGACAGACTGCGGCGCGCACGCTGACCATCATCGACTACAGTCTGCCGTCGACGGAGCGCCGTTTGTGGGTGCTCGATCTGGCGCACGGCAAGGTCTTGTTCCGGGAGTTGGTCGCGCACGGCCGGGAGACGGGTGAAAACCTGGCACGCGCGTTCTCCAACGAGCCGGGCAGCTACCGCTCGTCCTTGGGCGTGTTTGTCACCGGCGCGACCTACGTCGGCAAGCATGGGCTGTCGCTCAGACTGCACGGTCTGGAACCCGGCATCAACGATCGCGCCGAGGAGCGTGCCATCGTCATGCACGCCGCGGACTACGTGAGCGAGGATCTGGCCCTCAAGCAAGGCCGCATCGGCCGCAGCCAGGGATGCCCGGCGGTGCGACCTGCAGTAGCCCGCAAGCTGATCGACACGATCCGTGACGGCACCTTGGTGTTCGCGTATTACCCCGATGCCAAGTACGAGCGGGCGTCGGAGTTCGTAGCAGCCGCGCAGTAGGCTAGCAGCGGTCGGAGACGTTCGCTGAACAGAACCGATTCTGGATCGGTGTTGCGCGACTGCGCGAGCCGCGCCCCAATCACTCCCGCACTCGTGCAGCTCCCCCTCCGGGTCGGCGAACTCTTCGCCCAACTGCTAGCGCCACTCCCCACGCAGTTCCCCCACTGCCGTCTGCAGCCCCTCCGGCGTCAACGCTTGCGGCGGGATCGGCGCGCCGACCGCCAACTCGATCATCGAAAATGGCCCGCGCGGCTTCTTGAAGAACGCGCGCCCCTCGCTGCGGCTGAAGATGCTGCCCCACAGGCCACGCAGCGCCATGGGGATCACGGGCACCGGCGTGGCGTCGACGATGCGCTTGATGCCCTGCTTGAACTGCTGAATGCTGCCGTCGGGCGTGAGGCGACCTTCCGGGAAGATGCCGATCAAGTCGCCCGCTTTCAGCGCTCTCTCCACCTCGGAATAGGCTTCCTCGAGGCGAGCGGGGTCTTCCTTCGCCGGCGCGATCGGAATCGCGCGGCCCTCCCGAAACACGAAGCTCAGGATCGGGATCTTGAAGATGTTGTGGTCCATGATGAAGCGGATCGGGCGGCGGCAGGCGGCCATGATCACGATGGCATCGACGAAGCTGACATGGTTGCACGCCACTACGGCCGGGCCGCTGTCCGGGATGTTCTCCAGCCCGCGCTTCTTCAGCCGGTACACCGAGTGGATCAGCAGCCACGCAATGAACCGCATCAGGAACTCGGGGACCATCTTGTAGATGTAGAGCGCCACGGCGGCATTCATCAGCGCGCTGATCAGGAACAGCTGCGGCACACTCAACCCCCGCGACAGGAGCAGCGCACCGAAGCCTGCGGCCGCCACCATGAACAGCGCATTGAGGATGTTGTTGGCTGCAATCACACGCGAGGTGTGGGACCGGTCGGTGCGGTTCTGCACCAACGCGTAGAGCGGCACGATGTAGAAGCCACCGAACGTCCCGAGCAGGAACAGATCGACCAGCACGCGCACGCTGCCGTGGCGGGCGAGAAACTGCAACACGGACAACGCGTGGCCGCTTGCTGGACCCGGGCTGGCGAGAAACAGGTCGAGCGCGAACGCGGTGATCCCAAGCGAGCCGAAGGGTACCAGGCCGATTTCCACCTTGTGACCGGAAAGGCGCTCGGTGAGAAGCGAGCCCGCGCCTACGCCGATGGAGAACAGGGCGAGCAGCAGCGTCACCACACCCGCATCGCCGCCCAGGTAATCCTTGGCGTAGGCGGGAAACTGCGCCAGCAGCAACGCGCCCAGGAACCAGAACCAGCTGATCCCCAGCAGCGAGTTGAACAGAGCCTTGTTCGGGCCGACGAAAAGCAGGGTGTGCCAGGTTTCGCTGACCGGGTTCCAGTTCAGGCGCAGCTGCGGTGCCGGCGCGGGGGAGTGCGGCAGGCAGCGGCTTGCCACATAGCCTGCGACAGCGAGCGCGATCGCGCCGGCGGAGGCGAGGTAGACGCCGCGTGACGCATCCGACATCAGCACGCCGCCAGCGATCGTGCCAATGAGGATGGCGATGAAGGTGCCGAACTCTATCAGGCCGTTGCCGCCGATCAGTTCCTCCTCGCGCAGATGCTGGGGCAGCAGCGCGAACTTGATCGGCCCGAAAAAGGTCGAGTGCGTGCCCAGCAGAAACAGGCAGCCGAGCAGCAGAGCGAGATCATGCGTGACAAATCCCACCGCCCCGAGGGTCATGATGAGGATCTCGAGCACCTTGACGATGCGCACGATCCGAGAGCGCTCGTACTTGTCCGCGAGTTGTCCGGCGGTGGCGGAGAACAGCAAGAAGGGCAGGATCAGGATCCCGCCGCACAGATTCACCAGTACGTCGGGCCGCATGCCGGTCATGCTGCCCGCGTGAAAAGTGATCAGCAGGACCAGCGCGTTCTTGAACAGGTTGTCGTTGAACGCTCCCAGCAGCTGGGTCACGAACAGCGGCGCGAAGCGGCGAGTGCGCAGCAGGCTGAATTGGCTGGACTGTGTCATCTGCGGGTTCGATGCCGGTCGAATGCGCAGCAGGGAGCAATAAGCCTACCAGCCGAGGCGTTCCGCGACCTGCGCGGCGGGGTACAATCCCGCGATCCTGCCTGGAGCTTCGTCGTGAACGAGCCCTTGTCTACGCTGTTGTCGTCCCGTCCCGGTCCCGCCGCGCTTCCCCCGGTCGGTCGCCTGCTCGCGTTGAGCGCGCTCGCGCCGCTATTTGCGCGGCACGGGCGCGACGCGGTCCAGTCCGCCGTGCGCGCGCTATTGGCAGAGAAGCGAGAGGCGATCCTCGCCGGGGAGGCCCCGGAAGCGGTATGGGCGCCGGGAGATGCATGGATCGCGAGCGACCTGCGAGCCCGGCTCGAGGCGGCGGGACGACCGCGCCTGCGTCCGGTGTTCAATCTCACCGGCACCGTGCTGCACACGAATCTGGGGCGCGCGCCGATGGCCGACGAAGCAATCGAAGCAGTCACCCGGGCGATGCGCTGGCCCGTGACGCTCGAGTACGACGTGGCGAGCGGCGGGCGCGGCGATCGAGATGACCTCGTGGAACCGTTGCTGCGCGAGCTTGCCGGCGCCGAAGCAGCGACGGTGGTGAACAATTGCGCTGCGGCGGTGCTACTGATGTTGCATGCGCTCGCGCGGAGGCGCGAAGTGATCGTGTCGCGCGGCGAGCTGATCGAGATCGGCGGCGCCTTCCGCATGCCCGACGTCATGAGCCGCGCGGGCTGCAGGCTGGTAGAGATCGGCACCACCAACCGCACCCACCTGCGCGACTACGCGCAAGCCATCAACCCGAAGACGGCGATGCTGATGAAGGTGCATGCCAGCAACTACGCGGTGGAGGGGTTCACCGCATCGGTCGCGGAGCGGGATCTTGCAGAGCTGGCGCATCGCCACGAGCTGCCCTTTGCGGTGGACCTGGGCAGCGGCTCGCTCGTCGACCTGGCGCAATGGGGGCTGCCGCCGGAGCCGACGCCGCGCCGATCGATCGCCGTCGGCGCGGACCTGGTGGCCTTCAGCGGTGACAAGCTGCTGGGCGGTCCGCAGGCGGGTTTGATCGTGGGCCGCCGCGAGCTGATCGCCAAGATCCGCAAGAATCCGATGAAGCGCGCATTGCGCGCGGACAAGATGACGCTCGCAGCGCTGGAGGCGACCCTGCGCCTGTATCAAAACCCGGAGCGGCTGCGCGAGCGTTTGACGGCGCTGCGGCTGCTGACGCGACCGCAGCCGGACATCGAGGCCCTCGCGCAGAGGCTGCGGCCGATCATGGCCAACGCATTCGCTGGCCGTGCAGTGGTCGAGGTGCGCGCGTGCGCCAGCCAGATCGGCAGCGGGTCGCTGCCGGTCGAGCGCCTGCCGAGCGCCGCCCTGGTGATCGTTCCGAACGCGAACAGCAGGGCAGCAAGCAGCGCGCTCAGGGCCCTAGAGCGACAGCTGCGCGACCTGCCGATCCCGGTGATCGGCCGGGTGCACGACGGTGCCCTGTGGCTCGATCTGCGCTGCCTGGAAGACGAAGCGGGCTTCGCCGCGCAGCTCGCGGCGACGGCGAGCCCATGAGCGCCCCGCGCGCCTGACCCCGATGATCATCGGGACGGCCGGTCACATCGACCACGGCAAGACATCGCTGGTCAAAGCGCTCACCGGCGTGGACGCAGACCGCCTGCCGGAGGAGAAGGCTCGCGGCATCACCCTCGACCTGGGCTATGCGTACACGCCGCTGCCCGGTGGCGACGTTCTCGGCTTCGTCGACGTGCCGGGTCACGAGCGGCTGGTGCACAACATGCTGGCCGGGGCAACCGGTATCGACTTCGTGCTGCTGGTGGTGGCGGCGGACGACGGGCCAATGCCGCAGACCCGCGAGCACCTGCAGATTCTCGACCTGCTCGGCCTGAACCGCGGTGCGGTCGCGCTGACCAAGATCGATGCCGTCAGCCAGGAGCGGGCCAGCCAGGCCGAGCGGGAGATCGGCGCGCTGCTGGCCGGCACCGGCCTGGAGCGCGCGTCAGTGTTCGCCGTTTCGTCTCGGACCGGGGAAGGTGTCGAGGCGTTGCGTGCTCATCTCTGCGCTTCGGCTGCGCAACCGCCGCGCGAGGCGAACGGTCGCTTCCGTCTTGCAGTGGACCGCTGCTTCACGCTCAAGGGCGCCGGCACGGTGGTGACAGGAACGGTGCACGCCGGTCGCGTACGCGTGGACGACGAGCTGCTGCTCTCGCCGCCCGGTATCCCAGTGCGCGTGCGCAGCGTTCATGCGCAGGATCGCGTAGCGCAGGTAGGCTTGGCGGGACAGCGCTGCGCGCTCAACCTGACGGGCATCGGGTTCGACAAACAGTCGGTCGAGCGCGGCCACTGGGTGTTGGACGCGCAAGGGCATGCACCAGTGCAGCGCGTCGACGTGCGCCTGCAACTGGTGGCGACCGAGGCGCGCGCGTTGCGCCATTGGACGCCGGTGCACATTCATCTGGGGGCCTGCGACGTTACCGGGCGCGTGGCTCTGCTGGAGGGCGAGGCCCTTCCCGCCGGAGAAGCGGCCTTCGTGCAACTGGTGCTGGACAAGCCGGTCGGCGCGCTGCGCGGCGACCGCTTCATCCTCCGTGACCAGTCTGCCACGCGCACGCTCGGCGGCGGATCGGTGATCGATCCCTTCCCGCCGCAGCGCGGACGACGTGGCGCCGCCCGCTTGGCCGCCCTTCGGGCACTTGCGTTGCCGGATCCTGGTGCGGCGCTCGGTGCGCTGCTCGATCTGAGCCCCACCGGGGTGGATCTGGCACGCTTCGCGACGGCGTGGAATCTGCGCCCGGACGAGCTGGCGGCGGCAACCCGCGACGTGCCGATGCGGAGGCTGGCAGCCGCGCACGGCGAGATCGGTTATTCGAAGCGCGGCTGGGCGGACCTCAAGCAGCGTGTCCTCGCGGCGCTCGAGGATGAGCATCGTCGTGCCCCCGACATGATCGGAGTGGGCCGCGAACGTCTGCGCAGATTGACCGATCCGGCGCTCCCGCCCGAGCCGTTCTCCACTGCTCTTGCGGAACTCGTCCACGCAGGCGACATCGTCCAGACTGGGAGCTGGCTGCATCGTCCCGCACACCAGGTGCGGCTCGGTGCCGCTGACGAGCCGCTCTGGTCACGGGTGCGACCCCTGCTCGAGCAGGACCCATTTCACCCGCCACGCGTGCGCGATCTGGGCAAGACGCTACAGGTGGAAGAGAACAGCATGCGGCTACTGATGAAGAGCGTGTCGCGGCTCGGGGAAGTCTATCCGGTGGCGCACGACCACTACTTCACCCGGTACAGCGTCGGCGCACTCGCCCGCATCGTGCGCGAGCTCCATGGAAGCCACGGCGAGATCCAGGCCGCGCAGTTCCGCGACCGCATCGGCACCGGCCGCAAGCTCGCCATCCAGATCCTGGAGTTCTTCGATCGCATCGGCTTCACACGACGCGTGG
>Ga0335070_10002350_pt1 | contig 22049 bp, 13 predicted proteins | sample Lox_Sample_13_FD_206722 | JGI IMG/M metagenome (GOLD analysis project Ga0335070, IMG submission 206722) | Soil microbial communities from Loxahatchee National Wildlife Refuge, Florida, United States - Lox_Sample_1.3 | ecosystem: Environmental > Terrestrial > Soil > Wetlands | place: USA...
GGGCCATCCACAAACCCCGTGCGCGTGCTGGGATTCAGCGCGATGTGCGCGGGAACCACGTTGAAGGCGTTCGAGAAGCTGAACCCGTTGATGAATCTCCGCAAATTTCCATTGATGTCGAAAACGTAGATAGTGCTGCCGGTCGCGGACTCGCTGGAGTTCGGTTGGGCGACGAAGAACAGTTTGTTGATGGGATCAAACTGAACGTCGGCCCCGCTGAAGAACTGAGGATCGGCTGAGCTGTTCGGCAGGACTACGCTGAAGGCGGCGTTGTTGTTGATCTGGTAGAACTCAACGGTCGCGTCATCTTCCGTAGTTGTACAGACGACGTTGTCCACTGAATCGACCGCGATGCCATTGACGAATCCAAAGCCCTGGCCGCCGAATTCGGTGAACGTACCATTCGTTAAATCCGCGACTCCAATCACCGGAGAGCAGCCGAAGCATCCGTTGCCGCCGCCCAGATAAGCCACATTGGTCGCGCTGTTGAGGGCGATCGGCGGAGGCACGCTGCCGAAGTTGTCGGAGTCGGTGATCTGGATGACGGGGCCGAAGGTATTCGCGCCGACATTGGAACTGAAGACGTACGGGATGAAATTTCCGCTGTTGTCTTCGGCGAAGACCGCAACATTGCCGGTGCCCTGATTCCGCGTGACCGAGGTGATCAGATGTTTCTGGCCGAGCGGCGGCGTCCACTTGCCAGAGAATTTGTTTCCGCTGAGCGGATTGATGGTTTGAAAAGTCCGTTGCACGTTGAGCAAGCTCACGACATGTTCGTGCTCGATGAGGCCAACGGAAGTTCCAGCTACGCCGAGCGTGACGTAATCGTCCTGCGTTTGCGTTTTCGCCAGCACACTCAATATCTTTCCGGTGGTTTGGTCGAAAGTCTCGACCGCCGCAAGAATATTTCCGTTGGACAATGTCTGTGCTTCGGTAAGCACTCCTTCCGTTCCGTTCTGATCGATGTCGAACCCGAAAATCTGCCCGCCAAACTTGCTGTGGACAAAAATGCGGTTTCCGGTAGCAGGGACTTGCGAACTGCCGGCTTGTGCAAGACCGAGAGTTGAGGCGAAACAAACGAGACTGAGGAGGACGAAAGCGGCGCGACGAGGAGAGGCGAATCGTTGGATCATAACGTGTCCTGGGCCAAATTTGGGCGCTGATCAGCCTAGTTTGGGGCAGGCCGCATTGTGTCATGACTTTGTAACAGAATTGTCAAAACGGGCGACTGGAAGGCGATTCGGGGCTACCGCCGGTAGGGAACGCTGTAGTGCGAGGAGACTACCTGCCATTTGCCGCTGATCTTCATCCAGACGTCGGTGAAGCGGTCGTGATACTCGTAAGTCTTGCCCTTGGACTCGCCTTTTTCGTGGTAGGCGCCGGTCACGAAGGCGACATCTCCTTTGAGGCGGACCTTCAAGTCCGAAAGTTCGGCGACTTGCACGTGCACCGACGAATCAGCGCTGTGCGTGATATATCCGGCCTTGCTGTAGACGCTTCCATCTTCCACCGTGATCACAAAATCTTCGGCCAGGATGGAGGACAAGATATCGATGTCGTGCGCTTTATACGAGTCGGCCCACTTCATTTCGAGGGCGCGGATTGCAGCCGCGTCCGGCTTCTCCTGCGCGAAGACACAAGCGCTGACGGCAATGAGACCCAGGGTCATCAAGATGGAGCGAATGGCCATGCAAGTATTCTGCACACTCCAGGGCGCGGCACAAGTACCTTGCGTAACTGGCACGTAAGTCGGGCGAAGCAGCAACGTGAAAACGCTACCTATGTTTATTGCCGGGCGCGAAGGTTGCACTTATCTGCTGGATATCCTCAGTCGTAAGTGAATATGCGCTGCCCAACTCGCGCGTGAGGAAGCGATTGAACTCGTCGAGGGGTGCGTGTTTCATCTGTGTGACGAAACGGTCCCACTCCCGGGCGACGGCCGAGCGCTCGTCAGGATCGGCGTCTGTGTAGAACTCGGCGGCGGCTTCGGCGGGCGAGCCATACTCGTCTTTCATGTCCTGATGAAGATATCCGCGGAGAAAGCTGCGGAGAGCCGGGAAGTCTGACGCTTTCGGTTTCTTTGGAGACGTGTTCACGAGCGGCACTCCGGGTACGCGGTGAGCACGTGATAGCTGTTCGGTTCGTCCCACTTCAAGACAATGACGGCGTGGGCACAGGGTTGCACCTGATCCTCGCCGCGGCGCAAAGTGCGTCCAAACGGGTGAGCCGAGTCGCCATCGTAGTCGAGCACAAGGTTTGAATGGCGGTCGCGATCGAGCCATCGTGGGATCTTCGAAGCTTGTTCGGCGATCGCGGAGCCTACTGCAATTTCGGCAGAGTCGCGGTCGTTCCAGGTGGAGGCTGCGGAGATGTCGCGCTCGCGTTCGAGACGTTCCCGTAGTTCTGCATCGGTGCGCCCGACATGCTTGCGGAGCGTGTGTCCTCCGGCTGCTTCGTCCTGAGATAGATCACGGCGAGTTCCGTCGTGGCTTGCGGCGGATGAGGTTGAACGGTCGTCCTGACTACGGGGTGACCTATCGCAGTCAGCGACGATAAGGAACGCGAGGGCGCACGCAACTGCTGCGAGACGCGGAATGGCGAGCCTCGGCCCCCACATAGGAGAAGCCAGAGTACACAACCTTCGCGCAAAATGCACTCCAGCGGACCGGATGGAGCAGTTTGAAAACTGCCACAGCCAATACGTGCGGGCGCGTAGCTTCCACTACACTGAGTTGGAAACGTACGCTCTCTCCATATGCCGGATTCCGTTGGCCATTTTCTTGTCGAGTATTTCCGGAAACATCGACTGAAGCGCGCTGTCGCGCAGCGCCGGGGCTATCGCAGCGAGTCGTTTACATACGGGGAAGTGCTCGGCATGGCTCGGGGTTTTGCGGCGATGCTCGGGGCGCGCGGGATTGCGAAAGGCGATCGCGTAATGGTGTGGGGGGAGAATTCCGGAGAGTGGGTCGCTGCTTTTCTCGGGTGCGCCCTGCGCGGAGTGATCGTGGTTCCGATGGACGATGGAGCTTCGCTTGATTTTGCGAGGCGTGTCCATGAACAGGTAAGCGCAAAACTATTGGTTGCTGCGCGCAAGCATATTCATGCAAGCGCGGCGAGCGGGTTCTCGCCCGCGAGCCTGGCGCTCGAAGACTTGCGGAAAGCAGTTGATCCCGGATCGACAACGCCAGAGATTGCGCTTGGGCGGGACGACGTTCTGCAGATTGTGTTTACCTCCGGGACGACCGCCGAACCGCGCGGGGTGGTGATCACGCATGGCAATGTGCTGGCGAACATTGCGCCCCTGGAGCGCGAGATGCGCGCGTACAAGAAGTACGAGCGATTCGTGCATCCCCTGCGATTTTTGAACCTGCTGCCTCTCAGCCATGTCTTTGGACAATTTCTGGGGATGTATTTGCCGCCTCTGCTGGGCGCGACGGTGATCTTTCAGGAAGAACTGAAACCGTCGGAGATCATGAACACGGTCCGGCGCGAACGAGTATCGGTGCTGGTGAGCGTACCGCGCGTGCTGCAGTCGTTGAGGCAAAAGATTGAGCGCGATATTGAGGATGCAGGGCACTCGCAGGATTTTGACCGGCGATTCAAGTCGTCCGCGGGCAGGCATTTCTTGCGCCGTTGGTGGACGTTCCGCGCGATTCATCGCCAATTCGGATGGAAGTTCTGGGCGATGATTTCGGGCGGCGCCGCACTCGATCAGGAGTCGGAAGAATTTTGGGGGCGCCTGGGATTTGCAGTGATTCAAGGCTACGGACTTACAGAGACCACTTCGCTGATCAGCGTGAACCATCCTTTCCGCTTAGGAAAGGGATCGATCGGCAAAGTGCTGCCAGGACGCGAAGTGAAGCTGGCCGACGATGGAGAAATACTGGTTCGCGGTGGCGGTGTTGCTTCCGGGTACTGGGATCAGAGTGGAGCACATGCTGTCGCCGACGGGCAGGGCTGGTACAGAACTGGAGACATTGGCGCGCTCGATGCGGCCGGCAATCTGTATTTCAAGGGACGGAAGAAAGAAGTCATTGTCACGCCGGCCGGAATGAAGGTTTATCCGGACGATCTGGAAGCGGTGCTGCGGCAGCAGGCTGAAGTGAAGGACTGTGTGGTTGTTGGCATTGAGCGCGGTGGAAATGCCGAGCCATGCGCGGTGCTGATTGTTCGCGAAAACTCCGACCTGCAGGCAGTGGTTTCACGCGCGAACGAGACTCTGGCGGACTTTCAACGCATGCGCATGTGGCTGCAATGGCCAGAGGAAGACTTTCCGAGAACAAACACGCAAAAGCCGAAGAGAAATGTCATCGCGGCGTTCGCGACGCAGAAGTTTTCCGGCACATCCGCCGCTACTCCGTCGATGACGGATGGGAAAGGGCCGAGCGTTCCCAGGGCAAGTGATGTTCTCAGCAGCCCGCTCGGCGAACTGATTGGGCGTGTTTCCGGGAGATCCGCGGCCGCGCTGGAAGAGGATGCGAGTCTGGATTCCGATCTGGGATTGAGTTCGCTGGATCGAGTGGAGCTTCTTAGCGCGCTGGAAGACCGCTATCAGGTCGATCTCAGCGAAACGAGATTCAGTACGGTAAAGACAGTCGGTGACCTGGAGCGAATGCTGCGCGGGGAAGCCGCACCGACCAAGGGATATCACTATCCGACTTGGGTTCTGCGCCGGCCGATCACCTGGCTGCGGTTTCTGGCGCACTATTTGTTGATGCGTCCGGCAATTCTGCTGCTGGGCTGGCCTCGCATCATGGGCCGGGAGAATCTGCGCGGAGTCGAGGGGTCGCTGCTGGTCGTCGCCAATCACGTTGGGGACGTGGATCCCGGATTCATTTTGACGGCGCTGCCGGCGCGCTTTCGGCATCGGCTGGCTGCGGCGGCAGGCGGCGAAGCGCTGGAGGCCTTGCGGTCTCCTGCCGCGGATCGAAACTGGTTCCAACGAATTTATGATCGCGTGCAGTGGGCGCTCGGTGTGTCTCTGCTGAATCTGTTTCCACTGCCGCGAGAAGCCGGGTTCCGCCGCAGTTTCGCGTACGCGGGAGAAGCCGTCGACCATGGATACAGCGTGCTGGTCTTTCCAGAAGGCCGACACACGACGGATGGAAAGATGAATCCCTTTCGGTCGGGGATCGGCCTGCTGGCGCAGAACCTGGGCATTCCGGTTCTACCCATCCGGATTGACGGGCTATTTGAGGTGAAACAAGCAGGAAAGAAATTCGCGCCGCCGTACAAGATTACGGTGCGCATCGGCAAACCGAGGAGTTTCGCGCGAGACGAGGATGCGGCGCAAATCGCCGCCGAGCTGCAAAAGGCGGTTGAAGCGCTTTAAGCAGCTCGGCGTGCCGGTCTCAAAAACCTACGGATCGACCCGAATCTTCGCCATCATGCCATTATCCTCATGATCGATGATGTGGCAGTGGTACATAAACGTGCCTGCAATGTTCGGATCGCGAAAATCCATCCGCAGCGTGACGCTGTGGTAGGGCCCCTTGCCGGGCCAGTAGGGGACTTGAATCGTGTCCTGGAGCTGGGGATTCTGGACTGCGACCCCATCAATCGCCATTACCAGGAAGTGGATCTGATGCATATGGAACGCGTGCTCTTCTCCACTGCGGTTCTGAATCGTCCAGTCCTCCACCGCTCCCACCTTAGTGATGATGGCCGGAGGCTCGTTCATCTTGAAGAGCTTGGGGCGCTGCCCGTCGACGGTGATAAAGAAGTTCGGCGGGTCATTGGTACCAGTGAACTCTTCTGTGAAGTAAAGGTTGCGCGTAGTTGTCGGCTTGATCGCGGCCAATCCGGCAAACCGGGGCGTTACCGACTGCACAGCTCCGGGTTCGACCGTTCTCGATGCCCCGCGCGGATTCGAAGTCGCGACCACATTGGCCAGGAGTTGGGTTGGATTCGAATCGCCGATCGGACCGGTATCGAATCCGCCATTCACGAAGGTTGCCGTGGTTCCGGTCGGCGGCCCGGTAATGATGAACTCGGCGCGGCCAGCGACCGGAATTGTGATCGAAGTGACCATTGGGTCGCCCGTGACTGGAACTCCATCGAGCGAAATCAATTCCATCTGTTGCGCCGTGCTTCCAAACAGCAACTGCAGCGTAAGAAAGTTATTGGTGGAGGAATTGAGAACACGCCAGAATTGCTTCTCTCCGGGTTTTGTCTGAAGGACCGGCGCCGGGGCCTGCGGATAAATCGCCTGTTGATAATTCAACGTCAGCTGCGCTCCAACCTCGTCGCTGCCGGTGGCAAATTGCTCGCGTACGATCAGGACACGCTCGGTGAGGCCTGCCACTTGCGGCTTGATCTTTTCGATGCCGCCGATGATGATCGCGCCCGAAGCTCCTCCTGAGATCGGCGGGCCTGTCAACCCGTGGACATGCGGATGGTACCAATACAGCCCAGGCGGCTCGTTCGCTGGAATCTGGATTTGATAACGGAACGGCGTTTTGCTCGGCTGGATGAGCGTGGTGATGACGTCGTCCTGATGGCACGTGGGCGGAACGTTTAACCCGTGAAAATGCAGGTTGGTCGTATTCAGATTCGCAACCTGGCTCTTGCATGGGTCGGTAGAATCTGTGCCGCTTGACGCCATGCCTTCCATATGCGAATGGTCGGCGGCATTCGGGCCAATCACGTTGAGCTGGTTGGTCAAGTCCAGGGTGAGCGTGTCGCCGGGATTCAGCCGCAGCGTGGGGGACTCGATGTCGCCATTTGCCGTCGAATAGTCAAAACAATAATGCGTGAAGCCCTGGGAATCGGTCGCATTGCGCTCTGTTAGCGCCAGCGAAAGCGCGCCATTCTGGCTACTGAGGCTCATCGGATCGACAACAATGCTGCCCGCAGTCGGACGGAGCGGGCAATTCGGCAACTGTGCTATTGCGGTAACAAGAGCGGCGCCCACCATCCATGTTGGAACAATCCATTTAAAGACTTTACGCATGACTTCTGCTCCTTAATAAGGCGCGATGGCGTATTAGAACGATCGCGGGGGATAGACGCCGATGGACAACAGAGAGGTACTATCGGGATCCATCATCGGCGATTTAGCGGCTTCGGTAAGCGAACAGGCCCCACCGGTTGAGGTGACGTTCACTACGGCCACTCCGGACGATGGCCCGTATTCGGCGGCATACAGCACCGAACCGGTACCTGTGTTGAGTTGAGTCGCCAGACTCGCCAGGAACACCCATTTGGTGTCAAAGCCCTTGAGGGTGGCCGAGGTACATCCCGGGGTGACTTTACCGGTTGTCTTGTCGAAGAAGGCAGCCGTGATTCTCCCCGTCCCGGTGTTGGCAATGTAGAGCAACGTCTCGTCGGGGCTGAGATAGACGTTGTTCGAGTTCTGTTGGGTGCCCACGTTGTAGAGGACGGTTTTCGTCAGCTTTCCCGACGAGATGTCAGACACTTCTACCGTGGTAAATGCGGATACATCGCCGAAGATCGCGTAATGGCCGTCCTGAGTAATATCAACGCCGGTCGGGAAACGATCGACCGTGTAGCCGGATGCATCCTGCAGGTCGCCGTGGGAGACCGGGATGCCCCCCGAGATATCGAAGGACTCGATCGAACCGTCGCCGTACGCGACTACCATCATCGTCCCGTGCAGGGCCATTCCTTTGGTGTGGCCAAGGTGTTTGCCGATCGGCGAGATGTCGCCGAGAAAGCTCAAGGCGCAACCGGGAAGAACGGCAAACGTGGCGACGGTGTTCGATGTGGAGAAACTTGCATAAACATAAGTGCCGTTGTTGACGAGGCCAATACCATTGGCGACACCGCTGTCGGCGGAGTTCGCGGCGAAATTACCAATATCTTGCTGACTATTGATGTCGACAGCGCCGACTTCTCCAGCTCCGCCCAGCGAGAGATAAGCGCAAGCCTGCGTACTGCTTTGCAACACGCTGACCCGGCCCGCCGTAAAGTATCCGCCTCCAGAGCCAGAGCCCCCGAGGCTCACGCGATTGGAGGCCCCCAACGTGCCATCGGAGGCAACTGGAAAGAAGGTCCCGGAAGTCGCAGCCGTCTTGAAGGGCAGGTCGTCATTGGTGATGAGATAGCTGGGGGTTGCGGGCTTATTGCTGCCCTTCGCCGCAGGGTCGCTCGCAGCAAATACCGCGCCGGAGAGCGCCAACATGAGGAAGAGGTACTTTGTTTTCATGGCTACGGGACCTTTTGGGAATAAGCAGGACAAGTCAGCGGATTACAGGGGGAACGGCTGCAGACAGAATGTCCCGCGGCTTGATCTCTGTCAAGATGAACGATCTTGCGGTAGTAGACATCCCTAACACAAGACAGGCGCCGAACCCTCCGCCGTTTAGCGAAAGGGCGCGGCGCCTGAAACTGGAAAACTCGCTTGCGAGTTAGTTAATGGTGACGGACTTCGCGTTGGACGCGATGCCGTTGGTCACGACGACCAGAGAGGCCGGGCCCAGAGCGATCGTCGACGGAATGTCGAACAATGCGCTCACGTGAGCTGTGCCGGTCTGTACTCCGCCCAGCCAGCCGTGCGTCTTGCAATAAACGACGTGGCCAGCGGCGTCGGTGATGCGAACCAGCGGCCAGTTGGTCGAGGCCTGGTTGTCATCGCCGTAGTACGAACCCTGCGTCATACCGTTGAAGTTCGTGCCCTGGATCCGGTTGTTGGTGGTGCCATGCGTAAGTGTCGCAGCCACGGTAACAACGTGCGGAGCGCAACCCGTGCACGGCGTCAGCGAAGACGGGGTATAGATCGAGACGGTCGACGAGAAATCAGTGTAGAGAACCTGACCTGTCGGCAGCACGACCATGTTGCCCACGTAAGAGGAGTCTGCAGCAGCGGTCGAAGGAGCGGTCGTCGCGTTCATAGTGGTGCCGTCCCATTCGAAGAACTTCGCGCCGGTGTTGAATACGCCCGGGCTGGTGTCGAACAGAGCGTTGCCGTTCGGCAGAACAGCAGCCGGACCGTCAGCGATGTCAAGGGTGCCACCGAACTTCGGAGCCGCCGCCCAGGTTCCGGTGGAAGGAGTGTAGATCGCGTTGTTGGTGGTGGCGCCAGCTGCGAATACTTTTCCGCTGGGGAGAAGTGGCATCGGGCCCAGTTCCAGAGAAGAAGGATCGACGAGGTTTACGACCGTGGTGTTGGACGGCGTGGTCCATGCACCGGTGGTGGGATCATAGATCTGATAACCCATGGCGCAGCAGCCGCTCGGTACGTAAGCGTCAACTGTCAGGACTTTGCCGCCGGGCAGCATGGTCCAGCCTTCTTCATCGTTCCAGTCGAACTTGCCCGTGCCGGTCGCGGCCCACGAAGCAGTCGTTCCGGTGAGCGTCAGGATGGCTTCGTCAGTGGTGCAGCAGTTAGCTTGCATCAATTTGCCGTTGGGCAGAATGATCGCCTGCGCGTCGCCGACTGTGGTCCAGCCGGTGGGTGCAGCCAGCTTCGACCACTTATTGGTATTCGGGTTGTAAAGCGCGCCCAAGGTCGTCCAGACCGCGCTGCCGTTGTTGTATTCGCCACCCAGGACGGTCACCATGCCGTTAGGGAGAACTGCGGAACCGAAATAGAGAGGGTTGTAGCCGGTCGGAAGATTGCCAGCGTTGACCCACGTTCCGTTAATGTAGCTGCCGGTGCTATCGGGCACCAGGCGATACCAGGTGTCGACGTGGTTAGAGAAGAAGAAACTGTTGACCAGAACCGAGCCATCCTCGAGCAGGAGAGCGTGTGCCACTGCGGACGGCGGCGCAGTTGCGGTGTGCGTCCACGTGCCAGCCGTGAACGGTTCCTGGGAAACAGCGATGCCGGTACACACCAGCAACGCAAGCAGAGCAATTCCGAGAGTTCGGAACAACTTCATAGATTGACCTCGCATTTTCGATTGGTTCGAACTTGCCTTCAGACGCGGACTTCGATTGATCCCACCCCACCACGAACCGGAAAGTAATCCCCAGGTAAGCCCAACACAAAGTCCAAAGACGCGCGGATTATACCGCGCTCGTCTCCGTGTAAGAAGCTCGTGACACGAAATTGACAATATTTTTTTGGACTAAGGCAGGAAGCCGCAAGAACTTGCAAGAAGATTTGCAAATTCTTGCAACTCTCGGGCGAAACTGCGAAAGATCCCGTGGACGAAAGACTCCTCGCGAAGCCAAGCTTGTGCCGAGCTACTCTTCATCCACCTGCGATTCCTCCGCGTGGGCATCTTTCTCGGGTTGGATCTCTGGCAAACTCGCGCCGCGCAAGGATTGATTCAGCGCGGGCAGATCTGTGGACTGCAAATCTTTCCAGCGCGCCAGCGCCGATTTTGCTCCGCTCTCCGTGGACGAGAGAACCGACATCTGCGATGAAGTCGGCTCAGCATCGGCCTGCCAGACTTGTTGGTACAGAGTGCTGGCCTCACCGTTGACACGAGTGAGTGTGACTTGATCGGAAGGAGGCGCAAAGAAGCCGCCTCCGGATCCGACCACCGCGGATAACTTCTTCTCGAAGGCGTCGATTGCGTCTTTAGTCTGTGCACTCGCACTCTTGGCGGCGGCATCCAGTTGTTGGCGAATCGAGTTGGCCTGAATGAGAGCCTGCGCAGAGTCGTTGACAATTGATGCAAGCCGAGTCTCGGTCGCGAATTTCTTTTGCAGGGCAGCCGCTGATGTTTTCACGCGCGGGTCCATCTTGACCGTGAGCGTTGCGGTCGATGCTTTCCCATCGACAGTGAGCCGGACTTTGTAGTTGCCTGGCAGCACGGTGGGGCCGAGCGGATAGCGCGGCGTGTCGTGTGGGATGGCAGAGATCGGATACTCGTGGCGCGTCGACGTGGGAGGAGGGTAGTGCAACCCCCACACCCAGCGGTGCATGCCCGGTTCCGTCGAGAGCGAGCCGAATTTTTGCAGCCAGTAGAGAGGAATCAACTGCTTCTTCAATTCTTCTTCGGTGGCGGGCGCGGTGTCAGTGTTGGAATATCGACGGACGAGATGATCCTGTGCGTCGAGGATTTCGAGCGTCACCGATTTCGCCGCAGCCGGCAGGTAATAGTCGATGATCACGCCATTAGGCGGATTCGGCGCGGCTGGTTCATCGGGCGGGAGCGGAGTATCGCTGTTCGTGTCCCGTTGAATTCGATATGCCGGTGCGGGCGCAAACAAGTGTGCCGAGCCTGCGATCGACGACGAGGCTTCGCGCAACGGCGAAATGTCGTCGAGAATCCAGAATCCGCGGCCGTGGGTGGCGACAATCAGATCGTTGTCGTGCACCCATAGATCGCGCATGGCACTGTGCGGCAGGTTCAACTGCAGGGACTGCCAGTGATCGCCGTCGTCAAAGGAAACCCACACGGAATTTTCCGTGCCTGCATACAGCAGGCCTTTCCGGACGGGATCTTCGCGCACCGTGTCGACCGGGCCGAATTCGGGGAGGCCTGAGGTGATGAGGGTCCAACTCTTGCCGCCGTCGTGCGTGCGATAGAGATACGGATGCGTGTCGTTGATGCGGAAGCGGCTCACTGACGCGAACGCGGTTTGCTCATCGAAGTGCGAGGCGGAGATCTGCGTGACCTTGCTCCACGGCGTCAGCTCTTTGGGAGTGATGTCGGCCCAGTTCTTGCCGCCATCGCGTGTGATCCAGATCAAGCCGTCGTCAGTTCCCGCCCAGAGTGTCGAAATATTCTTGAAGGAAGGCGCGAGCGCATAAATCACGCCGCGAGTCTTGTCGACTCCTTTGTTGAACATGGAGCCAACGCTGGCCGGTGCGCCGGGATTCTCACGGGTTAGATCGTTGCTGATCGTCTGCCAGCTGTTGCCGCCGTCGGTCGTCTTGAACAGGACATTGGTGGCGTAGTAGATGGAGTGAGGATCGAGGGGAGAGAACATCAACGGCTCGGTGCGATCGGCGCGATACTTCGCGTTCCGCACTGGAATCGGAGTGATGTTCTGCACTTGCCCCGTGGACCAGTGGAACTTGGAGACTTCGGTGCGCCCCGCGCCATAGACGACGTCGGGATCTAGCGGGTCGGGTGCGACGTAACCGTACTCGATCACGCCGACGGGATGCCAGTCACGGAAGGTGATTGCGCCATCATTGCCGCGCGATGAGATGCAGACCGAGCCGCTTTCCTGCTGGCCCGCGCAAACGCGGTAAGGGAAGGCGTTATCGGCGATCACATGATAAAGCTGCGCCGTCGGCTGGTTGTACCAAGAACCCCAAGTCTCGCCACCGTTCACCGTGACGATGGCACCCTGATCGCTGACTAGCAGAATAATGTTGCCATCGTTGGGATTGATCCATAGGTTCTGGTAGTCGTCGCCACCGGGAGCACCGCGGAAACTTGACCAGGTCTTGCCGCCGTCCACCGACTTCATGGTGACCGTGCTGGCTACGTAAATGACATCGGGATTCTTGGGATCAACCCTGGGCACCGACAGATCGCCACCGCCGATTCGTCCCGCGGGCCGCGGATCGTCGGTGATCTGTGCCCAACTGTCGCCGGCATCATCGGATCGATAGACGTTGAGTTTGCCGCTTGCGGTCGCGAGGCTTGCATACAGCCGCCGCGGACTGCTGGGTGCAATCGCAATGTAGATCTGCGAGAGATCCTTGGGCAGTCCGTTGGTGAGTTGGTGCCAGGTCGCGCCGCTGTCGGTTGATTTGAACAAGCCGCCGCCCGGGCCGTTGAAAAGATTGCCGTCTTCCCACGGACCTTCGCGCGCTTCCCACATGGAGGCGTAGACCGTGTCGGGATTGGAAGGGTCGATTTCAACATCGCAGCCGCCGGTGTTCTCGTCCTTTGAAATCACCTTCTGCCAATTCTGTCCCCCGTCGGTGGAGCGATAAATTCCGCGCTCAGCACTGGGGCCGTAGGGGTGGCCGAGCACCGCGGCAAAAACCTTGTTCGGATCGCGAGGATCCACCGCCAGCGCAGGAATCTGCTGTCCATCGGTCAGGCCCAGATGCGTCCAGGTCTTGCCCGCGTCGGTTGATTTGTAAATGCCATTGCCGACGGAGAGATCGGGCCGGTGCAGTCCTTCGCCGCTACCTACGTAAATAATGCTGGGATCGGAAGGAGCGACGGCAATCGAACCAACTGACTGCGTCGGTTGCTGATCAAAAATCGGATTCCAGGTGCGGCCATAGTCGTCCGACTTCCACACGCCGCCGTTCACCTGCGCCATGTAAAACACATTCGGCTGACTGGGAACGCCGGCGGCGGCACGGGTGCGCCCGCCGCGGAATGGACCAACCATCCGCCAGTGCAGGTCCTGATATGTGTTTTCGGGAACCTGTGCGGTCAACGCGGAACAGAACACAAGGAGCACTGGCACGTATCGGCGACACGCGCGGCTAAAGCGTTTCATTTGCGTCCCCCTCAGACTGCTACAGCAAACTACATAGGGTAAATCAATGCGGCCATATTGTGTGGGCGAGAGGGGCGTAAGTCAAAGCGCGAATATCGTTTGGAACGTCAGGGGAAACATTTATGATTGTGGGCTCTTCTAAACCGTTATGTCTTCCTTCACTCGAAAATTCCGTTTTGTCCCCAGATTTTTCGTCGTCGTTGCGGTTACGGCTCTGGCCCCGCAGATGTTTGCGCAACCCGCAAAAACAGCGCCTGAAGGCCAGGGGTTGACGCCGATCCTTAATTACATCTCCTCCGCATGGGACACGCTGACCCGTTCCATGACGGAATGCAAGACCGTGGTCGATCCGAAGATTAGCGTTGCGCCTGTGCTCTATCTGCCCGCAGGATTTGAGGTGCCTCCCGCGGTGCAGAAGATGACGGCCGACTGCAACGTTCGTGTGGAACATTTGCCCGTGGAGATCCATCGTCTGGGCGAGTTTGACTCTTCGAAGATGCAGACTCACGGTCTGCTCTACGTCCCCGATAAATATGTGGTTCCTGGAGGCCGTTTCAACGAAATGTACGGCTGGGATAGCTACTTCATTATTCGTGGACTGATTCGCGCTGGACGGGCGGAACTGGCTCGCGACATGGTGAACAATTTCCTTTTCGAGATCGAGCACTACGGCGCGATGCTCAATGCGAATCGCACGTATTATTTGACGCGATCGCAGCCACCATTCGTGAGTTCGGCGGTGGTCGAGGTCTATCAGGCGATGCCGGCCGGGGGCAGGCCAGATAAAGCCTGGCTGGAGCGGGCGTACGCAGACATCGAACACGACTATGAGATGTGGATGCGCGACCCGCATCTCGCCGGACAGACCGGACTCTCGCGCTACTACGACTTCGGCGAAGGCCCACCGGCCGAGGCCATCCAGGATGAATCTGGTTTCTACCGCAAAGTCTCGCAGTATTTCTTTTTCCATCCGTCCGAAGCTGACGAATATGTTGTGCCGACGACTGCGGGGAAGGCTCCGGGAACGGCAGGCGCGTCGTATTCGATCGAAGTATGTGACGTGCCGCTGACCATGGCTCGTCCGCAATGCGAAAAGACAAAGCAGTTCAAACTGAGTGCGGACTACTACAAGGGTGACCGCTCGATGCGGGAGTCCGGCTTCGACGTGAGCTTCCGCTTCGGCGCCTTCGGTTCGGCAACGCATCATTACGCGCCCGTCTGCCTGAACAGCCTGCTCTACAAAAATGAAAAAGATATGGAGCAGATCAGCACATGGCTTGGGCGGAGCGACGATGCCAGGAAGTGGGCCAAGCGAGCGGAAGACCGCAAGAAGTTGATCACGCAATTCCTGTGGAATGCCGATGCCGGCACCTTCTTCGACTACAACTTCATGACGAAGAGAATCTCCACGTACAAATACGCGACGATGTTTTACCCGCTATGGGCGGGATTGGCGACGCCGGCGCAGGCGAAAGCGGTGGTGGCGAATCTGAAGGGCTTCGAGCAGCCAGGCGGATTGCCCATGAGTACCTTCGAGAGCGGCGCCCAGTGGGATTTGCCCTATGGCTGGGGAAACATTGAGATGATCGCCATCGAAGGACTGCGGCATTATGGATTCAACGCGGACGCGGACCGGCTCTCGTACGAGTTCCTGTCGACTGTGGCTGAAAATTTTCGACGCGACGGCAATATCCGCGAGAAATATAACGTAGTGTCGCGCTCGTCCGAAGCTCATGTCGAGTTGGGATATGAGATGAACGTGGTTGGCTTTGGTTGGACCAATGCAGCGTTTCTCGAGCTATTGCGCGGCTTGCCGAAGGAATCGGTGGATCGGTTGGCCAAAGAGCAGGATCAGCCTCCGGCCGATAGCAAACAATGAAGCTCTACTGAACCGCATCGCGCTCGACATTGACATGCTCTTCGCACCCGCTGAGAATGCCCTTCCATCTTCCCCGGAGGAATTCATGCGTCGGCTTCTTTCGTTTTTCTTCGCGCTGCTATCCACCGCGTCGCTGCTCGCTCAGGACCGCAGTAACGCGCGCTCCATGGTGATCTCGCCCTACGGCATCGTGGCTACGAGTCAGGTATTGGCGTCGCAGGCGGGGGCGGAAATTCTTTCGCGCGGAGGTTCCGCAGTCGACGCGGCCATCGCTGCCAATGCCGTTCTCGGGGTGATGGAGCCCGACATGAACGGGATCGGCGGCGACCTGTTCGCCATCTACTGGGATGCGAAAACCGGCAAGCTCTACGGCCTGAACGCCAGCGGCTGGGCCCCGAGGGGTTTGACGATTACTCACCTCAGAGCGATGGACGCGAATGCCATGCCCGTGATCGGCATCGACACTGTCACAGTTCCCGGCGCAGTAGAGGGTTGGAACAAATTGCACGGGCGCTTTGGTCATCTGCCCTGGAAAGATCTCTTCACTCCGGCGGTCTTCTATGCCGAAAGCGGATTCGCGGTGCAAGAGATGATTGCGATGGATTGGAATAATTCTCGCGAAAAATTGCAGGCCGATCCCGAGAGCCGCCGCGTTTTTCTCGTTCATGATGAAGCGCCGAAGATGGGCGAGATGTTCAAGAATCCTGATTTGGCCAAGACTCTTCGTCTGCTTGCCACGGGTGGGCCGCAGGCTTTCTATCAAGGAGAGATCGCCAAAGCCATCCTGTCTACGTCCCACGAACTTCATGGCACCATGGCGGCGGACGACCTGAGCGAGTTTTCGGCGGAGTGGGTCGAACCGATATCTGTCACGTATCGCGGCTGGAAGGTCTACGAGCTCCCGCCGAATGGACAAGGGATGGCGGCGCTCGAGATGCTGAACATCCTGGAACAGTTCGCGCCGGCGAAAGGCGGCCCGCTCAGCGCGGAGGAATTGCACAAGCGCATCGAGGCGATGAAGCTCGCTTACGCTGATCTGGCTCGCTACAATGCCGATCCCCGCTTTGCCAAAGTTCCGGTGGCCGGGCTGCTTTCGAAAGACTACGCGAAGGAGCGGGCCAAGCTGATCGATCCGCAGAAGGCAAATTGTGACGCAGAAGCTGGGCGGCCTCCGGTCAGCGATACGACTTACCTCACCGCCGTGGACCGCGAGGGCAATATCGTTTCTCTCATCCAGAGCAATTTTTCCGCGTTCGGTTCCGGCATTACGGTGCGCGGCATGGGATTTCCGTTGCAGAATCGAGGAGCGTTGTTCGTACTCGATCCGTCGAAACCCGACGCTCTTGCTCCCCGCAAGCGGCCGTTCCACACCATCATTCCGGCGTTCATGGAGCGCGGCGACGACCACATTGGCTTCGGCATCATGGGCGGCGCCAACCAGCCGCTGGCGCACGCGCAGTTCGTTTCCGATGTCGTGGACTATGGTATGACCATGCAGCAGACGCTTGAGACGGCGCGCTTCACCGTACGCAGTAATTTCGGTATTGGCTGCAAGATTCTCATCGAAGATCGCGTGCCCGCAGATGTCCGCCAGAAGTTGACGAGCATGGGGCATCAACTGGATGTGCGCGGAGACTTCTCGCTGTTCATGGGACGCGGCCAGGCCATCGACCACAACTCGAAGACCGGACTGAATACGGCGGCATCGGACGCTCGCACCGACGGTTCGGCTGAGCCGGAAGTTCCGCCGGGATTACGCAACTGACGCCGCGTCGCGTTGACGCTTCTACTCATCCAACCTAAGATGAACACTCTCGCCCGATGATCAACCAGACCATCTCGCATTACCGCATCACGGGCCGTCTCGGTGCCGGTGGGATGGGTGTCGTCTACCAAGCCGAGGACCTGACGCTCGGACGCAAGGTCGCGCTCAAATTTCTGCCACCCGAGTTGTCGCGCGACCAGAACGCGCTCGATCGATTTCTTCTGGAAGCCCGCACCGCGTCAGCGCTGAATCATCCCAACATCTGCACGATTTACGCCGTCGAAAATGCCGAAGTCGAAGGACAGCCGCAATCGTTCATTGCGATGGAACTGCTCGAAGGGCAGAACCTCGATCAGAAAATAGGTGGCAATCCGCTTCCAATCGACCGCTTGCTCGACATCGCGATTCAACTTGCGGATGCTCTCGATGCGGCGCACAGCAAAGGCATCATCCATCGCGATATTAAGCCGGCTAATATTTTTCTGACGCAGCGTGGACAAGTGAAAGTACTCGATTTCGGACTGGCGAAGCTGACCCGCCGCGAGATGAGTATGGAGACCATCGGCGCGACTCAGGATTTGCCGGCCCACCTGACCAGCCCGGGCGCGACCGTGGGGACGGTGGCATACATGTCTCCCGAGCAGGCGCGCGGCGAGGAACTCGACCCGCGTAGCGACTTGTTTTCGCTAGGCACTGTCATCTATCAGATGGCGACCGGCAAGTTGCCGTTTGCGGGGGCGACCTCCGCCGTCATCTTTCATGGCATCCTCGACTCCGATCCGGTGCCGGTGCTGCAACTCAATTCAGCATTACCGCCGAAGTTGCAGGAGATCGTTGACAAGCTGCTCGAGAAGGACCGCGATTTGCGTTACCAGTCAGCAGCGGATCTGCGCGGAGACCTCAAGCGCCTGAAACGCGACACGGAGTCGGGACGGAAGCCAGCACAGCCCTCGTCGCCTTCGCAAGCTGCGGCACAACCGTCGGTGATGGCTCCGAGTAGCTCCTCCCAGCGCTCGTCGGGCAGTTCGACGGTGATCTCTGCAGTCCGCCAGAACAAAGTCAGTTCGGGGCTGACTCTCCTGCTGGCACTGGCGGTGCTGGCCGCAGCGTCCTACGGAATCTATTCCTTAGTCACCCGCGTCCGCCCCACGCCTTTCCAGAACATCTCCGTGACCAAGGTGACGGACAATGGCAACGCGGTGATGGCGGCGATTTCTCCAGACGGCAAATACATTCTCGCCATGATTCGCGAGAATGGGCTCGCTAGTCTCTGGTTGCGCAACGTTCCTACCAATAGCAACACCCAGGTGCAGCCGCCCGCCGATGTTTACTACAACGGCGTCACCTTTTCAGTGGACGGCAATTATCTTTATTTCGTCCGTAGCGACGTTGGCAATCCCGCTCTCAAATTTCTTTACCGCGCCCCGCTGTTAGGGGGCACGCCCCAGAAATTACTGAGCGACGTGGATTCAAACATCTCGTTTTCGCCGGACGGCAACAATCTCGCTTTTGTGCGCGACGACAATCCGGTTGAGGGCAAGCACCAGCTCATTATTCACTCGCTGCAGGATGGCAGCGACCGGGTTCTGCTGGACGGTTCGAACAGCCAGAGTCACTTCGACCCGGCGTGGTCGCCGGATGGGAAGACGATTGTTTGCGGCAAATCCCATGTCGGAAATTTCCTTGTAGTTCTGGTCGCAATCGATGTGGCGACCGGCAAAGAAAGGGTCTTCGAAAGCAGCGCCACCAGCGTTCTTCAAGCGGTGCGTTGGATGCCCGATGGTCGCGGGCTCGTCGGTGTCTTCAGCGGACAGGATTCGAACTATACCCAGAGGCAGTTGGCGTATGTCTCTTATCCCGACGGCAAAGTTTCTCCTATTACGCGAGACACGAACAGCTACGCGTATCCCAGCATCGCTTCGAGTGCAGATGTTCTGTCGGCCGTACTGAGCCAGGACCGCTGGAACCTTTATCTTATGAACGGAGTCTCGCCCGGTTCCCAAGCGCGCGCTCTCTCTACGGCCGACCCCGCCACAGGATTAGCATGGACCACAGACGGGCGTCTGCTCACCGATCAGTCGAACACGCTGCATGCCATCAATCCCCTGAGCGGTGCGAAGACTCCCATCGCGACCGAGGAGGGAAAGCCAAGCGGCGATCCAGTTGCTTGTGCAGACGGACGCTATATTGTCTTCGAGCTTGGTTTCCACGGGGGAACCGGGGACGACAATGTATGGCGCATCGATTCCGGCGGCGGCAACCTGAAGCAACTCACCACCGGAACCCGGGACTATCGCCCCGAGTGTTCACCGGACGGGAAGTGGGTCTACTTCATTTCGGAGCACGAGGAAGGAAAACTGTCGCGAGTGCCAATCGACGGCGGACCTGTCCAGGTTATTTCCGATATTCCTGCGATACAGAACTTTGACTTGTCGCCGGATGGCAAGATGGCAGCGTTTATGACGCTGGAACACTCCGGTGAGCATAAGGAAAAATTGGCGCTGGTATCAACCGAGCCGGGACAACCCGGCAAGCAGGTCGAATTTGAGCGCGTTGTGATTGGCTTGGTGCGGTTCAGTCCGGACGGGAAAGCCGTGGTATATCCCACGCGGGAGAGTGGCGTCGATAACCTTTGGTGGCAGCCGCTCGACGGGTCCAAGGGCCACGCCATTACCGATTTCAAAGCGGAACGCATTTACGACTTCCGCTGGTCCTTCGACGGAAAGCAGTTGGTCGTTTTGCGCGGCCATACCGACGCGGACGTTGTGCTCGTCCGGGAAGCAAAGCAATAGACGGCATCCGGGATGAGATCTTCCGGAACTAGCCGCCAGCCCATTCTTTGAACTCGCGGGCGCGATCGCGAGCCACAGTCAAATCCTTACCGTCCTTCAAGCGAATGTTCAACGCGCCGCCCGGAAGAGACGTAACCTCCTTGATCCAGTCCAGGTTCACCAACGTGCTGCGGTGAATCCGGAAAAACTTCTTGGGGCTCAACTTCTTTTCCAGATCGGCAATGGAATGGTCCACGCAGTACGGCTTGCCTTCAAACGCCGCATAGGTGAGCTTGTCTTCGGCATAAAAATGCGTGACCTTGTCGAGGTCAAGAAACCACAAGCGCTCCCCGAGGCGCGAGGCGATTCGTTCCAGATACTCCGGCTTCGAGTCCTGCATGGCAACCGTAAGCTGTCTGAGCAAAGCCTGAAAATTTCCGCCTCGTGCCTGACCGGAAGCAAGCAGTCCTGCAACCTTGTCGAGCGCGCGTTCCAGCGCCTCCGGATCGACGGGCTTCAACAGATAGTCGATGGAGTTCACGGCGAAGGCCTTCAGGGCATACTGATCGTATGCAGTCGTAAAAATCACCATTGGCTGTTTGGACAGCTTGGCCAAGACGTCGAAACCGTTCAGACGGGGCATTTGGATGTCGAGGAAACAAACGTCGACAGGATTCTGAGTCAGGGCTTCGACCGCTTCCTCAGGCACAGTGGTAGCGCCGACGACCTCAACGCGCCCAGAGTGTTGCAACAACCGCCGGAGCCTTTCGAGCGCCAGAGGTTCGTCATCTACGAGGTAGACGCGCAGTTTCATGTCAGCGGAATCACCATCACGACCACCGGGCCGTCGTCGCGCCGCGAAGTTTTCAGATAGGCTTTATCCCCGAACAGTGCGTCGAGACGCTCGACTAGATTGTTGAGGCCATGTCCCGGCGGAACCACGCTCAAATCGAAGCCCGGACCGGAATCCTGAACCTCGATCTGCAGGTTGCCGTTATTCGCGGCGACGGTTACTCGCACTTCTCCAGTTTTGTTGAGCGGAGTGATGCCGTGCTTCACGGCGTTTTCGACCAGCGTCTGCACTGACATGGGGGGCACTTGGGCCTGCAGCAAATCTCCGGGTACGCTCACGATTTCTTGGAGCTTGTCGCCGAAGCGGGCCTTTTCGATCTCGACATAGCTCTGCACCATGTCCAGTTCCTGGCTCAAGGGAATCAGCGAGTGCATGCTGTTGTCGAGCGCGGCGCGCAATAAAGTTGCCAGCCGGCCCACAATCTGTTCCGCTCGCGCGGGATTTACCGCAATCAGGGCGCTGATCGAGTTGAGGGTGTTGAACAGGAAGTGCGGCTGAATTCGCGACTCGAGCGACCGCAGGCGCGCTTCCACGGCCAGTTTGCGCGCCCGCTCCTCAGACATCTCTTTCTCGTGAAGCTTCTTCTCGGTCGCGGCTACCCGCTCTTGTAGTAATGCATGAATCAACGCTCCCAGCCCGAACACGACGGCGAGAGGCATCGCCACTCTCAATGTGTGGGCGTATTCCCGCCAAAAGTGCGCCGGGACCACGAGCCCGATCCACATCAGCAGTAGCTGCGAAGCCAGACAACCAACAGCCGTGAACGCGACGAACCCCAACAGTGCTGCCGGGAAAAGCGGGAGTTTGCGGAGCATCATTCGCTCCACCAAACTCCCCATCAGGAGCACGCCGAGAGCCCCAGTCAGATTGGCGTAGATCAGGGAGTATGCCAGGACATTCAGAAGACCCCTGAGGCTAACAATCTGACCGCTCGCAAACTGGATCAACACCACAATTCCGACCGCCAGATTGATCCAGCCCAGCGAGAATAGCCACTTTCGTTTCATAGTCCAGGTGGTGCCGTCGTCATTCGTGCGATGCGGTCCCTACTTGACCTCCAAAGGCTCGAAAGTACCAATGCGGAAGACGTTGAGTGGTTGAGCCGTGTCCTGGCCGGGCAACTTCAGTTCGCCCGTGACCACTTCTTGCAGCGTAGCGAACTCAATTTGCTTGGTCGCGAGAGATACCCAGATTTCTCCCCAGTAGTCGCTCCGTCCCTTCAGCGTCATGCCGCCGTTCGCGATGTCGAGCGGGTTGAAAAATGCCTTGTAGGTGATCAAGGCGCAGTCGTGGCCATTTCTCTGCGAATTGCCGATCCATTCCAACACGACGTCGCGGTTGTGGAACGTTCCCACATCCGGCATGTTTACATCCCCGTTTGAGATGGCGTGATACGGCTCGTTCAACTTGAGGTCGGCGAAGTGGTTCTGACCGAACAGTTCGATCATTCCG
>Ga0335070_10002351_pt1 | contig 22049 bp, 17 predicted proteins | sample Lox_Sample_13_FD_206722 | JGI IMG/M metagenome (GOLD analysis project Ga0335070, IMG submission 206722) | Soil microbial communities from Loxahatchee National Wildlife Refuge, Florida, United States - Lox_Sample_1.3 | ecosystem: Environmental > Terrestrial > Soil > Wetlands | place: USA...
ATCTGACGCAGGCCGAACGGGGCGAGCCCCCTTTGTTCAGCGGCAGTTCACCTGAATCGAGGCCGCGTTCGAGCTGACTCCCGTCGGCGTCAGGACGTGCAGCTTCTCCCAGACTCTCTTGTGCTCCTTGCCCGCGCCGAGCGTCCACGTGTCCGTGACGCCCTCGCCCGAGGCGTTGATCGTGAGCGTCTGGACCTGCCCCTGCGCGCCGTCGCTCCGCTCCCAGCGGTACGTCACGGTGGCGGGGTGATGGCTCACGAAAATGGTGCCCGTGAATTTCAGCGTGGCCGGGCACGGCGCATTCCAGCTCTTCGGGTTCACGACGGCCGCGACCTTGGTGACGGTCCTGGTCGAGCTTGCGGCGGGAGCAGGGGCAACGGCGGCGAGAAGGCCCAGCGCCAGGGCGGCGGACAGGGCGCGACGAATGAGCGTCATGACTCGTTCCTTTCTGTGCACGGATGCGTGGCCCGGATTTTACGTCCCTTCACGCCTTGCGGCGCCGCAGCGCGCCGAGCGCCTCGCCGAGCTCAGGCGCCCGGAGCAGCGCCGCGAACCCGAAGAAGGCGGCGGCGCCGAGCGCGGCCGCGCCGGCGACCCAGCCGGCCCGCATGAGGAGCGCCCAGCCCGCGTCGTACGGGAGCACGCGGTAAGCGAGGAGCCAGACGACGGCGCCCATCGCGAGGCTCGCAAGGAGGAGGCGCGCCAGCGCGAACACGATCGTGCGCCCGCCCAGCGTCCCCATCCGCCGCCAGAGGAGCGCGAGGAGGACGAGGAAGTTGATCCAGAAACCCGCCGACGTCGCGAGCGCGACGCCCGCGTGCTGGAGCGGCCTCGCGAGCCACACGCACATCGCCCAGAAGACGGCGAGGTCGGCCGTCGCGACGATCACCGGCGTCCGCGTGTCGTGGAGGGCGTAGAACGCCTGCGTCACGATCTTCACGCCGGCGGCGGCGTAGAGGCCCACCGCGAAGAAGACGACCGCGAGCGCCGTTTTCGCGACGTCGGCCTCGGAGAAACGCCCCCGCCGGAAGATGAGGTCCACGATCGGCGCGGCAAGGAGCATGAGGCCCACCATCGACGGGAGCGTGACGAAGCCGATGAGCCGGAGCGCGAACGCGACGGTCGCCTTGTAGGCGGAGCGGTCCTTTTCGAACGCCTGCTCGGACAGGGCCGGGAGGACCGTGCGCGTCAGCGACACGACGAACCCGCCGAGGACGAAGTCCACGAGGCGGAAGGCGTAGAAGTTGTAGGTCACGAATGCGTCGCCGAGGGCCGCGAGCGTCCGGGTCGAGACGACGAGCGAGAGCTGCCCCACGCTGTACCCGTAGAGGCGCGGAGCGATCTGGAGGGCCGTTCGCGACACCTCCGGGTCCCCGAAGGGAGACCCCGCGAAGCGGAAACCGAGCTTTCGAACCGCCGGTCCCTGGAGCGCGACCTGCAGGACGCCGCCGAACAGGACGCCGGCCGTCAGCGCGGCCAGCGGCGGCACGCCCGCCGGCGCGAGGGCCCAGGCCGCCGCGACGATCGCGAGGTTCAGGGCGATCGGCGTCGAGGCGGACAGCTGGAAGCGTCCCTTCGCGTTCAGGTAGGCCTCGAGGAGCGACGCGACGGAAACGAGGAGGATGTACGGGAACATCCAGCGCGTCAGCCGGACCGTGAGCTCGAACTTCCCCGGCGTCGCCTTGAAGCCTTCGGCGAAGAGGGCGACGATCGGACCCGCGAAGACGATCCCGATCGAGACGAGGCCGACGAGGATGCAGACGAGCAGAACGAGCATCCGGCCCGCGTACGCGCCCTCTTCGCCCGGGCGCTCGCGCTCGACTTTCTTCGCCATCGGGACGAACGCCCCGGGCAGCCCGCCCTCTCCCACGATCGCGCGAAACGTGTTCGGAAGCCGGTACGCGGTGTAAAACACGTCGGACGCGGCGGAGGCCCCGAGGAACCGGGCGATCGTCGCATCCCTGACGACGCCAGCCAGCCGGGAGACCACCGTCCACGCGGTGATGCCCCAGGTCGACCGGACCAGTTTCCGCGTGTCGCTCAAGCCGGGGGGATTGTAGGATCCGGGCCGACCGGAGGAGATTCGCATGGCTGGATCCGTGAACAAGGTCATCCTGGTCGGCCACCTCGGGGCCGACCCCGAGATGCGCGCGACGACCGGCGGCGTTCCGATCGCGCGCCTCAGGATCGCGACGACGGAGACGTGGAACGACCGGGCCACCGGGCAGAAGCAGGAGAAGACCGAGTGGCACACGGTCATCGCGTTCGACAAGCTCGCGGGCATCTGCGAGCGCTACCTCTCGAAGGGCCGCCTCGTCTACATCGAAGGCGCGCTCCAGACGCGCACCTGGGACGACAAGGAGACGGGCCAGAAGCGCTACGCCACCGAGATCAAGGCGCGCGACATGAAGATGCTCGGCGGGCGGCCGGACGGCGCGGGTGCCGGCGCGGGCGCGGGCGGCGGCGCTGCGGCTCCGGAGGGCCCGGACGGCGGCGGCGACGCGGACGACGACGTCCCGTTCTAGAACGCGAAGGGGTCTTTTCTCTTCTCGCGGGGCTTCGACATCAGATCCGCGAACGCCCGCGCCTCTTCGCCGAGCTTCGTCCACGCCTCTTCCGTGAACCGCGGGCGCGGCGCGCCCGCGACGCGGCGGCGGAGGGCGGTGAGGCGCGCGTCGCGGGCCGGGTCCGCGCCGAGGGCCTTCACGCGCGCGACGGCCTCCTCATAGGCCTCGAACGTCTTCGAGAGGATCAGGACGTCGCAGCCGGCTTCCGCCGCGCGCGCGGCGCGCTCCGGGAGCGTCCCCTCGAGGGCACTCATCTCGAGGTCGTCCGAGTAGACGACGCCGTCGAACCGGACGGGGCCCCGCAGGATCGCGTGGATCCTCGGCGAGCAGGACGCCGGCACGATCGCACCATCCTCGAACCCCGGGTACGCCGCATGGCCCACCATCACGCCGTCCGCGCCGCGGGCGAGCTTCGCGAACGGCGCGACGTCCGTGACCATGAGGTCGACGTCGTGCGCGTCGACGACGGGCAGTTTCGCGTGCGAGTCCACTGCGCCCCGCCCGAGGCCGGGGAAGTGCTTGACGCACGTCGCGAGGCCCGCCCGCGCGAGGCCGTGCAGGAAGACCATCCCGCCGATGACGACATCCTCGGCGTGAAACCCGAAGCAGCGGCCCTCGAGGACGACCGCTCCGGCGCCGGGCTGGCCGAGGTCGAGGCACGGCGCGAAGTCCACGTCGAAGCCCAGGAGCCGCGCGGCGCGGCCCATGAGGTATGCGTTCTCGTGGACGCGGTCCGTCCCGGCCTCCGAGCACGCAGCGGCGGACGCGAACTTCGCGCCGAGGAGCGGGCCGATGCGGTCGACCGTCCCGCCCTCCTGGTCGACGAACAGGAGGGGCGGGGCGCCGGCCGCGCCCGCGGCCGGCGCGATCCCTCTCAACGCCTCCAGCAGCTCGACGACTTGAGATGGCGATTGAAGATTTCTTTTGAATAAGAGGAAGCCGAGAGGAGGATGCGCGGCGAAGAACGCGCGCTCAGCGGGCGACAGCTCGGGGCCGCCGAGCCCGAACACGAAACGGTCAGCGCTGGCCATTGCCCTATTCACCTTCTAAGAGAATCCTCGTGCTCTTCGAACGTGCCACGCAAGGTCAGTCCTCGCCGCGGAGGCGGTGCTGCAGGGAGGCAAGCAGCTGCAGCGCCGCGAGCGGCGTCATCGAGTCGATGTCGGACTTGCCGATCGCGTCGAGGACGATCTCGCCCTGCCCGCGGAAGAGGTCGAGCTGCGTGTCCCTCTGCGGCGGCGCGCCCGCGTGCTCGGCGAGGACGGGGCGGCCGCCGACGTCGAGCTGGTGGCGCTCGAGGTTGCCGAGGATTTCGCGGGCCCGCGCGAGGACGGGCTCCGGGATGCCGGCGAGCCGCGCGACCTGCACGCCGTACGAGCGGTCGGCCGTCCCGTCGCTGACCTTTCGCAGGAAGACGACCTCGCCGTTCCACTCCTTCGCCGTCATCGTCCGGTTCACGACGTCCGGCTTCACGAGCGCCAACTCGGTCAGCTCGTGGTAGTGCGTCGCGAAGAGGACGCGCCGCGCGCCGGTGTCGTGGAGGTGCTCGGCGATCGCCCACGCGAGCGAGAGGCCGTCGAACGTCGACGTCCCGCGGCCGATCTCGTCGAGGATCACGAGGCTCTTCTCCGTCGCGTGCCGGAGGATGTGGGCCGTCTCGGCCATCTCGACGAGGAACGTGGACTCTCCGCGGACGAGCGAGTCCGACGCACCGACGCGGGTGAAGATCCGGTCGCACAGGCCGACGCGCGCCGAGACCGCGGGCACGAACGAGCCCGCGTGCGCGAGGAGGACGAGGATCGCGTTCTGCCTCAGGTACGTCGACTTGCCGCCCATGTTCGGGCCCGTGAGGATCACGACGTGCGAGCCCTCGCCGCCAAGCGAGGCGTCGTTCGGGACGAACGGCTCGCGAGGGCGCAGGGCCTCGACGACCGGGTGCCGGCCGCCCTCGACCGCGAGAACGGGCTCTTCCACGAGGCGCGGCCGCGACCAGCCGGCGGCGCGGGCGACGCGCGCGAACGACACGAGCGCGTCGAGGAGGCCGAGGCGCGCCGAGGCCGCGAGGATGCGGCCCGACTCGACGACGACCTCGGCGACGAGCTGCTGGAACAGCTCCAGCTCGCGCGCCGCGAGGCGCGCGTCGGCCGAGCGGAGCTTTTCGTCCACCTCGACGAGCGCGGGGGTCGCGTAGCGCTCGACGTTCGCGAGCGTTTGGCGCTTGAGCGCGTCCCCGGGAATCTTCGCGCGGGCGGCGCCGGGCACCTCGTAGACGTGTCCGAAGACCTGGTTGAACTTCACGCGCAGCGTCGGGATGCCGCGCGCGGCCTTTTCGCCGGCCTCGAGGCCCGCGAGGACGGTCGCGGACTCGCGCCGCAGCGTGCGGATCCCATCCACCTCGGCGTCGACCCCGTCGCGGAAGAGGCCCCCGTCCTTCGACGAGAGCGGCGGCTCGGCCACGAGGCGCGCGGACACGGACTCGCCGAGGCCGAACGGCACGCCTTCCGGTGACGCGTCGCCGCCCGCGGCGAGGAGCGGGCACGAGACGCCGTCGAGCGTCTCCGCGAGCCGGCCCGCCCGGACGAGGCCCGCGGCGAGCGCGGCGAGGTCGCGCGGCGTTCCCGCCCCGACCGCGAGCCGCGCGACGAGGCGCGGCAGGTCCGGAATCTCGCGGAAGCCCTTCGCGAGCGCCTCGAGGCGCGCCGCGTCGGCCATGAGCTCCTCGACGGCGTCGAGGCGGCCCTCGATCTCGGGGATCCTCCCGAGCGGGCGCTCGAGGAGGCGGCGCAGCGTCCGCGCCCCGAAGGCCGTGCCCGTCCGGTCGAGGAGGGACACGAGCGTGCCGTTCGCGCTGCCGTCGCGCGCCGAGCGGAAGAGCTCGAGGTGGCCGGCCGTCACGGAGTCGACGACGAGTCCCTCTCCCTCGGTCTCTCGCCGGAGCGACCTTACGTGGTCGCACTCGGAGCGCTGCGTGGCCCGGGCGTACGAGAGGAGCGCCGCCGACGCGTCGAGGGCCGGGCCGCTCTCGCCGAGGCCGAACGGCTCGAGCGTCGCGGTCCGGAAGTGGCGCTTCAGGAGCTCGGCGGCGCCGGCTCCCCGCGGCGACTCGGAGGCAAGGGTCGAGAGCGCGGGCGGCTCGGCCCACCCGGAGCGCAGGGAGGCGAGGAGCGTTTCGGCCCGCTCGCGGTCCGACGGAAAGACGACGAGCTCCCTCGGCGCGCGCCGGAGAAGCCACTCGGCAAGGGAGCCGGCGTCGCGGAGCGGAAGGACCGAGAAGTCGCCGGTCGAGAGGTCGAGGCAGGAAACGGCTGCGCCGGCGCCGTTCCACGCGACGGACGCCATCTCGTTCGCTCGCCGCGCGTCGAGGCGCTCGGGGTCGACGATCGTCCCGGGCGTGACGATCCGGACGATCTTCCGCGCGACGAGGGCGCGTCCCTTTGCGGCCGCCTCCGTCTGCTCGGAGATCGCGACCTTCTTCCCCGCCGCGACGAGGCGAGCGAGGTACGACTCGAGGGCGTGCTGCGGGACGCCGCACATGGGCGCCTCGATGTCGCTGTCCTTGTGCCGGGCCGTGAGCACGAGGCCGAGGAGCGGAGCCGCGATCTCGGCGTCCTCGAAGAACATCTCGTAGAAGTCGCCGAGGCGGTAGAGAAGGATCGCGTCCCCCGCTTCCCGCTTCAGTGCCCAGTACTGCTCGAGCATGGGCGTCGCGCGCATCGGAAGGCGGGGATGCTAGCATCGACGGAGCCCCCGTTGATGCGCGTGCTTTCGCTCGACTCGGCCTCTCCCGGACCCGCGCTCGCGGTGGCGGACGAGACCGGCCGTGGACCGGTGAGCGCGCTTCCCGCCGCGGCCGCCGAGGCGCTTCCGGAAGCCGTCGCCGCAGCGCTTTCCGCCGCCGGTCTCGCTCTCGCCGATCTCGACCGCGTCGCCGTCCTCTCGGGCCCCGGTTCCTTCACGGGCCTCCGCGCCGGGATCGCTTTCGCCCGAGGCCTCGCCCGCGGCCGCGGCGTCCCGCTCGTGCTCGTCCCGACGTTCCGGGCGGCGTCCTCGGCCATGCCCGATCCCGCCGAGGTCTACTTCGTCCTCGAGGCGGGCCGGGGCGACGTCCACTCGGCCCGGCGGAGCGGCGGCCGCCTGGCCGAAGCGCCCGCGCCGCGCCCGAGAGGCGATGTCCTGGCCGAAGCGGCCGCCGCGGGCGTCGCCGTGGTCGACCTCGCCGAGGCGCGTCTTCCGCTCGCCCCGGCCGCCGCGCAAATTGCCGCGGCCGCGAGCCCCGAGCCCGCCGGCGGGGTCGTCTACGGCCGTCCCAGCGCGGCGGAGGAGAAGCTGGACAAGCTCGCCGCGGCCCGCGAGGCGGACCCGTGAGCGCTCTCGCCGAATCGGTCACGACGCGCGACGCGGACCGCCTGGACCTCGATGCGGTCGCGGCTCTCGAGCACGCCGCGTTTCCGGTTCCCTGGAAACGGGAGTACTTCGAAGCCGAGATCGGGACCGCGCACCGCTTCAACCGCGTCGCGATCGGACCGAAGGGCGACCTCGCAGGCTACGTCTTCTGCGCCTTCGCCGGAGGAGAGCTCCACGTCAACAAGATCGCGGTCAGCGAGCGGCACCGCCGCAAGGGCGTCGCATCGCTTCTCATGGACGAGGTGCTCGGGTTCGCGGCGGCGACGCGCGTCGAGGAGGTCTATCTCGAGGTCCGCGTCTCGAACCGGCCGGCTCGGGCGTTTTACGAGGGGCTCGCGTTCCGGGAGGCCGGCCGCCGAAACCGCTATTACCTCGACGGGGAAGACGCGCTCGTCCTCGTCCGGGACATGAGGCATCAGACGCCTTGACGACGCGTGTGACGAAATTACAGACTCCGGGCCCCGGGTTTCCCGGGCACCTGAATCTGAGGAGGTGGCGATGACGTCCTTGACCGACGAGATCAAGCAGGAACTGGCCAGCTACAACGACGAGTTCAAGTCGCTCCTGAGGAACCATCACGACCACGAGCGGCGGCTGGCCGAGCTCGCTTCCAAGACTTTCCTCTCGACCGACGAGGAGATCGAAGAGAAGAGGCTCAAGAAGGAAAAACTCCACTTGAAGGACCGAATGGAAGAGATCGCGCGCGAGCACCGCGCGCGCGTCTCGGCACACTAGGCTCCCCTTGACGGTTTCCCCTTCGTCCGCCCCGCGGCGCGGGGTTCGCCGGGGGGTCTACGTGCTGCCTGCGCTTTTCACCGCGGGCAATATCTTCTGCGGGTTCCTCTCGCTCGAATCCTCGGCGCGCGGGGAATTCGAGTACGCGGCGATGCTCATCTTCGTCGCCGCGTTCTTCGACGGGATCGACGGGCGCGTCGCCCGGCTGACCGGGTCGACCTCGGCGTTCGGCGAGCAGCTCGACTCCCTCTCGGACGTCGTCTCGTTCGGCGTGGCGCCCGCCTTCCTCGTCTACCGCTGGGGCCTCTCGGCGTACGGCCGCGCGGGGCTCCTCGTCTCGTTCCTCTTCGCGGTTTGCGGCGCTCTGCGCCTTGCCCGGTTCAACGTCCAGGTCCACGTCGTCGACAAGCGCTGGTTCGTCGGGCTGCCGATCCCGTCGGCGGCGGGCGCGCTCTGCGGCCTCATCTGGGCCGTGCCCGCGTCCCAGCTCACGGACACGCTGCGCGCCGTCTTCCTCGCGGTCACGGCGGGTCTCGCGTTCCTGATGGTCTCGACGTTCCGGTACCGGTCGTTCAAGGACGTCGACTGGAAGACACGGCGCGGACGCTTCTACTTTCTCCTCTTCTTCCTCGGCATCGGGCTCATCTACGTGGGCCGGGAGTACGCGCTCGCCGGGCTCCTCGTGACGTACGCCGCCTCGGCGCCCGTCGTGCGGTTCGCCGGGCTGTTCCGGAGCCGCCCGAAGGACGTCGCCGCGTGATGGCGGGCAAGGCCGGCCTCTCCGTCGCCCTCGTCGAGCCGACGACGCTCCTCGGCCGCGACCTGAAGGCCGTTCTCGCCGAACGGCGCTTCCCGGCGGTGAACGTCCACCTGTTCCACCAGGCCGCGGGCGACGCCGGGATCCTGACGGCCGACGACGACGAGGCCGAGTTCGTCGCCCCGCTCGCGCCCGATTCCCTCGAGACGTGCGCGGTCGCGTTCTTCTGCGGGCGCGCCGCCGACACCGCGAAGTTCCTCGCGGCGCGAAAGGACTCCTGTCTCGCGATCGACCTCACGGGCGCGCGGAAGGCGGGCCCTCTCGCGGTGCCGTCCGCGGAGGGACAGGCTGCCGCGCTCCCGAAGGGGAACGTCCTCGTCCTGCCGCACCCCGTCGCGTTCGTCCTCGCCGAGGCGATCGCGGTCGTCGACGCGCTCGCGCCCGTCACGGACGCCACGGCCGCGGTCGATCGTCCCGCGAGCGAGCTGGGCAAATCCGCGCTCGACGAGCTCTTCGCTCAGGCCGTCGCCCTCGCCTCGTTTCGCCCGGTCCCGAAAGAGCACCTCGGCGCCCAGAGCGCCTTCAACGCGTTCGTGCCGCCGGACGCCGCTCAGTGGGAGGCGCGCGTCGCGGACGACGTCGCGGCCCTCATCGGCCGTCCGTTCCCGGTCGGCATTCTGTCGGTCCGCGCGGGGATCTTCCACGGCCACCTTCTCCGCCTCGACCTGCGCCTCGAATCCGACGCGCCGGCCGGCACGGCCGTCCTCGACGCGTTCCGCGCGAAGACGAGCGCGTTCGAGGTCGTCGACCCCGAGAACCTCTCGGGCCCGGTCGAGTCCGCGTCGCGCGACGAGACGCTCGTCCTCCGCGTCGCCGCCTCCGGGCGCCGGGTCCGCCTCACCCTCGCCGCCGACCACCTCCGGCGCGCCGGCGCGATCCTCGCCGTGCGGCTCGCCGAGCAGGCGCTGAAGGAGCGCGGCGTTCTCTAGCGCCCGCGCCGCCGCGTCGGCGCCGTCTTCGGCGCAGCCGTGTGCGTCGGCGGCGGCGCGGCCATCGGGACCTCGAACTCGGCCCCGTTGTTCACCTTGCCGTCCGGCATCGTCAGGTGCCAGCTCGCGAAGACGTGCGGGTGCGCGCCGACGATGCGGATCGGACCCGAGGCGTCCACCTCGCCCGGCGCGAAGATGTTTTCGAACAGCCGGCAGACGACCGCGCGGCTGGACGACGTCGGCTTGTAACCGTCGGCTTCCCCCGTCAGCTGCTCGTACCGGTCGAAGTCGCCCGGGCGAACGGAGGCCACGGTGCCTCCCTCGACCCGCAACTGGACGTAGCTGTTGTAGTGCGAGAGGTCCGTCGGCGTCGGCCCTGTGTTCGTCGAGGTGACGGCGACCTCGATCCACCCGTGACCCGCCCCGGCATTCGCGACCTCGACCGTGAGGCGGGGTTCGAGCGGCTTGCCCGTCAGGAGGGCGCGCACGGCTGCGTATCCCACGAGATAGCCGTCCTTCGGCACGCCGCCGACGAGGAACACCCGGCCGAGATAGCCGGGCGCCGACCATCGGCCGGCGCTCGAGAGAGTGCGAAGGCACTCGGCCATCGTCGGGATCTGGAAACGCGCCCAGCCGCCGTCCGGGGACAGGGGCGACCGCGCGCCGGGACGCGGCTTGAACGTGTAGACGGTGCCCGGTTCGGACGAAAAGACCTGCTGGCCGAACTCGTAGTCGAGCCCGCGGTCCCCCGAGAACTCGTCGATCTTGCCGTCCGGGAGAATCCTCCCCGTGAACGCGTTCCCGTCGCCCGCGCGGCCGTAGCTCCCGAACGCGACAAGGAGCCGGAACGGGATCGGGAAGGCCTGCGCGGTCTCCTCGGGCAAGTCGTTCACGATCCGTCCGCCGAGCTCGGGGCGGCGTCCGAACGCAAAGACGAGCGCTTCGTCGGCGGCCCCCACGAGCGGTTTCCACGCCATCGGCTCGCCGGCCGCGGGGAGCGTGACGGAAACCCGCGCTCCGCCGACCGCCTTCTTGAGGACGGAGAGCGCGGCTGCGAGGTCCTTGGCCTGGTCGGACGACGGCCAGAGGTGGACGTGAATGCCCGCCACCTTCCCCCAGCTCTTCGAGTCGGCGAGAACGCGCGAGACCGCGCGCGCCCATTCGGCCCCGGCCTCGGCTCCGCGGCCCGTCAACGCCGACGCCGCATCCTCGGATCCCATGAGGACGAGGACGATCGGCCGCTTGATCGGCGATGGCGGCGGGGGCGCCGGGGTCGCGCGGCCGTCTCGCCCGAGCGTCGCGGCCACGACATAGAGGCGCGCGATGCCCATGGCCGTCAGCTCGCTTTCGGCCTCCTCCGGCACGAAGGCAGGCGCCTCCGCGAGGAACAGCGCGTCCGTCCGCGAGGTCACGGGCGCGGGAGGGGGCGAGCCCGCCGGCTCGCCTCCGCGGCGGCATGCGCCGGCGGCGAGGGCGAGAAGCGCCAAGGGAAGGACGGCCGTCCGGAACGCGGCGTGCGAGCCGCGGCGTCGGGAGCCGCTGTTCACGCGCGCGATGATAGCGCGGGGAGCGTGAACCCGATCACGAGCCCTCCGCCGGGGCGGGCTACGGCGAAGACGGCGCCTCCATGCCGCTCCGCCGTCCGGCGCACGGCCGCGAGACCCATGCCCGAGCCACGGGCCTTCGTCGAGAAGGCAGGCTCGAAGAGACGGTCGGCTGCGCCTTCCGGAGGGCCGGGACCGTCGTCGGCGCATGCGAACCGGACGCCGGGCGCGCCGCCGGGGAGCGCGGCGTTCGAAGCCGAGAGCTCGACGGCGCCGCCGCGCTCGGCGACCGCCTCGGCCGCGTTCACGAGGAAGTTCGTGAGCGCGTCGCGCAGGAGAAGCCTGTCGGCCGCGAACGGCAGGAGGTCCGGCGCGACCTCCACGGACACGTCGAAACGCTCGTGCACCCGGAAGTCCGCGGCGACCTCCTCGAGGAGCGCGCGGGCCGCCCCGGCGTCGAAACGCTGGCGCTCGAGCGCCGACGGGTCGCCGAATCGCCCGAGCCGGCCGATCCGTTCCGTCAGGATCGCGACCTGCCGGAGGACGTTCGCCGAGATCCCTGCGATGGCGCCCGGCGGCGCCGCCTCGTGCCGATCCTCGAACCGCCTCAGGCGCTCCGCCGCGAGCCGGATCGGCGTGAGCGGGTTCTTGATGTCGTGCGCGATCGCCCTCGCCGCGTCCACCCACGCCGCGAGCCGGTCGGCGCGCGTGAACTCCGTCAGGTCCTCGAGGAGCAGGATCGCCCTCCCCTCCTCGAGCTCCTCGGGCAGCGTCACGATCGCGACCCGGAACAGGCGCTCCCCCGCCGGGCCTGGAACCGCGACTCGCGTCTCGTACGGCGACGGCCGCGACGCCGCCGCTTCGAGGGCGGCGCGGAGCGGCGCCCACTCGGGCCCGGCGACCCGTTCCGCGAGACCCGCTCCGGGCAGCACGTGGTCCGCGGCGTCGTTCGAGAGGAGGACCTCGCCGTCCTTCCGCCGGAAAAGGATCACGGCCGCCGTGAGGTTCTCGAGAAGCCCCACGGCCGACGCGCGCTCGCGGGCGAGCGACTGCGTGCGCTCCTCGACGCGGGCCGACATCTGGCCGAAGGCGTCGACGAGGCGCGCGAGGTCGGCGTTCTCCGGGCGCTGGAGCGGCGGGAGCGCGCGCCCCTCGCCGACCTTCCCCGTGGCCTCGAGGAGATCCTCGAGCGGCTGCCCGAGAGCGAGCGCCGCGCGGCCCCCGAGGCCGAGCGCCGCCAGCGCGACCGCAACCGAGAGGAGGACGAGACCGTCGGCCGCCTCGCGCAGCGCCTCGTCCTCCCCGACGACGACGGCGAGGACGTCGCGGCCGTCCCGGGAGAGCGCCTCGGCGGCCTCGAAAACCCGCGGCGCGCCGGCCGTGTTCGTGCGGCGCGCCGCCACCGCGGACGGCCGCCCGTCCGCGAGGCTCTGCGCGACGACGGCCGAGAGGCGCTCGCGTGCGATGGCGGCCGAGACGGGCAGCGCACGCGACGCGGCGACGAGCGTGCCGTCGCGGTAGTGCAGAAGGTCCGTGCCGATGACGGCCGCGGCGCGGTTCAGCTCGCCCTCGGGCGACGTCGCGAGGCCCTCCTCGCCGCTCTGCAGGACGCGGCGGCCCTCCGTGACGAGGTCGCGCGCGCGGCGGCCGGTCTCGCGGGTCGCGTGGTTCGCGAGGGCGACCCGGACGAGGACGACGCTCCCGGCGAGCGGGAGCGCGCCGAAGAGGACGACGAGCGCCACGAGCCGCGCGCGGAACGTGCCGAAGAACCGCGGGCCCTTCGCCCGGTCCCCGCGCGCCGGCCGGAACGCGAAGAGGAGCGGCACGAGCACGACGAGCGCCGCCTCCCCGGCCGCGAAGGCGGCGCCGGCGGAGGCGAGCGGCGGGTCGACGGGCGCCGCAAACCCGGCGAAACCCGCCGAGACGGACGTGACGTGGACCCGCCGCGGGCCGTCGGGCGCCTCGGCGACGCCGACGGCGTTTCCCTTGCGGCGCGCCGCGGCGAGAAGGGACGGCGGCAGCTCGACGCTCTCGCCGCGCGGGCCCGACGGTCGGCCCGCGGCGTCCCACTCGAGCCTCTCGGCGGCGACGCGGTCCGGCACGTCGCGCGACGCGACCCAGGAGAGAAGGGCGTCGCGGTCGGCCTCGCGCGGCCACGCGACGTGGAGGAACGTCGCCGGGAAGCCGGAGGGGATCGAGACGGGCCGCACGGCGTCCGGCGCGCGGCTCCCGGGCCGCATGACGCCGAACGACGACGTCGTCGCCTCGAGAGGGCTCCGGATCGTGAGCATGTCCCCGAGCTCGGGAAAATCCTCGTCGGCGCCTCGCACCCAGAGGGCGCGGGCGAGGTCGTCGTTGTGCGTCCGGTCGCCGGCCGGGAGCCAGGGCTCGAGGTCCGGGTCGCCGACGCGCGCTTCCCACCGAGCGACGGCGCTCCTGCGGGCGGCCGCGGCGTTTCCCGCCGCGGCGCGCTCGGCCCGGAAAAGTGCTCGATCCACGAACCGCCGGCCTCCGTCCGCGAGGCCCGCGCCGAGGAGCAGCGCCGCGGCCGCGACGACGAAGACCGCGGTCGAGGCGCGGGCGAGAAGGTCGTCGCGCCCGCAGGGAACGGCGCGGTGCGCGAGCGCGGCCGCCACGAGGACGGCCGCGGCGAAGCCCGCCGCGGCCGCGAGTCCGCCGCCCGCGGCCCAGAAGGCGGCCCCGGAGGCCAGGAGCGCGAGCGCCGCGAGCGCGCGGCTTTGTCGCCGCGGCAGGAGCGGCGAGAGGAAAACACCCGCCGCGAGGAGAGCGGCCGCCGAAAGCGCGACGAGGCCCGTCTGCTCGACGAACGCCGCGGGCGCCGTCGGGACGATGCTCATCCCCTCGAAGAGGCCGGGGCGAGCCGCTCCCGCCCAACGCCCGGCGAGCCACGGGACGCTCGCGAGCGGAAGGGCGGCCAGGGCGCCTGCGACCCGGCGCATCGGGAACGAGGCGCCCCGGGCGAGGGCGCCCGCGGCGGCGGCGGCGAGAACGCCCGTCAGGAAGATGTCCGCGGGCGTCGCGAAAAGGCCCAGGAGGCCGCTCGCGGAGGGAATCAGGGCGCAGAGGCCCGAGGCGCCGCGCGGCATCCCGAGGAGGAGGGCGAAGCGGGCGGCCGCGAGCCCGATCACGGGCCTCCGGGCCGCGACGCCGAGCGCGGCGGCGCAAATCGCGAGCGCGAGACCCGCCGGGAACGCGCGCCGGCGCGCGACGTCGTCCTCCGCCACCCCGGGAGGTGCGGGCTCGACGAAGAAACTGAAGAGCCGGTCGCGTTGGCCGGCCGCCTTCAGCCTCAGGCGCATCCGCGAGGGACCTCCCTGGAGGTCCAGATACTCGATGAGGTCGGGCTGGATGATCCCGGTCGGGTAACGGCGCGTGACGAGGAGCGTGCCGCGGGCGCCTCCCTCGCCGCGCGGCGAGACCCAGCCGACGAAGACCCGCGTCACGTGATACGAGACGACGAGCCCCGCCGTCGCGGCTCCGCGCTCGGACTCGAGGCCCGCCGCCTCGCCGGCCCACGCCACCGGCCGCGCCGCGGCGTCGAAGAAGACGGCGCCGATTCCGCGCGTCGGAGGGAGCGCATCCGCGAGAAGCGTGAAGAGCCGCGCCGGCCGGACCTCGGCGCCCCCGCCGTCGACGATCGAGCCGAATTCCGGCGAGGCCTGAATGCGTTCCGCCGTGCGGCCGAGCTCGGCCGTGTCCCGTTCGAGCGCCTGCTCGGCAGCCGCCGCAAAAGCGTCCTCGCGCGCCCGGATGGCCGTCGCCCCGACGGGCGCGAGCCGCAGCGCGAGAGCGGCCGCGAGCCCGAGGAGTGCGGCGGCGGCCGCCGCGAGCGCCACGCGGCGCCGGGGCGCGCTCAACGTCGCATCGGGACCGGGATGCCGTTCTTCTCGGCGCACCGGACGGCCTCGGGGTAGCCCGCGTCCGCGTGCCGGATCACGCCCGTCCCGGGGTCCGTCGTGAGGACGCGCGCGAGGCGAGCCGCGGCCGCGTCCGTGCCGTCTGCGACGACGACCATCCCCGCGTGGAGCGAATACCCGATGCCGACGCCGCCTCCGTGGTGGATCGAGACCCATGTCGCGCCGGCCGCCGTGTTCAGCATCGCGTTCAGGAGAGGCCAGTCGGCGATCGCGTCGCTCCCGTCCCTCATGGCCTCGGTCTCGCGGTTCGGCGAGGCGACGGAGCCGCAGTCGAGATGGTCGCGCCCGATCACGATCGGCGCCTTCACGCGGCCGCTCCTGACGAGATCGTTGAAGGCGAGGCCGGCTCGCGCGCGCTCGCCGTACCCGAGCCAGCAGATGCGGGCCGGCAGGCCCTGGAACGCGACGCGCTTTCCCGCGAGCGTGATCCAGCGCTTCAGCGCGGCGTTCTCCGGGAACAGGGAGAGGATCGCGCGGTCCGTCTCCGCGATGTCCGCCGGATCGCCGGAGAGCGCGGCCCAGCGGAACGGGCCCTTCCCTTCGCAGAAAAGCGGCCGGATGTAGAGCGGAACGAACCCGATGATGTCGAACGCGTTCGCGACGCCGGCCTGGGCGGCGCCCGCTCGCAGGTTGTTGCCGTAGTCGAACGTGACGGCGCCGCGCCGCTTGAGCTCGAGCATCGCGGTCACGTGCGCGCCCATCGACGCGATCGAGCGCCTCCGGTATTCGCCGGCATCCGCCGCACGGAGGCGGAGCGCCTCCTCGTACGGGAGGCCGTGCGGGACGTAGCCGTTCAGCTCGTCGTGGGCGGAGGTCTGGTCCGTCAGGACGTCCGGCACGATCCCGCGCGCGAGGAGCCGTTCGAGGAGGTCGACCGCGTTGGCGCGGACGCCGATCGAGACCGCGTCCCTCGCGGCCCGCGCGGCCAGCGCCCGGTCGATCGCCGCGTCGAGCGCATCGAGCCGGACGTCGAGATAGCGTGTCGCGAGGCGCTTGTCGATGCGCGCGGGATCGACCTCGGCGACGAGCGCCGTGCCGCCGCACATCGTGGCCGCGAGGGGCTGCGCGCCGCCCATCCCGCCGAGGCCCGCCGTGACGACGAGCCGGCCCTCGAGCGAGCCGTCCCGCGACCCGAGGTCGCGCCGCGCGGCCTCGGCGAACGTCTCGTAGGTGCCCTGGAGGATTCCCTGCGTCCCGATGTAGATCCACGAGCCGGCGGTCATCTGTCCGTACATCGTCAAACCGAGAGCTTCGAGGCGGCGGAATTCCTCCCAGGTTCCCCATTTCGGCACCAGGTTCGCGTTCGCGATCAGGACGCGCGGGGCGTCGGCGTGCGTCCGGAAGACGCCGACCGGCTTGCCCGACTGGACGAGAAGGGTCTCGTCGTCGCCGAGGCGTTTCAGCTCCCGGAGGATCGCCTCGAGGCATTCGGGGTTCCGGGCGGCCTTGCCCGATCCCCCATAGATGACGAGGTCCTCCCGCCGCTCGGCGACCTCGGGGTCGAGGTTGTTGAGCAGCATCCGGTAAGGGGCTTCCGTGAGCCACGACCGGCACGTCAGGGTCGTGCCTTTCGGGAGCGCGGGGGGGGCGTAAGGAACAGGGGCGGGCGGTGCCGAGGCGGGGGCTGACATCGGCTCGGAATCTTAGACCCCGCGGCTGCATGACGCGCTGCACAATTTCCCTTGACAGGAATTACGCGACGCGTTATATTCGCATCATGAGCGATGTGAGACGAATCGTCCGCTACCGCAACCGCAAGCTCTACGAGGCCAAAGAGCGCCGGTTCGTGACGCTGGAGGACCTCGCGAGGGCCGTATCGAATGGAACCCGGATCGAGGTCATTGCCGCCGACACGGGCGAGGACATCACGGCCCGGATCCTCTCGAGGGCCCTTGCCTCCGGCAAGGCGCCCGTCGCCGCATCCGCCGACACGCTCGCCCGGATCCTGCGCGCGGGCAGCGAGGCCGCCGCGACCGTCGCAGGAGCCGCCGAGCGCGTGGGCGCCACGGCCGTCGCCGCGAGCATTCGAAAGGCCTCCCGCCCGGAAGCGCTCGGCGAGACGCTCGCGCCCATCACGAAGAAGCTCGAGGACGCGCGCCTCGACGTCGAGAAGATCGTCGGCGGCCTCGTCGAGAAGGGCCGGCTGACGTGGGAGGAGGGCGCGCGGCTGCGTGACGATGTCGGCCTCGTCTTCCGCGAGAGCCTGTCGGACCTGACCGGCAGCGTCCGTGACCTCGGGGCGCGCCTCGGCAGCGCCGGCCAGCCCGAGCTGGCCCGCGAGGTCGCCGCGATCAAGACGCGCCTCGCCCAGCTCGAATCCCTCGCCAGGAAGTCATTCCCCGAACCCAAGCCTGGCCGCCCGGCCGCACAGAAAAGGAGATCCCGATGAGAACCACCGCACGCAAGCCCGCCCCCAAGCTTCCGTTCACGGTCCCCGCGCCCGTGCAGCAGGCGCTCAAGACCGCCGGCACCGAGCTCGACCGCCTCGGCGCCCGCGCGCGCACCGCAGCGACGAAGGCCGAGAAGACCGTCCGCGTCGCCGCCCGCGACCTCGCGAAAACCGGAGAGACGATTCGGAAGGACCCGCGTGCGTTCGTCGAGGACGTCGTCGAGACGGGCAGGGACCTCGGCGAGAAGCTCACGAAGGACGTCAAGACGCGCGTCCAGAAGGCCGGCAAGGAAGCCGCCCGCCGGGCCGAGGGCGTTTCGAAGATGGTGGGCGACAAGGTCGGCACGGCCGTCGAGAAAGGCCTCCACCGCCTGAACGTCCCGACGCGTCACGAGCTCCGCTCGCTCGCCGCGAAGGTCGACACGCTCGGCAGGAAGATCGACACGTTCAAGGCGCGCAAGCCCGCCGCGAAAGCCCGCCGCGCCCGCTGACGTTTCGCTCCCGAATTTCGGATAAACTCGGGCGCCCTTCAAACGGCGCCCTTCTTCTTCAAAAAGCAGCATGAGCGTCCACCGCGAGCGGCCCGGGACTCCACCCGACTACACATCGGGCGAGCGGTTCCGTTCCTTCCCGGCGCCGATCGGGAAGAAGCTCGGGCTCGTCTGCGCGGGCGGAGGCGTCACCGGCGCGATCTACGAGATCGGCGCCCTCGCGGCAATCGAGGACCGCCTCGAGAACGCCTCGCTCACGGACTTCGACGTCTTCGTCGGCGTCTCGGCCGGCGCGTACATTTCGGCGCTCCTCGCGAACGGCGTCACGCCGGCGCTCCTCTTCCGGAACGCGACGCGGTCGGCGGAGACGCGAACCGACATCGACGACCTCTCCCTCTTCCGCCTGAACCTGGAGGAGATCGGGTCCCGCCTCGCGAAGGCGCCGTTCACGCTCCTCGACGCCGCGTGGGAGTACTACCGGAACCGGCACGAGACGACCCTCACCGACCTCGTCCAGTCCCTCGGCCAGCTGCTCCCCTCCGGCCTTTTCCAGAACGAAGGCCTCGAGGCGTGGATGCGCGACTGGCTCACGAAGGAAGGGCGCACGAACGACTTCTGCAAGCTCCGGAAGACGCTTCGGATCGTCGCCGTCGACCTCGACTCGGGCAACACGACCGCGTTCGGCTGCGCGCGCCACGACGACGTCCCGATCTCGCAAGCCGTCGCGGCCTCGTGCGCGATCCCCGGTCTCTATCGCCCCGTCACGATCCAGGGCATCGACTACATCGACGGCGGCGTCAAGAAGACGGCTCACATCTCGCTCGCCCTCCGCGAGCGCTGCGGCCTCACGATCTGCGTGAACCCGCTCGTGCCCGTGCGGTTCCACCCGTCCAGCGCGAGCGGCCACGGAGCCGGGTCTCTCCGGCGCAGCGGCATGGGCACGATCCTCGACCAGGTCTTTCGCGTCACGCTCCACTCGCGGCTCAAGTACGGCCTCAACCGCTACCGCCGCGAGGCTCCGAACGCCGACGTCGTCGTCTTCGAGCCCCGGCCGGAGGACTTGCCGCGCTACATGCGGAACATCATGCGCACGTCGGGCCGCATCCGGATCGCCGAATACGCGTACCGCTCGACGATGGCGGCGCTCGACGCGGACTTCAAACGCCTCCAGAAGGTCTTCGCGAGACACTCTCTCGTGCTCCGGCCTGCTTGTCCGCGCGACCGCTCCCGCGTGAAGAACCACTCGGACCGCGCGAGCGACACGATCCCGACCCGCCTCGCCGCGTCGCTCGCGACGCTCGAAGCCGACCTCGACCGCCTGACGGCCGCGCGCGGCCGCTGACGCGCCGCCGGGCGCTCAGCGCTGGAACGCGTACGACACCTTGAGGAAAAATTCCCGCCCGGATCTCTGCAGCTGTGCGTTTTCGGAGAGAACGGCGTTGTCCCCGTAGCCGACGTAGACGACCGACTGCCAGTTGAGCTGGTAGCCGAGGAGCGCCGAACCCTGGAAGCCGCCGGTGACCGCGGGGACGCTCACCGGGTAGAGCGACGGGTTGTAGTCCGTCCGCACGTATTGTCCGATGAGCCGGGCGAACGTCCGTCGGTCGAAGACGTACGTCGCCTTGAGCCGCTCGACCCGTGCCGTGAAGAGACGCTCCGCCGAGAGGTCCAGCCACTGCCAGGCGCCGTCGAACTGGAACTGGAGGTGCCGCGTGGGCCGGAGCGCGACGGAGAGCGTGGCGTCGCCGCCGCGGCCGGAGCGGTACCCGAGGTAGTCGACCGCGTTGCCGATGTGGCCCTGGAAGGAGAGGGAGGGCACGAAGCCGCCGGGAATCAGGTTGACGGAGAGCGCCCAGTGCCCGGCCGCCAGCAGGTTCGGACCGGCGCGTTCGAGGTCGTACGGGTAGTAGTCCAGCTCGCCGTTCAGGCCGGATCTGCCCTGGAAGGCGACGCCTTGGGCGAGAAAGCTCGTCACGGTCCTTCCGGACGTGTCCACGATGTAGTCGCCGAAGACCACCGGGATCACGCGTGAGAAGAGCCCCTCCGTGTAGAACACGTAGTTCGGGTTGGCCGACACCTCGCGGATCCCGACCTGCGGCACGTAGCCGACGTCGGCGCGGAACCCGTCGCCGTAGTCGCGGTAGATTCCCGACCAGTTCCAGTGAGTCTCCGAGTGCGCCCACTGGGCGGTGAACGCGCGCGACGAGAACGACCGGCCGTCCCAGTCCGGCGAAAGGTCCGGCCGGTCGGGAGTCCGCGTCGCCGACACGAGAAACTGGCCCGTGACCATGTCGTGGTCGTTCGGCGCCCAGAGGAAGTCGGGCCCGAAGACGCGGTTGTGGCCGCCGCCTTCCACTTCCCGGTCCGTGACGAGGAACCCCGCGAAGGACCGGCCGGCGATCGTGTGCTGGACGCGGCCGACGCCGACGAACGACGAGAAATCCTGCGGCGCGAGCGTGGACGCGGCGGGGCCCGGGATGATCACCTGGCCTCCTCCGCGGTCCTGCGCGACGAGCGCGGTCCACACGGTCCCGGCGTCGTCGCCCGAGGCGCGCGCCCCCCAGCGGGGCGACGTGATCGTCCGCGTGTAGACGGCCTGGATCGGCGAGTTGAAGAGCTGCGAGCGCTCCATGAAGAACGGCCGCTTCTCGGGATAGAAGAGCGCGAAGCGGTTGTCGGCGGAGATCTGCGCGACGTCGGACTCGACCTGCGAGAAGTCCGGGTTGATCGCGGCGTCGAAGGCCGTGCTCTCGTTCGGGATCCACTTGAGGTCGAGCCCCGCATTCCCGCGGACCGGCTCGTTGACGTAAGGAGTCCCCGGCCCGTCGCGGTTGACGCCGGACTCCGAGAGCGTCCCGTACGGCGCGACGACGACGTGGCCGCCGCGCGGGAGGCCTTCGAGCCCCCCGAGCTTCGTCGCGTGGCAGAGGAAGCAGCTCGAGTCGCGCGGCGCGCGGTTGCTCGCGATCTGGTAACGGAAATCGCGCGCGAGGCTCCGGAACACGACGATCCCCCACGTCTTCGGGTCGGCGCTCGAGTAGCGGAGGCTCGAGAACGGGATGCGCATCTCGAGCTGCCATCCTTCCGCGGTGATCCTCGCGGCGGAGTCCCAGTGGAAGTCCGGAGACGCGTCCTCGTTGTTCCCGTTGACGATGGACTCGTCGCGGACGAAATCGTCCTGGATTCCGTACGGGTTGACGAAGAGCTCGAGGGCCGTGCGTCCGTCGTTGCGCGTGTCGAGCATGATCCCGGCGAAGTCCTGGTCGCTCGAGACGTGGTCGCGCTCCACGTGGTGGGCGCGGATGTCGCCGGGATGCGGGTCGTCGCACCTGATCGCGACGTAGAAGAAGCGATCGTCGTACGTCAGCCACGCCGTCGTCTTCACCTTCGGAGGGGTGTTGTCCCCCGGCGAGATCTCGAAGAACTCCCGGATCTCCAGGGCGCCCTGCCAGCCGGGGTCGCCGAGGTCGCCGTCGACGACGATCGCGCCCGTCGCCCGGGAAACAGGAAGCCGGGGATTCTCTGCGAAGAGTCGAGGACCCGCACCGAGGCACGCCAGCGCCACGATCCGAGCGGCCGCCCTCCCGAACCCCATTCGAAGAACATCTACGGCGAGAGCGGACGAAGGTTCCGGGCTACTCCCCCGTGAAGACGTTTCCCCGGCGGGAGAGGCGCGAGTCGATCATCGTCTGGAGCGTCGTGCGGACGTGGTCCGCGAACTCGTTGACGATCATCGGACGGTCCGCGACCTCGGGCCCGTGGTTGAACGGGATGGGCTTGCCGACGTCGATCCACCACTTCGTCGGGAGCGGCAGGACGCCGAGCGGGCCGAGCGCCGGAAAGAAGGGCGTGATCGGGAAGTACGGCAGGCCGAGCGGCCGGCCGATGATGTCCATCCGGAAAAGGTTCGGATAGATCTCCTCGGCGCCGACGACCGTGACGGGGATGATCGGCGCGCCCGTGCGGAGCGCGAGGCGCACGAACCCGCCGCGGCCGAAGCGCGCGAGGCGGTAGCGGTCGCGGAAGAGCTTGCCGACGCCCTTGACGCCTTCCGGGAAGACGCCCACGAGCTCTCCGCGGTTCAGGAGGCGCTCGCCGTTCTCCGGGCAGGCGCGGACCTCGCCCTGGTGGCGGAGCCACGGCTGGAGGAACGGCAGCGTCGTGAACATGTCGAGGATCAGCATCCGGGCGTCCCGGTGCGCCGGGTGCTCGCGCAGGATCCCGTGCTTGACCAT
>Ga0335070_10002352_pt1 | contig 22047 bp, 22 predicted proteins | sample Lox_Sample_13_FD_206722 | JGI IMG/M metagenome (GOLD analysis project Ga0335070, IMG submission 206722) | Soil microbial communities from Loxahatchee National Wildlife Refuge, Florida, United States - Lox_Sample_1.3 | ecosystem: Environmental > Terrestrial > Soil > Wetlands | place: USA...
CGATAAGGTGAGTGACGGCCGCGAATAGAAGTCCAATGGAGACTCCTGACATCAGCATACCGACCATGCTTTCGAGCGGGCCCAGCAGGCGCCACTTCGCGGGAAGCATTACATCCCCGTATCCAACAGTAGCGTAGCTGCTCGCGGAAAAATAGAAAGCCGACTCCCAGGAGGGAAGGCAAATACCTCGATAGCAACTTGCCCATAGCAGAATCACGATTCCGTGTAGAACAATAACAGCTGCCGTGGTTTGCATGACGAGCGCGGCGCAACGAAACACCCGAACGCCCTGAGTCTCTCTTGGTATGCTTCTGATCCAAATGATGAGCGCGGCGGCGCCGCCGCACTGCAGAGACAGCGTGACCAGCAAGAGAATAATCGCGGCGCCAGCTTGTTGCAGCAAAGCTATCATTCGAGATCGCTCCTATCAATAAAAAAGTAGGCCTTTCGCTTGATTTGTTTACAACCTCCTTGGGAGGGTCCGCCGTGAGCGCGGAGCTATTGGTTGTTTCGAAAAACGTGCGTCATCAATTAGGCAGAACCGAGTGGACGGTCAACCCACGAATGTGGTGCTCAAGGAAAAGCACGATCGCTACGACGATGATTATGCTGCACGTCACAATCCAGGTGTTCCAATTCGTTCGTTTAATGGTCTGGGATGGGAATACCTCTGGAATCATGGCTTGTAAGCGATCCCGCCTCGTCTTTTTCGGAACCGATGATCTAACAGCGCACAATATTTTCACCATGAATGCCTCTCATCGCGTTGCGTGTGTCCACGACCAAGGATGCGTGCTGCGCGATCCATTTGTAGTCATAGTCAGAATGGTCGGTCACGATCAGCACACAGTCATATTTGCCGACGTCCTCCACGGGTGCAGATTTCATCTGCAGATCGTAATGGCGCCCTTTGCCGATGAAGGAAAAATAGGGATCGTTGTAGCTGACTTCAGCGCCATCCTTCTGCAGCAACTCAATAATGGTCAGGGCCGGAGATTCGCGCAGGTCATCGATGTCCTTCTTGTAGGCCACACCCAACACCAGCACTTTGGTGCCCTTCATAGCCTTGCCCTGTTGACTCAGAGCTCTGCTGACGCTTGAAACCACGTGATAGGGCATGGCGTTGTTGATGTCTCCCGCCAGTTCGATAAAGCGGGTCTGGAAGTCCCACTCCTTTGCCTTCCACGACAGGTAATAGGGGTCAACAGGGATGCAATGTCCGCCCAGGCCGGGACCGGGGTAGAAAGGTTGAAAACCGAATGGTTTGGTCGAGGCGGCCTCGATGACTTCCCAAATATCCAATCCCATTCGCAATGACAAAAGCTTTAATTCGTTGACCAGCGCGATGTTCACACAGCGGTAAATGTTTTCCAGAAGCTTGGTCATCTCGGCAACTGCCGGCGAGGACACCGGGACGGTTCGGTTGAAAATGGTCCCATATAGCGTCGCGGCCAGATCTGATGCTTGGGAGTTCAGGCCTCCGACGACTTTCGGGATGTCGCGACGAGCGACGGTTTCATTGCCTGGATCCTCTCGTTCAGGAGAAAAGGCAACAAAGAATTCATCCGTTCCGCGAGCCCTTGCGTCGCGCGCAGCCGTTAATCGGAGGCCATTGCCTGACTCCAGGATTGGGACAAGTACTTCTTCGGTCGTGCCTGGATAAGTTGTGCTCTCAAGGACGACCAATTGCCCGGCACGTAAATAGGGCGCAATGGCCTTAGCAGTGTTGATAATGAAACTGAGATCTGGCCCTCGATATTCGTCCAGAGGCGTGGGCACACAGATGATGATGGCATCCATGTCGGTCAAGGTTGAGAAGTCGGCAGTCGCTGAGAAGCCTCGCGAGCGCGCTCTTTGGATCTCTGTGGGTGGAATGCGACAGATGTAGGATCCATGGGAGTTGAGAGTTGCCACCTTATGCTGATCGATGTCAAAACCAGTCACGCGAAAGTTCGCCTCCGTGTAGAGCAAAGCAAGCGGCAAACCCACATAACCGAGGCCTATTACGCCGATCCGCGCTTGGCGAGCATCAATTCTGGTTTTGAGTTCTGAGAATAGACTAGTGGCGCTGATGCAAGTATTCATGCGGTGATCTCCCATATCAAAAAGCATGCCGAGCTAATGAGGACAGTGAGAAGCGGCAACCTCGCAACCCGTGCCCTCGGACGCGCAGGCTTACGTCTGCCAGCCTCCACCGAGATTCCTGTATATGTCCACGAGCCCTAACAGTTCATTCAATTGGGCCTGAGCCAATCCCAGCTCTGCGTTGAAGGCATTGGTCTCATTCGTGAGTACCTCGAGATAGTTGGTAGCCCCACCTTTGTACCGCATTTCCGACAGCCGAGCCGCATCCTTCGCAGCGAGCACCAGCTCTTGTTGTCGTTCCCGGAACTCGCGGTCCTTTCTGTACTCAACCAATGAGTCCGAGACACCCCGAAATGCCTGCTGAATAGTCCGTTGATAGGTGAGCAACATCTCTTCCTTACGAGCTTCGCTCAGCTTGACGCCAGACTTAATCCTTCCTCCGGCAAAAATAGCCTGTGTCAGCGATCCCCCAAAATTCCAAAACCCCGCTGGGCCGGTGAAGAGGCTCGTAAGTGCAGAACTAAGAAAGCCGCTGTTGGCAGTCAACGAGATCTGTGGAAAGTATGCCGCTCTCGCGACTCCGATCTGCGCATTGGCTGCGATCAATTGTGCCTCTGCCTGGCGGATGTCGGGTCGCCTTTCGAGCAGGCTGGAGGGAACTCCGGCCGGCACTTCGGGCGCATGCGATTGTTCTGTAAGTTTCAGTCCGCGCCCAATTGGCCCTGGGTTTTGTCCCAGCAATGTGTTGATGAAATTCTCCTCCTGTTGAATTCGCCGCTCCAGGTCGGGAATGCTCTCGGCCGCGGTCGCGACCAACTGTTCTGCCTGGCGCACGTCGAGCATCGTGCCGGCTCCGCCATCCGATAATGTGCGAGTGAGTTGCAGTGATTCCTGCCGTGAGGCTAGCGTGCGGCGCGATATTTCCAGCTGAAGATCGTTTGCACGAAGCTGAAAATACGCAGCAGCCACGTCACTCACCAGACTGTTAGTTACCGCCCGGCGCGCCCACTCTGTAGCCAAAAGATTGGCACGCGCCGCCTCAGTGGCGCGGCGGTACTTCCCCCAGAAGTCCAGTTCCCATACCATGGAGGCGCTGACTTCGTTGATATTCGTTTCGAATTCATGATCGAGCTTGGTCTTAGGCAACCGGTTGTTTAGGCCCGTTGCGCCCGCGTTAATCGTTGGCAACTGGTCGGCCCGAGTGATGCCTAATTGTGCGCGGGCTTCCATGATCCTCGCAGCTGCAATACGAACGTCGTAATTCTGCTTCAACGCCGTGCGTATCAGGTCCTGGAGCATCGGGTCCTGGAAGACTTCCCACCACTTCTGGTCTCCGAGCGCTGGCTCAGCAGGCGTCGACGCTCGCTGTGCTGGATCGCCGGAAGGCTGCGCTGCGTCCTGCGGCAATGCTCCGCGGAACTCGCCCGGTATTTCCACCTTGGGCCGCTTGTAATTGGGCCCAACCACGCACGCGGTCGTGAACAGGATCAGGAATAAGAAGGGAATCAACTTTCTCACGTTAGTCTGCCTCCATTGGACGCGGTTCAGGAAGTTCTGCGCCTGCGGGCTTCCGCATACTCGCCACACGTTCAACCAAGACGTATAGCGCCGGGATAATGAAGATGGCCAGCCCGGTGGCCGCCAGCATTCCGCCAATTACGGCCGTACCCATGATTTGCCGGCCGACGGAACCCGCGCCGGCGGCGATGAACAAGGGCACGCAACCGAGAACGAATGCGAAGGATGTCATCAGGATCGGCCGCAGTCTGAGTCGTGCGCCTTCCAAAGCGGCATCCACTACCGTTTTGCCATGGACTTCGTGCTGCTCCTTGGCAAACTCCACAATCAAGATTGCGTTCTTGGCCGCCAAGCCGATCAGCATGACGAGTCCGATCTGTGAGTAAACATCGTTGTCAATCTGGACCATGAAGGCCGGGAAGATCATCCCGAGAACAGTACGGCGCAGCCACAATAGTCCGAAGGCGCCCGCTACCGCGATCGGCGTGCTCAGCAGCACACTGAACGGCAACGACCAGCTTTCGTAGAGCGCCGCCAGGATCAGGAAGACGAACAGGAACGACATGGCGAAGATGACCCACGATGGAACGCCTTCGCGCGCCTTTTGTTCCTGCCGCGACATGCCCATGTAATCGAAGCCCATTTCCGGCGGCATCGTCTCGTGGAAGACCTCTTCCAGGGCGGCCGTAGCCTGATCTGAGCTGTAGCCCGGCGCCGCATTGCCGATAATCTGGGCTGCTGAGTACAGGTTGAAGCGCATCTTAAATTCCGGCCCGTAGCGTGACTCGAACCTGGTCAGCGCCGACAATGGCACCATCTGGCCCTTGCCATTGCGGACATAGAACTGTCCTGCGTTGTCCAGATTGGAGCGGTAGGGCGCTTCGGCCTCCACCCGTACTTGCCAGGCGCGGCCAAAGTCGTTGAAGTAGTTGACGAATAGCCCGCCCATGAACGCCTGGAGGGTGTCGTAAACATCGCTGAGCTGCACCCCCTGCTTCAGCACCTTCTCTTTGTCGACGTACACGAATTTTTGCGGCGTGCTGGGAATGTAGGTCGTGGTGACCATCCCAATTTCGGGCCGTTTGCGAGCGGCATCCAGGAATTTATTCAGGTTGTTCACCAGGAATTCGGGATCCTTGCCCGCGCGGTCCTCCAGCACAAACTGGAATCCGCCCGAGGTTCCGACACCCGAAATCGCCGGTGGGGAGAAAGCGAAGACGGTGCCCTGAGGAAGCGTAAGTAGTTTCAGATTCAACTTTGCCTTGATGACCTGAAACTGTTCGTCAATTGTCTTGCGCTCTTCCCACGGCTGCAGCGTCACCCAGAAGAACGCGTTGTAACTGGTGCGGGTGAGGCTGAGAAGGCTGAATCCCATAACGGTGCTGGTGTATTTCACCCCAGGCGTGTCCTTCAGGACAGCTTCCACCTCGCGGGCGGCGTCCGACGTGGCTTGAAGCGAAGATGCTTCGGGGAGTTGCATATTGATGTACAAGTATCCCTGGTCCTCGTCGGGGAGAAAGCTGGAGGGTAATACCTTCCCACACAAGATCCCAACCACGGCAAATGCGGCAACTGCCGCCAGAGCAAAGGCGCCTTTCCTAATCAATCCATTGCACGCTCGCACGTACAGATTGGTGCCGCTATCAAACTTGCGATTGAACCAGCCGAAGAACTTCGCGAGCGGGCCATGAGTCTCTTTCTTTGGCCGGAGAAACAATGCTCCAAGCGCTGGGCTTAAAGTCAGGGCGTTGAAGGCTGAAATTATTACGGAGATCGCAATTGTCAATGCAAATTGCTGATAAAGTCGGCCGGTTATGCCGGGGATAAATATTGTCGGCACGAACACAGCGGAGAGAACCAACGCGATACCAACCACGGGCCCGGTGAGTTCGTCCATTGCCTTACGAGCTGCATCCTTCGGAGGCAGCCCCTCTTCAATGTGTCGCTGTATTCCTTCAACCACGACGATCGCATCGTCCACTACAAGGCCAATCGCCAGCACCAACCCGAAGAGCGAAAGAGTGTTGACCGAGAAACCGAACAGTGGAAATGCGGCGAATGTCGCGACTAGCGAAACCGGTACCGCGAGCATGGGAATGAGAGTGGCACGCCAGTCTTGCAAGAACAGGTATACGACAATGATCACCAATATGAAGGCAATCACGAGGGTCAGTACGATCTCGTGCATGCCGGCCCTCACCGCATCGGTTGTGTCCAACGTTACGGCGTAGTCTATGTCTGCCGGGAAGCTCTCCTTCATTTTGGCCATCAGCTTCCGGACGCCCTTCGCAGCTTCTACAGCGTTGGAACCAGGTAACTGGTAAATGCCGATAATTGCGCTAGGAGTACCGTTGAGGCGGGTAATCCAGCTGTAGTCCTGCGACCCCAGTTCGACCCTAGCGACGTCCCGCACGCGCACCACACCGCCATCGGCGTTTTCACGCACAACAATGTCGCCGAACTCTTCCGGCGTCTTCAGCCGGCCTTGGGCACGTACTGCGTATGTGAACTTCTGGCCTGCATCGGATGGTTCACCTCCCACCTGCCCCGCCGGATTCACCGTGTTTTGCGTCTTGACGGCATTGGCAATCTCGCTCACAGTGATGCCCAACTTCGCCAGTTGATCGGGCTTTACCCACAGGCGCATCGCGTACTCTCCGATGCCGTAAATCTGTACCTGTCCTACACCGTAAGAGCGCGCAATCGGCTCCTTGAGGTTGATGTAGCCATAGTTGGAAAGAAACTTCGCGTCGTGCGTGCCCTTTGGCGAATACAGCGCGACGAGCATCATCGGAGAGGTCAGGGACTTCTTCACGTCGATGCCGAGCGCATTGACCTCGGGCGGAATCTGTCCATTCGCCAGTTGCTGGCGTGATTGTGCCAGGATGAGATCCATGTTCGGGTCGGTATCCAGATCAAAATCGACCATCAGGGTGCTACTCGAGTTGTTGGTCGAGTTCAGCGAGTACATGTAATCCATCTTGTCCACGCCATTGACCTGCTGCTCAATTGGCGTGGCTACGGCTTTCTCCATCGTCTCGGCGTCGGCGCCTGGGTAAATGGCCTGGAGGCGTATTTCAGGGGGAGCGATATCCGGAAACTGCGCGACCGGCAAGCCGATGATGGTGATCGCACCAACGATCACCATCAAGATCGAGATGACAATGGCGACGATGGGGCGGTTAATGAAAAATTTGGACATGGCTCAACGTGCCTCCGCCTGAATTTGCGTTGCTTTAGGAACCACGGGAGTTCCGTCCTGTACTTTTCCCACTCCTTCGATAAACACCTGATCATCCGGCTTCAATCCATCGTCGATCACCCACATCGTTCCCACCTTCTCTCCCGCCTTAACCGGTCGAACGATGGCTTTGTTGTCTTGGCTCAGAAGCGCAACCTCGTAGCCTCCCTGTAGTTCTTTCACCGCGCTCTGCGGAACCAACAGCGCGTTTTTCCTGAAGCCAGTCTGAATCCGCACACGCCCATACTGGCCAGGGCGCAGGATATTCCCGGGGTTGGCAAACGCTGCGACAAGGCGAATGGTGCCCGTGTTGGTGTCAACTTGCCGATCGGTGAGGAGGATCTTTCCCGGGTGCGGATAGACTGTGCCATCGGCGAGGATCAACTGAGGCGGGCTATCGAATAAGTCCATCGGCTGTCCGTTGGTGCTGAGGTGTTTGGCCCGCAGATACTCCTGTTCGCTGACCGGGAAGTACACTTTGATTGGGTCGACCTGCGAAACGGCAGTAAGGCGAACCGTGGGACCCACCAAATTGCCCATTTGGACTTCGGCAATTCCCGCAACGCCATCAACCAGCGAGGTGACCTTCGTCCATCCGAGGTCGAGTTCCGCTCGCTCCACCGCAGCCTTGCCCGATTCGACTGCTGCTTCCGCAGCACGTTTAGCCTGGATCTCGTTGTCCAACTTCTCTTTTGGGACGGCTTTCTGGGCGACGAGCGGCGTATCGCGTTCAACGTCGATTGTGCACTTCGCCAGCAAGGCTTCCGCTTGGGCGAGTTCGCCCTTTGTACGGTCCAGAGTCGCCTGGAACGGCCTGGGATCGATTTCGAACAGAACCTGTCCTTTGCGGACGACCGAACCCTCTTTGTAGTCTTGTTTAATGATGTAACCCGAGACCTGAGGGTGGATTTCGGCATTCACATAGCCGTCGAGCGTCGCCACCCACTCGTTGTGCACCGGTACGTCTTGCTGAATGGGAGGCGCAACCAGCACCTCCGTGTCGGGCAGTTTGATTGCGGCGTTGCCTCGCCCGCATCCAGCGAGGGCCAAGCCGGAAATCATGGCCAGCACGAGTGCGATGCACGTGGGCAGTTTCTCGAACGATGCCCCAGCACGCTGCCGCTTCTCTCTGGAGCGTAAAAGACCTTCATCATTGAAGTGACTGTGATTAGGCCTGCGAGTTTCGAAAACGATAGACATGCAATTTGCTCCTGCTATAGCCATCAGCTTGTGCGATGGCATGGTGAACTTGACCACATCATCTTGTTGCTCGTCTGCACAAGGGGTTGCAGGTTCCGTACCAACGCAGATCCGTTGCAAGTCCTTGAATCAAAACTGCGAACCTCCGACAGCGCGGCAGGATGCCCGTATCTGGTCCCTGGGCGCTGCCCTCATGCGGGCAGGACCGCTAAGTCCGCAGACATCCACTGGAAATCGAAGTCAGGTGCCGCTTGGGTTGGATGGTCAAATGATGGGCAAGGGGTCGGAATAGAAGTCAAAGTCAATTGACCTTCTATTGGGGGCCGGGCGGCGAAACAAATCTCAGCCTGACCAGATGCGAAGGGCAGAATTGCCCGCGAACTGCCCATCAAGCTCGCTCCCGGTGTGTTGTCGACAGCAATGAAAGTGCGGGCGTCACGGCCATAGGACTCGTTGAGTCCGATTCATTGGCGGTGGGAGTTGTTGGCCGGACGATGACCATTTCCGCCTCTATTGCCCGACAATTGTGAATTCTGCTCATGATTGCGGACCATCGGGAGTTGGAGCCGTTCGCAAACATCGCGGGAATATGCGGTCTCCGCAACGAACTGGCCACCCAGTTTCCTTACGAACGAAAGCACATCTTCCCCGACAGCATCGATAAACATTACCTCCGTAAGATCGACGACTAGCTCCAGTTTGCTATCGCAGCGCGTGACGAGCGTGCGAACCTGCTCAGCTCCCTCTCCGGTGAATCGGCCCTCGAGCCTGCAGATCAAAGCACCGTCTAGCTTTTCCTTTTCGACACGTAGCATGATGAATTCCTTTGACATTTGTTGCAGCCTCAAACGAGTTAGCCGTTGCAGCTGTTTTGCCAGTACTCGTCGCCGTAAGTTGTTAATACTAAATGGCCATTGGTGCAGCTGCCGCCCGTTACGGAGGGCAGTGCCAGCATGACGGCAGCCGGGTGCAGCCGGAAGAACCAAGGCGGCTTGTTCAGCCGCCTTGAAGATTGAGGAAAGCGAGGATGCCGGACCGACCTAAAACCTAAATACGAGCCCGAAGGAGGGCACAGCGGAATGCGTGTACTTATCGACTTTGAGGCTGGCCATTCCAAAATCAGGGATCTTGTAGACAAAACCCCGATACTGGGCGCGCAGGAGGAAGTGTCGTGACATGGGCACGTCGACGCCGCCGCCGTAAACGAATGCGCCGCGGGTCTGCACTTCACTCACAGATCCGCTACGCGGATCGAAGAACATGGCGCTGCCTCCCCCGAGTACGAATGGAGACACTGCCTTGACCGCAGGCATCTTGAAGGAAGGAAGCTTCACGATAGCCAGACCGGTCGCCGCGTGGACGTTCATCGGTATGAAGGTCGTACCGCTGTTCGATAGGAAGGTTTCATGATTTCTGAAATAGTCATAGTCGCCCTCGACAGCGAGCCAGTTCTTCAAATTGAATCGATATCCAACCATCACGCCGCCAGAGTTGGTTGCTTCATTGGTAAGCCCGCCGTTAGTGGTCTGCTTTTGAAAGAACCCGGATCCTTGAACCGTCACTTCATTTCTGACTTCCTGAGCCCAGGATGATATTGCAAAGAAAATGAGAATGATTGCTAGTTCGGTCAACTTCTTCATTTTGAGTCCCCTCTGGGACCACGTGGCGCGTGGCCCGCGGGGAGGAGAAGGCATGTTAATTGCCGAGCTGGAGGTGCGGCTGTAAGTTATTGTGGGACAGTTGGTTGGAGGTAACCTCGATTGCCGTAATGCGCCGTTTGACCTGCCCTCATGCTGGCAGTCGACCACATGTTGTCAGGCTACATAATCAGCGCGAGTGATGTTCAGCCGGCGCATCTTGTTCTGCAGGGTGGTTCTCTTGAGCCCGAGGCGTTCGGCCGCTCCACCATGGCCAGCTATTCTCCCGGACGCGCTTTTCAAAGCATCGAGAATCGCCTGTCTTTCAGCTTGCTCGAATGTCGTCCCTGCCGACATAACACTACGGACTCCAGAGTTCCTCAGTTCTGTGCGCGGCACATTCAATTCGTCTCCCTGCGTGAGAATCACGCAGCGTTCAATGAAATTCTCTAGCTCGCGGATGTTTCCCGGCCAGTCGGCATTGACCAAAGCTTCCATCGCGTACTTCGGCACAGACCGGATACGCTTCTGCATGCGGCGAGAGAGGCGCGCCACAAAAAAGTGAATCAGAAGCGGAATGTCTTCGCGTCTTTCCCGAAGGGGAGGGATTTCAATTGGAAACACTCTTAGCCTATAAAAAAGGTCCTCGCGGAATTGATTGTTGCGGATCATGCCCTCCAGGTCGCGATGGGTTGCCGCAATCAGCCGAACATCGACGTGGATGGTTCTGGTACTTCCGAGGCGTTCGAACTCCTGCTCCTGCAGGGATCGCAGAAGCTTGGGCTGCAAGTCCATCGTGATGTCGCCGATCTCATCGAGAAACAGAGTGCCCTGGTCCGCCAACTCAAACCGGCCTCGCTTCTGCATGAGGGCGCCCGTGAACGCGCCTTTCTCATGGCCGAATAGTTCGCTTTCGACGAGTCCAGAAGGAATGGCCGCGCAGTTCAGCCGGACAAATGTGCGCCCCCGGCGCGGACTGAGATTGTGAATCGCCCGGGCGACGAGTTCCTTGCCCGTCCCGGTCTCACCATGCAGTAAGACCGTCGAGCTGGTGGGCGCGACGATCGCGACCTGATCCAACACCTTACGGATGACCGCACTCTTGCCAACAATATCTTCGAAGTTGTATTCCGAATTGATTTCTGATTCAAGGTACAAGCGTTCTTCTTCAAGGCGAGCGGCTGATGAGTTTAGCCGTCCGTAGGCCAGCGCATTATCCAGGGCGAGTGAGATTTGAATGCCGATCTTGGAAAGGAGATCCAAGTCTTGTTGTCCGAAAGCATCGGCCTTTCGGCTGCTCATCGATAGGACGCCCAATGGCCTGTTTTCCGTGGCCAGGCACGCAAAGGCCAAGGCTTTTATCGACTCCGCCTTCAAAGGTTCACGAAGACCTGCAGGCAGCTTGTCAAAGTCCTCGAGCGACCAGATTTCCGTCTTGCGCTGACGCAACTTCTCAAAATCCAACTCAGCAGCGCTGAGATCAGCGAAGACGACCGCAGCCATTGCTCCCTTCCCACCAGGAAAGTCGTGCAACACTTTTTGCAACTGGCGAGTGTCTTCGTCGAGCACCCATACGCCAATCGACTCACACCCAAAATATTTACGGATCGAGGCTGCGGCCGAGCGAAGGACATCCTCTATATCCAGTTTTGCTACATGATTGTTGATTTCTAGCACCAAGCGAAGACGGTCGCGCTCGCTGGCGAGCTCGCGTTGATATTGCTCTGCCCGATCCCTTGCCAGCGCGCTCTCGAGCGCGACGGCAACATGGGAAGCCAGGGCACTGAGCATCTCGACATCTTCGGGGGCAAATTGCTGGCCCTGCAACTTAGGCGTTGACAGAATTCCGTAGCGTTTTTGCGCGGTCGACACCGGAAACAAGTAGGTACATCTTCCAGCAACCTGGGCTGCAAAGGGAGCCATGTCCGGATGTTCCAGCATTTCCAGCGACAGGTCCGGGACAAACAGCGGCTTCTGTTCGTCTAGCACTTGCGCCACCTGGCCGATGCGCAACAATGTGGCTCCACGTTCAATTGCGGGAGCGTCCGCGTCTCGATCAAATTCGAAGCTATACAGACTTTCGCCATCATCGCTCAGCGCATAGAGTTCGGCCCCGTGCAATCTGGAAGTGCTGGACACGACACCCCGCAGGCTTTGCAGGACAGCTTTTACCGTGGGATGATCGGCCAGGGCAGTGGACGCACCCAGCAGCATTCGATATCGATCTTCAGTGATAATCATGGCAATTACGCGCTCCGCAATTCTCGGCCTACAGATGCGAGCAAGCTGGCCCTTGTGCAGTGTTGAAATCTACATGCCGAAGGATTTAACTAGCTGGGCCTCCGTCATGCCGCAGCGCATGTTCTGCAAAGCCGGCCGTCTAAGCCTTTCGCGAATGCTGAAACCCCTTGCCCCTTCGCGGCACCCACTTTTTGCGCTTTCAAGTATCCGCCAACTACATTCCCACTGCATTCAACATCCCGTTGAATGCGGACTTCGTCGGCGGCTCGAGTTCGCGTGAATCTCCTATCGTTGACCCTCCATTGACGTTGGAACCGTTAAGAGCAGTTTGCTGATGGCGAGCTCCATAGTTTGATTCATTTGGGCCACCACTCCGGGTACATGTCGTTGGGACACCGCTCGAGTTTCGGAAACAGCATTGCTCCAGACAGTTGCGCCGGTCGCTACCTTGGTGATTTGCGCAGACATTGCAACTTCCACCTTGACCCCGGCCTCGTAATCCACTTCCTCCAGCTTCTCCAATCGTCCACTGAAGATGTAATCATTACCAGGACGCCCGTTATACATGGACACCATGGAGTACTGGCCACTCGCGCGCAGGTGGTCGATGACGGCGTCGGTCACAAGCGTACGTGGATCTGCCGCCCAGCGGTGATATTCGTAGAAACCGATCTGCTCTGGCGTCGTTCGGTACACGATGGGCCCTTGCCGTAAATAAACCGGCGCTTGAAACTCTCGTACAGCGATTGAGGCTCGGACGCCATCCGGGGCCGGCGGATCCGGTGGGGCCGGCAGGTTGAGAGTGTAATAGGTTGGATATCTCAGCTTTCCACCACAACCGGTCAGGACGGTTATGATCGCCGCAATCAATACAAGCCCGTTTAGACATTTCTTCATTTCCATTCTCCTCTCCTGACCTATTTCGGAACCTGGCGGTCCCCGGGTTGCTTGATGCGGACCAGGCTCCAGGGACGCTGCTTCAATGAGTTGGTGAACTGATTCAGGTTGTCGGTCGCCTCGCGCAGGTTCTCTACCGTGTCATCGATCTTGTAGTCGTTAGCTCGTACGATCACCTGCATAGACTGCAGCAAACCTTGAGCCTGATGCAGGGTGGTCTGTAGTTCGAGCAGGTCCTTTCGCATTGGATCCCGTAAATCCGTGACGGTGCCGTTCACATTCTGAATGGTGTCGTCGGCGTGCTCGCTAACCCTGACCAGTTGGTCTGCGAGCCGGTCAATCTTGGGCCGTTCGTCGGCGAGCAATCGGTCAACGTTGTCTAGAATGGCCTGGACCTTTTTCTGATTCCGCGATCCGGTCATCGCATCCAGGTTCGCAAGCAGATGATTTACGTTCCCGCTGATATCGTTGAGTTCTCCCTGTGCCTGGGTGATGAGCGTATTTGCACTGTCCGCAACGGTTGCGAGTTTCCCAGCGATTTCATCCAGGCTGGCGGCTTCCCTCGAGGCGATGGTGGAGTCTGGAGGAAGACGCTTGGCATCAATCGTGCCCGTGGTGATCGACAATGCCGCGCTGTTCATTACGCTGACGAAGCCTAGTTTGGCTACTGATTTCTCGTTCAGCGGCGTGTTTTTCTTGACTTCCAGGAGAATCTCGATGCGAGTTGGATCCTCGGCCCAGGGCCGCACACCTGTCACCTTGCCCACGTTGATACCTCCGTACAGCACGGAAGCCCCGGGCTCGAGCCCGCCGGCGTATCGCAGGTAAGTGCGATAGTGCACGGTGCCGCTGCTGTACTGTGCGTTCAGCAGGTAAATCACCGTGAACGCCAGCAACGCAAAACAGCTAAGGACAAAGGCGCCGACTTTTGCTTCTGTGGTCATCGTTTTACTTCCTGACTTTGCACATACCGTTCCAGATACGAGGCCAATGCCGGCGCATGCACCGGGCCATCCGGCACACGGTTGAGGAACTGCCTCACGCGTGGATGCTGGTTTGCGCGTATTTGATCTTTTGTGCCGACCGCGAGTAGCTTTCCATTGAAGAGCATTGCGATCCGGTCGGCGATGCGGAAGGCGCTGGGAAGCTCATGCGTGACAACAAGTGCCGTGATCTGAAAGGTCTCTTTCAGAAACAAAATGAGTTCGTCGAGTTCCGCCGCCACAATCGGGTCTAGCCCAGCGGAAGGTTCGTCCAGCACTAAGATCTCGGGATCGAGTGCGAGAGCCCGCGCAACCGCTGCACGCTTCTTCATACCGCCGGAGAGTTCCTGTGGGTGCAGTTTTCCGAAGTCTGCGAGTCCCACGACGGCCAACTTCATCCAAACGATCAGGTCAATGATGGAAGGTTCGAGTGCGGTGTGCTCCTGCAGCGTGAGCGCGACATTGTCTGCTAGCGACAATGAATTGAACAAAGCCGCGCTTTGAAACGACACTCCAATCGAGCGCCTGATCTTGTTTAAATCTGCCGGTGAGCAGCGCGTGATATCAGTGCCTTTGATCAGGATGCTGCCCGCCTTCGGTTGCTCGAGACCAAGAATTTGGCGCAAGAGCGTGCTCTTCCCTGAACCGCTGCCTCCCAACAGAACCGTGATCTGGCCAGCCTCGATGTCGAGATTCACACCATCGAGCACACGCCGGCCATCGTATTCCACCACCACATCGCGCACGGAAATGAAAGCCATTTAGCGTCCTATAAAGTAAAAGATGGTAGTGAAGATTGCATCGGCCACGATGACCAGGAACGTTGATCGCACCACCGCCGCAGTTGTCGAGCGACCCACAGCCTCAGGTCCGCCGCGCACTCGAAGTCCTTCTAGGCATCCCACGTGAGCAATAATCGTGGCGAATGCCACGCTCTTGATCACCCCCGCCAGCACATCCCGCAACTCGATTGAGGTCAGCACGCACCGGAAGTAGAGCAGCAGGCCAAGGTGGGTGCTGAAGAACATGAATAACCCCCCGGCGAGAATGCCGAACAGGTTGGCGACGATACTGAGACACGGAACGGCTACCAGTGCCGCCAGATACTTTGGCGCTAATACGAACTCCACCGGTTCGAAGGCCATGACCTTGAGGGCATCGATCTCTTCGGTCACTTTCATGGTGCCGATCTCGGCTGCAAATGCAGATCCCGAGCGTCCACTGACCGCGATCGCCGTCAGCAACGGGCCAAGTTCGCGTGTGAAGCCGACCGCGACCAAATCGATCACAAAATGCAATGCCCCGAACCGCCGCAGCTCAGAGGCTCCCTGCATGGCCAGAATGAATCCACTGCACATCGCCAGGAGAGCAACCATCGGCAGTGCGTCAACTCCGATCTCCAACATTTGGTGAACGGCTGCCCGCCAACGATGTCGGTTTCCAACCAGGGGCAAGGCCGCGCGCATCCCGCGCAAGGTGGCCCATAACTGAATGTTGAGGCTCCCGATGTAGTCGAGTTGACTGAGCGTCTCTCTGCCGGCAATTTCGAGAACATTGGCCATCAGACTGCCTTCGACCCGGACTGGGCATCTGTTCGCGTGCTTCCATTGAACAGCGACAAAATGCCGGTCGATTGAAATAGCCGAAGCAATCGGCCTTCCAAGCCTCGCAACCTCACTTCAGTGTTGTGGTTTCGTGCGGCTTTCAGAGCTTCGATCAGAGTGGCGACGCCGGAGCTGTCGATGTGCGTCACCGCCGATAGATCGACGTTCACGACCTTGGGATGTGGAGCTTTGAAGAGTGCGAGTAAGTGGTCGCGCAGAGCCGGGGAGGAATCAATATCGATGCGCCCGTAGATTCGGGCCAGAGCGCCATCTTCGGTGATAACGATCTCAATTTCCAGCTCCTCGAGGCGCGTACTGTCGTCGCCGACCGATGGCCTTGGTTCCTTTTTCCGGGGCAAGTGTCTAAGAAGTTTCACAGGCGCAGCCACCCGACAAATGTTGTTCGCAAGAAGATGGCCACTGCCGTGCGGGAGCCGATCCCAGAGCCATCAAGTACTTGCCCAGCAGATGTCTACTGTCGCTAACGGTGTAGACACTATCCGGGCAGGTGTGTGCCCGAATACGGGCATGCAGTCAGGTCAATCCTGACTCTATTAGGTCAGGTGATCGGTTCAGGCCAGGCAACGCGATCTCTCCCGAATTGGCCATTCGGGTGGGAAGATGCGATCGAAACTACTGGCACGTAATTGTGGCGAGGTGATGGATCGAGCTTCTGCTAACGACGGCGCCCACAAGACCGAGACCGCGGCTGAAGCGCTCCTCGTACCGATTGCAACAGTTTCGCTCGTGCCCGAGCGGTCTGCGCTTTCACTGTTCCGGTGGGAACTCCCAAAACACGAGCGGTTTCGCAAACCGAAAGACAGTCCACATACCGCAGGTGAAACGTTTTCCGCAATGTCGGTGATAGTCTGGCTGCTGATTCTTTCAAGCGCGCATTCAGCCAAGACTTCTGGCATTCATCCTCGGGATTGGGCTTGCCGTCCACCAAGAGATCAGAGAGTGAATGTCCCTGCTCTTCTCCGAGTCGTAAATCCAGGGACAGGTGGAGCTGACGCGGTCGTTTGCGCAATTGCATTCTTGCGCAATTGATGACGATGGCGGTCAGCCATGTAGAGAGTTGCGCTTCGCCTCTGAATTCGCTCAAATGCTTCAAAGCAGCCAACAGCGCATCCTGTACCGCATCCTCGGCATCGGCTTTATTTTCCAACAGTCTGTACGCAGATCGATAGAGATGCGGTGAGCAATGCGACAGGCCCGCCAGCATTTGCGCAGGCGAAGGCTTGGCCGACAGATCGCGGCCCTTAACACTCTCAATTGTTGACTCCTGATGGCGTGATGCTCGATCTGTGTTCAATTGGCTCATTGCCAGGTCCATCCGTTCACTTCTTTTCACAGTCGCTGCCTCCATCGTTTTCCACCTCGTGGGGCTTTAGACCGCCACCATTCCCTCTAGTGCGCGCTTGTTTTTGATCAACAGTGTGGAGCCCTTCAGTTCGAGGATTTGTTGCTTCTTGAATTCACTAAGAGTTCGGGTCACGGTTTCGCGAGACGTCCCGATCAACTGAGCCATTTCCTCATGGGTGAGTGCTAGCTTCATGCAAATCTCGCCCTCGACCACGCAACCGTCGGTAGACCACTGCAGCAGCAGGCGCGCCAGCTTCTCAGATACGGAGTACGAAAGGCCGATGGAACGGATCACGTCGTAAGCCGATTGGCAATCGCGGTCCAGATGTTCGGCGGCACGCAGGCAAGCATCACCGTGTTCATTCAAGAATCGCTGAAAATCATCGCGGCGGATGAATGCCAATTGGCAAGGCTGCAGGGTTTCAACTGTGACCTCATACGGTCCGCCATTGATCGCCGAGTGCAGACCGAGAATCGTGCCTGGTTCGGCAATTTTCAGAATCACACTCTTGCCGTCGGTATTCGTGGTCATTAGCTTGGCGCGCCCCTGGCAAAGGATGTAGACGCCGCGTGCCTGTTGCCCCTCGAGAAAAACCACCGAGCCTTCCGAGAAGCAATGGGAGTGCTGCACGTGATCCAATGCGTCAATCGATTCTTGCGCCAGAGTGCAGAAAAAGCTGCTCTTGCGAAGCTTGTAACTGGTGCAGTTATCGATAATTGGAAGCCCGTAAGGAGAGTGGGCAACCGCCCTCCGCCCGGACACTGCAATGAATCCAGGTGTTCTCGTGGCCGCGCTCATCACCGAGGTTGCCATCCCAATCTCCTCCCGCGAAGAATTCTCTTCACCCGTACGGCTACCGATTGCAAGCACGCAGCCTTCCAATCGATCCGCATCGCATGAATTCATAGCGTCTTATTTGGGATGGATTCACAAGATGCAGGTTTATTATGTCGATATTCCCTCTTCCAGGTTCCCGATCTTTTCCATTGCGAGTCGTGACCACTTTTTGTGGCGATGTAAGGTCACCTGTCCGGAATGGCCAGGTGCCGGCGGCACGGATTTCCATATCGGTGTTACACCGCGGCTTCTATGCCAACCAGGAAGCAAGCCCTTTGATGGTGGCGGCGCATAGCTGAATCGGCCCCCGTGTTGATGTTTCTCCAATTCAGCGTCTGGAAGGGTGAATATCCGAACCCGCTGCAACCAAGATCGTTAGCTGCCGCCTCCGATGCTACCTGGAGTCAGGTGGCGAGACCGGCAGAGGGACCACCAGAACTTCGTTGGAGTTTGCAGCCTTGAAGGAGCGTTTCGATTGCAGTGTTGCTTCCTCGATGTCATGTTTCAGAACATCATGAAGCGCGCTAAGCACCTGATACTGCATCATCGCGATTTGGTATCGCTGCTGCAAGAGGTATTCGGCCTGTTCGCGGGTAATTTGATTTGTTTGTTGAGCCTGCACGATTATGGAGAAATCGGCCGCTGTCTTGTCTGCCACCAGGCCCATGGCGATTTCGTAGGATTTGAGGACGTCTTGTGGGCTCAACGGCATCTCGGGTTTGAGCGCATTCAAATCGGATAGGACAGGATTGGACTGAATACTTGTATCCGCCAGAATGCTCTCCGGCGGAGGCGCATTTACCTCTACCTTCCTTTTCTTCGGCTGGGCTGCGGCGGTGTGCCAAACGCAGGCAATAATCGCTACAAGAACAAGTATCTGTCGAATGTTCATCAGAGCCCTCCTTCGGGGCTGCCCGCAGGCAGTTGGCCTGTGACTGTCGCAGAATGCTGCTCGGATCCCAAACTCGGTGTGTCCTTGATCATTTTGGCGATATTGCGAGCTAGATTGTGCGTAGCTCGCAAGTTGCTGCCGAAGAAGCGAACGTTCCCATTTACCGTGCGGTCGAGCACAACTTTTCCCTCGCGGGTAACGAGCTGGCTCCGGACGCTTAACTTTGTCGCTCCGCTGAAGGTGGTCACCGCACGCCGCGTCTCGCTCCCCTGCGTATATTTCACGACGGTCGTCTTCAGGACGAGCAAGTTTGAGACGTCGCCAGCCTTACGGTCTGCCTCGCGGAACACGTGCTGGAACTGGTGTGTCTTGCTCAATTCTTCCAGGAGGCTCTCGTAGGTGGCGACTTGGAAGGAATAATCGAGCTTGATCTCTCCGGGCTCAACCCTCTCCACTTGTACGCTCCATTGCGTGGCGGAACCGCTGCTTCCAGTGGCGGGCTTGATGGATGCAGTTTGGCTACATAGTCGCCCGGGAAATACAGCCGCGACGACCATGATTGCCGCCAGGCAGATGCATAAGTTCGTCTTACTTGTTTTCATGCGAAGCCTCCGCAGTGCTGGGTTCCGTTGACGGGGCGTCGGGAAGACCGGGGGACACGCCTCGACTCACGAGTTCCTTCCTGACGAGTTCAGCTTGTCCTTTGTTCATTTGGAAGATCGCGCCGTGCACTCCTCCATCATCGTCTACATACCCCACGGTCAGGGTGTCGTATTTCTTATGGGCAAAGAGACTGAGCACTCGGCCACTTCCGAACGGAGCCGCAGCCTTCCCGACCTTCACCGGCGTCCCGCCGACTTGCTTGCTCTCGCTGCCCAGGAATACGTTCTGAACAGATGCGATCTTTATCTCTGCGACGGGCTTGCCATCCTGCTCAAATCGCAACGCATCGTCTTTAATTGACAACTTTCCGTTGCAGTTGTTTTTCGTGTTTGGAAAGCCAAGGAGATGAGTGGCCCGAATGGAGAACGGTTCGCTCGCCGAGAAAGCGGTGCTCTGAGCCCAAGCCCCTATGCTGAAGCACAACAGCAGTGCCCAGAGACTGAGAACTGCATGTCTGCCAAAGCAGCCCCTTTTGTGGTTCTTGAGAACAAATAAGCGACTCATTCTTCCTCCGCATTTCAGTCGATCACCGGTGTAACGCTTGTAGAAATCTGTTGCGGCAATTTCTCTCCCAGCCGCACGAGCTATTTCGAGCTTTTGGACTCCGTCGCGGGTCTTTGGCCTTTTATCGGCACTTGAAGAGAGCGACCCAAGATGTCGTTATAAGTAATTGTGTCTTTTCCTACGAGCACCAGCATTTGGCGGCCTGCCACGTACTTCGGGGGCACTTCGCCCAACGGTGTCTCGTACAAGACCACATAGATTGTGTCCCCCACTTTGACGGACACGTCATAGCTGGTGGCGTCGAATGCAGGATCCCCGGCGCTTTGATGAGGCTTCACGTCGGTAATAGTGGCTACCTGATATTTCGACGTGGATTGGCAAAGCGCCGGAAATGTCACGAAACACAGTGCGATTACTGCGATTAGCCTCTGCATGATCCACTTCTCCTGTTTGCTTCATGTCGCCAGCAGTCGGCTACCAGCAATCTGGTGGTCGCCAAGTCTGGAGCGTCTTCATTACCGGCATTGGCTCGCAATCGGAATGCCAGATGGTGGCACGAGAGCCAAAGTGCTGGCCGACAGGCTTTAGGTATCTCCGAATCGCCTGGCTTTCAGCGTTGCTGGCACTGGACGCCCAAGTTGCGCCCGCATCCGGGCACACGTGCCTAGTGCAGGGCAACGGATGTCACAACCGAGCGCCTTCGCGTGCTGAGAACAGCCTTGATATTGATGCTTAGCAGCGGTTGCGGGCATTGGCATTGAGCTTGCACACTCAGCGCCGAGCGAGGGACAGCTATGCGGCCGAAGACGGACTCCGCAGCCAACCAGTTCGGAGCGCATGTCACAAAGCGCAGAAAACCCCGCGCGGCACATTTCCGTTGTTTATGGCCCGCGTCTGTCCCTCGCGTTCTTGCGGAATCGCATAGGAGAACGATCATGAAAAGCTTTGAGACATTGCCGGGCGAATCGAACTCGAGCATTATCTCGTCCATCATCAACCTAGTCTGTCCACAATGTGGGGGACGAATGTGTGAATTCCAATGTGAAGGGAGATGCGGCAGAAGCTGGCTCGCAGAATGGGAATGGGCGAATCTGAAGACTAGCAGCTCCCAAGTCCCGGCTTACAGGCGCGACAGGGTCGGGCCACGAACGAGGGCTTCTCACTGAACCATTTGCCGGCCCTGTCCTTGAACAGCAAAAGGCCGACAAAACCCGCAAGAATAGAGGCTGGGCCTTTAAATAGGAACGCCGGACAACGAGGCCACAAAGAACGATGGGCAAAAACTCGAAGCATAACAAGAAGTCTAACTCAGCGTTGGACAACGACATTAAACCCTACGGCCCTAACGGCCAACCTAAGCTCGACAAAAAAGAGTACGAGGCCGAACTTTTCAAACTGCAAGTTGAGCTCGTCAAGCTCCAGGAATGGGTCAGAGCGACCAATGCCCGCATTGTCGTCATCTTCGAAGGAAGGGACGCCGCCGGCAAAGGCGGCCTGATCAAGCGCATCATGGAGCGTGTCAGCCCACGCATCTTTCGCGTGGTAGCCCTCCCCGCCCCAACCGAAAGGCAGAAAACACAGCTCCATGCACAGCGCTACATTGAGCAATTGCCCGCCGGAGGTGAAATCGTCATCTTCGACCGGAGCTGGTACAACCGCGCAGCTGTTGAATACGTGATGGGCTTTTGTACTAAGGAAGAGCACAGGCAATTTCTGAGAGACTGTCCAACGTTTGAAGGATTTCTGGTCAGCCAGGGCATCATCCTGCTGAAGTACTGGCTCGAAGTATCGAAAAAAGAACAGCACAAGCGCTTCGTCGCGCGCATTAAAGATCCTTCCAAGCGGTGGAAGCTTAGTCCAATGGACCTGGAATCGCACCGCCGTTGGTACGACTACTCACGCGCGCGGGACGCAATGCTCGCAGCCACGGATACAGCAGCGTCGCCCTGGTTCATCATTCCGTCAGACAATAAAAAGCGTGCCCGACTGAATTGCATTGCGCACATACTCAGCAGCATCCCTTACGAGGAGATTCCTTATACCCCTCCAGACCTCCCGCCAAGGCAAAAGCGGAAGCGGTACGTAGAACCGAAGCAGACGCATCGAAACGTCCCGCAGCTCTGGTAGGCCTGCCGCATGTCAGAGCGACTGTAGTCACATCCATGAGCTCCACAGAAATCTCGTCGCAGGCAACAACTCATCCGAGGTTCCGCTTCTTGCCAGAGTGGCTTGTCTCGTACCGGCGGGACTGGCTGCAGCCCGACATCCTTGCGGGGTTGACCACTGGCGCAGTGATCATTCCCAAGGCAATGGCGTATGCGATGATCGCTGGGCTGCCGGTGCAGGTAGGCCTGTATACCGCCCTGGCGCCGATGGTGA
>Ga0335070_10002353_pt1 | contig 22046 bp, 17 predicted proteins | sample Lox_Sample_13_FD_206722 | JGI IMG/M metagenome (GOLD analysis project Ga0335070, IMG submission 206722) | Soil microbial communities from Loxahatchee National Wildlife Refuge, Florida, United States - Lox_Sample_1.3 | ecosystem: Environmental > Terrestrial > Soil > Wetlands | place: USA...
ATGTCCTCCCAGACCATGCGCCGGATCTCCCTGTTGCCCTCGTTCCGGATGAGATAGGACGGGTGGAACGTGGGCATGAGGGGGATCCCCTTGTAGTCGGCGAAGCGGCCCCGGAGCTGGCCCATGGACGTGCGGCCCGGCACGAAATGGCCCGTCGGGGTCATGCCCAGGGTGACGATGACCTTGGGCTTGATGATCTCGACCTGGCGAGCCAGGTACGGCCAGCAGGCCTCCATCTCCTCGCGGTGGGGGACGCGGTTCTCGGGCGGCCGGCACTTGACCATGTTCGTAATATAGACCTCGTCCTCGCGGAACTTCATGGAAGCGATGATCTTGCGGAGGAGCTGTCCGGCCCGGCCGACGAACGGCCGGCCCTGGAGGTCTTCGTCGCGGCCCGGGGCCTCGCCGATGAACATCACCTCGGCCGCCCAGTTCCCTTCGCCGGGCACGGCGTTGGTCCGCTGCCGGTGGAGCGGGCAGAGCTTGCAGGAGCGGACGTCCCGCTCGATCTCGGCCGCGGTCCGTGTGTCGGCCGCGAGGCCTGCCGACGGCGCGGCCGGCTGGCCCCGGTCCGGGGCCGCGGCGGCGTCCATCGGGGCGGCCGGCCCGGGATCGGCCAGGCAGAAGCCGGCGCCCGAGCCGTCCAGGAGCTCGACATGGTCCCGGAGGCAGGCCAGGACCTCAGCGGCGCTTTTTCCCAAGGACGGCCTCGACCTCGTCCAGGACGGCCCGGCTCGCTTCACGCTTGCTCACAAGCGGCGTCGAGCGGACCCGACCCGACGGCCGGATGATGTGGACTTCGTTCGTTTCGGTCCCGAACCCCTTGCCACCGCCGACCGGGTTGGCGACGACGAGGTCGGCGCCCTTCTCGGCCAGCTTCCGGCGGGCGTTCGCCACGACGTCCCGCGTCTCCGCGGCGAAGCCGACGACGACCTGCCGCTTCTTCTTCCGGCCGAGGAGGGCCAGGATGTCCTCGGTCCGCTCGAGGGCGACGCTCGCCGCGACCCGGGCCTTCGGCGTCTTCTCGGGCCGGACGTCCCGGAAGCGGAAGTCGGAGACGGCGGCGGCCATGAGGACGATGTCGGCCCGCGGGAAGGCCCGCAGGACGGCCTCCTTCATCTCGGCCGCGGTCGTGACCCGGACGACCTTCGCGCCCGGCGGCGGCGGGAGCTCCGTCGGCCCGGAGACGAGGACGACCTTGGCCCCACGGCGGAGGGCCTCCTTGGCCAGCTCGTAGCCCATCTTGCCGGAGGAGGGGTTGGAGAGAAAGCGGACCGCGTCCATGAACTCGCGGGTCGGCCCGGCCGTGACCAGGACCGTCCGGCCGGCCAGGCTCTCGCTCCCGCCGATCAGGGCGAGGCCCTCGCGGACGATCTTTTCCGGATCGGCCAGCCGGCCCCAGCCCTCGTCGCCGCACGCCAGGTAGCCCTGGTCGGGCTCGACGAACTCGACCCCGGCCGCCCTGAGCGTGGCGATGTTGGCCTGCGTTCGCGGGTGGAGGTACATGGCCTCGTTCATGGCCGGGGCGACGAGGACGGGGCAACGCGCGGCCAGGAAGAGGGTCGTCAGGAAATCGTCAGCGACCCCCTTGGCGAGCTTGCCGATGACGTTGGCCGTGGCCGGGGCGATGCAGTAGAGCAAGACCTCCTTCCCCAGGGCGACGTGCGCGACCCGCCGGGCGGCCGGCTCCTCGAACATGTCGACGATCGTCGTGTGGCCCGACAGGCTGCTGAACAGGAGCGGCGAGACGAGCCGCGTCGCGTTCTTGGTCATGACGACCTGGACGTCGAGGCCGGCCTTTTGGAAGCCGCGCAGGACCTCGCAAGCCTTGTAGAGCCCGATCGAGGAGGAGACGCCCAGGGCGATCTTCTTCATCCCCGGCCTCTCTTCGGAGCGGCCCGGCGCCCGGCGAAGCTCCGGAGGATCGGCCGGACGGCGGCGGTCATGGCGGGGGTCCGGCGGCGGGCGGCGACGATGACCGCCTCGAGCTCGGCGGCGGCCGTGGCGAGGTCATCGTTGACCACGACGTAGTCGAACTCGCGATAGGCCCGGACCTCGCCGGCCGCGTCACGGAGCCGCCGCTCGACCTCGGCCGGGCCGTCCTCCCCTCTGTTCCGCAGCCGCCGCCGGAGCTCGGCGGCGACGGGCGGCATGACGAACACGAGGACGGCCCCGGGGAACTTCTTGCGGACTTGGCGGGCGCCCTGGATGTCGATGTCCAGGATGACGTCGGTCCGCTTGCCCTGCCGGGCGAGCTCGGCGCGGGAGGTGCCGTAGAGGTGGCCGTGGACCTCGGCCCACTCGACGAAGCGGCCGGCCCGCGCCATGCGCCGGAAGGTCTCCGCCGTGACGAAGTGGTAATCGACGCCGTCCCGCTCGGACGGCCGCGGCGCCCGGGTCGTGTGGGAGACCGAGAAGCCGAGGCCGGGAAGGTTCCGGCGGACGAGCATGATGAGGGTCGACTTGCCGCAGCCCGACGGGCCGCTCACGACGAAGATCATGTCTGCCACCGCCTGCTCCCTATGATACTCCGGCCGCCGCCCGATGCAAGGCGGGGAACTCGCGTCCTCCGGTCCTCATTCGATGTTCTGGACGTGCTGCCGGATCGTCTCGATCTCGTTCTTGATGCCCAGGCTCTCCTTGGTGATGCGGATGTCCTGGGACTTGGAGTTGAGCGTGTTCGCCTCGCGGTAGAGCTCCTGGGCCAGGAAGTCGAGCTTTTTCCCGACGGGCTCGGAGACGCGCGGCCCGACCAGGGCCCCGAGCGTGTCCAGGTGGGTCCTCAGGCGGGAGATCTCTTCGCCCAGGTCGTAGCGCTGGGCCAGGAAAGACGCCTCCTCAGCCAGACGCCCCTCGGTTGCGGCGGGCGCGCCGTTGAGGTCGCGGAGCCGGCGCTCGAGCCGGGCCCTGAGGCGGGCCGGCTGCTTCCGGAACCGGACCTCGATGCGGCCGACGGCCCGGCCGATGTTCGCGAGGTGGACGCGGATCTGGCGGGCCGTCTCGAGGCCCTCGCGCCGCCGGAGGCGGACGACGCCGTCGAGGGTCCGGGCGAAGCTCCGCTCGAGGAAGCGCGTCTCCGCATCGGTCAGCCCCTTGCGCTCGAGCTCGACGAGCTGGGGGACGCGGAAGATGCTGTCGAGCGAGATCTCGAGACGCCGGCCCGTCCGCCGCGAGACCCGGTCGAAGGAGCCGAGGATCTTCTCCAGGAGCCCCTCGTTGATGCGGAAGCTCCAGCTGGCCGGGCTGTGGGACGTCAGCTCGAGGTAGACCTCGACCCGGCCGCGGCGGATCGCCCTCTGGCAGAGGCCGCGGAGCCGGTTCTCGGCCGCTCCGACGGGCGTCCCCTTGTACGACCAGTCGAAGAAGCGGTGATTGAGCGTCTTGACGCTGACCTTCAGCCGCAGCGGCCCGGAGACGAAACTCTTCTCGGCAAAGCCGGTCATGCCTTGGATCATCGGACGGACTCCTCGGTCTCAGGATACCCCGAACAGCGAGCGGGCGATGCCGTAGGCGTTGAGGGCCGAGCCCGCGGTCAGGTTGTCGGCCACGGCCCAGACCCAGAAGGCCCCCGGGATCGCGGCCTCCCTCTTGATCGGGCCGACGAAGATCTCGTCCTTGCCGGAAACTCTCGCCGCGGAGGCCGGGCCCCCTCTCCCGGCGGTCGCGAGCTTGATGCCGCCCGCGGCCCGGAAGGCGGCCGCGAGGTCGGCGATCGCCGGCCCGGCCTTGAGCTCGACATAGGCCATGACGGAGTACGTATGGAAGACGGGGGCCAGGACGAGCGAAACCGACAGCGGGAAATCGGCCGGCGCCAGGACCCGGCGGCACTCGGAGGCGATGCGGGTCTCCCGGGCCGAGAAGCCGGCCGGGCCGGGCTTCTCCGTGGCCGGGAGGAAGTTGAAGGCGACCTGCTCGCGGAAGACCTTTTTCGGCAGGGCGGAGCTGCCGAGGAGGGCGAAGCTCTGGTCGGCCAACTCCTGGATGCCCTCCTCCTCGAAGGCCGAGACCGGCTCGAGGACGACGGCCAGGGCCTTGCCGACGCCGAACGGCCGGTCGAGGGCGTGGAGGAGGCGGCCGAGGATGATCGTCACCGGGTTCGGGTTGGCGATGAGGGGCGCCCCGCCGCCGCGGAGCACGGCGTCGTTGACGCCGGCCACGACGAGGGGGACGTCCTCGCGGGCGTTGAACGTCTCGGCCAGGTCGAGGGCCCGGTAACGCCCTTCGGCCGCGGCCCCGCCGACCTCGGCGTTCGTCCGCGCGTCGGCGGCCAGCAGGACAAGGTCCAGGCCCTCGAGGACCTTGCGGTCCAGGTGGTGGACGACCTTCGGCTCGTCGCCGAACTGGGTCAGTTTGCTGAACTCCTCTTCGACGTCGGGGTCGTAGAACTCGAGCGTGCGGAGGGGGAAGCGCTTGACGTTGAGGACTCTTTTTATCTCCCGGCCGCGGAGCGTCTCCGAGCCGACGAGGGCGAAGGCGAGTCCCGTCTTCCTGGGCGCGGCCACGGCGGGTCCCCTAGCGGCTGGCCTCGAAGTCCGCCATGATCCGGTACATCCGGTCCTTGAGGGCGAGCTTGCGCTTCTTGATCTCCCGTTCGGCCACGTCGTCGGCCTCGGTCGGATGCAGCTTCTTCCGGATCCTCTCGAGCGAGATCTCGCAGGAGCGGTGTTCCTCGAGGATCTTCCGGAAATCCTCGTTCTCCCGGGCGAGCGTGTCCTTGAGTTCCTGTTCGTTCATCCCGTCCGTTTCTCCGCGGTCAGGATATCATAACCCCCGGGGCATTTCAATTTGACGGGAGCGTGGGCTGTCGGGAAAGGGGACATGTCCCTGGGTACGTGTCCCCATTATGGACCTGACCCTGCGGAGGAACTATACGCTGTTCAGTTCAGCGGACATCCTTGACTGGGGCATCGATTCTTGGTACGGTCGGTCTAGAGAGTGTTCTTCCGGGGAGGGCAAGATGAGCGAGCGCATGGAAATCGCGCTCGGGGTGCTTTTCCTCATTGCGCTTGTCGCGTTCCCGGCCGCGGGTGCTGATCGACTGTCCTTCAAATTGACGGGAGGCTTCAACTATTCGATTTTCGGGGATATCAACGACGCGGCTCACGGCGAGCTGTATTTTTGGAGAGATGACGTCGTTCGACTCGGCGGTTCATGTGTTGATAGGCTAAAGCCTCTTCATACGAGCCCGGTCTATGTGGTCGATCTCATCTATCGGATCAACTCCCAATTCAGTTTGGGACTTGGCGTCGGCTATGTCCGAGCAAAAAACCGGAGCGAGATAACCCTGGTCTGGCCGAGCGAGCCGGAAAGCACGGCAGGATACTATCCGGATGTCAGAGCCATCCCGCTCCGATTGAGTGTTCTCCAGTCCGTCCCCCTGAGCCAGGGAATGAAACTCGTTTTCAGCGCCGGCGGCGATATCTATTTCGCCCAGTTTCGCTCCAGCGATATGCCAGGCGGCGCTGGCAACGTGAATCGCCAAAAAGCCAGCGCCGTCGGAGTTGGCCTTCGGTACGGGGTGGGCTTAGATATCAAGATCACCAAGTTGCTTGGCCTCGTTCTGGAGGGAGAGGGGCGTTATGCCAAAATCGGCGGATTCCGAGGCACGCTCGACTCCGCGGGGAGCACATTGCCTCATGAGGAAAAGGGGGCCCTCTATTATATGGTATTCATGGGCGGCCCGGGTAACCTGACGCCGTATCCCATGGTCTTTGTCCAGGAAACGAAGCCTTCCGAGGATTTTTATTCGATTGTCCGAAAAGCCAAAGCCGATTTTAGCGGATTCAGCTTGTTGGCAGGGATAAGGATATTTCTATAAGAGGCTGGATTGGCAGGCGTCGCGTCCGATTGACTTTGAGGGAGCGGCTTACTATACTATTTTAGCCGTCGGGCGGTCGTCCGTAGGTCAATGGCTAGGTAGCTCAGTCGGTAGAGCGAAGGACTGAAAATCCTTGCGTCGGCGGTTCGATTCCGTCCCTAGCCATTTTCTTGTTTCCCCTGGCACCCATAGAACGTCTTCCTCTTTTTCATATGGAGATGTGCGCCTTCGTCCCGGCCAAGAAGAGCCGCTCGAGAACGTTCGACAATAGGAAACGGCGCGAAGCGTCCGTGCGGATCATCTCAGCTCCCCCTGATCCCGACGTAGGCGATCGAAGCGAACGCCGTCGAGGCTGGCGGCCCCGGCCTCATCTTGAGATACAGCTTAAGAAGGGATATGATCACAGGGAGAAGAAGTGAATTCCGCGAATTTTCAGGGGGATTGGGACGTCAGAACTCGAGAGATACCACTTGTCTTTTGAAGTCGAATGCCGCATGCTGGCCGACCGTACGGAGTTTTGCAGGGTGTTCTTCAGGCCCACCTCGATCTTTCCGCGGCAACTCGTGTTTGGACTGGACCCTGTTTCCCTTGACCTCTATGAGGAGTTCAGAAGAAAGAGCGCAGGGAAGGTCGTCGGCCGCTATGATCAGCTCGTCGTTTACGTGGGCAATAAGGAAAGCGGCGTCCTCCGGCGCCTGGCCATCGATCTCGACCCGCTCTGGCCGTCTATCGAGAACCCCAGCGACGTCAAAGTGAGGCTCAGCTCCATAGATGTCACTGGGGCCATTCAAACGCTGCTATGAGCTGGAGCGCGCGGGCCCCGACCGGGCGGCCGAGGATTCCGGCGTGCGAGAGCGTTTTATGGCCATAAGAGAATCAGCGCTGAGCCTGTTGAGGAGACTGTCCGATGGAAAAAACGAAGAACATTGCGCTCGTCGCGCACGATAACCGGAAGCGCGACCTTAAGGAATGGGTCGAGTTCAACTACCAGACGCTCGTCTGCCACAACCTGATCTGCACGGGAACGACCGGCCGCCTGGTCGAGGAGGCCATCGAGAGGAAGTTCAAGCAAGACGGGCTCGCCAGGAAGGAGCTGAAGATCAGCAAGCTCAAGTCGGGCCCCCTGGGCGGGGACCTCCAGCTCGGCGGCATGATCGCCGACGGGAAAGTCGATTTCGTCATCTTCTTCTGGGACCCGATGGAGCCGTTTCCCCACGACGTCGACGTCAAGGCCCTGCTGCGTATCGCCGTTCTTTACAACATCCCCATGGCCTGCAACCGGTCGACCGCTGATTTCATGATCTCCTCCCCCCTGATGAGCGAGCCCTATCAGCCGGTGACCAAGGATTATTCGGATTACCTCAGGCGGAAGCTCCCGACCTGAGGCGTCGGGGGCACCCTAGGCTGAGCCGCCGGGGTGAGAACATCCGCGGGTTTTCCCGGTCTTTGTCTTTGAAGGGATAGGTTTAGGCTATGGCCGGCCGCGGCCGTCCGGCCGCCCCGACCCGTCCAGGAGAGTGCCATGGGATTCGAAGGCTGGGGATATCGTTTTCAGGGGCCGGTTCCGCTTCCGGACTACCTTAAGCCGAAACCGGGGGTCTTCATCGTCTGGTGCGTCCATGACGGCGCGTGGGACATCCTGGACGTCGGCGACGCGGACAATATCAGGAATTTCCTCTTGGTGAGGGACCATTTCGAGGACGCGGGCGGGGACCAGCCCTTCAAGATCTTCTACTCCGCGGCGTATCTCGCCCGGCCCGAAGAAAGGATCCGGCTACTGATGTCGATCCAGGGGCCTTCTTTCGCCCGCTGCGACCTGGCCGCCCTGAAAAAGCAAAAAGGACTCTCCGAACACGAGAGGCTGTTCGGCCGGGCCATGTCGAGGCGGCGTCCCGGACGCCTCCGCGTCAAACTGCTCAGGGTCCCGTCCCTCCCTCGGAAGCTGATGCGGGAGCTCCTCAAGAGGACCAGGGAACTCGAAAAAAGAACGCGGGATTGAATGGTTCGGGGCCGAGGCCGGGCGATGGCAGGAGGGGAGCTCAAGACGGTCGCGCGAAAGAGCTTCTCGGCGATCTGCCCGCATTGCGGGAGCGTCCGGGTGGATAGGGATCGGGTCCGCCCCGGACATGACGGGAGGTCGGGGCCGGTCCGGCGGCGCGGGACGGGACGCGTCATCTGGTATTGTTACGCGTGCTCCCGGTTCTTCGTCGTCGAGGAGCGACCCGACCGAGCCTCCCGGACCGGATCAATGGGCCGGGGCGTCCGACCGCGTCCCTAGCCGTCTTCCTTCTTTGTCCCCTTGTCCCTTTCCCCGCCCGTCTTCTTCTTGAAAACGAGCTCCCCCGCCTTGTCCGCCGAGACGGCGACGGTGTCCCCCTCCCCGAACTCGCCGGCCAGGATCTTCATCGCCAGCGGGTTCTGGACATCCCGCTGGATGACGCGCTTGAGCGGCCGGGCGCCGTAGACGGGGTCGTAGCCGCGCTCGGCGAGGAGCGTCTTGGCCTCGGCCGAGACGCCGAGCCCGATCTTCCGCTCGGCCAGCCGCTTCCGGAGGAGCTCGAGCTGGAGGTCGACGATCCTCAGGATGACGGCCTTCGTGAGCGGCCGGAAGATGATCGTCTCGTCGATGCGGTTGAGGAATTCCGGCTTGAAGTTCGCCTCGAGGATCGCCCGGACCTCCTTCTCCATCTTCGCGTAATCGCCGCTCAGCTCCTTGATGACCTGGCTGCCGAGGTTCGAGGTCATGATGATGACCGTGTTCTTGAAATCGACCGTCCGGCCCTGGCCGTCCGTCAGCCGGCCGTCGTCGAGGATCTGGAGGAGGACGTTGAAGACGTCGGCGTGGGCCTTCTCGATCTCGTCGAGGAGGACGAGCGAGTAGGGCCGGCGCTTGACGGCCTCGGTCAGCTGGCCGCCCTCCTCATATCCGACGTAGCCGGGCGGGGCGCCGATGAGCCGCGAGACCGTGTGCTTCTCCATGTACTCGGACATGTCCAGCCGGACCATGGCTTTCTCGTCGCTGAAGAGGAACTCGGCCAGGGCCCGGGCGAGCTCGGTCTTGCCGACGCCGGTCGGCCCGAGAAAGAGGAAGGAGCCGATGGGCCGGGCCGCGTCCTGGATGCCCGCCCGCGAGCGCCGGATGGTCGCGGACACCGCCCGGATGGCCTCCTCCTGGCCGACGACGCGCGCCCCCAGGATCTCCTCCATCCGCAGGAGCCGGTCGACGTCGCCCTCGAGCATCTTCGAGACGGGGATGCCGGTCCATTTCGAGACGACCTGGGCGATGTCCTCCTCGTCGACCTCCTCCTTGAGCATCTTGCCCTTGGCCTGCAGCCGCGTCAGCTCCGCGCCGAGCCGGTCGAGCTCTTTCTTGTTCTCCACGAGCTTGCCGTAGCGGATCTCGGCCGCCCGCTCGAGGTCGCCGCGCCGCTCGGCGCTCTGCCCCTCGGCCTTGAGGGCGTCGCTCTCCTCCTTGAGCTTGCCCATGGCCTCGATGACCTTCTTCTCGCTCTGCCACCGGACGCGCAGGGCGTCGGCGTGCTCCTTGATCTCGGCGAGCTCCGCCTCGATCCTCTCGAGCCGCTCGGCCGAGGCCGGGTCCTTCTCCTTGCGCAGCGCCTGGCGCTCGATCTCGAGCTGGAGCTTGCGGCGGTCGAGCTGGTCGATCTCCTCGGGCATGCTGTCAATCTGGATGCGGACGCGCGAGGCGGCCTCGTCGACGAGGTCGATGGCCTTGTCCGGGAGATAGCGGCTGGTGATGTAGCGGTTGGAGAGCGTCGCCGCCGCGACCAGGGCCGAGTCCTTGATCTTGACGCCGTGGTGGACCTCGTACTTCTCCTTGAGGCCGCGGAGGATGGAGATCGTCTCCTCGACCGAGGGCTCGCCGACATAGACCTGCTGGAAGCGGCGCTCGAGGGCGGCGTCCTTCTCGATGTGCTTCTTGTACTCGTTGAGGGTCGTCGCCCCGACGCAGCGGAGCTCGCCGCGGGCCAGGGCCGGCTTGAGCATGTTCGAGGCGTCGACCGCGCCCTCGGCCGCGCCGGCGCCGACGATCGTGTGGAGCTCATCGATGAACAGGACGACGTCGCCGCCGGCCTCCTTGAGCTCCTTCAGGATGGCCTTCAACCGGTCCTCGAACTCGCCGCGGAATTTCGTCCCGGCGACGAGGGCGCCGATGTCGAGGGCCAGGAGCCGCTTGTTCTTGAGGGACTGGGGGACGTCGCCGTTGGCGATGCGTTGGGCCAGGCCCTCGACGACGGCCGTCTTGCCGACGCCCGCCTCGCCGATGAGGACGGGGTTGTTCTTCGTCCGCCGGGACAGGACCTGGATGACGCGCCGGATCTCCTCCTCCCGGCCGATGACCGGGTCGAGCTTGCCCTGCCGGGCGAGCGCCGTCAGGTCGCGCGTGTATTTCTCGAGGACCTGGTACTTCCCCTCGGGCGCCTGGTCGGTGATCCGCTGCGAGCCGCGCACGGCGGCCAGGGCCCGGAGGACGGCGTCCTCGGTGACGCCGTTCGCCCGGAGGATGCGGCCGGCCTCCGAGCCGCTGTCCCGGAGCATGGCCAGGAAGACGTGCTCAGTCGATATGTACTCGTCCTTGAGCGCCTCGGCCGCCTTCTCCGCGGCGGCCATGACGTCGCGCGCGGCCGGCGAGAGGGCGGGCTCGCCTCCCCCGCCGACCTTGGGCAGCCGGGCCATCGCGGCCTCGAGCTCGCCGCGGATGCGGGCCGCCGGCGCGCCGACCTTGGCCAGAACGGCGTTGACGACGTTGTCCTCCTGGCCAAGAAAGCTCCAGAGCACGTGCTCGGGCCGGACCTCGGGGTTGCCGAGCTCCTCGGCCTTGGCCTGGGCCCTCTGGAGGGCTTCCTGCAACATGACGGTGAGCCTGTCCCATCTCATGGTCATTCTCCGCGACAAGAGGATTTTTCTTTCTATTAAACCGCCCGCACGCACGGCTGTCAAGGCGGCCGGCGGCGGTCGCCGCCCCCTCTTGACAAACGCTCTGAATGGTTGTTAATTCATCCTAGGGAGCGCGCTATGGAAGAGATCGAGATCACGAGCTGGCTGACGCTCGACGCCATCAAGAAGGCCAAGGCCGCGGAGATCGTTGAGTCGGTCGGCAGCCTGCAGACGGACCACAGCATGTCGGTCTTCTGCGTCGTCGAGGACGATTACCTCGAGCTCCTCTACAGCGACTCCGCGGCGAACACCCTCCGCCGCTACGACGACCGGGCCGAATTCGAGAAAGCCCTGGAGGAGCGGAAGGAGGATGCCGGCGAGACGCCCTACGAAGAGGACGAGGACCGGGACTATGACGAGGACGAGGAAGACGAGGACGAGCCGGAGCTCGAGGCCGGGGCCGAGGACGAGACCGAGGCCTACTGAGGCTTGAAGCCGGCCTTGAGCCGGTCCCGCAGCCGCGTCAGGACGTTCAGGGCTTCCAGGGGGGTCATCGAAGCGAGGTCGAGCCCGGCAATCTCGTCCGCCGTCTCGCGGGCGCGGGCGGTTTCGCGGTCCTCCGCGAAGAGCAGCATCTGGCTCCGGTCCCGCCCCCGCGCCGCGCGGTAGGCCAGCCGCGGCGCCCCGGCCGCGTCGAGCTCCTGTCTCTCCAGGTTGAAGAGGATCTCGCGGGCACGGTCGATGATGTCGCGCGGCAGGCCGGCCAGCCGGGCGACGTGGATGCCGTAGCTCTGGTCCGACGGCCCCGGCTGGATCTTCCGCAGGAAGAGGACCTCCCCGTTCCGCTCCCGGACCGCGACGTGATAGTTCCTGATCCGCTTCAGGGTCAGGGCGAGCTCGGTCAACTCGTGGTAATGGGTGGCGAAGAGCGTCTTGGGCCGGAGCCCCTCCCGCTCGTGGAGGTACTCAGCCACGGCCCAGGCGATGCTAAGCCCGTCGAACGTGCTCGTGCCCCGCCCGACCTCGTCGAGCAGGATGAGGCTCCGGGAGGTGGCGTTGTGGAGGATCGCGGCCGTCTCGAGCATCTCGACCATGAACGTCGACTGGCCGACGCTCAGGAAGTCCATGGCCCCGATCCGGGTGAAGATCCTGTCGACGAGGCCGAGGGTCGCCGCCGAGGCCGGCACGAAAGAGCCCATCTGGCCGAGGATCGAGATCAGGGCGACCTGCCTCAGGTAGGTCGATTTCCCGCCCATGTTGGGCCCGGTGATGATGAGGACCTGGTTCGCGCCGCCGTCGAGGTCGGTGTCGTTCGGGATGAATGGCTCGGCCTGGCTCGTCTCGATGACCGGGTGGCGGCCGTCGCGGATGACGATGGCGTCCCCGTCGTTGACCTCGGGCCGGACGTAGCCGCGCCGGGCGGCGCACTCGGCCAGCCCGAGCAGGACGTCGACCGCGGCGACGTCGGCGGCGATCCTCTGGAGGCGGTGCGTCTCCCCGGCCACGGCCCCGCGGACCTCGCGGAAGAGCCGGTTCTCCAGGGCGCCGATTCGCTCCTCGGCGTGAAGGACCTTGTCCTCGTACTCCTTGAGCTCGGGCGTCAGGAAGCGCTCGGAGCCGACGAGCGTCTGCTTGCGCATGTAGTCCGCCGGGACCTGGGCCAGGTTGGGCTTGGTGACCTCGATGTAATACCCGAAGACCTTGTTGTAGCGGACCTTGAGCGAGCCGATGCCGGTCCGCTCGCGCTCCCGCTTCTCCATCTGGGCGATGAACGCTTTGCCCGAGCGGCTGACGGAGCGCAGGCCGTCGAGCTCGGCGTCGAAGCCGTCCTTGATGATGCCGCCCTCGGTCAGGAGCAGGGCCGGCTCGTCGAGGACGGCCCGCTCGATGAGCGCGGCGACGTCGGCGGCGTTGTCCCAGCGGCCGCGGGTCTCGGCGAGGAGGCGCGCCGCGAACGGCCGGAGCGCGGCCTCGACCGCGGGGAGCTGGGCCAGCGACCTCTTCAGGGCGACGAGGTCCCGGGGGCCGGCGGCGCCCAGGGCGACCTTGCCGCAGAGCCGCTCGAGGTCGTGGACGCCCGCGACGAGGTCGCGGAGCCCGCCCCGCTCGATGGTCCGGCCGAGGGCGTCGCCGACGGCGTCGAGCCGGTCGCGGATCGCCCCGACATCGGCGAGGGGCCGGAGGACCCAGGCCCGGAGGAGACGGCCGCCGGCCGCGGTCACGGTGAAATCGATGACGTCGAGGAGGGAGTCCTTGACCCGGCCGTCACGGAGGTTGCGGACGAGCTCCAGGTTGCGGATGGTCACGGCGTCGAGGGTCAGCCGGTCGCCGGGATGGAGGTGGGAGATGCGGCCGATGAGGGCCAGGGAGTCCCGGCGGACCTTCTTCATATAATAAAGGAGGGCGCCGGCGGCCGAGACGGCCCGCGGCTTGTCGGCCAGGCCGAAGCCGGCGAGAGAACGGGCCCCGAAATGCTCGAGGAGGACGTGACTGGCCTGGGGGAAGTCGAAGAGCCAGGCCTCGGCCGGGCTCTTGGCGACCGAAGCCAGGCCGTTCGCGGAGAGGACGCGGCCGAGGACTTCCTCGGTCCCCTCGGCGTAGAGGACCTCCTTGGGGCCGGCCTTGAACATCTCGTCGGTGAGGGATTTCGCCTCGGCCCAGGCGCCCTCGGCCGTCCGCATCTCGCCGGAGACGAGGTCGGCCAGGGCCAGCCCCCAGCCGTCCGGGCCGAGGTCGAGGGCGGCGATGGTCAGGGGTTCCTTGGCGTCGTCAGCCTCGACCTCGACGGCCGTGCCGGGCGTCAGGACCTTGATGACCTCCCGCTTGACGACCCCCTTGGCCGTCCGCGGGTCCTCGACCTGCTCGCAGATGGCGACCTTGTGGCCGAGGCGGAGGAGCTTCGAGAGGTACGTGTTGACGGCATGAAAGGGGACGCCGCACATCGGGACCTTCTGCCGGGAGGTCAGGGCCAGCCCGAGGAGCGGGGCGGCCGTCTTGGCGTCCTCGTAGAACATCTCGTAGAAGTCGCCCAGCCGGAAGAACAGGAACGCGTCCTTGTGCTCCGCCTTGACGCGGAAGTACTGCTCCATCATCGGGGTCAGGGAGGTGTCGTTGGCCATCGCGCGCCCCCTCACTATACCGGGGGCCCAGGCGATTTTCAAGGAGGCCAACGTCACCGGCCAAGCGTTTCCTCTCCCAGCGCGTCCACGGTCACGGTGGCGCCGGGGTCACCCGAAAGCCCCCGTTTGGAGGGGGGCCCGTGCCGTTCCGGAACGGTACGTTACGGGGGAACCGGGACAGGTTCCCGGGGCCGGGGGATAAGGGCGACCCCGGCGCGGCCGCACAGGGTGACGGACACGGACAGGCTGCCTCCGACTTCTGTCGGGTCGGATTGACAAGGTCCGAGAGCTAGTGTAATCTCGGACGCGTGAATGTTCCGAACTACCTGACGCTGGCCCGCATCATCGCCATCCCCGCCCTCGTCGCCGTCATGCTCACGGACTTCCAGGACCGCGACCTCGTCGCCACGGCCATCTTCGTCTTCGCCTCCCTGACGGACTGGCTGGACGGCTACCTCGCGCGCAAGAAGGGGCTGGTCACGGTCATCGGCCAGCTGCTCGACCCGACCGCCGACAAGCTCCTCATCACCTCGGCCATCATCTGCCTCGTCCAGCTCGGGCGCGTCCCGGCCTGGGCCGCCGTCATCATCATCGGCCGGGAGCTGGCCGTCTCGGGCTTCCGGTCCATCGCCTCCTCCCGGGGCGTGAACATCCCCGCCTCGGGGCTCGGCAAGGCCAAGATGGGGGTCGAATCGTGGGCCGTCGGGGCGCTCATCCTCGGCCCGGCCTACCTCGGCAAATTCTACTTCCTTGCCAATCCGATCGGCCTCTGGCTGGCCATCATCATGGCCCTGACCTCGGCGGCCGAGTATTACGTCCGGTTCGGCCCGCAAGTCCTCTCAAAGCAGCCCTGAGAGCGCGGCCCGCGTCCTCTCCAGCCCGGCCCAGTCCTCCACGTTGTAACAGGCCGGCGGCTTGTCCCAGCCCCGGCCAGCCCGCTTGACGAGCCCGGTCAGGACCTTGCCCGGGCCGAGCTCGACGCAGGCCTCGATGCCAAGCTGCCTCAGGGCGTCCATCGTCTTCGTCCAGAGGACGGACTGGGTGACCTGGCGCTTCAGTGCCTCGCGCGCCTCCGCCGCAGTCCGGATGGGCCGGGCGTCGACGTTGGTGATGACCGGAAACCTGAGGTCGTGGAAGGCGACGGCGTCAAGGTCGGCGGCCAGCCGGGCCGCGGCCGGCGCCATCAGCCGGGAGTGGAACGGGCCGCTCACGGGGAGCATGACCGACCGCGGCGGATTGATCAGGGCGATGGCCTCCTCGACGGCCGCCTTTTCGCCGGAGATGACAGTTTGGTCTTCGCTGTTCCAATTGGCGATGTCGACGACGCCCGAGCGCACCGCCCCGAGCGCCCTGCGGACCTCTTCGCCGGGCACGCCGAGGATCGCGGCCATCGCCCCCCGTCCGGCCGGGACGGCCTCCTGCATATAGCCGCCCCTCTTGTGGACGAGGACAACGGCGTCCTCGAAGCCGAGGGCGCCGGCCTCGACCATGGCGCAGTACTCGCCGAGGCTGTGGCCGGCGGCCACGGCTGGCTCGAGGCCGAGGAGGCGCGCCGCGACGACGCCGGCGACGAGGAGGGCGGGCTGGGCGTTCGCCGTCAGCCGGAGCTCGGGCTCGGGACCCTCGAACGAGATCCGGGAGATGGGATAGCCGAGGGCCCCATCCGCTGTCGCGTAGAGCTCGCGGGCGAGCGGCGAGCGCTGGTGGAAATCCCGTCCCATCCCAACGGCTTGCGACCCCTGTCCGGGGAAAAGAAAAGCGATCCGGCTCATGCGGCGGCCTCCTGGCGGCTATTTCAGGCAGTCTTCAGGCAGTCCCGGTTGACCCGGACGTCGGACTGCGCCCGGATCGTCCGGATCCAATCGGCGATCTTGGCCGCCTTGAGCTCGGCCCGGAGCCGCGTCTCGAGGGCGGCCCGGACGCTCTCCAGGGGGGCCGGCTCGAGGCCCTTGGCCCTCTCCTCCGGGACATAGACGTCCCGATAATACGTCTCGACGTCGCCGCGCGAGACCAGGACAGGGGCGGCGAACCGCGCCGAGACGACGCGCTCGAAGCGCAGCCGCTCCTCGAGGTAGGGGCGAAGGTCGGCCTCCCGGAGCCCCAACTTGCGGAGCTTGGCCTCGTAGGCCTCCGGACCGAGCTTGGCCCGGAGGTCCGCCAGGGCCGGGCCGGCGTCGTCCGCCTCTCCCCTCCCGGGTTCGCGGGCCATGGCCAGGACGAGCTTCTGCCCGATGAGCGAGTCGAGCACGGCGAGCGTCTGGTCCCCGGCCGCGGCCGGGGCGGTCCGGCCGAAGAGTCCGAACTCCTGGGCGATGCGGAGGTCGGTCAGGGTGATGGGCTGGCCGCCGACGACCGCGACCAGGCAGTCCACCGTCTGGGCGCGGCCGGCGCCGGCGGCGGCGAGCCCGGCGAGAGCGAGGAGGGCGACGGTCTTTTTCATGGCGTTAGAACATGTTCCCGATAGTGACGAAAAAATAGGCCGTTTTCCGCCGCGTCTGGGGCGGGACGAGGTTCGCCGCAGGCGTCCGGACGTTCCAGGCGAGCTCGAAGCGGACCGGGCCGAGGGGCGTTTTGTAGCGGATCCCGAATCCGCACGCGTCCTCCAGGTCCTGGACCCGGATGGACGAGATGGACGGGAAAACGTTGCCGATGTCGAAGAACACCCCGCCCGAAAGATTCTTGAACGCCGGAAGGATCGGGAAGCGGACCTCGGCGTTGAGGAGGAAGAGGGCGCGGCCGCCGTCGGGATATCCTGTCACGGGGTCCTTCGGGCCGAGGTAATCGAACGACTCGCCGCGGAAAGAGTTGCTGCCGCCGGCGAAGAACCGCTCGGGGACGGCGATCTGGCCCCGGGCCAGGCCGAGGCGGGCCAGGAGGCTAAAGCCGACCTGCGGGACCACGGGCCTGAAATACTGGAACTTGAAGAAGGTCTTCCAGTAGTCCGACTCCGTGCCGAAGAGCGGCTTCGCGAGCTGGGTCACCGCGCTCACGAAGTACCCCTTCTCCGGATTGAGGGCGTCATCTCGCTTGTCCAGGGCCACGCTGACCGAGGCCAGGGTCGTGGAATAATGTTGAAGACGGACGTCGATCTCGGATTCGGGGATCTGGAGGCCCGAGAGGTCCGTGCGGCTCCAACTGAGCGTCCCGATCAGGAAGAGGTGGGGAACGAGCTGCCGGGAGAGGTTGAAACTGGCGCCGCTGCGCTCGAACGTGAAGCTGGTCCGGTCCTCCTTCTCCCTCCAGCCGAGAAGAGACGGCCGGACGGCCGCGCCGAAGAGATAAGGCTGGCTCCATGAGACGATGGCCCGGCGCTCGACGTCGCTGTACTGGCCGACGAAGCTCATCTGGGCGGCCAGGCCGAAGACGTTGTTCCGGATGTACTCGCCCGTCGCGCTCGGCCTGAACTGGACCTGCTCGGAGGAGGGGATGGCGTCGCGCGACTCGAAGCCGAGGCCGAGCCCGGCGTAGTTCGCCTCGCCCTCCTGGACCTTGACGACAAGGTTCTCCTGGCCCGGGTCGGTCTGGATCTCCTCCAGCCGGACCTCGGAAAAGACGCCCAGCCGCTCCAGGCGCCGCTTGCTGTCCTGGATGAGGGAGAAGTCCGCCGGCCCTCCCTTCCGGACCCGGATCTCCTTGTTGATGACGCTCGGGCGGGTCAGGCGGTTGCCGGCGATGAGGATGTTCCGCACGGCGACGGGCGTGCCTTCGTCGATCTCGAAGGTCACGGCGCAGGCGTTCGCCTCGACCGGCTCGGCCCGGGCCGCGACCTTAGTGCCGCGGATGCCGTGATTCAGGTAGTAGGTCTCGATGATGCCCGCGTCGCGCTGGACGTTGGGCGGGAAGTATGGCCCGCCCCGGACGCTCACGAGCTCCCGCAGCACGGCCTCGGGGGCGAACAGGTGCATGCCCGAGAGGGTGATCGATGCGACCGTCCGGCGGGCCCCCTCTTCGACCTTCAGGATGGCCTCGACGCCGCGGCGGGAGCGGGGCAGGGCGAGCTCCGCGCGGGCGTCAGGAAAGCCGTTGACCCGGTAGAAATACTCGATCTCGCCGGGCAGGGCGAAGAGGCGGTCGTAGCTCAGGAGGGAAAAGAAGAGCGTCCGCTCGGTGACGAGAAGCTCATCCCTGAGCTTCTGGGCGCTGAACGACTTCACCCCCTCGAAGGACACCTTCTCGATAGAGTGCTTCCGGCCGGCGTCGACGTCGTAGACGACCCGCAGCTCGCTCTCCGTCCGCTCGATGCGGCTCTTCACCGTCGCGTAGACGTAGCCCTTCTTCCGGACGTAGCCGAGGACCCGGACCTCGCCCTCGGCCAGGCCCCACTCCTCGAAGATCCGCTCCTCCCAGATCGGCGCGAGCAGGCTTGACGGCACCTTGAAGCCGTTGACGACGATGGCGATCTTCTCCCGCGGCTGGACCTCGAGGACGAGGGCCACGGTCCCGGCCGCGTCGTCGAAGCGCTCGGAGCCGAGCTGGATCTCCGCCCGCCGGTAGCCGAGGGAGGCGTAGTACGCGGCGAGGGCCTGGATGTCCCGCTCGAGCAGGGCCGGGACGTAGAGCTGGGCCCGCCGACTCTTCATCCGCCTGAAAAGGTTGCCCTTGGCGACACCGACCGGTCCCTGGATCTCGAGAGAGGCGATGCGGTACCTCTTCCAGCCGGAGACCAGGAAGACGACGTCCGCCAGCGGCTCGGCCGGGTCCCGCCGCACCGAGGGCGTGACGTCCGCATTGAAATAGCCCTGGCGCCTGAGCGCGTCATGGAGCTCCTCGACCGCCTTCGGCAGGCGCTCCTCGGACAGGACGTTCCCCGGCCGCAGGGACTCAATGGCCTCCCGCAGGCGCGAGGCGCGCAGCCGGACCCCTTCGAAGCGGATGCGGCGGACGGTGATGTTGCGGACGAGGTCAAAGACAATCTCGACTCTCTCCCCGCCGCTCCGCGTGACCCGGACGTCGGAGAACAGGCCCGTCTGGTAGACCTGTTTGACGACACGGTCGATGGCCAGCGGCGAGTAGGCGTCGCCGGGCTTGAACGGGATGAGCTCGGCCATCGGACCCCGCGCCGGACGGCCGTCGACCTGGACGGCGACCCGGGCAAGGACGGGGCCGGCCGCTTCCTGGGCGGCGGCGCAGGGCGCCGCGGCCAGGGCGGTGACAAGGGCGAGGAGCGCCATGGTGGCGACAATGGCGGCGGGCGCGACCTCTCTCCGGGCCATGTCAGAACCTCTTCCGGAACCTGAGGTCGAAGCTGACCCGGCCGAGCTCGTTGCGCACGCCCACGAGCGAGAAGTCGTTGCTGATGTCCCATTCCATCCGGTAGATCTCCTCGCGCTGTGTCGCCAGGTTCGTCGAGTAGATGAAGATGAGGTTCCGCGAGAGCTTCTTGCCCAGCGTCAGGCGGGCCGTCATTTCGGCCGAGGTCCCGATGACGAACGGGTCGATCCGGAAGCGGTCCAGCGTGAACAGTCCCTCGGCCCGCTTCTTGGCCTGGTCGGCGATCTGGAACGAGAGGAGCGAGGCCGTGCTCAGCTGGTTGCTCCGCTCCGGGTCATAGGCATAGGTCTGCTTGAAGGCCTCGCCCAGGGCGAGGAGGGCCAGGACGTCCTCCGGCGGCATGGGCGGCGACGAGCTGAACTCGGGCTTCAGCCGGCCGGCCGGCCCGCTGAGGATCATGGTCACGCGGTAGTCCTTGACGTAGGTCTCGGCCCTAATCTCGACGTACGGCTCGGCGCTCGCCGGGTTGATAAAGCTCAGCCGGCCCTTGAGGACGCGGAAGTTCTGGTCCTGGAAATCGATGTTCCCCTTGAGGAGCTCGATGTCGCCGAGGAGGACGGGGTCGTCGACCTCCCCGGTCACGGAGAGGTCGAAGCGGCCGGCGACCCGGCCGACGGAATTCTCCATCAGGGCGTTCTCCGGGGCCCGCAGGCGGAGGTTCAGGGAGAGGTTGTCGAAGAAGCCGGGCTCCCGGCTCGACGGCGAAGGGGCCTGGGAGGAGAAGGCGAACCCCTCGTAGAGTTCGCGGCGCCAGGTCAGACGCTTGAAGAGGAAGTCCCCGTCGAGGACGAACTGCCGGCCGTCCTTGAGCAGGCGCGCGGTGGCGTCGACGAGGGCCCGCGTCCGCTCGAGGGGGGCGACGAGCATGTCTTTGCCTTCCATGGTCACGTCGATCGTCTCTACGCCCGAGGGGCCCAGGCCGACCTCGCCCGAGCCCTTCACGTCGCCGCCGCCGAGCTTGGCCTTGACCTCGGTGATGGTGATCCGCCGGTCGTCGATGCGGGCCGCGCCCGAGTAGTCCGTCAGGGCGTGGGCGAAGCGCGGGAAGGGCATGAGCGGGCCCTGGATGGAGACCGAGCCCGCGACGTGCGGCGAGTCGCGCGGCCCGCTCATCCCGGCCGTGAAGTCCAGCCGCCCCTTGGCCCCCGTCCACGGCAGGAGGAGGTCGAGGTTCGTCCAGTATCCCTGGAGGCGGCCGACCAGCGTGTCGCCCGGGACGGCGAAGCGGAGCCGCCCCTGGACCTCGTTCGCCCCCGGCGCGAAGGCGCTCCGGACCTCGAGGGCCAGCTCGTCCTTGGCGTAATCCACGCTGAACTCGCCGGAGGCCTGGGTCTTTTGGATGGGCGGGAGGACGAAATCCTTGATCGAGAAGCGGCCGCCGAGCTTGTCCTTGCCGAAAACGCCCTTTCCCGCGACGTCCAGGTCGAGGAGGCCGGAGACGCCCGGGGCAAGCGCGGCGACATCGACGTTCTGGGCGCTCAGCTCGGCGTCGAACTCCCGGCTGACGAGTCCGGCCAGGACCCGGCCCCGGACGCGCCCCCCGTAGAGGCCGAACCCGATCTCGGGAAAGGAGAGGACGCCGTCCTTCCACTCGAGGCGTCCCGAGACGTCCTTGAACGTCTGTCCGTAGCCGCGCAGTTCGGGACCGGCGAACGTCCCGCGGACCTCCTCGCTCTTGGGCGTTTCGACGACGTCGAACTGCCCGGAGGCCCGGCCCCCGAGGGCGACCGGGATCTCGAGGGAAGCGAAGACCCGGGCGACGTCGCCTTCGGCATTGCGGATGGAGGCCTCCGTCCGCGCCGGGCCGGCCTTGACCCCGACCTCCGCCTTGAGGCCGGGGTCGTCGACGCGGAACTGGCCCTGGAACTCATCGCCGACGATGACGGCCTCGCCCTCGGTGAAGGCGGCGTTGAAAAGGGCGAAGCCGGCCGGCTGGAAGGTGCCCTTGATGTCCACCCTCGGGTCGTCCGCCCGGCCCGTCAGCCGGACGTCGGCGAACCCGGCCCCGCGGATCTCGGGAAAGTCGAAGGGCTGGGCGAGGGCGAGGGAGACGAATTCCCGGGCCTGCTTGAGGTCGGTGACAGAGCCGCGGATCTCGGTGTCGATGCCGCCATGGATGCGCAGGGCGGCGCGCGCCTCGAGCCGGGCAAAGGGCGACTCGAGGTCGCGCGTCGACATCTCCAGGTCTTGCGTTCCGAAATCGACGCGGACGTCGACGGCGCCGCGGAAGCCGAAGCGGCCGCCCTCGCGGATGAGCCGCTCGTCCCGGAACTCGGCCCGAGCCCGCAGCCTCCCGTTCTCCAGGGAGAACGTCCCCCAGGCCGGCGAGAGGACCGGCCAGGCGATGCCGACCTCGCTCATGACCGGGTCCAGATAAGCTTCCTTGACCTCCCCCTCGACCCGGCCGCCGCTGAAGGCGATGGAGACCGACTCTCCGGGCCGCGCCGGCTTCTGGACGTCGAGGTCCACCCGCCCGCCGGGCCCGGGGCCGATCTCCAGGCGCCCGCGGACCCGGCCCATCGGGACGCCGCTCAGGACGAGCCCGTCGGCGTCGAGGTCGGCGCCGAACGACAGGCGGCCGCCCTTGCGCAGGAGCTTGCCCTGCCCCCCGGCTCTGCCCTTCCACCGGAAGGGCAGGTCGAGGAGCGCCGCCACGTCGGACATTTCCGCCTCGAACCGCGTGTCGAGGTCGATCTCCGGGTCCTGAAGGTCCGTGACCCGCCCCTCCGCTTTCAGGACGGCGTGCGGGCCCTCGAGCGTAAGACGCTGGACCCTGACCTCGGCCCCGCGGCCGGAGAGCGCGACGTCGAGGCGGCCGCCGAGGGTGAGGTTCTCCGGCTGCGCCGTGAACGTGCTCGTCGCGGCGGTCGCCTTGACGGCGTAGTCGCCGCGGCCCTGGGTGAAAAGGACCTTCAATCCCCGGGCCTCGAAGGAGTCCC
>Ga0335070_10002354_pt1 | contig 22044 bp, 19 predicted proteins | sample Lox_Sample_13_FD_206722 | JGI IMG/M metagenome (GOLD analysis project Ga0335070, IMG submission 206722) | Soil microbial communities from Loxahatchee National Wildlife Refuge, Florida, United States - Lox_Sample_1.3 | ecosystem: Environmental > Terrestrial > Soil > Wetlands | place: USA...
GATCTCTTCCTGCACACCCTCGTCCATGTTCTTCAGCACGGCATTGCCCCTGCCCAGTTCATCCTCGCCGATAATCAGGGTGAAGCGGGACCTGAACTTGTCCGCCCTCCGCATCTGGCTTTTCAGGCTCTTGCCCTCGTAATCCATCTCGACGGAAACATCCAGCCGCTGCAATTCGCACATGAGCCGATAGGCCTCTTTGCGGGCTGGCTCGCCGAGGGCCGCGATGAAAATGTCCGGTCTTTTCCTGAATTCCTGTTCGGCAAGGAGCAACACTACCCTCTCGACGCCCATGGCGAAGCCTATTCCGGGCAGCGCCGGTCCGCCGAGCTCCTCGATCAGGCTGTCGTACCTGCCCCCAGCGGCAACTGCGCTCTGGGCGCCCAGCAGCCCGGTCACCAGTTCGAAGGTCGTTCGCGTGTAATAGTCAAGCCCCCGCACCATCCTGGGATTTATCTCGTATGCCGTGCCCGTCTCTTTCAGGTACTGCTGCGTCTTTACGAAGTGTTCCGCGCAACCGGCGCAGAGGTTGTCGAGCACCGAGGGAGCGTCCGCCGTCGCTTCCTTGCAGCCCGTCGATTTGCAGTCCAGTGCGCGCAACGGGTTGGTTTCGTACCTGCGCCTGCAGTCATCGCACAGCGAATCGAGCCTGGAGCGGAGGAAATCCTTCAGCTTCTGCCTGTACGCGGGCCGGCATTCCGGGCAGCCCAGGGAATTTATCTGCAGGGAAGGCTCGGTCAACCCGAGCTCCGCGAAAAAATGACAGAGCATGGTCAGCACCTGGGCATCCGCCATCGGATCGGTCACGCCGGTTAGTTCCGCGCCTATCTGGTGAAACTGGCGGTAGCGCCCTTTCTGCGGCCGCTCGTAACGGAACATCGGCCCCATGTAATAAAGCTTGGCGACCTGGTCTTGGGCATGGAGCTTGTGCTCGATAAAAGACCTGATCACCCCTGCGGTCCCTTCCGGGCGCATGGTAACCCTGTTGTCTCCCTTGTCCGTGAAGGAATACATTTCCTTCTCCACGATATCGGTTGCGTCTCCTATCGACCGGGCAAACAATTCGGTCTTTTCCAGGATCGGAATCCTTATCTCGGAAAACCCGTACAATCCGAAAACCCGCCGGGCCGTATTTTCAATGTGCTGCCACTTCTCGACCTCATTGGGAAGAATATCGTTAAAACCCTTGATTCCGGTGATTGCCACGTATTGTTTCCTTTCTCAAACTTCATCGCCTGAAGGGAAAAAACCATTTTCAAAAAAATTGCGGTGGATTTTTCGGCATTACTCTCTTCAGCCTTCAACTTTCAACCTGTTTTTCCCCCAACGCCCTGAACACCATGTTTCTGCCGCTCTCCTTGCCACGGTACATCGCCTGGTCCGCGACGTCGAGGAGTTCCTGCTTGGACCTGGTGTCTTCCGGGTAGGAAGCGTACCCCAGGCAGGCGGTCAGTCTTATGTCATGCCCCTCTTCAGCGAGAAAGCGGTGTGATTCGATCGTAGAGCGTATGCGCTCTGCTACGATTCCCGCGCCAGAAGCGTTTGTCTCGACCAGGATTACGGTATATTCGTCCCCGCCGTACCGGATGACCAGATCGACCTCGCGAACGGATATTTTCAGGAGTTTCCCGACCTCTTTCAGGACGCGGCTGCCGACAAGATGTCCGTACTTGTCGTTTACGCTTTTGAACAGGTCGAGGTCGATGAAAATTACCGTCAGGCCTGAGCCGTATCGATCCGCCCTCTTGATTTCCCTTTCCAGCGCGATGTCCAGATATCTGTAATTGAAGAGTCCCGTTAATTCGTCGATGTACAGCAGGTTCTTGGCGGCGGCGTATCGCATTGCGTTTTCAAAGGCCAGTGAGGACTGATCGAGAATGAAATTGATGTTCCTGTAGTTTATTTCCGACTGGAAAGTGCCGTCCGGGTTGTTGAACAGCATGATCACGCCCTGCAGGACAGTTTTCGAGCGGATGAACATGATCAGGGCTTCTTTCAGTTCGGCCTTCAACGAATCGCCCAGACCGCAATCCGACGTGAAATAGTTGTCAAGACGCTTGAAATCGCAGGTTGTGCCCTGGTGCCGCATGCAGTCCGGCATCATGAACTCCGCCAGCTTCTCGGCATCGATCCGGCTGAAACCCCTGATTTCACTGAGAACAAGCCTGTCATCGCTGTCGGGAAACAGCCCGAGCGCCCTTCCCGAACCGACTTCCTTAGCCAGGGAATCGATTATCAGGGTATTGAGGCGCTCCAGCTCCAGGCAGTTAGCGATGGTCTGTCCCACCTGGTAAAGGTGGACGAGACTTTTCAGCCCGATATTTTCGTTCAGGAGCCTCCGCTGTTCGAAACAGAGGCTGACCGCATGCTTGAACTCATCATGGTTGATCGGCTTTATCAGGTAGTCCCTGGCGCCGTTTTTCAGTGCGTATATGGCCGATTCGACATTGGCGTTGCCGGTAACGAGGATAACATCGATATCCGGATCGTGCTGCTTGACTCGGAAAAGCAGGTCCAGACCACTCATGTCGGGCATGACAAGGTCGGTAACCACCAGGTGGTATTCGCTTTTCCCCAGGGAATCCAGAGCTTCGACAGGAGATGCGGCGGTGTCGACTTCATAGCCCTCGCCCCGCAGCAAATTGCTGAACATCTCCCTGAAAAATCTGTCATCCTCCACCACAAGGATTCTTTCCATCAGGCGGCGCTCCCGTGACTTAGAGCTTGTTCGTAAATAAGCATTCCGGTCTCGCATCCCGTCTTCATGCCGTCTTTGACCTGTCCTCAATCGCAAAAGCCTCGACGTAGCCCTGCTACGCCTGCGGTTTTGCTCAATCGTCCAGCCCAAATCCGACATAAATCCGGGCGCGACACTTCGGAACGTTATTTACGATCAATCTCTTAATAGCTGAAATTGCTTAAACCATAAACAAATCCGGCCTCAAAATTATCAGAGAAGGCGGATTATTGTCAATGAAAATGCCCGTTTTCATAAAACGCGGAAATATGGCAGCCGTTCCTGTCCCTGTCCACTTCAACCGTGCCGTCCAGGTCCGTTCTGCATATCCTTATGCCGCTTTTTCCCAACAGCTCCAGTGTGCGTTCGGAAGGTAGCCCGAAACTGTTCCCGTAACCGGCGCCGATTAGGGCGACAGCGGGAGAAACGGCATGCACGAAGGCGTCGGACGAGGAATAACGGCTTCCGTGATGGGGGGTCTTCAGGACAGTTGCGGCAAGGAGTTCGGGACGGCCGAGAAGCCGCCGCTCCGCGGGAAAGCCTATATCCCCCGTGAAAAGCATTGAAAAATCACCATACTTCAGACGGAAGACCAGCGACGAATCGTTCTCGTCCGGGTCTTCTCCGCTTTCGGACTGCAATCCGCCGGGACGCGGCGAAATCGGCTCAACTATAGCCTTTCCTATTAAAATCGGCCGCGTCGACGCATTTATAAAGCGGACCGGAATATGTCTTTCCGCGATAACGGCTTTCAGTTCTCCATATGATTCATCGGGAGCCGGGTGGATTCCGCTTTCCCAGAATTCACCCACCCCGAAATTTTTCGCGACATAAATGAGTCCCTTGACATGATCGGGGTGGGCGTGGGAGAGGACCATATAATCGATCCTGTCTATGCCCATTTTCCAGAGGGCCGGCGCAAGCAGCCTCTTGCCGATATCGGCGCCGCCATCCTTCAGGCCGCCGCCACCGTCTATCAGCATGCTCTTTCCGTCCGGGAACCGTACCAGCGTCGATTCTCCCTGTCCGACGCTGAAAAAGGTTATGCGGAGGCTCTTTTCATTTACCTGGCAGATGCAGCATGCGACCTTAACCGACACAAAAAGCGCGACAATTGTACAGCATAGCCCCAGCCTTGCTTTTTTCCATTTTACGAATGTGATGACCGTCAGAAAAAGGAAAAACAGCATGAGATCGAAGCGCGTGGGATTTATCGGCGGAAGCGTCGGCAAAGCCGCCAGCAGATTTATGATCAGGTTTGATATCCGGATCAGGAAGGCAGCCGCCTTGACTAGCAACGCGGCCAGGGCCGGGAAGGAAAACATGAACGGCAGGGCCGAGAAACCGGCAATCACTGCCCCGTAGCCCATGAGGGGGACGATGAAGATATTGGTAACCAGCCCGGTCGCCGATACCCTGTGGAAGTAATACGCCACCGGGAAAAGCGTAGCAAGGATGGCCGAGGCCGAGACCGCCATGAAAACCGCCGGTTTGTGCAGGACGGTGCCTTCGATCCGCCTGAAAGGCGCCGACAGGATCGGGGTCAGGACGATTATGCCCCACAGGGCAAGGAAGGACAGCTGAAAAGAGATATCGAACAGCGCGGCCGGACTGCATGCGAGAATGAGCATGGCCGCCAGCATCAGAGAGTTCAGCAGGTCGGCTTCCCGTTCCAGCAGCATCGCGGCGACAAACGCGAGGATCATAATTGCCGATCTCACGGTGGCGGGCGCCGCGCCCGAAAGAAAAAGATAAAAAAGTATGACCGGCACGGTAAACAACAGGATCAGGCGACGCGCGTTCACGTGCAGCATCAGGAATTCCGACCCCTTGACCGCGAACAGCAGTCCGCAGAATATGAAAAGCGAGATAATGCCCACGTGGAACCCGGAAATCGAGAGGATGTGGTTGACTCCGGTCCTCGTATAAGCGTCTTTCGTCTGATCGGAAATGCCTCCCATGTCCCCGAGCAGGAGGGCTTTGAGAATGCAGCCGTCTTCGCCCGGCGCGTTGATGCCGATAAATCTGCCGATTTTAACGGCAATGGCGTCTATGGCGCCCCGCAGGCGATAATCGGCGTTTCTCCTGATGAGTATCACATCCGAATCGCTCGCTACAAACGCCGTGCAATACACTCCCCTGTAGGCGAGGAAACGGACATAGTCGAATTCACCCGGCGTTCCGTAGTTTCTCGGCACCCTCAACCGCGAAATGAACCTGATCCGGTCTCCGGTCAGGAATTCACCCCTTCCCTCTCCCACATTCAGCAAGATCCTGCCGGTGACCGCGGCATAATCCGCGCCCCAGAATATCCTTTCGGCCCGCAGGTAAATCCTTTGGCCGTTTTCGGACGATTCCGGCCTGTCGTCGATCACCCCTTCGATCGCATATTTCTGTTCCGAAGCGAACCGGACGATATCATTGCCGGGGCTCTGATGCTCAAGGCAAGGCTTCATTGACAGGTTTCCCCAGGAGAAGAAAAAACAGGAAAGTAATATGAAAAACGGCAGACGTCGGGTCAGGAACAGCAGGGGAAAACTTGCGGCCAGGAACAGAAAAGGGAAGAAGGGAGGAACGAAGTACATGAACAGGTCCGCGACGGCAAGACCGGCTATGATTGATAGAAGCGGCAGGAACAGCGGGCGTTCCATTGCGGCACTCCCGGCGAGAGATTTAAGTTTTAAGTTTTTAGTAAGACCAAACACCTAACACTTAAAACATGTAACTTAACACGTTAAACGACTTTCACCCCAGCTTGTACCGCTCCAGGCGGTCGCGCAGTGTATTGCGGCTGATTCCCAGCATCTTCGCGGCAAGCACCTGGTTGTTCCCGGTTTTTTCCATTGCCAGGCGGATAACCGCCTTCTCTAGGCCCGTCGTCATGCTTTCGAAAACATATCCGCTGTTTTTGTTGCATAAAATATTGAAGGAAGGCTCCAGCATCTCCAGAAACGCCTTGTAGTAATCATCGCCAATGGAGTCCGGAACAACTTTCCTGACACCGGTTTTCGTCTGCAGAAAAGCTTCGAAGTCCCCCGGCACGAGAATGTCGCCCTTGCAGAAGAGCACGGCAGAGTTGATGACATTCTTCAACTCGCGGATATTGCCCTCCCACGGCTGGTTTTTCAGAAGCTCCAGGGCGCCGGGCGATATGCCGTTGACCGACTTGTCGTATTTGCGGGTATATTTCCTGATGAACAGATCGATGAGTAGCGGTAGATCTTCAAGCCTTTCCCTAAGTGGAGGAAGGAAAAACGAAACGACCCTGAGGCGGTAAAACAGGTCCAGCCTGAACTTTTTTTCCCGGACCGCCATGAGGAGACTCGCATTGGTCGCCGCCACCACCCGCACGTCGACCTTGATGGTCTCGTTCCCTCCGACCCGTTCGAACTCCTGGTTCTCCAGAACCCTCAGCAGCTTTCCCTGGTTCCACAGGCTCATCTCGCCTATTTCATCGAGGAAGATCGTCCCGCCGTTACACTGCTCGAACTTACCTATCCTCCGGGTGTGGGCATCGGTAAAGGCCCCTTTTTCGTGACCGAAAAGCTCGCTCTCCAGCAGGTTCTCCGGAAGGGCCGCGCAATTGACCGCCAGGAAAGGCTTGCTGCTGCGCCGCGAGTTGTTGTATATGGCCCGGGCGAGAAGTTCCTTCCCGGTTCCGCTTTCCCCCTGGATCAGGACGTTGGTGTCCGAGTCGGCAACCTTTCCGACCATCTTCCAAATCTGGATCATTTCGGGCGAGGAGCCTATCATGATATCTTCTTCAAGCTCGTCGCCGGCAATCTGCACGTTCTTTTCCGCATATCTCACCTTGCGGTTGAGGAGATTGCATTCGAGAGCCTGCTGGACGATATTTTTGATTTTCTGGATTTCGAACGGCTTGGTCAGGTAATCGTAGGCGCCGTGCTTCATCGCCTCGATCGCATTCTGGGTGGTCCGGTAACCGGTAGTCATGATTACCGATAAACCGGGATCAAGCTTCTTTATCTCCCGGAGGACTTCAAGGCCCGATTTTTTCGGCAGGCATATATCCAGAATCGCCACATTGGGGCGTTCTTCCCGCACGCGCTGGATCGCGGAATCAGCGTCGCTTTCCAGCAATATGTCCATTGCGTCATCTTCAAAAACCGTCTTCAGCAGTTCCAGGATTGTGTGATCGTCATCCAAGATCAGAAGCTTGCCATTCATAAAAATCGCACCCGGTCAGTACATTTTCTGGTTCATTATGCAAAACATGCAAAAAAAAACCGCTTCCTCACAAGCGGCCGAATTATCATCTCCGGGATTCAAAAGACCCGGAAAAAATCGCTTCGACTGGAAATTCTTGCATAATTACTGTTCATGTTCATCTTCATCCCCGTCTTCATCTTCGAGTTCGTTGTCGTAAACATCATAACGGTCGTTATCATATTCATCGTACTCGGAATCTTCGAAGTCTTCCCCTTCACCGGAATCATACCTGCCCCGGTCCTTCTCGTCATCCTCGCTTATCGCCTCGAACTTGGCAAGCATATCACTATTCGTGCAATACCGGCCATCCTTGCAGGTGCATGTATCCATTGAGCACAGCTCAAAGAGTTGAATTTCCGAGCAAAGTCTTTTCGGTCTTTTTTCTTCCGCCATAAACGCCTTCATTCACCGGCATCGAACCGCCGGCCGTTACTCATTTCCTTCATTCGTTCAAATATTCCATTGCCTTGTCTACGTCTTCCCGTGAACCTATGAAAATCGGGGCCCTCTGGTCCAGCTTCTCCGGCTTTATGTCCAGAATCGGCGTCAGACCGTTGCTGGCGGCCCCTCCCGCATGCTCCACGAGAAACGCCATGGGATTCAGTTCGTACAGGAGGCGAAGCTTGCCGTCCGGACTGCCGTTCAACGCCGGGTACAAGAAAATGCCTTTTCCCTTCAGAAGAATCTGGTTTATGTCGGGAACGAGACCTCCCGAATAACGCATCTTCGACCCTTTGGCCTCAAGATAGCGGATGAAATTCTCCACTCCAGCGCTGTACTTGTTCCGCTGTCCTCCCGGCGCATATATGTTGCCCGACGGCTGCATCGTTATGTTTTCCCGGGTCAGGGTAAACTCCATCAGCTGGTTCATGGTGAATTCATGGACGCCCTTGCCCACCGAATAGACCAGCGTCACACGGGGCCCGTAAAGGATATACATGGCCGCGGTCTGGTTCCGTCCGGGCTGGAAAATATCGCCACCCTCATAAATCGAGACAATGGTTCCGATCGCCAGGTTCACGTCCACAAGAGAAGATCCGTCCAGTGGATCGTAAGCCACCGAAAACAGTCCGTCCGACCAGTCGCATATATCGAGGATCTCGTTCATTTCCTCGGAAACGGCTTTGCACACCACGCCGGAGTGGATAAGCCTCTTCCTGATGATCCTGTCCGAAAGCACGTCGAGCGCCAGCTGTTCCTCGCCGTAAAGGTTCGAAGTGCCCGCCACTCCCAGATCGCCGGTCCGCACGGCGTTTATCACATACTTGCTGGCTTCCGCGATTTCGCATATGAGATGCACCAGGTTGTCGGAAATGCCCTGCCCCCTGAGGTGCCTGCGAAGCTCTATCTGAAATTTCGTTGTACCCGGTTCACCATGCACAAGGACTCCACGGTTAAGGTTACTGTCAATTAATTGACTAAAGGTTAAAGCAATTGTGATGTCAAATCAACAAAAAAAACTGCGCCGCGGCACTTGTTTGCCTAATCTTGTTGACTCGTTGATTTTAAATGATATTTTATAGCTCAGGAATGTCATTCCTTTCTCATTCAGGGAGATTCCGATCACCTGCGGAATTGCCTTTTATCATAACACTGAATCCGTAACGCCTTCACGCCGAGGCGAGCAGAATGCCGGGGTTTGAACGTCGCCGACACCGTTTCACGCCTGTTACACCGGGTGAACTACGTCGGGCGGTCTCCTCCCGCGGGGTTGCAAGAAACCGAGGCGTTTCGCGCAGACGAAGGCGTGAAGGCGTCACGGATTCAGGATAAATTTACAATTTTTTCATGGATGATCAATGTACCGTGACAGCAGACGAAAATTCCTTGGTTTGTGTCTTGGCGGCATAACGGCGGCCCTGGCGGCCGCCACGTTCTGGCCCGTCTGGCGCTATCTTGCCCCGCGCAAGGGTCCGGGAACCGAAGAAAAAACGGAAGTCGCCCGAAACCTGGTGCCGCTGGGAGGCGCCTATTTCTTTACTTTCCGCGGCCATCCGGCTGTGGCCCTGCAGCCGAAGGCGGACGAGTTCATAGCGCTGACCGCTGTCTGCACCCATCTCGGCTGCATCGTCAAATGGCTGCCCGACAAGGAGGAATTCCTGTGCCCGTGCCATGGCGGACGTTATTCCCCGGAGGGCAAGGTGCTCAGTGGCCCGCCGCCCGCGCCCCTTGAGTCCTATCCGGTCAGCGTGCAGGCGGACAAGATCGTGATCGGATAGGAGGGGCAATGATTTGGCACAAAAAAATAGTCGACTGGATGGACCTGCGGCTGGGAGTGCGCGACATCCTCGAACAGAACCTGACCAAATACCTGCTGCCCCGCAATATCAACTTCTGGTATACCCTGGGCGCGGTGCTCATAACCCTCTTCATGGTACAGTTCGCCACCGGCATCCTGCTTCTGATCCACTATGTGCCCGACCAGTCGCAGGCATTCCGGAGCATTACCCGGATCATGAATGAAGTTCCCTACGGCTGGCTGATCCGCTATCTGCACGTGGCCGGCTCGAATATGATCGTTATCGCCCTGCTGCTGCACATGCTTTCGGTGCTGTTCATGAAAAGCTACTACCGCCCCCGGGAGCTGACCTGGCTGTCGGGCTTCATTCTCTTCAACCTGTCTCTCGGTCTCTGCCTGACCGGCTACCTGCTGCCGTGGAGCCAGCTGTCTTTCTGGGCGACCACCGTGGCAACCGACGCCGCAGGGGCTATTCCGTTCATCGGCGACCAGACGGTGCGTTTCCTTCGGGGAGGTGCGATGGTCAGCGATGTGACGCTGGGCCGTTTTTTCGCCATGCACGTAATGGGCTTTCCTCTGCTGTTCGGCCTGCTGGTCGGCTTTCACCTCTTCTGCGTGCGGAGGGCGGGCATATCCATTCCGCCCTTCGGCCCCAATTACGAGCCCTGGGAGCCGCGGGGGAGTTTCCGTCACCAGGACCATCCGGGCGGCATCCCGTTTTTCCCGGACTATACGACCAAGGACATGGCGGTGATTTATTTCTTCCTGGCGGCCCTGCTGGCAGTGGTCATTTACTCGCCGTGGATATTTCTCCCCCCGGCGGCCCTGGAACCCGCGAATCCCTTCGTCACACCGGCGCACATAAAACCGGAGTGGTATTTCCTCTGGGCCTACCAGACGCTTAAAATCTTCCCGAGCAAGGTTATCGGGCTTGGAGCCCAGGCCGCGCTGATGGCTTTTCTTGCCCTGCTCCCTTTCATAGACCGGGGACCCGAGCGCCGGCCGGCCCGCAGACCCCTGTTCGTGGCCTGTTTCGCGCTCGGGGTCCTGCTCGTCATCGCTATTTCAGTCTGGGGACACTACTCATGAATACCTGCGACGTGCGACGTGCGACGTGCGGCGTGAAAACGGCGCATCGTCTTCGGCACATCACTCTTATCCTGGTGATATTCAATTTTGCCTTGATCAGCGCCGCATCGGGCCAGGACACCGTCTGCATCCAGTGCCACGGCTCCCTGCCCGGCCGTCTCGGCGAGCCGGTCAAACTTTGGCGGCAGAGTATCCACGCCTCGAACGGCATATCATGCAACAACTGTCACGGCGGCGATCCCTCCGACATGTCCGCGGCCATGAGCCCCGCCCGAGGGTTCCTCGGCAAGCCAAAGGAAATGGAAATCCCCGGATTTTGCGGCCGCTGCCACATCGGCGTCAAGGAGGACTACCTGGACAGCGCCCACGGCCGGGCACTCGGCCGGGGCGGCCCCCAGTGCGTCACCTGCCACAGCAACCACCATGTGGTGGCCGCCACGCCCGACCTGATCAATCCGCAAGATTGCGCCCGGTGCCATGCATACGGGCAGGCCGGGGAAATCAAATCCGCCGTGGCATCCACCGACGGCATGATCATCGGACTTGAGAACCGCCTTTCCGGCCTGTACCGGCTGGGGATCGACACCACCGCGATAAATGGAGAACTCTTCTCCCTGCGCAACCGCTTCCACCGCATCTTCCATACCGTAAACGTGGAGAAAGTGCGCAGCCAGACCGCTGGCTTCCAGGCGGGACTTGCCAAAATCAGCGGTCAGGTGGACTCTATCGAAGCGGAACTGGGAAACCGAAAGGCCCACGGGGGCATCGCCATCGTTCTATTCGTATGCGGCGGGATTCTTGCTCTGCTTATTAACAGGACATACAGGGATAAAGACAGGGGCTGAAGACTGAAGGCTGAAGACCGAAGGTATAAGTCAAAGACTGCAAACCTGACAGTTTTTACCATCAGCCATCAGTCTTCCACCTTATAATCGGCCCTTTTTCAGAAAATTCACCAGGTTCCACCTTTCATCCGGGGATAATTTGTCATTGAACTGCGGCATGCGGCCGAAACCGAATGTAATGGCCTTGAAGATATCGGAATCGCTCAGGCCCTTCATCATGTTCTGGTCGAGGCCCGGCGGCGGCGGATTGAGCTTCTTGCCGACCGGCCCCCTCTCCGCCGAGGTCAGGCCATGGCACATGGCGCAATTGATGTCGAACAGTTTTGCCCCCTCGGCAACCGATTTCATGCTCTGGGGGACTGGATTTTTCGGCACGGAATCCGGCGAAATTATTTCTTTTCCCTCGACCGGAACCGCGGTGGCGGGCGGAGCGAGAACCGGCGCCTGATACGACTTGTGCGAAGGTTGTTTGTCCAGCCAGATGGCCGCCATCAACAGAGGAGCGAAAACCAGAATGACCAGCGTCGGAATGCGTTTCATAGCGTCGCCTCCGAAGTAATCCTCAGAGCGCCGGCTTCCTCCATGGTTTTCACGGCCAGGAGCTTCCAATCCTCCGTAGGGAGGGAAACACTGATCCCGACACAGCCGTCGCCTATGGCGGGGTCATAGGGCCGTTTTCCCACCGGCGGCAGCCTCATCTCCAGGAACATCCCCACCATGGTGCCGGCCAGAAAGAAGAGCATGGTAAGCTCATAGGTGACGATCCCGGTCGGGTAGAAGGCGATGATCGGCTTGTCGCCGGTCTGCACCGGATAGACCCAGGCGGTGCCGGCGGCAAGGAGGAAGCCGACCCCCGATCCGACGATGCCGCACACGAGCGTGAACCAGCGGAACCAGGATCGTTGATCTGTATTCACGATCACGCCGTCAGGGTATGGTGCCGAGGTGAGCGACGTGATCCTGGCCTCGTCCAAACCAGCCTTGACAAGGCCGTCCACGGCGTTTGCCGCGCTCTCCGCATCCTTGAAAATCCCCAGGAGGTCCATTCCCCTACTCCTTTCCGACGAGCGACGGCAACCGGGTCCGCCCAAGGGGAACCAGTCTCCTCTGGGACTCGTGCTCCCGCACGTCGGTCACCGCCACCATCGGGAAGGTCTTCGCAAAAAGGGTGTACATCAAAGCGAACCCGGCAAATGCTCCGGCGGTGACAGAGAGTTCCACCCAGGACGGGTGGTAGGTCCCCCAGACGAACGGCATGTTCTTGTGGGAGAGTGACGGCACGATAATCAGGAAGCGCTCGATGAACATGGCGACATTGATCAGAACCGTTATTGCCAGCATTGCCGGGACGCAACGGCGAACACGCTTGATGCACAAACCTATGATCGGCAGCACCGAGTTGCAGAAAAGCATCGTCAGGAGAAGGAAAGTGTACTTGTGCGCCATGAAGCTGTAAACTTCCCATTCGATCGGCTCATGGGCGTACCAGGTAGTCTGCACCTCGACAAAGTAGGCATAGGACCAGAGCAGCGCGATTACCAGCTGGAGCTTCCCCATGTTGTCGAAATGGACCGGCGTCAGGTACTCCTCCAGGTGGAATGCCTTCCGGATGATGATCATCAGGGTGATGACAGCGGCCACACCTGACTGGATAGCACCGATGACGAAGTAGGGAGGGAAGATGGTGCTGTGCCAGGCGGGGACCACGGTGACCGCGAAGTCCCAGGCGACGATGGAATGAACGGAGACGGCCACCGGGATGATCAGGGCCGCCATCAGGGTGGAGGCCTTCTGGAAGGTCACCCACTCCCTGGCGGTTCCCCGCCAACCCATGGCAAGCAAATTGTACAATTTGCGGCGCCAGCCGATTGCGCGGTCGCGAGCCACGGCGAGATCAGGGAGCATCCCCTGGTAAAGGAAAAGGCTGCTGCCGATGATGTATGTAAAGATCGCCGTCGCGTCCCACAGGAGCGCCGAGCGGAAGTTGGGCCAGAGTCCCCGCTGGTTGGGGTAAGGGATCAGGTAAAAGAAGACCCAGTTGCGCCCCAGGTGGATGAGCGGAAAGAGTCCGCCGACTGCCACGGTGAAGACGGTCATAGTTTCGGCGGCACGCAGGATCGGCCGCCGCCAGTTTGCCTGACAGAGGCGCAGGATGGCCGATACGATGGTGCCGGAATGCGAGAGGCCGATCCAGAAGACGAAGTTGACGATATAGAACCCCCACATGACCGGCCGGTCCAGTCCGGTGCAGCTCATGTCGGTGCACATCTGGTAGGAAAACGCCGCCAGTCCCCACGCGACCACCGCGCCGAGGAAGAGAGCGAGCCCGTACCACTTCCAGGTCGGGGTGCGGATCGAGGAGAGCATCTCGTCGTTAAGTTGTCCGGCACTCTTGACGTCCGGGATCCCAGGCTCAGACATGCTCGCGTCCTCCTCCCTTGAGGTAGATTACGGATGGGTGAGTACCCAGATGCTCCAGCAGGCGGAAGCGACGAGGGCTGCGTGCCAGCCTGGCGACTCGGCTCAACGGGTCGGCAAGATTGCCGAATGTCAAGGCTTCGGCCGGGCAGGTCTGGGCGCAGGCCGGCTGTATTTCTCCGTCGCGCACAAGCCGTTTTTCCCCCTCCGCGTTTTCCTTGGCCCGGCGGATCCGCTGGATGCAGAAGCTGCACTTCTCCATGACTCCCCTGGGACGGACGGTTATGTCGGGGCTGAGCTGGTTGTCAAGAGGGGATGGCCACTGGTGGCTGTAAAAGTTGAAGACCCTTACCGCATAGGGGCAGTTGTTGCCGCAGTAACGGGTACCGACGCACCGGTTGTAGACCTGGCCGTTCAGCCCGTCGGGGTTGTGATAGCTGGCGTATACGGGGCAGACCGGCTCGCAGGGAGCGTCATGGCAGTGCTGGCAGAGCACCGGCAGGAAGCGCGCACGCACGTTTGGATACTCTCCCACCCAGAAGCGCTCGATGCGCAGCCAGTGCATGTTGCGACCTTCGGAAATCTCTTTCTTGCCACATATGGCGACATTATTCTCCGCCTGGCAGGCGACCACGCAGGCAGAGCAGCCCGTGCAGCGGTCCAGGTCGACAACCATTCCCCATTTGTATGGACTTTTCTGTTTTTCCATATTAGTCCTGAGCTAAGTAACCCCTCCCGCTTGCGCGCCGACCCGGCCTTCGTAGCCCATCACTTCGGCGGAGTAGGCAGCGCTTCAGCGCGCAGGCCCGCCCTGCTGTTAATCCAAGGGGAGGAGAAAATTTCCCTAAAAGGATAATCTCCTCCTCTTATAGATAAGAGGGGGCTGGGGGAGTTATGATGCTGCTCATATCTCAATCAATTCGCTGCGATAGCTCCCCTGCGGATTACCGGCGGTCACCAGTTCACCTTTCTCCGAGATCCGGGTCACCCGCACCCTGGTGGCGTTCCATGCCGGCTGCCGGCCGGCCCCTTCAATTTTCGAAGCTATCAGTTCAAGAGGATTCACCCCCCGCCCGCGGGCATAGCGGCCCATGTCCCGGTGTCCCTGCCCCATGGGAATCGCCACCATATCGGAGCGGATTCCGGGATAAATCACCGCCGGCAGGCGCAGCGAGCCTTGCGGGGAAGCCACCTCGACCAGGTCGCCGAAGCTTATGCCCAGACCCTCAGCAGTCCTGGGGTTGATTTCCACCCAGCTGTCCCAGACCACGGTGGTCATCGGATCCGGAAGCTGCTGCAGCCAGGGAAGCGGTGCGCCTCCGCCTTCATGCCGGGCGGTGGAGGGGTAAACCGCCAGATGCAGCGGAAACTTTTTTTCATCCCCGGCGAACACGGGCCGGGCAGGGTTCGGCAAAAGCGTACCGGCGGCCCAGCGATAACCGCTCTCCCGCTCGCGGCCGGTTTGAAAAAGCCCCCCCTGCCGGAGCAGGTCGACCCACGCCTCTTCAAAATTCCCGCTGCCCTTGAATCCGGCCTGTTTCTTCATCGCTTCCTTCAGCATGTCCAGATAAGTAGCGTATGGCAACGCGGCCGCCATGTTGCCTCCCAGTTCCCTGGCGGCTGCAATCAGTACGTCTGGGAACTGGCGGGTATCGAAAAGATTGGTAACAACCGGCTGCATCAAACCGATCATGCTTTCCCTTCCGCCAGCCAACGGTATCACATCCCCCCAACTCTCCAGGGAGGAATTGTCAGGAAGGATCAGATCGGACTGCAGGGCGGTGTCGTCAAGCAGCGGAGAAAAGCTGACGATGAAAGGAATGCCCGCCAGCGCCTGCTGGAAACCGGTGGACGAAGGCACTCCGTGGACGGGGTCTCCCAGGATCAGGGCAGCCTGGATACGACCGGCGTGCATCTCCTCAATCAATGACAGAAGCTCGCCGAAGGAGTCCGTCGGGCCGTCCGGCGAAGCTCCGTCCGGGAAAACCCCGCCGGTCCGGTTCAGGCTCCCCACCAGCACGTTAAGCAGCTGTATGGCCCGGACCGATTCCGGCCCGTTACTCTGGAAGGCCACCGCCTCTCCGACCATGGCCAGCGACGGCCGGGTCGTGGCGAACTCTCTCGCCACCTCGGCGATGGCCTGTTGCGACAGGCCGGACAACTCCGCCACATGCGCCAGATCATACGAATCCAGTTGTCGAAGCATGTCCGCGGCAAGCAGACCGTTGGCTGCCAGCGAAGCACCGTCATAAAGGGATTCGGCAAGGATCAGCCGGGCCATGCCGAGGGCCAGCGCGCCTTCGCTGCCCGGCCGGGCCGGCATCCAGCGGTCGGCCGAGGCGCATGTCAGGGACATCCGTCCTCCGACGTAAGTAAAATGACCGCGGACGGTATCCCGTCCCTGGCGCATCCTGCCGAAGGCATAGCCGTATTGGACGGGCGACAGGTAGCTTTCCACGAAATCCGCGCCGAAGCTGAGCAGGTACCGGGTCTCGGCCACGTCGTAAAAGGGGAGCCCGGGCCGGCCGAAGCTCCGGAGGGTTGCCGCGCGCAGCCAGTCGAGGCCGAGCAGTTCTTGGGAAACATGATGGGGCGAGCCGAAGGTTCGCATGAATTCCGTCGTCAGTTCCGCCAGAGTGCCACGCAGTTGCGGCGTTAACAGGGCCAGGCCGTCGTTTGCGTTTTCACGCTGGAGTTCCCTGAGTCTTCCGGTAAGGATATCTAGCGCCTCTTTCCAGGAAATCCTGGTGAATTCTCCTGAACCGCGGGCACCGGTGCGCCGTAGCGGCTGCGTAACCCGGTCGGGATGGTAGAGCTCCTGCAGGATTGCCTGCCCCCTGGCGCAGAGTTTTCCCTTGTTGACCGGATGGAGAGGATTTCCCTCGATTTTTTTGGCCCTTCCCTCGGAGATCCGGACAAGGATGCCGCAACCTGCCGGGCAGGCCCGGCAGGAACTGGCGTAGTAGTCGGCGACTCCGGGAGTGACTCCCTCATCGGGCGGAATCAGGTAGGGGATCATTTTCTCGTTTGCCGGCCGGCACCCCGCCAGGAAGGCTCCTGCGGCAGCCATCCCGCCAAGCTGCAAAAAGGTTCTCCGCTTCATTCGTGCCTCACTTGTGACACATCCAGCAATCTATTCCGACATTCTTCTGTCGATGGCAGTTCAGGCACCATCCCATCTCGAGTTTGACGTGCCGCGTGAGCGGCTCCATGGAGGCGACATCGCCATGGCAGTTGGCGCATACTAATCCGGCGCGTATATGCATCATGTGCGGGAAATAAACGTGATCCGGCAGGACGTAAACCCTCACCCACGGGATCGGCTGCCGTCTCTCCCAGTAAGCGTTCAGATCCTTTATATTCAGGCCGAGGATCGGGTGACATGTCTTTACACAGGTCTCCACAGGAAGTATGCCGGCAACAGGGGACTTCTCGGCATAGCGGTGGCAGAAGAGGCATTGAATGCCGTCCTTGCCGGCATGCACCTTATGGCTGAAGACGAGCGGCTGAACGGGCGATCGGTCCCGAAGGTCCAGCGGCAGATCGTACATAAACGCCGAGACCACGGCAATAATGCCCAGCACAACGACCAGCCCTCCGATAAGCCAGTAAAATTTCATACTGTTCACCAGGGACAGACGGGGAAAATGGTAAAGGATAGAGTTCGATCCGCTGAATTTATAATAGCATGCGTTAAACGGCTGTCAAACCGCTGGCAGAGCGGACTATCGATCCTTCCGGGAGCGGCCTCCCGTTCGTGGCTTCCCCTTGGGGACTCCCGGCGGACGCTCCTGTTTTTTTTGCGGCCTGGCCTCGCTGACGGTAACGACAAAATCTCCCAGAAGGGCGCCGTCCAGGCAGTCGATGGCCTCCCTGGCCTCTTCGGCGGTTGCCATCCTCACATAAGCGCACCCTTTCGACTTGCCGGTTACCGGATCGGTTATTATGTGGACTGACGTAACGGCTCCCGCTACGGCAAAGGTCCGCCTCAGGTCCTCCTCGGTAGTCTCATAAGAAATATGCCCAACGTAAAGCTCTCTTCCCATTGTTCTCTCCTTTTTCTGTTTCCTGAATCCTTGATCAAGAAAGCCGCACAGACGGTTGACCGTGTCCGTTGGCCGTTTCCGTGTTTTTTCACTTTTACGGGCACGCACAACGGACACGGATACCGGCTGCCTTTGCGGCTATCCTGCTCATGGATTCGGGTATTTCGCGGCCGGCTCGGGCGGCAGAACCTTGCAGGCGGCAATCGACTTTCGGGCGAGATCTCCCTCCTTCACCTTGCCCTCGACGACTACCCCCTCCATGTGGCTCCTGTCAATGGAGCCGGTTATCCTCACCTTACCCACTTCAATGTAGCGCAGGCGATCCTGTGGATATGCCCTGAATACCGACACCGTCTCGCCGATGCAGAACATTTCCTTTGCATCCTGAGGTCCCCCGTAATACAGGCGCACCTTGTCTCCGCCGGTCATCATTATCTCGGCCCGTATCCCCGGCTGAACGCCCAGCCGGCCGCAGCCCGGCATTACAAGAGACAGGCCGAGCACCGCGGCCGCCAGGCGCAAAATTAACATTATTGTTTGTTTTCTCATTGGAAACACCATCCTCCTGCCCGCTTTTAAAAGCCTTGTCCACGCCCTGAAAATCATTGTAACACACCGCAGGGCAACATTAAGACTGGAATATTTTTATTTCATGTTCAATATTGCTAAGACAAATTTCGCAGTTTGACGGACAATCCAAATTAGAATTGCCAAATTTTTGATTGACTTGTTACACCGGCTTACGATATCAATCGTATTATCATCACGGCGGATATGCCGCTGATCGCCCCCCAACTGTCGTCGGAGGGCGGAATGTGAGAGAAAATGTACACAAAAATTGAAATCCCGTTCAACGTGGCGACTCTCTCCTTTCAGGATGGCGATCTCGAAGCAGCCTTCCGAAGGGACTTCTTTGAAAAGAACCTGTCTCTATACCGTATAATTCTTGTACTGGGAGCTTTTCTCTATGCGCTGTTCGGCATCCACGACTACTGGATAATTCCCGATTTCCGCGTTGAAGCATGGTTTATCCGGTTCGCTATTGTCTGCCCTCTTCTCCTGGGGATTTTCCTTTTCAGTTACTCTAAGCATTTTAGAAAGTTTTTGAATCCCTCCTTGGTCCTGGGCGGCTTCGTGGCAGGAGCGGGGGTTATAACCATGTTCGTGAAGGCGGCGCCTCCGGGCAGACACCTGTATTACGCCGGGCTGCTGCTCTGCCTGCTTTTTTACTACCGGCTCAGGTTCCTGCCGGCCACGCTTCTATCCTGGTGCCTCTTCCTGCTTTACGAAGTCGCTGCCATCTGGGAAGAGGGAACCGTGACCCCCAGCCTGTTCAGCAACACGTTCGTTTTCGCTTCGTTTATCATCGCCGGAATGTTCATGTGCTATTCAATGGAACGGTATATGCGGTCTGACTTTCTTCTCCGCAGGACAATCCAGGAGCGTAACAGCGAGATTGAAACCGCAAACAGGGCGCTGGAAAAGGAGGCCATCGACCGCAGGCAGGCGGAAGAAGAAAAACTGTCCCTGGAAACCAGGCTGGCCCAGGCTCAGAAAATGGAGGCCGTCGGCCAGCTTGCGGAGGGTATAGCCCATGAATTCAACAACATACTTATGGCGATAACCGGCTATGCCGGATTTATCAAGAAAAAAATGGACGAAAACGATCCTCTGCGCTCATATGCGGGCAATATCATAATTTCCGGAGACAGGGCGGCCCGCCTCACGCGCGACCTCCTCAGCTTCAGCAGAAAACAGCGGATAGAGACGAAGATCCTGGATCTGAACGATGTCATGCTGAAAGCGAAAGCTTTCCTTTGCATGATGCTCGATGAAAACATCGAGCTGGACGTCTCGATCTTCGACAAACCCATAATTGTCCTCGCCGACGACGTGCTGATGGAGCAGGTTATCGTAAACCTTGCCTCCAACGCCAGGGACGCCATGCCCCAGGGAGGGCCTTTGTCGATCAGCACCGGCATTTCGAATCTGGAACGGGAATTCCCGCATGCGCACGGAGTGGCACAGCCGGGGAGGTACGGCCGCATCTCCGTCGCCGACGGGGGCGTGGGGATAGACAGGGCAATATTGCCCCGCATCTTCGAACCGTTCTTTACGACTAAAGAGGTGGGCAAAGGCACCGGCCTCGGACTTTCCATGGTGTTCGGCATCATCCGGCAGCACCTGGGCTTCATTGACGTCGAGTCGGAAGCCGGCAAAGGAACGACTTTCAGCATATTCCTGCCCGTTGTCGACAGCGAGACGAGGGATCATGGTCGTTGCTGATGTTTTATCCCGCTTTCGGGGATTTTCCGGCCCGGCCGGGAATGAAATTCCGGCAGGACTGAAGCATTTTTCTCCGCAAGAGTTTTCCCCGATGTTGACAGACAAGCGCAAACTGGTGTAAAAAGTCTCATTCAATGGCAAATGAGGCAAATTTTTCGGTCCGGCCCGGCCGGGAATGATCGGAAAACAGCCGCAGACCGCCATTTCAGCAACCGCTGACTGGCGGTCTTTTTTTGCCGTGCCCCGGAAACGTCAGCAAGGAGAACATCGTGGAGAACAAAAGACGCGTGTTGAAAAGGAATAAAACGATCGCCGTCGGGTTGATGATTGCGGCCGCCATTCTGTTTATAATAGCCCGTGTTCACAAGGGACTCGGCTACTGGGGCTGGGTTTCGGCTTTTGCCGAAGCGGCCATGGTCGGCGCGCTGGCGGACTGGTTCGCGGTCGTCGCTCTCTTCAGGTATCCCCTGGGGATTCCAATACCCCATACCGCCATAGTCCCGAATAAAAAAAATGCCATTGCGGACAGCCTGGCGGAGTTCATCCGGGACAAATTCCTGGCTACGGAAGCGCTGGTGGCCAAACTGCGGGGCTTTGACCCGGCCGGGCGCCTTTCAGCATATTTGTCGTCGGAAAAAAACGCCGCCTCGGTGTCGGCAGGCTTAACCAGGGTAATCATCGAATCCCTTGAATTCATAAATGACGAACGGGTACGCAGGATAATCCATGCGGCGGTAGAAAGCCGGATCGCCAGGCTCGATTTGTCCTCATCCGCCGGACAGGTCCTGGTTTTCCTTAAAAGGGACAATCGCCACCAGGCGGTCCTGGACGAAGTCCTGAAACGTCTCGGGGCATGGCTCGAGAACCCGGAATCACAGGCAAAGATCGCGTCGGCAATCGACAAATGGGTCAACAACGAGTATCCCCTGCTGAGCAGGATGATTCCCAATCGCGACATTTTCATGCAGGGCGCAGGCGGAAAGATAGCGAACAGGCTGAACGCCTTTATTCAGGAAGTTAACGCGGATCCCGGCCACGAACTCAGAAACAAATTCGACGAGGCGATTAACGATTTCATTCACAGGCTGGAACACGATTCCGCGCTCAGGGGCCGGATCGACGGCATGAAACACGAGATAATCGCCAACCCCGCATTGGCCGGCTACATAAACAGCCTCTGGCTCGACCTGAAAAACTGGCTGCGCAACGACCTGGAGCGGGACGATTCCAGGATCGGGGAGAAACTGACCCGGGCGGCCGTGGGGCTGGGACGCACTCTGGAAAAAAGCGGCGAGTTGAAAGACTCCTTAAACGAACACCTGGAGATGATGGTGAGAAATCATGCCGACGGGCTGCGGACGGGGTTCGCGAAACACGTTTCCGGAACGATAAGACAGTGGGAAGACAAGGAATTCGTCAACGAGATCGAACTGAGTATCGGGTCCGATCTGCAGTTCATACGGATGAACGGCACCCTGGTAGGCGGCATGATAGGATTGCTAATCCATGCCGTATCGCTGATGATCGGGTAAGCCGTCGCGCCTGGGAATAAAGATTTGCTCTGGGAGAAACTTGCCTGATATCATGGTATGATTTCATATATTGTTCCGGGTATTGATATTGCCGGAATAATAAATGCGCGCCGACACGAGGAGTAGATCTCATGCATGACGTTTTGCCGGAAGCGGAAGACCTGAGACGCGCCGTCAAATGGGTCACCGACAACCTGCGGGAAAAACCCGGCGCGGACGTACGGCCGCTCGTCCGGGAAGCCATTTTCAGGTTCGACCTGTCACCTAAAGACGCCGAGTTCCTGATCGGGCTGTTCCGTCCGGGAGGATCGGAAGGGTAACGGAGTCGCCCCGGATGCAGCATCCGGATACCGGAAAATCAGCCGCCGAACAGTTCCTGTATACGCCGCGCCAGCCTGACGATTTGCGGCCAGTCGTGCCTGGTTATGTACTGACCGTGGGCCAGGTTGTTGCGCAGGGATTCGAGGTCTTTCAGCACCCTTTTTGCCGCGGCCGCGGCGTCCCTTCTCAACTCCGTTGAATCAACCGCCGCCCGGGAAGCGGCGTCAAGTTTTCCAGCACAGTCGGCAAGCGTCTTTGCGGCCCTGTCATAAAGCCTCCGGTCGCCTTCATCCAAAACCTG
>Ga0335070_10002355_pt1 | contig 22037 bp, 20 predicted proteins | sample Lox_Sample_13_FD_206722 | JGI IMG/M metagenome (GOLD analysis project Ga0335070, IMG submission 206722) | Soil microbial communities from Loxahatchee National Wildlife Refuge, Florida, United States - Lox_Sample_1.3 | ecosystem: Environmental > Terrestrial > Soil > Wetlands | place: USA...
CTCTTTGCGCTTTGGACTCGGCCAGCCAGGAGTGTTAACGTGAGCGCACACCTTTCAGTTCTCCAGCCAATCCAGCCCCATATCACCGAACCAGAGCCATTTGTTGACCCCGATACCGCAGCCCGGTATCTGCGCACCACCCGTCGCCACGTGCCGGAAATGGTGCGCAACGGACTCATCGTTGGCCATCCACTAAACCCCAATTCGAAGAAGAAAGACTGGAGATTCCTGTTGTCGGAGTTGCATGCCTACATGCTAAGCTGCGAATCACGGCCACCTGAGGCACGCAAACTACCAAGGAGAGTTTGATGCCCAGGTATCAAATAGGCAGTATTCGCAAGGAGAAACGCGCGGAGGGTCTGACGTGGGTACTTCGTTATTACGCTACTCGCTCGGACGGGAAACGAGTCGAACGCACGACCGCCATCGGTCTTGTCGAAGACATCGGCCCCGGCCCAGCGGATGCGTCGAGAGAAGTCGATCGTCAGAAGCTACGCGAGACTATCAACCAACTGCAACCCTTTCAGGGGAGACCAAGAACGTTTGGTCAACTCTGCCAGGACTACATCGAGAACGAACTGAGAATCGACCAATCACAATCTGCACGACCAAAAGCCTTTCCCACAATCGAAACCTACGAGAGACATCTGATCAATCGCATCATTCCCCGATGGGGGAGACTGGCGCCATTAGAGGTGGAGTCCAGAGATGTCGAGGCATGGTTTCGGGAATTGCGCAAAGGAAACGCGCAGAAAAAGGAGAAGCCCCTAGCCGATCCCACGATCGACAAGATTCGCCGCATCATGAGCTTGGTTTACAAGCACGGTCAGCGACACAATTATGTGCCACGACAGCAAGAAGGCAATCCGATGAACTGGGTAAGCCAACGGACGACCAGCGACTACAGGGCGCTCATCATGACGCCCAAGCAGGCGTTCGAGGTTCTTCTCAACATTCCGGAACCGAGGCGAACGCTCACCTTGAGCGATGCTGCCACGGCGTTGCGGGTGTCGGAATTGCTCGGATTGATGTGGATGGATCTCGATTTCGAAGAGTCGGTGATGTACGTTCGGCGGGCTTATGTGTGGGGAAGGTTCAAGGTTCCGAAGTCGAAAGCTTCGAAGGCGCCGGTTCCCATGCATCCGCTATTGGCGGGGTTCATGCTCGCCTGGCGCGAAAGGACGCGTTATCCCAAAGACAACGACTACGTGTTTCCGAGCGTAAGGCTCGGGGGCAAAAAGCCCCTGTCAGCATCCATCATGGTGCAGAAATACCTGAGACCAGCCGCTGTCAAAGCTGGTGTGATTGCATCGGACTGGAAGGGTCGTTTCGGTTTTCACAACTTCCGGCACTCACTGGCAACGGCGATGGTGAAGCTGAGAGTCGACCCCAAAACAGTGCAAGGTATTCTGCGTCACGAGGACTTCGGCACCACCATGGATCTGTACGCTCAGTCCGACATGGAATCGATGCGGCATGCACAAGGGAAGTTCCTCGAACAATTGATGGGAGACAAAATCCATCTGCTCACGGGGCGAGTTCAATGAGAATCGTGGGTGGGATCGTGGGTGGAGAATTTCGGGCTTGTGCCGCTAAACCTTTTAGAATGATGGTGGCCAGGGACGGAGTTGAACCGCCGACGCCAGCCTTTTCAGGGCTGCGCTCTACCACCTGAGCTACCTGGCCACACGGGATCCGCGACTCGCCCTGTAACGTGATGCCAGCAACTGGTGCACGCGAGGAGTGTGCGGAGTGTGCCGGCAAACGCTGGCAGTCAAAATGCTGAGGGCGTGTGGAACGGGACGATTATAGCAATGCCGTTGCGCAGGCTCAACGGGCAGGCAGGTGGAGAGGCTCGTCTCAAGGCAATCTGCGAGTTTGGAGCAGCCCCAAAAAACCTCGCGTGCGTTACCGTTTAGTTCGATGCCGCTTCCGCGATTCTCCCATTCAGCACAGTAAGCGCACATCGGTTGGAGGCAACCCAATAAGCCAGTTCGCGATGGTCGCCCACGTTGAAGGCCGCGAGATCGGCGTCCTTGCCGGGTTCAATGGAACCTTTATGCGCCCCGAGGTGCAGCGCACAGGCGCCGTTGATCGTGGAGGCCGCTATCGCCTCCGCCGGCGACATCTTCATATGGGTGCACGCTAGCGACAGGACGAAGGGCATGCTGGCTGCCGGTGACGAGCCGGGGTTGTAATCGGTGGCCAAAGCCACCGGTACGCCGGCATCGATCAATTTTCGCGCTGGCGGATACTTCTCCAATCCCAGAAAGTAATTAGCGCCGGGAACCAGCGTGGCCACGGTGTCGCCCTTGGCGAGATTCATGATGTCGTCTTCACTTACGTGATCCATGTGATCGAGCGATGCCGGATGGAAGCGGAGCAAGGGCGCAAGCGCGCTCTGGCTTAGCTGGGAAACATGCGCGCGAACGCTCAGCCCATGCTGCTCGGCGGCGGCGAAAATCTGCTCCGCCTCGCCGGGTGAGAATGCCCCACGGTCGCAAAAAACATCGACAAACTGCGCCAGTTTCTCCCTGGCGACGCGGGGAACCATCTCTTTGCAGACGAGTTCGACATACTTTGGTGAGCACGCCGCAAATTCGGCCGGAACCACATGAGCGCCCAGCAGAGTAGCTACCACCGTTCCTGGCCAAGCATTCGCCGCCTCTCGGATCGCGCGCAAGGATTTCAACTCTGACTCGACCGACAGGCCATAGCCGGATTTCGCTTCTACCGTCGTTGTGCCGTTGCGAGTCATTTCTTCCAGAGCCCCGAGCACCTTGGCAGCCAGCAGAGGCTTTCCTGCTTTGCGAACGGCTTCGACGCTTGACCGGATGCCTCCCCCCGCTGCGGAAATCTGCTCGTAGGTTGCGCCTGCGATGCGCTTTTCGAAGTCCACGAGGCGTGGCGTTATGAACGCTGGATGGGTGTGGGAATCGACGAATCCCGGCAAAACCACTTTGCCGGCACAGTCAATTTCCGTTACCTTCCTGCGGTTCTTCCGCAGCCAGGAATCGTGGAGAGCATCTTTCGTCTTGCCGACCGAAACAATCTTTCCGCCAACGCAGAGCACTGCAGCATCTTCCACAATGCCGAGTTCCGATAGCTCAGGGCCGCGGCGCGGGATCGCACTCTCTGACCGCAGGGTGAGAAGCTGGGCGATGTTGGCCAGCAAAAGCGGCTGCGGATCGCGATTTGCAGGCGTGTACACGGCGTAAGCAGTCTAACGTGTCCGATTGGCTAAAGGAAAGTCGATCGCGCCGACACTCACCTCCGGCGTAAAACCGAAGGCCCCGGGCAAGCCCGGGGCCTCTGAAGATTGGCGTGCACAGCCCCGTCTCTGTCGAGGCGGAAGCGGCGATCGCAAGCTTACTTCTTCAATTCGATCACGATCACGTCAAATGGCTGGTCGCTGTTGTTCTCCGGCAAGTGCACAATTGCCGGCCCAAATTGTGCCGTGCCCGCTTTTATCTCGATGTTTTCGCTCTTTCCGTCCGGATAGTGGAACACGCCGTGGGCATCGGTTAGAAACACCGCAACGTCGTTCGGGTGGCTGTGCATGACCGACTTCTCATGCGGACCATAGTGCACCCGCAGAATGCGCACCTGGTCGTTTTCACTCACTACCGTGTAGTGTTTCGGATCAACCTTCGCGGCATCTTGCGCCGAGAGCGCCGGAACAACGCAAAGGCACAGCAAGGCGCCGTACAGCGCCGTCGGGATTCGCATCTGGATCTCCTTTGTGCTTATAGTTGGATCGGCGAGCGCAAGTTCGGAACCACTGAGAACGGAAGTGCCTGAAGCTTCCTTTCGCGCTCTTCTTTTATCTTCACCCCTGAGCTCAGGACTGCCCTAAAAATAGGAAGACTTTACACCAAACACGGGAAGAGTCAAAGGAGTAGACTGCGCCTCATCGGAACCCTTACCCCACTTCTCCCCGCGAATTCCTTCGCCTCCTCATACCCTGCGTCGGCGTGACGGATGATCCCCATGCCGGGATCAGTAGTCAGCACTCGCTCGATGCGTTTGGTCATTGCATCCGTTCCATCGGCGACGGTCACCTGGCCGGCATGTAGCGAATAGCCAATGCCAACCCCTCCGCCATTGTGAATTGAAACCCAGGAAGCACCGGCTGCTGTGTTCAGCAAGGCGTTCAACAAGGGCCAGTCGGCGACCGCATCGCTGCCGTCTTTCATGCTTTCCGTTTCTCGGAAGGGAGAGGCCACCGAGCCGCAATCAAGATGATCACGCCCAATGACTATGGGCGCTTTGATCTTGCCTTTTTTCACCAGTTCGTTGATTGCCAACCCGAATTGCGCTCGCTCGCCATAACCCAGCCAGCAGATGCGGGCAGGCAATCCCTGAAATTTGATCCGCTTCCGGGCCAGATCGATCCAGCGCCGCAGAATACGGTTCTCGGGAAAGAGCTCCAGCACGAGATCGTCCGTCACCGCGATGTCTGACGGCTCTCCCGACAGCGCCACCCAACGGAACGGTCCGCGTCCTTCGCAGAACAGAGGACGAATGTAAGCGGGCACAAAACCAGGAAAGTCATAAGCATTCTTCACCCCGCGCTGGAAAGCAAAGGTCCGGATGTTGTTCCCGTAGTCGAAGGTGACAGCGCCCATCTTCTGCAGGCGAAGCATGCCTTCCACATGCCACGCAATAGCGTCGAGCGATTTCTCCTGGTATGCCTGGGGATCGCGCCGCCGCAGCTCAAGCGCCTGGGCCAAGGTCATTCCGTTGGGCACGTATCCGTTCAGTGGATCGTGCGCCGAGGTCTGATCGGTCAGAATGTCGGGCACCACGCCACGAGCGGCGAGTTCAGGAATGATGTCGGCGCAATTCCCCACCAATCCGACCGAGACATTCTCTTTTTTGCGCACGGCGTTCTTCAGGATGCGCAGCGCTTCGTCGAGCGAAGTCACCAGGAAGTCGCAGTAACCGGTTTTCAGGCGCTTCTTGATGCGCTCGGGATCGACCTCGATTCCCAGGAAAGCTGCCCCGGTCATGGTCGCCGCCAGCGGCTGCGCTCCTCCCATGCCACCCATGCCGCCGGAAACGATGAGCTTGCCGGCGAGGTCCCCGTGAAAGTGTTTCTCGCCTGCGGCCGCGAAGGTCTCGAAGGTTCCCTGCACAATTCCCTGGGAGCCGATGTAGATCCACGAACCGGCGGTCATCTGGCCGTACATCATCAGACCAGCGCGCTCCAGTTCGTTGAATTTCTCCCAGTTCGACCAATGCCCGACCAGATTGGAGTTTGCAATCAGCACACGTGGAGAGTGTTCATGAGTCTTGAAGACGCCGACCGGCTTGCCGGATTGCACCAGCAGCGTCTCGTCGTTCTCCAGATTTTTCAGCGCCGCGACGATCGCGTGATACGCCTCCCAGCTACGTGCCGCCCGGCCCGTGCCGCCGTAAACCACCAGATCGCGGGGGCGCTCGGCAACTTCCTCATCGAGGTTATTCATCAGCATGCGCATGGCGGCTTCCTGCTGCCAGCCTTTGCAGCTGATGACAGTGCCCCGAGGCGCATGGACCGGGGTGTAGTTTGATGCGGTGATTTCCGTCTCCACTGGCATGGATCAATGGTATTGCTTCCCGGGGACATACGCCACCCGCTCGGGTGGGTGCCGGTGGCAGTTGTGGAAACTTAGCTAGATTTCGTGCAGGTGGGTTTACGACGAACGACCAATAACCAACGGCTGGATCACCAAGTGCTGTAGGCTGTTCCGTCCGTTGAGGTCAGGGTAGAAGAGCTGTGCACATCGTCGATCCCAGGTTCGGTCTGGTCCACCGACATCAACGACTCCTCCTGGTCTGCCGTCCAATCGGCGGCGCTAGTGAAGGGGTCCCGAGGAAGCTGTTTGAGATATCCGGCCGAGACCAGGTCGTCCAGCGACTGCGGCGCTTTCTGTTTGTCCAGGGTGTATTGCGAAATCAGGGAACGCAGTTGAAATAAGTCCTGACGTAACACAGACTCTTTTGCGCGCAGAACCGACTGGTTGTACGCCGGAACAGCAATGGACAAGAGGATCAGAATCAGACTGACCACGATCATCAGTTCGATGAGCGTGAAGCCCTTGCTGCTTCGAGTTCGGAGTCGCGCCATTTACCAGTCCTTGTACTGCGTTCCATCAAGCGCCGTGCCCTGCGACTTGGTAAATACATCGAACACGTTCTGCCCGCCCCAGGAATCCGAATCCGGGTCATCCTGCATGGAGCGCATGCCCCAGTCAGTGTTGCCCGTCATGGGGTCGGTTGGAATCCTGCGCAGAAATCTTACCTTTTTGCCGGCCACGTCGACACCTTTGACCAGTGTATCCAAATCCGGAGGGTAGCCTTCGGTACCGACCTTGATCTGGAAGGCTCCGCGATCAGCGGCATCTTTGTAGCGGTCGATGGCATCCCGCATGTCCCACAAGTCCTGACGCAGTTCCCGCTCTTTTTCGCGCTTGATGGTAACTCGGGCTAACGGAATGGCCATGCCGGTGAGAATCACCAAAATGGTGGTAGCCACGATCAACTCCATGAGCGTGAAGCCGCGCGAGCGTCTTGCCCGGCGCTTTGTCCCGCCGATGAAAGCAGCTTTCATTTGGACACCAAACTCAGGTTACTGAATTGTGACCGTGGCTACGGCGCCCGCTACCGGGAGAGCCTGCATCCCCGGGTCGCGCGCCCCACCTTTAGAGATGGTCAGAGCGGATTGACCCGTTGCCTTGGCCAAAAACGTCAAGGTCAAAACGACGCCTTGGCCGGAGACTCCGGAAGCCCCGGGCGGGCGTGTCGCGGTGACCTGGAGCGTTCCGGTGGAATCGTCGTCACGATGCACCAGAGCTACCGCCTGGCCATCTTGCGAAAGGAACCCTCCGTTGGAGACATTCACGACTTGCAGAATTTTCGGATCGTAACTCAGCTGCAAGGGCACGGAATACACATTTTGTGCGCCGGTAAGCAAGACGTTGATAGCGAACGTGGCGCCCTGGGTATAGGTAACCGTGGCTGGATCAAACGCGAAGCTGGCCGGCTCCGGAGCAGGAGCTGCCGAGGGAGCCTGCGGGCCCGGAGCAGGAGCCGTGGTAGGAGCCTGGGACGGAGCAGACGCGGCTGGTGGCGCTGCAGGAGCAGGAACCGCACTCCTGGTCTCCGCCCCTGTGGCCTGAGGCGCGGGACGGCTGACACGCCGCAATCCAATGGCTGCGGCGGTACCCACTTCGATCGCCCTCTGGTTCAGTTCGTCGACATCTGGAGCGCGAACGATGCGCGGGATGAGGACAAAGACGATTTCGTTCTCCCGGTGCTCAGTGTTGGTCTGAGAAAACAGATAACGCAGAATCGGAACCTGAGCCAGACCCGGAATTCCGCTGAGGGACTTGGTCTGCTGATCTTCCAGCATGCCGCCCAGAAGGCTGGCTTCGCCCTCCTTTAGCCGGATTTCGTGTTCGATCTTCCTCTGCCCGATGATGGGCTGGTCGATGCCGCCGATGTTTGCCGTGCCGGTCTGCGCCGAAATATCCATCGAGACCTTCAGTGTCACTTCCCGGGTGGCGTGAATGCGGGGCGTGATGTCAATGTTAACGCCCACGTCGAGATACTGGAACTGCGTATTCACCAGCGGATTGATGCCCACGCCTCCGATGCCGGGCTGGAACGATCCGGTGGCCACAGGCAGACGTTCGCCGATCTTCAACGAAGCCTTTTGCCCATCGACTGACCGAATCTGCGGATTCTGCAGCAGTTTCACGTTGCTGTCGCTAAACGATGTGGTGACAGAAGCCGCCGGAATGGTCACGACGAAATCGGTGGCATTGAGATTGCCCAGCCGATTCAGGTTGACCTGATTCGTTGTACCCGTGGTAGTGGTGTTGGTCGTGCCGTTGGTGTTCGTCGTATTGACGTTGTTCTGCAGGGCAACCGATGCCGTGGTGGGGGGATTGATTCCCAGGCTGCGCATTTTGTCGCGGCTTACCTGCATGATGGCGACATCGACGATGACTTCGGGTTTGGCCTTGTCCAGATCGCCGACCAGTTTCTCCGCCAGCGCGATCTGGTCGGGAGTGCCGCGCACGACAATCGCTCCCTGCGACTGCAGAGGTTGGATGCGGGAAATTTCAAGGATCTGCCGCAGAGCGTTGACCACGTCCTGTAACTCGGTAGGCTGGGAAAGATTGGCCAAATAGAAGGTCTTGATGACGCTTTGCTCGACCTCTTTGCGCTTGGCGGGATTGTCGGCGGCCACAAAGATCGTGTTGGCCGTGACTGGGCGCCAGAAAGTCTTCGATTCCAGCGCTGCGATCTGCAGCGCCTCCTCCAGTGTCACCCCATTCAACTCGATCTTGATCTGCCGCGACGTGTAGTCGGGATCGAACAGCACGTTGACGCCGGCGAGTTTTCCGACCGTCTCGTAAATCACCTTGCTGTCCGCGGTCATTTTGAGGGTGATGGGAACGTTGGAGATGGGGGCGAGATCAACCGGGCCTTGCGCTTCTGCCAAACGTCTTTGCAGGCCTGAAGGCGGCGATGCCGCCGACGGCGGAGCCGGCGACTGCGCCTGGTCAATCATTTTCTGGGTCCGTTTAACTTCCTGCTGGGCAATGGAGCTTGAAGAATCAATCTGAACCGCCTTCTGGAACTCGGCCAAGGCGTCGTCGAGCTTGCCGGCGTCACGCAGCAACTGGCCGCGATGCACGTGGGAGGCGCCTGCCAGAAACCGCAGCCGCTCGTAGGACGCCCGGTAGTGGAGGTCCTGCGGCTTCAGGTTGTAGGCCTGCTTGTAGTAGTCGTAGGCTTGCTCGTAGTTCTGCCGGGCTTCTTCGTTCTTGCCCTTTTTGTAGAGGGAGCTGGCCTGGTCGGCGGCGGCTGGCAAGCCGACAACCACGACGAGCAGGAGGATCGCCGCCGGGCGAATGAGGCGTCTCATTAGTGATTCCTCGTAGGCAGTCTTCCGCTCTAAGCCGGGCGCGGCCCCGTGATGCGGGCCTCCAGTCCCATGGAAGAAGACGTGAATGCCGGGATTATAGCATTGGCCCACATCGTTCCCAAGTGACTGGTGTGGTAGCCTTTACAGTCATAAGTATTAGTCCCCCCAGGCGGAAGTACCATACAGGGCCGGGTGACTGCTATCCCGTAGCTCTGAGTCTCTTTCCGCAAGGTTGGCTTCGTCGGCCCGCCCTTGCTGGTATGGGATAACCTAAAACCCATGGCACGGCAGCCTACCCATCAAACCCGGCCCAACCCGGAGAAGAATCCGCGACGAGATCCCACCGCCGCAGGCCAGCGGGATGCCGCTGTAAACAGGATCGCGGCACACAACTACTTCTTGCAGGAAAAATTCGAGGCTGGGGTAGCCCTGACCGGGACGGAAGTAAAATCGGTTCGTGCCGGGCGGGCCAACCTGAAGGACTCCTACGGCTTGATCAAAGACGGGGAACTATGGCTGCTGAATTGCCATATCGGGCCTTATGAGCATGGCAACATCTTCAACCACGCCCCTTTGCGTACCCGTAAACTGCTCATGCACAGGGAAGAGATCCGCAAGCTGCTGGGCAAGACCCAGCAGAGAGGCCTGACGCTCATTCCCACGCGCATGTATTTCAAGAACGGCCGAGTCAAGGTTGAGCTTGCACTGGCTCGGGGCAAGCAGCTTTGGGACAAGCGGGAAACCGAGCGCCGCCGCACCGCTGCCCAGGAGGCGCGCGAGGCGATTGCCAGAGGGAGGAAGGGCCGGTGAAACTCTCTGCATCGAACCACGAAGAACACGAAGGAAAGCCTGGAGGCTCAAGTCCTTCGTGAGACTTCACGTTGTTCGTGGTTCACCTTCCACCGGTGGTTAACTGGCGAAACCTTCCCCGCTTGCCTAATTCCCTTCCTGCCGAGGATACTGGACACTCACTTACTCACAGCCATGAAGACAATACTTTCTCTCGCTTCTCCTGCTGAAATTGAAACGGAATGCCTGGTCGCAGTCGTGCTGGACCGTGGCGAAAAAGAAAAGACGGACGCTTTCGTCGCGACCTCGGATAAAGCGGTGCAAGAAGCCGCAACAGAGGTGATGGCTAGCGGCGAGGTCACAGGCAAGACCTTCGAAACAACTCTGCTCCACAAGCCTGCGAAGCTGAAGGCGAAGCGCCTGTTGCTGATTGGCGGCGGGAAAGCAAAGAAGTTTTCTGCATCTGATTTGCGCAAACTGGCGGGAGCGGCGGTGCGCACGCTCAAGGCGAAAAGTCTGCGCAGTTTTGCCTTTTTGGCACCTGACAATGAGATCAAGGTTGCCGAGGCCGTCAAGGCTATCGTCGAAGGCGCGTTTGTCGGCAATTTCGACGCCAACACTTACCAGAGCGATCGCAAAGACCAGAAGATCGACGCCCTGACAGTGGTCGCCCGGGGCGATCAGAGCGCGCTACAAAGGGTGGTGGACGAGGCCCAGATTCTGGGCGAAACGCAGAATTTCACTCGGGAACTGGTGAATGAGCCCAGCAATCGCATGACGCCCGGCATTCTGGCAGGGCACGCGCGCAAGATGGCGCAGGAGTTCGGCCTGAAATGCGAAGTCTACGGCGAAGACAAGATCAAAGAATTGAAGATGGGCGCCTTCTGGGGCGTGGCGCAAGGTTCTGACGAGCCACCTGCGCTCATCGTCTTGAGGTATGAGCCTGTCGGCGCTCCCGAGAAGCCCGTGCTCGGCCTGGTGGGCAAGGGCATCACCTTCGATACGGGCGGAATCTCCATCAAGCCAGCTGATGGTATGGAAAAGATGAAGTACGACATGGCGGGCGGAGCCACCATGATCGGAGTCATGCGGGCAATCGCGCAGCTCAAGCCGAAGGTGAAGGTGACGGCGATTGTTTGCGCCACGGAGAACATGCCTTCCGGCAAAGCACAGAAGCCGGGGGACATTCAGACCGCGATGTCGGGCAAGACCATCGAGATCATCAATACCGATGCCGAAGGGCGGCTAGTGCTGGCCGACGGCCTGTTCTATGCGCGCCAGCTTGGCTGCACGCACTTGGTCGATGCCGCCACGCTCACCGGCGCGGTGGTGGTTGCGCTCGGTTACGCCAATGCGGGCATCTTTGCCAATGATGAAGCGATGTATGAGCGCTTCGAGAGAGCTCTGGCAAAATCCGGCGAGAAAATGTGGCGCCTGCCGCTCGACGATGAGTACAAAGAGCAGATCAAATCCAATATCGCGGACATTATGAACACCGGCGGACGCTGGGGCGGGGCCATCACAGCCGCCATGTTCCTCAAGGAATTTGCGGAAGACACTCCCTGGATCCACCTCGACATCGCCGGCACCGCCTGGATGGAAGATCAGAAGCCATGGATTGCGAAAGGGCCGTCAGGAATCGCAGTCCGCAGCTTGGTGGAGTTTGTGCGCGACTTCGCGACCTGAGACCGCTGAGCTTTCAAGCCTGCGCGGCATAGCAACTCGCAGTTACACAGATGTTTCGACTGCGACTGACGCGAAGCTCAGTCTCCGTTCAGCATGACAGTTCTACATTACCGGCGGGACTTTGATTCCCATCACACCAAGCACGCGCATCAACTCTCGGCGGACAACGGCCGCAGTTGCCAGCAGGAACTTCTTCCGGCCTTCGTCGGCTTCCGTAAGAATGGGATAGCGGTGGTAAAAAGTGTTGAAAAGTTGCGCCAATAGGAAGGCATGCTTCGCCAGGTGGGCTGGCTCGGTGGCGGCGATGCACTGGTCGATGACATATGAGGTCTTTGAAGCAGTAAGCCACAGCTCCCACAGTTCGTTCGCGGCTTCGCCCGCAAGGTGCCTGGCTAGGTCCTCCGGGAAAACGTAGCGCGCGATATCGCGGCCGAACTCATCCGGGTCAAGGCCGCCCTTGCGGAAGATGTTTGTAGCTCGTACCACCGCGTACTGTGCGTAGGGTCCCGTCTCGCCCTCAAAACTCAGCGCGTCCTTGAAATCAAAGGCGATTACTGAGTTCTTCGTGAAGCGCAGCATGAAATAGCGGAGCGCTCCCACTGCGATCTGCTGGGCGATGCTGGCGCGCTCGGTCTCGCTCAGTTCGGCATTCCGCGAGTCTACTTCTTTCTTGGCCGACGCAATCAGCGTGTCGATCAGATCGTCGGCTTTTACGCCGAACCCTTTGCGGCCGGAGACCTCAATGTAGGAGCGGGCTTTGTCTTCCTCAGAAAGCTGGTAGCCCAGCTCAGCCGCGCAGCGTGGCGTCAGCGCAACCATCTCGTAAGAAAAATGCGTGTAGTGATCGGCGGCTTCGTCGTGGCCCAGACCGCGCAATGCTTCGATGACGGTGCTCTGCGCCTCCGCCTGACGGGCATCAATCACGTTGTAAATCTCGGCCACGCCGCCGAAGTGAGGATGGTCGAGCGCGCCGACGCTGGTCGAAATCCAGCAGTCGTGCCCGTTAGGGTACTTGTAGAACTTGCGATAGCCGAAGTCCTTCCCAAGAAGACCGAACTTCCACATGTGGTAGGCGATGTCTTTGCCGACGTAGCCGACGGTGCCGTTGGAGCGGACGATGACTTTCTGGTCTTCCTCGGACACTGAACGAAGATCAACGCCTTCGATGGATTCAATCGACGACAACAGATCTTCGTCATCAGTCGGTTCTGACCCATTGGTTTTCTTCGCGCCCTTTGCGTTCTTTGCGCTTTCAGGTCTTGACGTTCCCGCCCTCCGCATCACCCAGCAGCCTTTGTTCTTTCCTGCATCCTCGTAAACCAGTACCCCGGATTCTTTCAGCTTGGTAAAGGCCGCTTCCCAGAAGTGCAGGTGGAGGATTTCGCTTTCGCGAGGCAGGAACTCGTACTTGATGTCCAGCCGTTCCATGGTTTCCAGGTGGCGGCGGAGAACGACAATCGAGATTATGTCCGCGAGAGCGGAAGTTTCATTTCCTCCCTGCTCAATCGCATGCAGAGCCTCCAGGCGCGCTTTCAGGTTGTGCTCGTCGTGCTCGTACCACTGCGAGACGCGAGCATAGAGGTCCCAACAGTAGTAGTCGAAGCGGGGCAGGCGGGTGAGTTCCTCTACCTGAGAGCGCGATTTCTTCTCCAGGTGCAGGAAGCCCACAACGACGTCGGCCACTTGCACACCAGTGTTGTCGATGTAGTTCTGTACGTCCGCTTCGCGTCCGGCGTAGCGCAGCAGGCGCACAAACGTATCGCCGAGGATGGCATTCCGCAGATGACCGACGTGTGCCGCCTTGTTGGGATTGATGCTGGAGTGCTCGACCAGAATCTTGCCGGGAGGGATGTCCGCTTTCGGCCTTTTGTCGTTGGCCAGCGCGGCCGCTACTTCGGCCCGAGTCACACGCGCGTTGATGTAGCCGGCTCCGGCCAACTCAAGCTTTTCGAAACCATCGATCGGACCGATGCCGCTAACAATTTCTTCCGCGATCTTGCGCGGCGGTTTGCGCAGTTGCTTCGCCAGTTCGAAGGCAAGCGGCAAGGCGTACTCGCCGAACTCGACCTTGGGAGGCTGTTCGATGACGATCTTGGCGACATCCAGGCCGTAAGTCCGGCGCAAGAAATCGTGCACGTGCTGGCTCAGCCGGCGCTCCAGGTGGCGGTACAAGTTTCCCTCTAAACTATTGAAGAAAATAGTGATTGTAGCAGACTCGGCGCGGGACGGAGGTTTGACGGAGCAGGAACGCTTGCCTATGATGAAGATCGCAAGCTAAAAACCACAGAGGACCCGAAGAAGCACAGAGGATGCATGATTCTCTGTGTTCCGCTGTGTCCTCTGCGGCTAGGAACGCGATGCGCATAGCCTACCTCGACTGCTTTTCCGGAATCAGCGGCGACATGTTTCTGGGCGCGCTGCTCGATGCCGGAGTGTCTGCAAAGCATCTGGAGGACACGATCGCAGCCCTGGATATTAGCGCGCGGTTGGAGATTTCGCGCGTGAACCGCTGCGGAATTACCGCCACCAAAGTGGACGTCCATGCCGAGGGCGAAAAGGACTTGCCCCGCGAGGAGTCTCGGGCTGCGAAGGTGCATGAGCATGCGCACGAGAAGAAGCATTTGCACGAACCCGCACAGCGCCATAAGAAAGGTCATGGACGCGGTCTGAAGGAGATCAAACAGATCATCGAGAAAGCGCCCATCGACGCCAGCGCCAAGAAGACTGCTATCGCGGTGTTCCAGGCTCTAGGCGAGGCGGAAGCCAAGATTCACAACGTCGACATCGGGAAGATTCACTTCCACGAAGTGGGAGCGGTCGATGCGCTGGTGGATATTGTGTGCGCCGCCGTCGGGGCTCAGGCGTTGGGTGCCGATGAAATCATTTGCTCGCCGTTGAACGTCGGCGGCGGCACCGTGCAATGTGCTCACGGGACTTTTCCTGTGCCTGCACCTGCGACCGTGGAACTGCTGAAGGACGCTCCAGTCTATTCGTCAGGAGTACAGGCGGAGTTGGTCACGCCTACGGGCGCGGCCATAGCAAAGACTCTGGTAAAGCGATTTGCCCCGTTTCCAGAAATGAAGATCGAGAAAGCCGGGTATGGCGCCGGCAGCCGCGACTTTCCGGGACATGCCAACGTGTTGCGGTTGACTTTAGGTGAGGCTGTGCCGGAGTTGGCAGCAAAGATTACACAGGAAACGATCTCCGTTTTTGAGGCTAACCTCGACGACCTGAATCCTCAGGTGTTCGGCTACGTAATGGATCGCCTGCTCGAAGAGGGCGCGCTTGATGCGTTCGGCGTTCCGGTGCAGATGAAGAAGAACCGTCCTGGAATGCTGCTGACCGTTTTGTGCAAGCCGGAAGATGCGGCAAGACTGACGCACTTGATTTTCACGGAAACCACCACGCTCGGCGTGCGGCGGCGCGAAGAGAAGCGGCAGGTGCTGGCCCGCAAGTGGATTTCGGTACCCACGCGCTGGGGCGAGGTGCGCCTGAAGATTGCGAGCATGAACGGCACGGTCACCAACTATGCCCCGGAGTATGAAGATTGCCGGCGAATCGCCGCTGAACATCACGTGCCTCTGAAGCAAGTCATGCAGGAGGCGGTGCAAGGGTACTTGCGGGGACAATCGAAATAGAGGGACACGATGACCCTGTCTTACTGTCATTCCGAGCGCAGCGAGGAACCTGTTTCGGATAGACAGTCACTTACGCGAAATACGCCATGAGCAAGAAGTTCTACATCACGACGCCTATCTATTACGTGAATGCCCGTCCCCACATCGGACATGCGTATACCACCATTGCCTGCGACACGGTTGCGCGGCGGCAGCGGCTGATGGGTTTTGACACTTACTTCCTCACGGGCACCGACGAACACGGGCAAAAGATCGAGCGGGCCGCACAGGCTGCGGGCAAGGCTCCGCGGCAACTCACGGATGAAGTGTCCGCTGAGTTTCGCGGCTTATGGGATCGGATGGGACTGACGTACGACGACTACATCCGCACCACTTCTGACCGTCATAAGCGCGGAGTGCAAGCGCTTTGGCGGCGCATTCGCGACAACGGATACCTATACAAAGGCCATTACACCGGCCAGTACTGCGTGTTCGATGAACTTTACGTCGATGCGGTTGGGCCGGGAGCGCCGTGTCCGGAGTGCGGGCGTCCGACGGAAACCGTGAAGGAAGAGAACTACTTCTTCAAGCTCTCAGCTTTCGAAGACAAGCTGCTCCGCCTGTACACGGAGCAACCCGATTTCATCCGCCCTGAAACCCGCCGCAATGAGGTGATCTCTTTCGTGCGCTCCGGCTTGCGCGACCTCTCCGTGAGCCGCAGCACGTTTTCGTGGGGCATCCCTGTGCCGGACGATTCCAAGCATGTCGTGTACGTCTGGCTGGATGCCTTGGCCAACTATGTCACAGCCCTGGGTTATGGGCAGGACGACGACAGCAAATACAAGAAATACTGGCCGGCCGATCTGCACATGATCGGCAAGGAGATCGTGCGCTTCCATTGCGTCTATTGGCCGGCATTTCTCATGGCTGCGGGGCTGCCGCTCCCCAAAGGGATCGTGGCGCATGGCTGGTTGCTGTTCGAAGAAAACAAAATGTCGAAGTCGCGGGGGAATATTGTGCGGGCCGAAACCATCCTGGAGGTTCTCGGCACCGATGCCTTGCGCTATTTCCTGCTCCGCGAAATTGTTTTCGGGCAGGACGGGTCGTTCTCTTTTGATGCGCTGGTGCAGCGCTACAACTCCGATTTGGCTAACGGACTGGGAAACCTGGCCAGCCGAACACTGACCATGATCACGCGGTACTTCAAGGGAGAGGTGCCGTATCCGTCGCATACGGCGGCACGCAGCCCCGGCGATGACGCCATTGCCGAAGCCGCGCGCAAAGCGATCGCCGAGTTTCATACTCAATTCGAGCAGTACCAGTTTTCGCGGGCATTGGAAGCCGCCTGGGGACTGATCGCGGCAGTCGACAAATACATCGTGGAGAACGAACCGTGGGCGCTGGGAGAAAAACAGGATGAAGGCAGCCGGGCGCGTTTAGCGACGGTGCTCTACACCAGCGCCGAAGCGCTGCGGATTGCGACGGCTCTGGCCCATCCGGTGATTCCGGAGTCCACGGCAAGAATCTGGCAGCAGCTGGGTCTGGGCGACATCCGCAAGCTGGCATTATCCGAACTGGCCTGGGGACAGCTCAAACTAGGCACGAAGCTAGGCGAGGTACAGCCCGTGTTCCCGCGCGCCGACAAGAGCGCCATAGAAAGGATGCAGAAAATGGAGGAAGAGCAACGGAGTGCGCCAGCGTCGGTGGAGAGCAAGCCGACTGTACCAGCGGCGGCAGCGAGTCCATCTGTGCAGGACGGCAAGATCATGATCGAAGACTTCGCCAAGATCGAACTTCGGGTAGGCCAGGTGAAAGTGGCGGAGAAGGTGAAGAACGCCGACAAACTACTGCGGCTGGAGATCGACTTGGGTACGGAAGTTCGTCAGATTGTTGCTGGCATCGCCGAGGCCTACGCTCCGGAGTCCCTCATCGGTAGGAAGGTTGTCATCGTGGCCAATCTCGCTCCCCGCAAACTTCGCGGACTGGAATCAAACGGGATGATTGTGGCCGCGTCGCTTGAAGGCGGCAAGCCAGTGCTGGCCGGCTTTCTGGAGGATGTGCCGGTGGGGGCGAGGCTGAAATAAACCTATTTAACCCTCATACCAACGACTAACGAGCACCGACTAACCACATGTTCGTTGACTCCCATGCCCATCTTGAAGGACCTCGTTTCGACAGCGACCGAGAGCAGGTCATTGCCCGGGCACGCGAAGCCGGAATCGCAAATATCGTCGCCGTAGGCACAGGCGACGGTCCGGGCACGTTGGATTGCGGTGTTAGGCTGGCCGAGCAGTACGACTTCCTTTACGCCACGATCGGCATTCATCCGCATGAAGCGGCAAAAGCGAAGGACGCCGATTTCCAGGAGCTGGAACAACTGGCAAGGCGACCCAAGGTCATAGCCTGGGGCGAGATTGGGCTCGATTACTTCTACCATCACTCCCCGCGCGACTTGCAACAGCGTGTATTCCTGCAACAGTTGGAGTTCGCTCAAGCCGCAAAGCTGCCGATTGTGATCCATTGCCGTCCGTCCGATGGCAGCAACAATGCCTGGGAGGACTGCCTTACACTCTTGCAGCAGCACTGGGTGAAGAGCGGTCTGGGCGGCGTGCTGCATTGCTTCACCGGAACCTGGCCCCACGCGAAACGCGCGCTGGACATGGGCTTCATGATCTCCTTTGCCGGAAACGTGACCTTCCCCAAGGCACAACAGATTCGCGATGCGGCCCTGGAAGTCCCACTCGACCGCATGTTCATCGAGACGGACTCTCCGTTCCTGGCGCCAGTGCCCTACCGCGGCAAGCGGAATGAGCCGGCTTACGTTAAGGAAGTGGCCCGCCAGCTGGGAGAGCTGCGGGGCTGTTCAACCGAGGAGATGGGGCGGCAAACTGCAGACAATTTCTACAGATTTTTCAAATTGGACTGAGTCGGCGAAAACAAAATCCCGCCGCGTTAGATGTGCCGCGAGGGTGCTTCTTCTGATAACCTCAAGGCTGGGGTTCCCGCATTCTTAGCATAGCTTCTCTAACAACATGCCAGAGAATAGCTTTGACATTGTGAGCAAGATCGACTTGCAGGAGGTTTCCAACGCCATCCAGCAGGCCTTGAAGGAAATCCACACCCGGTTCGATCTAAAGGATTCCAAGTCAAAGATCGAACTGGAAGGCAAGGAAGCCATCGTGCTGCATTCGATCGACGAGTTCAAGCTGAAAGCGGTGAATGATGTCCTGCAGCAGAAGCTGGTCAAACGCGGAGTCCCGCTCAAAGGCTTGACCTATAGCGCGATCGAATCCGCGCTGGGCGGAGCCGCCAAGCAGCGCATTGCCATGCAGCAGGGCATTCCCATCGAAAAAGCACGCGACATCGTGAAGTTGATCAAGAACTCGAAGAAGAAAGTGCAGGCTTCGATCCAAGGAGACTTGGTGCGGGTGAGCGGCAAGGACCGGGACACGTTGCAGGAGATCATCGCCCTGCTGCGGCAACAAGACTTTGGCATCGACATGCAATTTACGAATTACCGGACGAACTGAGGGTTTCGCCGCGAGATCGTGGGGCTAGACGCGGTTTCTGAAAAATGAGCGCACCTGTCGCCGTTAACGGAAAAGAAATTTTCGATCTATTGCGCGAGGATCTCTCCGCCATCGAGCGCGAGTTCGGACGCGATACTGTCTCGGGCGTCGAGGCCATTACCGAGATTGGCGAATATCTGCGCAACGGCGGCGGCAAGCGCATCCGGCCGGCGCTGCTTCTTCTGGCCGCCAGACTCTTTAACTACGAAGGGCGGGGCGCGATCCGGCTGGGTGCGGTCGTCGAAATCATTCACACCGCCACGCTGGTGCATGACGACATCATCGACGAAGCGCAAACCCGCCGCGGACGGCCCGCCGCCAACACCCAGTGGGGGAATTCCAAGTGTGTGCTCGCCGGCGACTGGCTCTACATGCAAGCTTTCAAAGTGGCGGTGCAGGAGCGCAACTTCCGCATCCTGGATACACTGATCGATCTCACGCAGCAGATGGTGGAAGGCGAATTGCTGCAGATGGAGAAGCTGGGCAAGCTGATTTCCCTCGACGAGCACTTCGATCTCATCTTCCGCAAGACCGCCTGCCTGTTTTCCGTGTGCATGCGCCTGGGAGCGATTCTGGGCGGGGCCAACGCCCAGCAGGAAGAAAACTTGGCGCAATACGGGCGCAACCTGGGGATGGCATTCCAGATCGTGGATGACGTACTGGACCTGACCGCTTCAGAGAGCGTTCTGGGAAAGCCCGTGGCTAGCGATTTGCGCGAGGGCAAGGTCACCATGGCCGTGATCCATGCCCTGCAACGCTGCACCCCGCGTGAGCGCAAGCTGATTGAGACGGTCGTGCAAGAACGAGCATTTGACGGCGTGACTCACCGGCAGATTTTGGAAATCCTGAACCGCTACGGATCGCTCGAAGCGGCCAACGAACGTGCCGGAGAATATGCCGAACTGGCTCGGAACGCCATTTGCAGCTTTCCCGAGAGCGAGATCAAGCGCGCATTGTTGTGGGCTCCGGAGTTCGTGGTTGCCCGGGAAAAGTGAGACGCATCTCCCAGATTAGCTTTTCCACTGGCATGCGACTGTAACAGATGAACTACCCCGCCCTTGGCAAAGAACGCGAAAAGGCGGGCCACCGGCCCTTGCAGACTCGCGTAGAACGCTCGGGCCTCACCGCTCTCGTGCTCCAGACGCCGTTCCGTCAGTTCGCCTGTTTCTTCCTCCAGCATCGCGATCTGCTGGTAGCGCGTATGCAAATCACACCCTACAATCTTCATGTGCTCGGCTCCTCTCCTCCGAGCCTTGGTTGTTGAGCAACCTAAGTCTACTCGGCGGCTTGGAGCCGGCACGGTTATCGAATCAGCCCATGTCGTACAAACCCGCCTTGACGGTCTCAAGATCTCCGCACCGCCGTTCCCATGAGCTCAAATCGCCCGCCCCGCAGCAGGGGGCCTGATCCGATGAAAGCGCGCGCCGGCAATTCTCCGGAGAAGCGTTTCACATAAGCGGCATTGAACCGATCCCACAGTGACACGTCTGGCGAGAACACCTGCACCCAGACCAGGTCGTCCATGGTCATGCCGGCCAGTCCCAAGACCCCCTCCACTGCGTCAAACAGAAAACGAATTTCCTCGTCAAGGTTGGCGGGCGCCATGCCGGTGGCGGGATCGATCCCGATTCGGCCGGCGAGATACAGAGTGTCGCCCTCCAGCACGGCGTCACTGAACGGAAGCTGCTCTTTACGTCCGGGCAGATTGATGTAGCGCCGAACCACGGAACGTCTCGATGTTTGCTTCATCTTTTCCCCTTGCCAGAAGTTGAATCCATCCAACTGGACGGCCCATCCAATCCCGTTTAGTCTAGCGCACAAGAAATGAACGATCTTGTACCACTGATCACACGCCACGGTTACAGCCTAGTTTTTGCCATTGTGTTGGGAGAATCCCTGGGATTGCCGTTGCCCGCGGCCTTGACTCTGATTGTTGCCGGCGCGGCGGCTGCTTCTGGCGTTCTCTATACGCCCCTGGTTCTCGGATTGGGGCTGCTGGCAATGCTTATGGGCGATTCGCTGCTTTTCATCCTCGGCCGTCACATGGGATGGGCGCTGCTGGGATTGTTGTGCCGGGTGTCGGTGAATCCGGAGACCTGCATTCTGCGCTCGGCAGAGTCGTTTTATAAGCGAGGCAAGACCACGCTGCTGATTGCCAAGTTCATTCCGGGCGTGAACACCATGGCAGCGCCGCTGGCTGGCGGCATGAAGATGCGGTTCCTGCAGTTTCTTCGGCTGGATTTTGCCGGCGTCTCCCTTTATGTGCTCGCCTATCTCGCCCTGGGATTCGTATTCCGCGATTTCCTGAAGATGGTGATGCGCGAATATCAGATTGCCGGCCATGTCCTGGGAGTTTTTCTGCTGTTGGCGCTGACGGGGTAGGCGGGGTACAGAATATGGTTGTATCGCAAATACTCGACCTATCGCGTGGTGCCACGCATTCAGGTGCAAGATCTGGCGCGTCAGTTGAGTTCGGAGGAAAACATTGTCCTGGTGGACGTCAGAAGTCACGGCTACTACGACCCGGGGGCCTTGCGGATTCAAGGATCTCTGCGGCTGGAACCCAACAATCTTTCCGAGGAGGTGAACCTCCTGCCCAAGGACAAGAATATTTACCTCTACTGTACTTGAGCACGCGAGGCGACTAGCGCCCGGGTGGCGCACATACTGCGGGAAAAAGGGTTCAACAGCTTTGTAATCGAAGGCGGGCTGGCGGCGTGGCGGAAGTCGGGCCTGCCGCTGGAGCCTGTCCCTACTGAGGACGTGGTGAAGCTGCCGACCTTCAGCTAGTCGTGGGCTGGCGGGCGTCAGTTGTTGGCCAACCCAACCTGCGGCAACCCTTCGCAGTCTTCTTTATACTTGCCTGAGATGACCTCTCCCAAAGAGATCGAAATCAAGTTTCGCGTGGACGATGCGGCGCAGATCGTTCGCCGGCTCCGTAAAGCGGGTTTCCGCCTCGCCACTCCTCGCACCCACGAGATGAATGCGCTTTACGACCTTCCCGGTCAGCGGTTGCGGCGCCGGGGAGAACTTCTGCGTCTTCGCAAGTACGGAGCGGAGTGGGTCCTGACCCACAAGGCCAAGGGAAAAGCCGGCCGCCACAAGAGTCGTATTGAGAACGAAACCAAGCTTGCCGATGGTCCAAGAATGGACGCAATCCTGCGCGCTCTGGGATACAGACCGAGTTTTCGCTACGAGAAGTTTCGGGCCGAGTGGAGTGACGGCAAGGGGCACGTGGTCATCGACGAAACGCCGATTGGGAATTTTGGTGAAATTGAAGGGCTGCCGCGCTGGATTGACCGCACGGCAAAACTGCTAGGCGTTTATACGAAGGACTACATCACGGACACGTACGCCGGACTTTTCTTCGCCTGGAAGCGTCGTACGCACAGCCCGGCAGAAGAGATGACGTTCCGGGCCATCCCCCGGAATAAGCGGTCACCTCGTCGGCAAGCG
>Ga0335070_10002356_pt1 | contig 22020 bp, 16 predicted proteins | sample Lox_Sample_13_FD_206722 | JGI IMG/M metagenome (GOLD analysis project Ga0335070, IMG submission 206722) | Soil microbial communities from Loxahatchee National Wildlife Refuge, Florida, United States - Lox_Sample_1.3 | ecosystem: Environmental > Terrestrial > Soil > Wetlands | place: USA...
GCGAACACCTAGTTGAAGTTCTCGCAAGCAAGAAACCGCACGACACGAATCCTCAGATCGCAGGGAAAAACATACTTCCGGCCTTACTTTTTCAACACCCGCAGCATTTAACGCCAACTGAGTTTGACGATACACTCGGGAGGATGGGCTAGTTCGGTGATCTTTAGGGTAGAAATTCAGGTTCTTGGGGGGGGCAAACAGTGAAGGGCTTTGAAACGAGAGTGTGGAACTGCCGGCCTCTATCCGTTGTAGCGTTGTGCTCTGTAGTCTTAGGGTTCGCCTCATTCGTTGGTGCGCAGAGCACTTCGGAAAGCGATCAAATCAGCCAAATGGTCTCGAAATACGCTCAGTCGATTGACGCGGCGGATACAACTTTAGCGGCGCAAGTATGGCTGGACTCTGCAGACGTTTCTTTTATTCATCCACGTGGTCATGAGCATGGTTTCGATCAAATCAAGCAGAATGTTTACAAGCATCTCATGGGCGATACCTTTTCGGAACGGAAGCTGAGCCCCCACGATATATCAGTCCACATCTTTCGAGACTGCGCATGGGTAGAATTCTATTGGGATTTCGCTGCAAAATTCAGGAAGGACCGATCGTCTATCACCACTCACGGAAGAGAAACTCAAGTGTACTGGAAGACGCAGGACGGCTGGCGTTTGGTTCACGTCCACTATTCTGGGATGCCCGTTGCTGAGCAACGTTAGGGCTTCTAAGAATTGGCCGCATTCGCAGAGTGGCGTGGCGAAGTTTCAACGAGTGCTATCGGAATTTGTCACCAACAACAGCGAGGTTGCCCTGAATCGCCTAAAATGGGGTCGCTGTGACTCGGATGCCTGTGTAACAGCTCCCAAGCCGACGAGTCTTCGTCGGGGCACTCATTGACCCCTCCCTGCGCACGTGCCCCGAGCCTTTCACCAACCCTTCTATCCGGCGTTTGCGCTCATGCCCTGCTCTGCGATGCGGGGCGGCCCGGCCCAAACCCTCCCATTCTGGGACGCGGGGACGTAGGAATTCTTCACGCGCCTTACAGCTGGCGCTAACCGCGTTTGACGGTGCTCTCCCTGACTCTTTACACTCAAACGGTGATTCCCACTGAAACCAGCAGCGCCACCAAGCGGGAAATCCAGGTGGAAATCCCCGCCGACGAAGTTGCCCGCGAAACCGAGACGCTGGTCCAGAAATACCAGAAGCTCGCCCGCTTGCCCGGTTTTCGCCGCGGCCACGTGCCGGCCTCGATCATTCGCCAGCGCTTTGCCGAAGACCTGAAAAGCGAAGTGGTGGAAGCTCTGGTGCCGCGCTATTTCCGCCAGGAAGCCGGCAAGCAAGGGCTGAGGCCGGTATCGCAACCTCGTGTGACCGATCTTCATCTGCACGAAGGCGAGCCGCTGCGTTTCAAGGCATCCTTCGAGGTCATGCCTGAAATCAAGGTGACAGGATACAAGGAGTTGCGCGCCGACAAGCCTGAGATCTCCGTGACCGAGGAAGAAGTCGAACAGTCGCTGGGCGGTCTGCGCGAGCAGCATGCCACCTTCACCTCGGTGGACGGGCGGCCTGCGGCCGAGGGTGAATTTACCCAGGTTTCGCTGGACGGACAGCCCAAGAGCGGAGATGGCAAGCCGGTGCACATGGACGAGGTATTGGTGGAAATCGGCGGGAAGAACACCATGCCGGAGTTCACCGAGAACTTGCGAGGAGCCTCCGCCGGCGATGAGCGGACGTTCGACGTCTTCTATCCGCAGGATTTTTCCGACCAGCGCCTAGCGGGCAAGAGCTTCATCTATACGGTGAAGGTGCAGTCCATCAAGCAGAAGAACTTGCCGGAATTGAATGATGCCTTCGCCAAGGAACTGGGAGAGTTCTCCACTCTCGACGACGTGCGCAAACGCATCCGCGAAGGCATCGAAACGGAGCGGAAACACAACGCCGAGCGGGAAGCCAAGGACAAGCTGATCGACGAACTGATCCGGCGTAACGATTTCGAGGTGCCGGAGGCCCTGGTCGAAAATCAGATTGATCTGCGGCTGGAACGTGGCCTTCGGGCACTTGCTGCCCAGGGGATGCGCCCGGAAGATATCAAGAAGATGGACCTGCCGCGGCTGCGGGCTGGCCAGCGGGAGCAGGCCGTGCGCGACGTGAAGACGGCATTGTTGTTGGAGAAGATTGCCGAAGAGGAGAGAGTGGAGGTCACTGACGGGGAGATTGACCGGGAGGTCGAGGCGCTTGCAAGGCAATCAAAACAAACGGCGGAATCGATTCGGGCTCGTTTGACACGGGATGGAGCGCTGGATAGAATCCGAAATAGAATCCGCGACGAGAAGACCCTCGATCTTCTGTATCACCAGTCCGCATAGCGGACCACTTTTTGATCCTCCCTCAAAAGATTTGTGCTGTTCGAGGGCGGAGTGTGGCAGGTGAATGTGAAAGAACCACAGATGATGTTAGTACCGATGGTAATCGAGCAGACCGGCCGGGGCGAGCGCGCCTACGACATCTATTCCCGGCTGCTGCGGGACAACATTATCTTTATTGGCACCCCGATTGATGACAACATCGCCAACCTGGTGATCGCTCAGATGCTTTTCCTGGCACAGGAAGACCCGGAAAAGGACATCCAGCTCTACATCAACTCGCCGGGAGGATCGATTACGGCCGGAATGGCCATCTACGACACGATGCAGTACGTGAAGAATGATGTGACCACGATCTGCATCGGGCAGGCGGCCAGCATGGCGGCGCTTCTGTTAGCGGCGGGGGAACCGAAGAAGCGGCTGGCGCTTCCCAATTCGAGAATTCTGATCCACCAACCTTCGATGGGAGGACTTTCGGGACAGGCCACCGATATCGATATTCATGCCCGCGAGATCTTGCGTATGCGCGAGATAACAAATCAGTTACTGGCGAAGCACACCGGGCAAAAGCTGGAAAAAGTAGAGAAAGATGTGGAGCGCGACTTCATCATGAACGCGCAGCAGTCTAAAGAATATGGAATCATAGACGACATCATCTATAAGACCAAGTGAGAGTATGATCGGCTCACTGCCGATCGTCCTTGGAAGGGTTGGAGCGCGAAGAATCTCACCGACCAGGTTCACAAGTACCGGCTAGGGAGAGAGGTACAGTCCAGAAGAGGAGTAAAGCCGAGTGAAAAACAGGCCAGGCGACGAGATCTTGCGCTGTTCTTTCTGCCACAAGTCGCAGGACGCGGTGGCCAAGCTCATCTCTTCTCCCAGCGATTATCCCCGAGCTTATATTTGCGATGAATGCGTAGCCGTCTGTAACTCCATTCTGGAAGACGACCGGACCGCGACGCCTCCGGCTAGCACCCCGAATCAGCTGCCTAAGCCCCAGGAAGTAAAGACATTTCTCGACGAGTATGTAATCGGTCAGGAGCAGACCAAAAAGAAGCTGGCGGTCGCGGTCTACAACCACTACAAGCGGATTTACATGAACCGGCAGCGCACCGGCGACGGGGTGGAACTGACCAAATCGAACATCATGCTGATTGGTCCGACCGGAACCGGCAAGACCCTGCTGGCGCAAACCCTGGCCCGCATGCTGGATGTGCCCTTCGCCATCGTGGACGCGACCACACTTACGGAAGCCGGGTACGTGGGAGAGGATGTCGAGAACATCATCCTGAAGTTGCTGCAGGCGGCGGACGGAGACGTCGGCCGCACCCAGACCGGCATTATCTACATCGACGAGGTGGACAAGATCGGCCGCAAAGACGAGAACCCGTCGATTACCCGCGATGTTTCCGGCGAAGGCGTGCAGCAGGCGCTGCTGAAGATCCTGGAAGGCACGATTGCCAACGTGCCCCCGCAGGGCGGCCGCAAGCATCCCCACCAGGAATTCACCCCGGTGGACACGACGAACATTCTTTTCATCTGCGGCGGAGCCTTCGTCGGACTGGAGAAGATCATCGGGCGGCGGGTGGGAAGGAAGTCGCTGGGTTTCAAAGTAGGCGAAGACAGTGAGCAGGACGATGCTGCCACCAACCGCAAGCGGCATTTTGAACTGCTAAGCGATGTGCAGCCGGAAGATCTTATCAAGTTCGGGCTGATTCCGGAGTTTGTTGGCCGTCTGCCAGTGGTCGGCGTGCTGGAAGACCTGGATGAGTTTGCCCTGATTGAAATTCTCACCCGTCCCAAGAACGCCATCATCAAGCAATACCAGCGCTTGTTTGAGTTTGAAAACGTGCGTCTCAGGTTCAGCGACGACGCCTTGCGCGCGGTAGCGCGTCAAGCCATGGCCCGCAAAGTCGGAGCACGCGGCCTGCGCATGATTCTGGAAGAGCTGATGCTTGATTTGATGTACCACCTCCCCAGCCAAAAGAAAGTGAAGGAGTTTGAGGTAACCCGGGAGATGGTTGACAAGCACAACGTCACGCTTGGCATGATGGAAAAGGCAGGTTAGCGTCCAGTTAGGCGGTAACCGGGCGCGCATTGGTTACACTGATAGGGTAAGCCCGGTGAACCACAGGTTAAGCGGCGTTTCGATGTTGGCGGAGTAGCGATTAAGATCCCAGTTTGGAGCCAGAGTGACCACACCCAAGGAGAAGTTCGAGACCAAGAAACTGCCCATGATGCCCATCCGGGACGTGGTCATCTTCCCTTTTATGATGACGCCGTTCGTGGTGGGCCGCGAATCCAGCGTTCGCGCGTTGGAAGACGCACTCGCCTCCGACAAGAAAATCTTCTTGGCCACCCAGCACGATGCCAGTGTGGACGAACCCAAGCCCAACGAGATTTACCAGGTGGGCACGATTGTGAACATCGTGCAGAGCCTGAAGTTGCCCGACGGCAACATCAAGGTCCTGGTTGAAGGCATTGAACGCGGCAAAATCCTGCAGATCACGGAAACCGACGGCTATCTGCAGGCCTCGGTAAGGGTAGCTCGTTACACGACTGAGACGAACCAGCAAATCGAGAGCGGGATGCAGCGCGTGACTTCGCTGTTCGAGCAGTATGTGAAGCTCTGCCAGTCGCTGAACTACGAAACCATGATCGCCGCGGTTCGCATGGAAGACCCCGCCAAGCTGACCGACACCATCGCCGCCAACCTGCAGCTTTCCATCGAGGAAAAACAGGAGTTGCTGGAGATTTTCGATCCGGCGGAACGGTTGACCCGGATCGGCGACGTGCTCGACATCGAGATCGAGAAATTGAATATGGACCGCACCATTCAATCGCGGGTGAAGCGCCAGATGGAGCGGGCCCAGAAAGAGTACTACCTCAACGAGAAGATCAAGGCCATCCAGAAAGAACTGGGACGGGGCGAGAAGAGTGAGTTCGACGAGCTGAAGAAAAAGATCGACGCCTCGGGGATGCCCAAGGAAGTCCGCGACAAGGCCCTGCAGGAACTGAAGAAGCTGGAGGCCATGCCGCCGATGTCGGCCGAGTCCACCGTGTCGCGCAATTATCTGGACTGGCTGCTGGCCGTGCCGTGGAAGAAGCGGTCCAAGGAAATCCGCAACATCTCGCGCGCGGAGAAGGTGCTGAACGAAGATCATTACGGCCTGGAAAAGATCAAGGAGCGCATTCTCGAATTCCTGGCCGTGCGTCAGCTGGTGAAGAACCCGAAAGGTTCGATCCTGTGCTTCGTCGGACCTCCAGGTGTAGGCAAAACGTCTCTGGGGATGTCGATTGCCAAGGCCACGGGGCGGAAGTTCGTCCGCATGTCGCTGGGCGGCGTGCGCGATGAAGCGGAGATTCGTGGTCACCGCCGCACCTACATCGGCGCATTGCCGGGCCAGATTATCCAGATGATGAAAAAGGCGGGGACCAAGAACCCGGTCTTCATGCTGGATGAAGTGGACAAGATGTCGATGGATTTCCGCGGCGATCCGTCGGCGGCCCTGCTGGAAGTCCTCGATCCGGAACAGAATTTCATGTTCGTGGATCACTACCTGGACGTGGAGTACGACCTTTCGCAGGTGTTCTTCATTGCGACGGCGAACGTGATGCACACCATTCCGCCGGCGCTGCAGGACCGCATGGAAGTTCTCCGGCTCCACGGATACACCGAGCAGGAAAAGATCGAAATCGCCAAGCAGTTTCTGGTGAAGAAGCAGATGCTGCAGGCCGGGCTGACGGAGAAGAACCTGAAGTTCTCCGATGAAGCCCTGACTGCCTTGATCCGCTCTTACACGCGCGAGGCGGGGGTGCGCAACCTGGAGCGGGAGATCGGCAACGTTTGCCGCAAGGTAGCGCGCAAGGTGGTGAAAGAGGGCGAGACCTACAACGTGGTGATTACGCCGGAAAACGTCAACGATTTCCTGGGCGTCACCAAATTCCGCGATACGCTGGCCCATGAAAAGAGCGAGATCGGGCTGGTGACCGGACTGGCCTGGACGGAAGTAGGCGGTTCGATCCTGAGCACCGAGGCTACGGTGGTAGATGGGAAAGGCAAGCTGATCCTCACCGGCAAGCTGGGCGACGTGATGCAGGAGTCAGGCCAGGCGGCCATGTCGTACATCCGCTCGCGGGCGCATCGTCTGGGACTGACGCGGGAGTTCTACCGCACGCTGGACATCCATGTGCACGTGCCCGAAGGCGCGATTCCCAAAGATGGTCCATCGGCTGGAATTACGATCGCGACGGCCATCGCCAGCGCCCTAAGCAAGATCCCCGTACGTCGCGACCTCGCCATGACCGGCGAGATCACGTTGCGCGGCAAAGTACTGCCTATCGGCGGCTTGAAGGAAAAGCTGTTGGCAGCGCATCGCGCCGGGTTATTTGAAGTCATTCTTCCCAAGGAAAACGAGAAAGACTTGGCCGAGGTGCCTGAGAACCTGCGCAATGCCATGAAGATGCATTTCGTGGAAACCATGGACCAGGTACTGGCCATCGCCCTTGAACGGCCGTTGCCCCAGGTGGTCGAGGAGGCGCAGCAGCCGATTGCGCCGTTGACGCCACCGACAGAGGGGCCCACCGCACGTCAGTAACCGATCAGCGAACAAGACTGCTGAGCTTCGCTCCGCCAGACCGCTACGCCTTCGCTCAGGGCAGGTTACGGCAGCCATCTCCACGTGGTCTCGAACCGGACTAGAATAAGCCTGTAGAACATGGCAGGAGACATCCAAGCCGAAAGCAAGAGCTTCCTCAAGGGTGCCGGAGGACTGGTCACTGCAATTGTGGTCGTGGCAATTCTTTTGATCGCGTTGCCGGCTTACCGCTGGTTCTTTCTAATCAGCGTGGGTATTGGCGTGGTGGTGGCGGGCGGGCTGCTCCTTTGGCACAAGCTGAAACCCGTTAAGGAAGAGGAAGGCGACAATAAGCGGCCGCTCGGGCTGAGCTGATTTCACCTCGAGTTTCAGACTTGCCGGCGGCGGTGATCGGTTGCGCCGCTTGCAACTTTTGATATCCAGACTGCAAACTAGGACATGCGTGTCCTCTCCCGGTTCCTGATTGCCGCCAGCGACGCCCGCCTGTTCCCTGCCCCGAATTTGCCAGAGATCGCCTTCCTGGGCCGTTCGAATGTTGGAAAGTCCAGCGTGATCAATTCGCTGGTTGGGAAGAAGATCGCGCGGACCAGCGCTACTCCCGGCCGCACACGGTCCATTAATTTCTTCGAAATTCGCTGGCCAGGAAAGCCGACGCCGGAACTGCTGCTCACCGATCTTCCGGGCTACGGCTATGCCCGAGTGGCGCGGGTAGAAGCGCAGAGTTGGGCAGCATTTGTCGATCCCTACCTCCGCGAAAGGGCCTCCCTGGTGCTGTGCGTGGCTTTGGTTGACATCAACATAGCGGTGCAGCAGAGTGACAAGGACCTGATGGAGTTTCTCGCGGCAACCGGACGTCCCTACCGGCTGGTCGCCACCAAAAGCGACCGGCTCTCCGGCAACCAGTTGCGGAACGCACTCGACCGCTTCGCCCAGGAGTTTCCCGGCGCCCAGATCTTGCCTTATTCTGCCCGCACGGGTTTGGGACGCCAGGAACTCTGGCAGGAGATACGAGTGGCGGCGGAGAATCACAGAGTTCCGCAGCTGTGATTCAGATTCTCTGGGACAAAGCACCGGAAACCCAAAGTTCGCAGAGGCTGCACAAAGATCGCAGAGAAGAACGAGCGATCTCCGGACCGCACTAGAGAATCCGCACGAAACCCTTGCCAGGAGCGGGAAGCAGCCGCGCAGGCCGGAAAGGTGTACACTTTGTACGCCTCAGTTCGGAGGTGCTTTGTGAAACGCCTCCTGTCAACCCTTCTGGTGGTCTGCCTCGGCATTCTCAGTTCTGGTTGTGGAAACGTGTTTATTCGTGGATCACTCCAACCCGGAATGTCCACGGTCAGCGGGACAGTAAGCGTCGTGCATGTGAGCACGGTGGTGGGTGGAGACGGCAGCAGTTTTCTGGTCACATTCGTAACCTTCTTAGGAAGCGGCAGTTCGCAGAGTATCGGTTTCTGTGGCGATCATCACACTCAGTTTCCAATCAACCACGTGGTCCGCACCGATTTCACGCCGGGGCAGAGCTGCGCCACGCTCGTGGTGGTTGTGATCATCTGAATCATCTCGCGGGCAAGACCTGGGTGCCTTCCTTGTATGATGGAGAGCGCTTATGGCCACGTATCTGATCACAGGGATTGCCGGGTTTATCGGTTCGTCTCTGGCGCGGGCAGTTCTGGCGCAGGGAGACCAGGTCCGGGGAATCGACAATCTCTCTACCGGCAGGCGCGCTAACCTGTGCGAGATTCTGGACCGCATCGAGTTTCACGAAGCTGACATCGTGGACGCGAGCGCCGCCGCCCAGGCCTGCCGCGGGGTGGATTATGTGCTGCATCAAGCAGCGATCCCGTCGGTGCCGAAGTCGATCCGCGATCCACTGGGAAGCAATCGCGCGAATGTCGATGGCACGGTCAATTTGCTAGTTGCGGCCCGTGACGCCGGGGTGAAGCGCGCCGTATACGCGGCATCATCTTCCGCCTACGGAGACACGCCTACTCTTCCCAAGCATGAGGGAATGACGCCGAACCCGATTTCTCCTTATGCGGTCGCCAAGCTGGCCGGCGAATACTACATGACATCTTTTTACCGCTGCTACGGACTGGAGACAGTGTCCCTGCGGTACTTCAACATTTTTGGGCCGCGACAGGATCCGAGTTCTCCGTATTCGGGAGTGCTGGCCAAATTCATCACGCTGATGCTGGGAGGAGAACCACCAACCATTTTTGGCGATGGGAAGCAAAGCCGCGACTTCACCTACGTGGACAATGCCGTGCAGGCAAACCTGTTGGCCTGCAAGGCACCGGCGAAGGAGGTGGCGGGTCAGGTGTTCAACGTTGCCGTCGGCCAGCGCGTGGACCTAAATGAAACGGTAGAGATACTCAGAAAACTGACTGGCTATGCCGGTGAGGTGAAATACGAGGCGGAACGAACGGGGGATGTGAAGCATTCGCTGGCAGACTTATCGCGGTCGGAAAAGCATCTCGGATACCGGCCAACGGTTGGTTTTGAAGAAGGCTTGCGGCGCACCGTCGAGTGGTACCGGAGCCAAGCGAATACGACGAAGGCATAGCGGCAATCAAGGGACGGTTTCAGGGTCTATTACCTTGGTGATCTACGGCTTGGTCAAGCTGGGGAATTACAGTGGAAACCAGCATGACTCTCTCCTCAATGCTCGTTTCGCGCGATTACCAGGAAATCAGCGTTCTGGAATGCATTCTCAGCGGCCTGCACATCGACGTCGAGGTAGAGCCCGAGCCCGAGCGCGCCTGGAAGAAATTCTCGAAGTCCAAGGTAGACGCTCTGATCGTGGATTCTGATCTGGAAGGCGCGGGCGGATTGCTGCGAGAGCTGCAAAAACAATCCATCAAGAACTCCGTTCCCCTGGTGATCATGAGCAGCTCCACGGACCGCTCCGCTGCGGATCACAAGATCGCCTCCTTTCGGTTCGAGAAACCCATCTCCGTCGAGCAGGCGGTGCACGTGCTGTCGTCGGCCCGGAATGAGATTCTCGACGGGAGGCTACGGTACCATCGGCAGGCTCTGGAGGCGCCGGTATTGCTCATGGTCGGCAGGCATCACATCGAAGCGAAGATTCTGAACCTCAGCCAAGGTGGAATTGGGATCTACGGTGAATTGCCGAAGGGCCTATCCGGACCAGTAAGGCTGAAGTTTGCGCTGCCGAGGAAGCGGCATGCCCTGGAGATTGAGGGAGAGGTGGCCTGGGCCAATCAACAGGGGCGCGCCGGGATACGCTTTGTGAAGGCACCGGAGAGCACTCACCGCGAACTGCAAATCTGGCTGGAACGGCAGTACTTCACCTACTAGGGGGCGGGGACGACGCCCGATCTTCCATCAACAATCCACCGCAGAGACCATAGGGCTCACAGAGTAGTTATCGGAATCGTGTGCGTGGTTCTGGTTCGGCGTTCAAGCCATCTTCCTGGTTACATGTAGCTGCATGCGCCAGCCGAATCCCCGGCGTGGCTCCCAGCCTTCCTACGAAAAGCGTCCAGTAGAGAGCCGCGAAGGAGCAGGTCACGGTGATTCCGAGCAGTGCGGACACAGGCCACCTGGGAAACGAACGCACGATGGCAAGGGAGATCCCGGCAAAGAGTAGAACAGCAGTCAGCAGGAGTAACCCATCGATAATCCCGGCCAGAGCACGCGCCGAAAAGAAGGCGGTAAGCCAGGAGAATTCCATCGCGGCGGTTTCGACTTGGCCGAAAAGCTGCGCCGCGCTGGCAGGCGGAGTGGCAATGCGAATCGGGGGACGCGGAGAGCCGGAGATCATCAGCTCAGGAGCGGTTTCGGCAGGTCCGGGCGTGGCAAAGATCGAATCTTTCCCGTAGATGGGCTGGCCAGCAGCAAGGAGTTGTATAAACAGCCAGTCTTTGAGCAACTGCCGGGCATGTTGTGACAAGCCGTGGAATTGGACGCCGGCTTGCCCTGAGTTGTTGGCCCAGCGCACGCTACCGGTGGTCTCGATCTGTACGCGCGGATTGTGCAACTCCAGCCGCAGTTGAACGGGGTCGCCGCTGTGCAGCGGAGCCACAGCCTGGAGGGCGACACCAATCTCGCTGAGGTCGCGGATGATGCCGCCATTGCTTTGGTTGATATTCACATAGGCGAGGCTGCGGATCTTGTGCCGGCAGTGGCGCGGGAGCTTCGAGGCCAAGCGAGCTGCGGACGCAGCGGCGGCTGATGGCCCTGTGCCGGGGAAGAACTCCATCGCCAAATCTTATGCTGGCTTGTCGGAGGAGCCGCAGTGACAGGATTGGTTCGGGCGCGGTTAGGAAGCAGGCCGCCGCTCCGCAGGGATAGGTTCAACCTTCGCGCGTTGGGAACGTTCCCAGGCAATCAGCCGGTTCAGGTCGTAGTTGTAGGGCCCGTAGGCCTGAAAGGAGGATTCGTCAAAAAGGCGCTTGATTCCGCAGCCCAGACAAACTTGGTAGGAGTGTTCCTGGACGCGAATGGGCCAGCTCATTCTGCTGTGCCAACAGCCCCGCAAGAGGACGACTGCCGCTCCGCCCAAGCCGGTTGCCAGCACACCCAGAGGCCACAACCAACGCGACTTCTTTTCTTCTGTTTCAGCCACCTGCCACAGCCCGTAAGTACCTCTAACACCTAAGGATACGCTCAATTTTTGGACGGCGCAACTGGCCCCATTCCGGGGCGCTAAGGGGTTAATTTCCCAAACTTACGAAAGAACAACCGCCTGTCCCACCTTCGTGCGCGGGAAGTATTGCGATTCTGTGGAAACCGCTGTAAGTTACATAGTAGGCTGGCTTTAGATTTGGACGAAAGACTCCCCCAAAACAGGCACGCGTCGACAATCCGTTTCTGTGCATTTTGAGGAGATTGGGACGGGCCGTAAACGTCCAGCTTTCCACCGCTTTTCATGAGCGCAAGTCCGAACAACGCGAGCGCGGGGGTAACCGCGGAAGCCCTGGTGGCACAAGCTCCACTCATACCCCAGACCTTTCCTCAAACAGGCCCTCCGGGCGGTGAGGCGCTTCAGGCGCTGCTAGCCTTTTCTTCCCTTCACGAGCAAATCAGACAGAGGCAAGCCCAAGAGAAGCACGCGGGCAAATCCGCAGCGACGGAAGACGTATGGGAGTTGGAGCAGTTTGTCCTTGATGAAGTGCTCTACCTGGTCGCGGAACGGGCGCTCGCAATCACCGGGGCAGATGGGATCGCGATCGCCCTAGTAGAAGGAAATGCTATCGTTTGCCGCGCTTCTGCGGGAACGATTGCGCCGGACCGGGGAATGCGTCTGGATCCCAACTCCGGTTTTTCCGGAATGTGCCTTAGCAGCGGAAAGATCATCCGCTGCGACGACGCGGAGGTGGATTCTCGAGTCAATGTAAACGCGTGCCGCCGGTTAGGCACGCGCTCCATGGTCGCCGTACCACTCCTAGCCCGGCAAAACGTGATTGGGCTACTGGAGGCCTTTTCCACCGAAGCTTACGGATTCAACGATACGGATGTTCGCAGCCTGGGCCTTCTAGCGGAATTGATCCTCGCGGCCATCAAGCCGGAGGAGGAAGACCGGATGGCCGAGATTTCGCGCCAGGTGGTTGCGTCTGCGGCAACCCCATCGCAGGAGCTTGCGCTGCCGGTCAATGTCGCCTCGCGTGAGGCCGAATCAACGAAGGAACCGCCAGCCGAAGCTGCCGAAAAAGCAGCCATGTTTGCCTGGGTCCGTGTGCCGGTGCTGGGCAGCACTCCGGGTCTGGCAATGGTTGTGGTATTGGTGCTGCTCGCGCTTGCTGCTGGCGGTGGCGTGTGGTGGAGACTGCGGCACACAACTCCAGGAGCACCGGCCGTCTCGCAGCAAGTGAGTGCTAACCCGGCGAGCGTCCCCGCGAAGGCCGTGGAGCAGACCGCTCCGCCAGTTTCGAATGGAACGGTCGTGGTCACCGGCATTCGTCACTGGTCTTCTCTTGATTCGAGCACGGTGGTGGTGGATTTGCAGGACCAGGTCGCGTATGAAGCGCACCGGTTGACGGAACCGGAGCGCATTTACTTTGACCTGCGTGACACTACGCTCGCGGCAGGACTCTTCGGCAAGATCATCGAGATCAATGACACGTTCCTGGCGAGAGTGCGCGTGGCCCAGTCCACTGACGGCGTCACCCGGGTCGTGCTTGAGACGAAGGGACAGCCCACTTATTCCGTCAGCATGGAGCAGAATCCCTACCGTCTTGTGGTCGAAGTCCGCAAGCCCGGGGCCAAGCCGGAAGACCGGGCGCAACTGGAGTTGTTTGCGCCCGCGATAGATTCCAAGACTTCACGCGCGTTAATCAGTGGGCTGAAGCATCCGCCAAATCGCCGGGCGACCCCCAGTATTCCGAAATTCCGCATTGTGCTCGACGCTGGCCATGGCGGCTGGGACCTGGGGACAGTGGGGCGCCACGGCCTGATGGAGAAGGATCTGACGCTGGACATCGTGGGACGCTTAGGTAAGTTGATCGAAAGCCGACTGGGCGCGGAGGTGGTGTACACCCGCGACAACGACACCTATGTATCCCTGGAGCGTCGCACAGAAATCGCAAATCTCGCCCAGTCCGATCTGTTCCTCTCGGTACATGCAAATTACAGCGACGACCACTCCGCACGAGGCACGGAGACCTATTACACGAACACTTATTCCTCAATCCGCGCGCGGACGTCCGACCCCGAAGCCGATACCGAGGTGTTGAAGAGCGTGGATTGGACCAATGTCGACGTGCGCGAAAAGGCGCAGGAGTCGCGGAAGTTCGCCGAAATTGTGCAGCGCGCTTTGCACAACAGCTTGGCTGCTGGAAACCAGGGGATTCGCAATCGGGGAGCAAGGAAGGCGTCGTATGTCGTGCTGACCGGAACGACGATGCCGGCTGTTCTGGCCGAAGTTTCATTCCTAAGCAGCCCGACCGACGAAACAGCCTTGCGAAGCGAAGCCTACCGCCAGCGCATCGCCGAAGCGCTGTACAAGGGCGTTATGCAGTATGCCAAGGAATCCCACCGAGTGAAGGTTGCCAGCGCCGGGCAAAAAGCCAACGGCGGATAGAAGCCAATCACCACAGAGGGCACAGAGGATCAAAAAGGGAACAGCTTATTTGACCAGCGAAATTCCCCCATATTTCTCCAGCCACTTTAACTCCTCACGCACTTTGATCTTTCCGTGCCACGGATTGTCGTACAGGTCATGACCCTCTCCAGGGAAAATCAGCAGCTCGCTGGGCACTCCCAAAGCATGCAAAGCGTGGTCAAGAAGGTAGTCTTCCGCAACGGCAACGCGGATATCATCGCCGCCCGCGACGATATGGGTAGGGGTCCTGACCTTGTGAATTTGAAAGATCGCAGCTTCGTCGTGGTAGCGCTGCTGCGCCTCCCAGGGAAGACCGCCAAGAAAATAAGCGTCGTCGAAGGTGGTGTCGTCGTTGCCCCAATTAGCGACGTGCTCCACGGCCCCGGCGCCGGTCACCGCAGCCTTAAAACGCGTGGTTTGCGTGATCAGCCAGTTGGTCATGTAACCACCGTAGCTGTAGCCGCCGACAGCTAGACGGTTGGGGTCGGCGATGCCATCCTTCACTAGCGCGTCCACACCTTCAAGAATGTCCTTGCCTGGGCGAGAGACAATCTCGGGCACAATGCCCATCAGAAACTTGTCGCCATAGCCACTCGATCCGCGATAATTCGGCTCAAAGACCAGCCAGCCCTGGGTTGCGGCCAAGCGATCCCATTGGTACCAATCGGCTTCGAAGTGATTGCCATCAGCATCCGCAGGCCCGCCATGAATAAAGACGAACGTGGGAAGATTCTTGGCTTCGAACTTTCCGGGAGGGTACATCAGCATGCCTTCAACCGTGGCGCCGTCATCCGCCTTCCAGCGGTATGGCTTGCCCTGGGGAAGATCACGCTCGGCGAATGACTTGTTGAAGGAAGTGATGGGCTGGGAATCCGGTAGCCTCCTCACGCTTTCTGTGCTGTAGACCTCGGTGGGCTTCTGTAATGTGGAATGCAAAAACACGACCCGCGGAGAGTTCGCAGCAGCGGTCACACGAGCGTAGGTTCCTGGCCATCCCGCCAGCTTGATGAACGGAGTAGAAGGATTGGACTGTGTGTACATCTGAACCTCGGTGCCTAAACGACCCGAGGCGATCACGCCACCGTCAGCTGTGGCCGAATAAGATGTGATTTCTCCTTCGAAGTCAGCCGCCCATCGCTGGGCTTCGCCGCTTGCAGCATCCACCCAATACAGCCGTGGCTGGGTGTCTTTGTACTTTCCTTCGACCGAGCCCACTTCCACCTCAAAGAAAACGTGCTTGCTGTCATTGGCCCATTGCAGTTCGTGCTCCACAGCTTCGTTCTGCGTCAGCGGGCGGGGGGGGCGGTCAGGTGAGAAAGTGGAGAGGTCGACGGCATAGATTTCGAACTCTGCCACTCTCTCCTGGCGTTCGGAGACGGATTCGGTCACAAAAGCAAGCGTACGCCCGTCGGGAGAAACAACCAGCTGCTGAATGCGCCAAGGGGTGGTGGCGAGCGTCTGCGCACCGGGAGTTGCGTCGGAAACGTTGTCAGAGTCTTCCGATGGTTTCACACCCGAAGCGGCTCGACGCGCAACAGCCTCGGCGACATTGATGCTGAAAATCACATCTCCGCGCTCAGAACCGCGGTATTGCTGGACGTCTTTCCATTCTTTCTCGTACGCCTCTTTTTGGGCTTTCGTCCAGGGAGTTCGCGTAGCAAAGTAGAGGGTATGCGAGTCCGAGGACCACGCGAAGGCGTGCACGTGCTCGCCGCTTTGCGTGACTGGAAAAGCTTCGCCGCCATTTGGTGAAATCAGATAAAGCTGACCCTTATCATTCTTCGACCGCTTGGCTGCCAAGTCGCCTTCTTTTGCCGGTTCGGCAGGCTCTCTTTCCGAGAGAAACGCGATCCACTGGCCGTCTGGGGACCACTGTGGACTGCTGTCATAACCCGACTGGGTAAGCTGCGTCAGCGTCGCACCCTGAGGGCCGTCCCGATAGAGCCAGAGATCGTCACGGAAAATGTTCAGATTCCAATCGGCTCGTTCGGTTGCGATCACCAAAGCACGACCATCAGGGGAGAGACGCAGTGCTGGGAAGTCGACCGAGTTGAAGAATTCGTCGAGCGTCAGCTTCGGTTTGTCGGTGGCGTGAAGTTGAAAGACGGCAACGGTTGCCAAAACCAAGGGGAGAAGTTTTCGCCGGTTCATGGGGGCCGAGATTGAGGTATAGCGCGTTAGCCCTGTTCTTGTAAACCGCAATACGCAGGGACGTGCGACCTCGGGTCACTGTCGTTGCGTCAGAGACCGGTTATTTTGCAATGAACTTGCTGAAGGGGAGGATGCTACTGGACAATTTCTGCGTTCTTGAGGGCGTCGTCGAGCGTGTGTCCAGTCTTGGCGGAGTTTCCCTCAATCAGGCGCCACCCGTCGTCGTAATACTTGAATTCCACGGTAGAAGCGTATTGCGGGCCAGCCGGAGAAAGGGCCGCTCCTACTTCGTTAAGCGGCGTCCATTTCCAGACAAAGTCGACTTCGGCAAAATTTTCGTTCTTGCTGATGCCGGTGACGGCGACGAGCTGCCGGCGCGCGACCGGCACGCTGAAATAACTGGAAGGGGTTGCGTTGTTAGGAATCAAGCTGCGGATGGTGTCAACGCCGAGAGGGGTCAAAGCCACATCCCAACAGGGCGGGGGAGCAACAGTGGTGGGGCACGGCGTTGCGGCGCCGGTCATCCAGCCGTGACGTTGCAGCACCAGATATTCCGGCGAGGTGTAATCCTTGTTGGAGATTACTCCGGTGCGCAGCCAGTACTGCTGAGGAGTTTTGAATACCTCGGAACCGGCAATGAGCGTACCAGCGAGCCGCCGGGTGAGAAATTGGCGGGGCGAGCAAGCGATCATCAGACATAATGTCGCCAGGATGGCAAGGCGCAATTTCGGCATGCGGTCGAACCGAAGAAGCTGATTACTAATTGAGGATTGTAACCAAACGTGAGGCACGCCGCGGAAAGAAAGGATGCTGGGTAATCTGACCACCAAACTTCTCCGCCCAGCGGCCGGGGATCATCGTCTTGCATGCGGGGCACCGGCCATCAGCTGTCAGATTATAGGCTTCCACGAAATAGCCACAACGCTCGATTAAGGTTTGGCCGCACTGGTGACAGCGCGTATCTTCCAGCCTGCCCACCATGCCGGAGAGGTTTCCGGCATATACGTAATGCAGACCGGACTTCTTGCCAATTTCGACGGCGCGCAGCAGATCTTCCGGGCGCGTGTCAGCAGGATCCTCCATCTTGTAATCCTTGTGAAATGCGGTTACATGCCATGGGATGTCGGGCGAGACACCGGCGAGAAATTCAGTCAAGCGGCAGAGTTCATCCTGGGAATCGTTGAAGCCGGGAATCAGCAGCGTGACCACCTCCAGCCAGATGCCCATGGCATGCAACCGACGAATCGTATCGAGAATCGGTCCGATGCGGCCGCCGAGTTGACGATAGTGCCGGTCATCGAAGGTCTTGAGGTCCACCTTAAACAAATCCACCCACGGCTGGAGGTATTCCAGAACCTGCGGCGTGCCGTTGCCATTGGAAACGTATCCCGTGACCAGGCCGGCGGCTTTCGCCTCCTTGAAAACCGCGATTGCCCACTCGCTTGTAATCAACGGCTCGTTGTAAGTGCTGACCAGGAGCTTCGCGCCCTGGTGAACGGCATCGCGAACCATCGTCTCAGGCGTTGCTCCGAGAGGAGGGGAGACCGCATTGGGGTCGCGTAACGCCTGCGAGGTTACCCAGTTCTGGCAATACGCGCAGTGGAGGTCGCAACCCAGCATGCCGAAGCTGTAAGCTAGCGCCCCGGGGTATGCGTGGAAGAATGGTTTCTTCTCGATGGGATCACACTGCACGCCGCCCACGTAACCCCAGGGGACAAAGAGCTTTCCCCCTTGGTTGTAGCGGACTTTGCAGACTCCAGGCTGGCCTTCCGGGATGGGACAACAGTGGCCGCAGGCGTAGCACCGCACGCGGTTGCGGTCAAGTTTCTCGTACAGAGTGCCCTCGCGGACGTTCTGATTCAGAATGTCACGAAGGGTAGGCACGGCTAAACCTCTGTTTTCCTATTGTAGACCGGAAGTCTATCTAGTGGGCTGGAGATGGCTTTCCCGCGCTCTCGCGGTGCTGCTTCAGCCACTCATTCGCCTGCTGCTGCACCTCGATCAGCTGGCTGTGTGTCATGCGCGAGGCCAAGATCGAAACCCGGTAGCGGCTCGATTCGTCTCCGCCAGCCTGGGCTAATACCGACCAGAAGTAGGCTTTCTTCAGATCCTCGGGGACGCCTCGTCCCGCCCAGTAATAAGCTCCCAGCGTTTCCTGTGCGAGAACGTGTCCCTGCTCGGCCGCCAGGGAGAACCAGCGCGCAGCCTCGGTGTAGTCCTGCGTGACGTCGTCTCCGGTAGCGTAGTGGCGGCCCAAAGCAAACTGGGCAGCCGCGTCTCCCTGGCCAGCTAACTTGCGCAAGCCATCGAAGCTTAGCTCGGCTGTGTTAACGGAAGCCGCAGCAGGTTGCGGCTTTTTCTTGGGTGAGATCACCGATCGCACGCTGCGAAGGTTCACCGACGATGGGACCAGCAGCCACAGCAGCACTAGGGCGACGGTGGCGCAGACCGCAGCCAGCAACCAGCGTCGGGACCGATGCGGCAAGCTTTCCAGCCGCAGTTCTGGAGGCTTGGATGGTTCGACTGGAGCTGAGATGGGCTGTGCGCGCTTTGCCGCGGGCGTGTTCGCCTGCGTGCGACCGCGATCGAGGCGTTTGAGAACCGGGGGAATCGCTTCCGCCAAGTGCTGCAGAACAATGTTTGCGTCTGGCCCGAACGTCCCAGGGTTGGGAGAAAAAACTTCGATCAGACCACAAGCCTCGTTGCGAACCTGAATGGGGACGGCGGCAATGGAGCGGATTCCAAGCACACGGCAGGTTTCGCGATCCACCCGCGGATCGGTTTCCGAGTCCTGGCAGCATAGAGGCTGTTTTCCCCGAACGCATGCGGCGGAAAAGCCTGACTCAGTGTTCACCTTCGTGCCTACGGGAGGGGCATCCGAACCTGCAGTAGCGCGGCAGACCATTACTCCGTTTTCGGAGAACGCGATGGCGGCCCCACTCGCGTGAGTGAAGACCAGGGCGCGATCTACAATTAATTGCAGTGCTCCATCCAGATTTGGCCCCAGCATCTCCACTTCGCGCTTGACCGCAACCAGACCCATCAAGACGGCTGTGTAGTCCGGCGGGAACAAGGGGTCGCGTGTCTGTTTCGGCGCGACTGTGCGTGGAGAAGGAGGCTCGAGCGGAAACGGTGCAGGTTCGCTGGGTGCCGCCGGCGAAGGAAGGCGGTTGGTGCACGCCGCAATCACATTGAAGAACAACCATTCCTTTAGCTGGCGCCTCGATGATTCGGGCATAGCCGGAAGCGAAATGCCCGTGCGGCCCTGGGAGTTCGACCACACCACACGGCCCCTGGTGTAGATGTAGGTATCGGTTCCGGACAGATCCAAGCAGAGATTCAGTGTGCGGCCTATTTCGAGAGGCTGCGAACTCTGGATGCAAAGTCCGTCCTCGCTGATGTTGAGGATTTCGTTGAGCTCCCGCACGACATCATCGGAAATGCCGTCGACGCTCACGTACGCAGGAGTATGTATCTTGTGCCGAAGCTTGCGTCGTCGTTCAGGTGCCGCGAATCTGGGCTCCGGGCGGGGGCCACCTGGATTGGTCCAAAGAGTCTCCATGCTGACTCTGGGTACATCTTACCCCAGGGTTACAAATAAACATTCAACTGCTTGATAACTCGGAAGTGCAGGGTATGGTTTGGCTACCGGCAGACCCGGGGACGGAGGCTGGCGAGCCGCGAAATGGCCGCTACCGTCATGCTGGATAGGAGCTGCATGGTGGCCACGTCTCGGCCGTCAAAGGCGTCCGGTGAGGAGGAAAGCACCTCAAACACGCCCAGAGTGCGCCGGAAATGACGCAGTGGCGCGGCCAGCACCGAACGCACGCCCAGATGCCGGCAGCTGGCCAGGTCGACCTGCGGGTGCCGTTCGGCGTCGTTGCAGACAACCACCTCGCCAGTACGCACACACTCGGCCGAGATTCCCGAATCGGTCTGGAGACGGACGCCCAGATCAGGCGCGGTGCGGCCCGTGCGTGCACGACAGACGATTTCATCGCCCCGGCGCAGAGCGATGGCGGCCCCGGTCGCTCCCGTCAACGCTTGAGCCCGCTCGGCGATCACACTGATGGCTGGTTCTAACTCCATTTCTCCGGGACGAACCTCGAACTCGGGAGTGGCCGGGCGGAGGACTGCGTCGGAGGCAGACAGGCCCATCGCACGGGTGTGATGGCGGCCCGGGCTATGAGCTAGGAAGGGTACAGGAGCGCGCCGTTCGCCGGCCAGAGAGGAGGGCTGATGGACTGTGTGCAGCAACTCGCGAACCAGGCGATCCAGCTCGGCGTCGGCAATCAGGTGCGCCGTCTGCTGGCCGCGAAGCGATCCTCCCAGCACCCGCGAGAGACTCAGCACGGCCTGACTACCGCAAGCCAGGCAGCTGGGTGTGTTGTTTTCGCTGATCAGTTCACACTCGACGCAAAACACAGCCGTTTGTAAGGAAACAAACTTGATGTCCTGCAGTGACACCCAGCCCAAGAAATCCTCCAATTTGATGGATGGTTATCCGTGGGGGAAGGTAAAAACTAAATGCGGTGTGGTTACACCGAAAGTGGCACTGTAGATACGGGCTGTGGATAACGTTACAGTGGCTGGAAGAATTGTGGCGAAATTCAACCCGCACGCACTACTGCCAGGGGAATACTTTCCTCAACAGCAGAAGTCAAGCCGGTGGCCAGGGCGAGAGTGCGATCAAGGGCGTCGGCCAGGGCGACGGGAAACACCGACGTGACCAGGTTCACGTCAAGCTGCAGGTTGCGCCCGCTGTATGAGCGAAAGAGCGTCATGGAACCGTAACGACGACTATTGGAGCTCACCAAGTCGAGGTTCAAGGTCCAAGAGCCAGGAATTTCGCGCCCTGGCTGTGTGCCGCTCTTTCGCCAGCGAATGCAGTACCCGTCGGCGGGGTGAAGCGCTTCGTGCAAGCCGGGAACCTTGGGGAGCTCGCCGGAGCTATTTCGCAGGCGCAATTCAAAGGCATCGAAATCGTTGGTGCTGAAGGCGGCGACCAGAATACGACCGACTTGCTCGTAGTCGCGCGCGACCTTCAGCTCCTCGGTTGCCCGCCGGATCGCCAAGTCGTTGATGAAAATCTGGCGCTGCTCGATGGTGCGCTGTGCCACGCGGCGGAGTTCGCCAAATTCCAGGTAGTTCAGGTGCTGTACGCCAAGCCAGACGCCTACACCAAGAACGGCAAGGACAAGACCGAGCGTGCTTCCTGTTGGCCACAGCAGAAACAGACTCAAGAGTGCGAACAGAGCGGAAACCGCGTAAAGCACCACGACTGACTGACGTTGAGAAAGGCCAAGTTGCAGCAGTTTGTGATGAATGTGTTCGCGATCCGCTGTGAATACGGGCCGCCCGCCAATGAAACGCCGCACCACGGACAACGCGGTCTCCAGGATAGGCAGTCCGAACGACACCACGGGAATAGCAACCGCAATGATGGTGGGCGCTTTCTGTGCTCCGCGCAGAGCCAGCGCGCTGAGCATAAAACCGATGAAGAGGCTTCCACTATCGCCGAGAAAAATGGTCGCGGGGTTGAAGTTGTATCGCAGGAAACCAAGAATCGCCCCTGCCAGCACTAGTGTCATTAGCGCTACCAAGGGTGAATGTGCGACCAGCGATACCACAAACACGACCATGGTGGAGAAAAGGGCGGATCCAGCAGCCAAACCATCGAGTCCGTCAATCAAATTGAAGGCGTTCGTCACCGCGATAACCCAGAGGATGGTGACGGCAAGGCCAATAAACCAGGAGAAATGGTGACCGCCAAAAAGCACCGGCAGATCAAGAATCCTCATTCCGCCGGCAAACAGGATTGCGCCTGCCAGGGCCTGAACCCCGAACTTCA